>Ga0310811_10013264_pt1 | contig 10730 bp, 11 predicted proteins | sample YCmetagenome_FD_207642 | JGI IMG/M metagenome (GOLD analysis project Ga0310811, IMG submission 207642) | Soil microbial communities from experimental microcosm in Duke University, North Carolina, United States - YC | ecosystem: Engineered > Artificial ecosystem > Soil microcosm > Unclassified ...
TTTTGACGGCGAGACCCGTAGCGTCCCCGAACGTTGCAATCACGGCCGGGCGCTGCGCTACAAGCTCCGCTGCGAGCGCTGGCAAGCGGTCTGCCTTTCCGTCCGCATAACGAACATCAAAAGCGATGTTGCGGCCTTCGACATAGCCCAACGCCTGCATATAGGCACGGAGTGGCTCGGTGAAAGTGCGGCCGGCCTCCTGCGAAAAAACAAGCAGAATGCCAAAGACCGGACGCGTGGGCTGCTGTGCACTGGCCATTGCTGGCCACGCCGCAGCACCACCGATAAGCCTGATGAATTCGCGCCGTCTCACTCTCTTTGCCCCCCGCGCCATCGTACCGGTTCAGCCTAGGGCATCGGAAGGGCCATGTCTGCCAAGGGCCAATAGCGGATATTGATGGGCTAGCGAACGTGTGCACTGTAACTGCAGATTTCCGCTATGGGCCAGGAACGTACTCGCGCCCACAGCACGGCGTATCTATTCAACTACCTCGTCAGCAGTGGCAAGCAGTGTCTGGGGGATATTGAGACCGAGCGAGTTCGCGGTTTTGCGGTTGATGATGAGCTCATACTTGGTTGGCTGTTGCACCGGAAGGTCGGCCGGCTTAGCGCCTTTAAGAATCTCGCCAACATACCCCGCCCCCCGTCGAAATAGGTCTTTGGCGTCAACTCCGTATGAAAACAGGCCGCCGTTCACTGCAAAGACTTTTAGGGCATAACCCGCCGGCAATTGATACTGAGCGGCCAACGCGATGATCAGATCGCGATGGGCGAGCGTCAGAAAATCGAGCAACACCAACAGTCCACCATTTGTTTGAGAAGCAAATGCACCGATCGTGCGCTTAAAATCTTCAGATTCGCGACCCGGTCCTGCCACAACCCGAACTCCTAATTTTGGTCCGGCTACTTCGATCGAACGCAAATTTCCTGACATAACGGGATTGTCCGGATTGTAAATCACTGCGACACGGGTGACCGCCGGCGAAACCTGTTTCAAAATCTCCAGCCATTTGCTTCCCATCGAGAACTCGTAATTGGTGAAGCCGGTGATATTGCCACCTGGATGGGCCAGGCTTGAGACAAGCCCGGTACTAACCGGGTCTGAAACGTTCACAAACACCACCGGCGTTGTCGGTGCCGCCCGCCGCAACGCCGTTGTCGCTGGCGTTCCTTGTACGAAGATCGCGTGTGGAGCAAGGCGCGCGAGTTCCGCTGCAAGTGCTGGTAGGCGGCCAGTATCTCCACCGGCCCATCGATATTCGATGTGAATGTTCGCGCCTTCCTTCCAATCAAAATCTGCGAGAGACTGCGAAAATACCGATACCAAAGCTTTCTGATCGGCGTCGCTCTCGGCCGTCCCCATCAGCACGCCAACCCGCTTGATTTCTGTCCGCTGTTGGGCGTGCGCTTTCAGCGGCCATGCCACTGCCGCACCACCTAACAGCGATATGAACTTCCGCCGTTTCATCCACGCTACCGAAGCTCAAGATAGGCATCGTATCAGGCCAAGCCACTGGCCTAAAATAGGACGGTCATGTCTGCTAAGGACCAATAGCGGACATGCTGCCGTTACTCGATCACCTCGTCAGCAATCTGCTGGAGGTGCAGCGGTATCTCTCGGCCCAATGTCTTGGCAGTCTTGAGGTTGATGACAAGTTCAAACTTAGTTGGCCGCACGATTGGCAGGTCAGTTGGCTTCGTACCTTGAAGTATTTTTCCAACGTAAATACCAGCTTGGCGATACGTATCGCTCGGTCGGCTACCGTAGCTCATAAGACCACCGGCTGCTGGAAATTCACGCGCATAATATATTGCAGGGAGTGCGTGGCGCTTGGCCAAATCGGCCAGCTTACGAGAGTATGCCAAAAATAGAGGATCGCTGCCCACTACAAACGCGTCAACGCGTTGTTCAAATAGTGTTGCGAAAGCTGCGTCAATTTCGCGCTCATTCGTAGCTTTGAAAACCTTGAGCTCAATTCCGAGTGCGCGAGCAGCGGCCTCGGCGTCCTTGGTTTCCAGCTCTTCAATAGGATTATTTGGGTTAGCAATGAAACCGAACGCGGTCGCTGTCTGTACGACCTCGCGTAAAAGCCCTAGCCGCTTTCCTGCAAGTTCAACAGAATAAAAAGTTGCACCCGTAATGTTTCCTTCCGGTCGGTTTAGACTTGCAACGAGACCCGACGCGATTGGATCACCACCATTTCCGAAAACGATTGGTATTGCTGTCGTTGCCGCTTTTGCCGCTAACGCCGCCGGGGTCCCGCTGAGGGCGCCAATAACCGCCACCTGACTACGAACCAAATCGTTAGCTAGCGCGTCCAGCTTGTCGTAGTGTCCTTCCGCCCAACGGTATTCGATCTGCAGGCTCTGGCCTTCGACGTATCCGGCCTCGCGCAAACCTTGGCGGAACGCCGCCGCCATGGGTTCCCCTGAGGCGGCCGATCTCGCACTTAGGAGACCGATCACCAGCTTCGTAGCATGCTGTGCCCGCACTGCTAATGGCCATGCAGCTGCACTACCAGCAATCGCTATGAACTCGCGGCGCCTCATCGTCTCACCTGAGGCTCAAGAAAAGACATTGTAGCGCTTCAAACTAGTCGCGTTAAGGGAGCAAGGAATGTCCGCTTTGGGTGGTGGTCTCAACCGGTCGACGCAACGCTCTCCGTCTTGAAGGAGAAAGACGGAGTATGACGAAACGAAGAGGCTTTTTCGAAGTCTGCTGCGGCAGAGAAACCCGCACTTCGGGATTGTCGGCAGTGTCGCAAGATTTCGGCATTCAAATCCCAGCAGAAAGAATGAGATAGAGTGTTGCGTCGACCGTTGAGCCGGCTGTTACAAGCAGACGTATGCAGACCAGGTCCGCTTTAGCCCCAATAGCGACCGCGAAAGCGGACATTCGCGCCGCAGAATGGTGATGTCTGCTTTAGCCCCAAAAGCCGACATATGCAGCGCAACTAGCGATGTCGGCTATGGGCCAACAGCGGACATCGCCTAGCAGACTGAAAAGGACGATGTTCCAACATCACTCCTTAACGTCTGGCCAGCGGATGCGCCCAATCCAGTGTCTGAAATTCTTGCGGCGTGAGCGTCAGCGAAAGTGCGACCGCGTTTTCCTTTACGTGTGCCGCGGAACCGGAGCGGGGAATAGCGATAACGTTCCCGCTGCGGATGGTCCATGCCAGCGCGACTGCACTCGCCGAGCACCCGTGCGCCGCGCCGATTTGTGCAAGCGTGGGATCACGCAACAGGCCGCTGCCACCGAGTGGAGTATAGGCCATCACCGGCATTCCGTGTCGCTTGCACCACGGCAGTAGGTCACGCTCAATGGCGCGTTCGCTCATATTGTATAAAACCTGGTTAGTCGCGCAGCGATCGCCGTGCGGAACACGGAAGACCTCTTGCATGTCCTTAACTTTGAAATTGGACACGCCCCAAGCCCGAATTTTTCCCGCCGCACGCAGACTTTCGAAGTCTCTTACAACACCGGCGAGATTTGTGTCGCTATTTCGCCAGTGCAGCAGATAGAGATCCAGATAATCGGTGTTAAGACGAGCGAGACTGGCCTCGCAGGCGCGCGCCATGCCATCTCCAACCACGTGATTGGGATGCACTTTAGACACCAAAAAAACACGGTTGCGCTGACCGGCAATTGCACGGCCGATTAATTCTTCTGACCGGCCACTGCCGTAGATCTCGGCTGTATCGATCAACGTCATCCCGAACGAAAGACCGGTCCGTAGCGCTTCTTCCTCGGCAGGCGCCGGCCGCTTTTCCTCAGCGAGCCCTGCAGAGCCCTGACCAAGTGCCGGGACGATGGTGCCATCGCGAAAATTCACAGTGCGCGGCATGCCGTCAGCCGAAACGTTGGTTGCCGCGAGAGCCGATGAGCACAACCCGCCAACAATTGCGCTACCCACGGGTAGCATTGCGCTCAGCGCGCAAAATCTGCTGAATTCACGCCTTGTCATATCGATATTCACGCGCGGCCTCGTCACGAGTCGTTTCGCTGCTTCGTGCATAGCGCTTTTCCTGCGCGCGCCCCAATCCTATCGAAAGGACGAACCATCCCGCTACGACCGGCAGGGAACAAAGCGCAATTGCGCCGATCTTGAGTCCCAGCCCCTGCAGACTGTCAAAAATCCATCCGGACAGCGCGTCGGAGCCACGGTAGACAACAACGTCTATTAAATTTTTAGCCTTATATTTTTCTGCCCGTGTGATCACCGTGAAGAACACCTGGCGCGCCGGATTGGCGATCGAGAAGTTCATCCAACGCTGCAAGACTTGAATTGTGATGACCACTGCCAGGGTCGGCATGACAGCCAAGACGGCGAAACCCACAAGGTAGACGGCAGGCAGTGCGGCCGCGGCGATTCCGGTGCCGAGACGTTTGAGAACAGGGCCGGTCAACAGCAATTGGGTCGTCACCGTGAGTAAATTCACCGCAAGATCAATGGTTGCGAAAACACGGGTTTGCAGGCCGGCCGTCTTAACGGCTTCGGACACGATATGGGCCTGCTCGAAATAGATGATCGTTGCGGCATACGACAACAATCCGACCCAGGCGGCCACTCCCATCAAATAGGGTGAGCGTACAAGCTCAGAGATTGCGTCGAATGCACCGCCGCCGATATTCTGTTCGGAAGACTGCGTGCTTGCATGCCCTGTTGCCGAGCGTTCCAGCCGGTAAACGCAAAACACTGCAACCTCAAGAATAACGGCGGCCACTATGACCAGGTTTATCGGTCCCAAAGGGATCGAAAGCCCGATCGTGATGATTGGGCCTAAAAGCGCGCCCGCGGTGCCGCCAGCGCCGATGAATCCGAACAGCCGCTTGCCCTGCTCGGAGGTAAATAAATCGGCCATGAATGACCAGAACACCGCCACAGCAAACAGATTGAACACGCTGACCCATACGAAAAAGACTCGTGCGATCATTGCGGTCCCGATGCCGAGGCTCAGCAGTCCCCAAAACAAAATTAGATTGAAAACGAAAAAATGATAGACGATGGGGATAAAACGCGCGCGCGTTAACCTTGCGACCAATGCGCCGTAAAGTGGTTGCGCAACAAGCAGCGCAACGAAGGTAGCTGTGAACAACCAAGGCAAGTTTTTCACGCCGCCCGCAATGCCCATCTGGTCGCGCAATGGCCGCAACACGTAGTAGCCGGCAAGCAAGGTAAAGAAATACGCGAAAGACCACAGCACAGCCGCACGTTCGTGCGGCGTCGCCGGTATCACTCGCCTCAACCAGCATTCAACCGAGTTCATGGCAATGACAGTTTTTGCTTGAGCTCTGCAGCCGATACTGGCTGCCCATAGCCGGGCTGCCCCCGCTGAAAGCGCCTGGCCTCGGCCAGATTACCGACGACGACGGGATCAAACCCGGCATCTCGCACGAGTCCAACCGCAGTCTGCACCGCCTGGGCATCGTCGCCGGCGATCGGAATGGCTAATTTCGGGTCGGGACGGTGCGCCTCTCGCGCAAAGGTCATGTATGACATCGTGTTGAAGGCTCGCACGATCCGCGCCCCAGCAAGATATTTTTGCGACGTCGTGCCAATACCGTTTTGCTCCACTTCGTTGGCGATGTCGCCATCGCGCGCCAATACAGCGTTGCAGGCGTCGAGCATGATTTTACCCTTCATGGTGGCGGAATAATCCCTGCCAATTTGCGGGATTGCCCCATAGGGCACAGCGATGAACAGGACATCGCCAAACGCTATCGCTTGCTCTACCGAGCCCGCCTGCGCAAGGCTCCCGAGCTTGGCCACCATGTCCTTCAGCTCGTCCGGATGGCGCGACGAAAACATCACAGGGTGACCGCTCTTGACCCACAGGCCGCCGATCGTGCCGCCGATGTTACCTGAACCAATGACGCCAATGCGCGAGGGATTCGCCTGCGCGAGTAAGCGTGCCGAATCCAGAAACGAACCGAGCATCAAAATGCTTCCCGCGCCCAGCAGCGCGCGACGGTGAACTCGTACTAGTCTGATATCTCGCTTACGCATTGGACGACCTCGCATGGTAACGATCCTCTTGCCATATTCTTTCAGGGTGTGACGTCGCACGCTTTTCACTGTTACGTGAAAAGCGACTAGGTAATCTCTGTTGGTCCGATATGATGGTGAGTTTTGAACTTGTGATCAGATCGAACGTTCGCCTTGGGCATGGCGGACATTCGCGTCGCAAAAAAGTTACGTCCGCTTTACCCCGAAAACAGACATGTGCGGCGCACTAGCCGATGTCCGCTTTGGGTCACAAGCGGACATGCGCATGTCCGCTTTACCCCAATTGCGACCGCGAAAGCGGACTCTCGCAAAGGATGATGTCTGCTTTACCCTGAACGCGGACATGTGCAGCGCAACTAGCGACGTCGGCTAAGGGCCAAAAGCAGACATGTGCAGCGCAAAAGCCCAGTCGCGGACATTTCCGCGAACAGACAGATCAACGACGAATCGTTGAAAAGGACGGCCTCTGGCCTAAGGAGTGTCGGCTACGCGACGCAAGGATTCGCGCCCGAAATTGATCCACCGGCAGATGAGTATGAACTATTTCACGTTCGATCGTTGGGGGCGCCGCTTGAGCGCGTCTCTAATTTGGCGAGGTGTTTTGCCGCGGACGTCATAACCGCGGCGTTCAAGTTCGGCGAGCGCTGCATTCCGTAATTTCGCCAATTCCTCCTGCTTATTGCCGCGCTCGGCATCGCGAGTCATAGCCATGCGATCGACCTTTGGATAGTTTAGGACGCGTAAAATAGAACGTGCGTGCCCAAATGCTAGATGGCCAAAGCTGGAATCGCCGACACGTTGTAAAAATGCAACTCCGTCGAAAGCCAGTACAAATTGGCCGTCTCGTCATGCTCGCGCCGCATGCGCTCGACGGACTGGACGTGCTCGTTCTAACGGATCAATAGCAAAACAAAGTTTAGAGCAAGACCGGAACACTGGTCCGCCGCTGTGATGGATTTCTTTTCCGAAGCGGCTTTTTACGCCTGCGCAACAGATGTAATGCAAACCAATGCGATTACCGCAAACAGCCTAGTCGCAGCTCGCGGATGTCCTTGGACTGCGGCTACAAAGTCACTCGCGGTCTGGTCCGTGTGATCGGCCGATCTCGGACTAGAAGTAACGCTGCGGCACGTTGATCACGTCGCCTGGCAAGACCGGCACCGATGCCGAAATCGGATATTCACGCATTTTGTCTTCGCCACGACGTTGGATCTCGACATTATCACGGCGCGCCCGGTACGTCGGACCGCCGGCGACCGCCATCGCCGTCAGCACATTCAGTCCGCTTCGATAGTCGTACTGGCCGGGCTTTTGCACTTCGCCGATGACGTAAAACGGTGCCAGCGTTGCGATCGTCACCGTGACTTTTGGGTTTCGCAGATATTCGCTGCGGAATTTTTTGGCGAGCGCTTGCTCGAGCCCGGCCTGGGTCATTCCCTGCGCCTTGATGGTACCAGCAAGCGGCACCGAAATCTGGCCGGCCTGATCGAGCTGATATTCGCCGCCCAGCTTGTCCTCTCCAAAGACGTCGACCCTGATTTTATCGCCGGGCTGAAGCGTTGCCGGTGCGGTTGCAACAGCTGCCATAGACAATTGCTCCGCCTCGCTGACCGCAGCGGAAGAGCAAGCAGATAACAAAAGAGCCGCAGCGAGCAATGCGCCACAAACGCCGAACGGCTTTAGCATTGCCTCCCTCACCCTCACCACATCAGCGAAAGAATGCCTTCTATGTGCACCCTCTCCAAGCTGACATACACTACCGGCCACTGACATTCTGGGGAACAGGTTAACGCGGCCGGACGTCGCCGCCGGTTCCCTGCGTTTCAGCTGAAATCCCTCGCATCCCCTGCTTCCGGATCCAAATAGAGGTCAAAATTCGGCCGAGTTGTGGCTGCCTCCGTGGGCCGCCCAGTTGCAGTACCGCCCCCACTGGATCTCTGCCCAGCAACAAAACCGGTGTGGTCATCGGCGCCAATCGAACAGCGCAGCGATCCGCAGACCTAAGCGATGTGTTGAGCGGTAGCAGATCCTATTCAGCCGCGGACACCGAGCGTCCCGTAGGGAGTCTTGATCTGATAGGAGCCTTTACTCTGCGACCCCGTAACAAACCTAAATGAGCCGCGCGTGGCTTGTACCGCTACACTGCCTGCTGACTTGTTCGGATCATAAACGAACTTGTCGAGGCGCACGTTCGAGTCAGGACCAACACTGAGATTGCTGTTGTCCTGAAACTGCAGATCCGCCTGGCCCGCTCGACCGGTCCGGACTGTCTCTTTCGAATAAACCTCAGAACCACCTGACAGCGTGCGGGTCGCACCGGACTGAATGCCCTCGGCCTGAGGCTTCACGGAGGTGGCTTTCCCGATCGCGTCTTGAGCGCTTGAGGCTGTCGATTGCAGCGCCAATCCCGCAACCAGTAATGCCGGAACCAAAAAACGGCTTTGCACGTCCGTACTCCGTGTGTGACTGTTTAGGTTAGTAATTATTAAATTATATAACTTTTCTTGTCTGTGATCTAGGTCACTGTTTCCGCAAGCGCATTCGCCCCGTAAGCGCCGCTAATCGTTGGGTATTTCGAGTCCGGCGATTGCCGGTCTTGCTTTTTAAACGCCGCAGAAGACAGCGCCTGACCCCCCCTCCCGCTCCGATTCGAGCTCGGAATACATTCTCATCCGGATCGGCGACAACTATCTATCTGCCCTCGTCCTGTTCGATCAATTGGCGGATGCCTGGATCGCGCAAGAGCACTTCGAAATATTCGATCGCGCTAACCAACCCCTTTTCCAGCGGCGTCACAGGTTTCCAGCCCAGAAGTTCGTTGGCCTTTGAAATATCAGGCTGCCGCTGGCGCGGATCATCTTGCGGCAGAGGACGGTGAATAATGCGGGCGCGCGATCCGGTTAATTCAACAACCATTTTCGCGAGCTCCGCGATTGTAAATTCGACGGGGTTGCCGATATTGATCGGTCCTATGATCTCGTCTGTTGAATCCATAAGACGGATCAAGCCGTCGATCAGGTCGTCAACGTAACAGAACGACCGGGTCTGCGAGCCGTCACCGTAAACCGTGATGTCGCGGTTGAGGAGCGCCTGCACGATGAAATTTGAAATCACCCGTCCGTCACGCGGCTGCATGCGCGGGCCATACGTGTTGAAAATGCGAGCAACTTTGATCCGCAATTTATGTTGCCGCCAATAATCAAAAAACAAAGTTTCGGCGCAGCGTTTTCCTTCATCGTAACAGGAACGCGGGCCAATTGGATTGACGTTCCCCCAATAGTCCTCCCGTTGGGGATGCACGCTTGGATCTCCGTAAATTTCTGAAGTCGAAGCTTGCAGGATCTTTGCCTTCACCCGTTTGGCGAGGCCGAGCATGTTGATCGCACCATGCACGCTGGTCTTGGTCGTCTGTACCGGGTCATGCTGATAATGAATTGGCGACGCCGGACAGGCCAGATTGTAAATTTGATCGATTTCCAGATAGATCGGAAACGTCACGTCGTGGCGGATAAGCTCGAAACGCTTGTGGTTGAGTAAATGCTCGATATTGGTTCGCGCCCCGGTAAAGAAATTGTCCAGGCAAAGAACTTCCGCCCCTCGCGATAGCAGCCGCTCGCAAAGATGCGACCCCAGAAATCCTGAACCGCCCGTGACCAAAATACGCTGCTGGGAGTGCATAACTTCGAATTCGCTGTTGACGCGTGTAACCTACGAGTCTCGGGCTCGACTGTCATCCAAATAACGGATGCCAACCCAAAACTTGCGATAATAATGAATGAGCCGGCTTCAAAGTGGGTCCAAATCCGTGGCCATTCACTGGTTTGGCGACAAGCTCGAGAACGTGTTTTCACTTCGAAGCGGCGAGGCGAATGGCGGGGGCTGGCAGCGACCGGCTCCGTTCCCATCATCGTGATGAGCCTGCGGTTAGCCAAGAGTAGCGATCTTATTCCTCGCGGAGATTATCGCACGCCGCGTAACCAAATTGCCGCGATTGTCCATGCACCGTTTAAAGTTTGCCTTAGCAAAGTCGCCAACGAACGTGGAAACGGAAAATACGATGGAAAATGGAATGAGCATCGGATCGATAGGATGCCAGGCAATACTTGCGGTGCTTATCGGGTTGCTCATGCCGGCCTCCACGTAACGGCCGCCAAGCTACCTCAACCGCACCAGTGAAAGCGGAACTTCAAATCACCAAAATGTTTGGTTGCCTGAACGGCCGTTTAGCAAGTTGACCAAGTTTCGTCGGAAATTTCTCCCGATATGACACGTTAAGGGCGGCGTATAATTGGGAGGAACGCGCATGACCAATATGAAACTGATGGTAGGCGCTGCCGTGTTGTGCAGTGCGATTATCGGAACCGCAGCTTTCGCGGCGCCGATTGCGCCGATCACAGCGGCCGGAAATGCAAACGTAGAGCAGGTGCGTTGGGTTTGTGGTCCCTATCGGTGCTGGTGGCGGCCAAACTATTACGGTGCCTACGCCTATTACCCGCGCCACCGCTGGTACTGGCGTCATCACTACCGCCGGCACTGGTGGTGATGTTGCAGAGAGCGGGCGGAGGGTCTTTTTCCGCCCGCTTTTGCCCTCGTGACGTATCGGATGTCCGCTTTGGGTATAAGCAGACATAGTCGGTGCCCTTCTTGTGCCGATAACACAGCGTCACCGCAGTCTTGGTTACTTGAAAATGGACCAACGGCGCGGCTAAATTAAAGTTT
>Ga0310811_10013265_pt1 | contig 10730 bp, 4 predicted proteins | sample YCmetagenome_FD_207642 | JGI IMG/M metagenome (GOLD analysis project Ga0310811, IMG submission 207642) | Soil microbial communities from experimental microcosm in Duke University, North Carolina, United States - YC | ecosystem: Engineered > Artificial ecosystem > Soil microcosm > Unclassified ...
GCTGGCCCGCCTACGGCGCGCTGACGCCGGAGGTCGTGCCGCCCGACCTGCTGCCGGGCGCGATGGCGCTTCGCTCGGTGGCCGGGCAGATCGCCGTCGTCGCGGGCCCAGCGCTCGGCGGCCTCCTGTTCGCGATCCGACCGGAGCTCGTCTACGCCGTCGCGATCGGGCTCTTCGGGCTGTCGCTCGCCGGCATCGTCTCGCTGCGGACCCGCACGCTCGGCGACGTCGACCGCGCGGCGCCGGGTCTCGCCGATCTCGTCGCGGGCGTGCGGTTCGTGATGCGCACCCGGATGCTGCTCGGCGCGATCGCACTCGATCTCTTCGCCGTGCTCTTCGGCGGCGCGGTCGCGCTGCTGCCGGTCTACGCCCGCTCGATCCTGCACACGGGCCCCGTCGGGCTCGGCATCCTCCGCAGCGCGCCGGCGGTCGGCGCGCTCTCGGCGGCGCTGATCCTGACCCGCCGCCCGCTCCGCCCGCGCGCCGGGCCGACGCTGCTCGTGGTCGTCGCCCTGTTCGGCGCGGCGACGATCGTGTTCGGGGTCTCGAGATGGCTGCCGCTCTCGCTCGCCGCCCTCGCAGTTGCGGGCTTCGTCGACATGATCAGCGTCAACATCCGGTCGACGACCGTCGCGCTCGTGACTCCGAACGAGCTGCGAGGCCGCGTCAACGCGGTCGAGATGGTCTTCGTCAGCGCCTCGAACGAGCTCGGCGCGTTCGAGTCCGGCGTCGTCGCATCGCTCGTCGGCACCGTCACGGCGGTCGTCGCGGGCGGCGTCGCGACGATCGGAATCGCACTCTCGTGGACGAGGCTCTTCCCGGCGCTCTCACGCATGGGACGCCTGGAGGACCTGCAGCCCGAGCCTGTGTAGGCTCGCCGCATGGAGCCTCTCGACCGCTCGACGATCTGGCCGTACGACGAGCGCGGCGAGCCCGGGCCGTTCTACTACTCCCGGTACGGGAGCCCGACCGTCGCCGAGGCGGAGGCGCGGCTCGGCGAGCTCGACCGCGGCGAGGCGCTGCTCTACCCGTCGGGAAGCGGGGCGACGACTGCGCTCGTCCTGTCGATCCTCCGGCCCGGCGACACGATCGCGCTCGCCGAAGGGTGCTACTTCGGCACCGGCGTCACGTTCCAGGCACTCGCGAGGTGGGGGCTCCGCTACGTCGAGTTCGACCAGACCGGCGCCCCTCCGGATGGAGTGCAGCTCGTCTGGCTCGAGGCCCCCTCGAACCCGTTCCTGACGATGCCCGACCTCGCGGCCGCGGCCGCGCACCCGGCGCCGGTCGTCGTCGACTCGACCGCGGCGACGCCCGTACACCTGCGGCCGCTCGAGCACGGCGCGGACTTCACCCTTCACAGCGCCACGAAGTACCTCGCGGGCCACGACGACGCGCTGCTCGGAGCGGTGGTCTGCCGCGACCCGGCGGACGCCGCCGAGCTGCGCACGTTTCGCACCCGCACCGGGATCGTCGCCGCAGCGGACCCCGCCTGGCTCCTGCTGCGCGGGCTGAAGACGCTCGACGTGCGCGTCGGCCGCCAGACCGAGACGGCGCGGACCCTCGCGGAGCGCCTGCGGGGTCATCCGAAGGTGCAGGTCGTCCGCTATCCCGGGCTCGGCGGCTTGATCTCATTCGACCTCGCGGACGGCGACGCCGCCCGCCGCGTCGAGACCTCGACACACCTGATCGTCAACGCCACCTCCCTCGGCGGCGTCGCGAGCGTCATGGAGAGCCGCTACCGCTGGGAGGGTGAGCGGGTGCCGGCCGGCCTCCTTCGCCTGAGCGCCGGCCTCGAGGATCCGGACGCCCTCTGGAATGATCTCGAAGCGGCGCTCGAGCAGGCCTAGGCTTCCGGATTCACTAGGACCGGGGTCTTGCAGAAATAGGCCGGTTGGCCTATGCTTCGCGCGCGTTTTACGAGTTCTGCGGCTTCGAAGGGCGGCTTCCAAACTCTAATTACGACCTGAAACGCGGATCCAGCTTTTCGTCTCTGAATCCGCGGCAATTCCCAGTCCTATTTACGGGCGGAGCGGGACCCAGCGAGCTGAACGGGGGACGTTGTGGCTGTCGGGCGCGAGCGCGGGAAGGCGGGTACGCGGAGGAGCAGCGCGGTGCAGGCGCAAAACGGCGGCACGGCAGCGCCGAACGGCGCCCCCCGCGAGGCGGAGCTCGAGCAGCTGCTCGCCGCCCTCGAGGCGGCCCGCGACGGGGACTTCCGCGTCCGGCTGCCGGCCGGCGGCAAGGGAATCGCCGCCGACCTGAGGCGCACGTTCAACGAGCTCGCCGACCGCCGCGAGGCCTTCAGCAAGGAGATCGCCCGCGTCGGCCGCACGATCGGCCGCGAGGGCCGGCTCACGGAGCGGGCCGTGCCGCCCGCGCTGACCGGCCACTGGGCCGACACGACGAGTGCCCTCAACACGCTGATCGACGACCTCGTCCGCCCCACGACCGAGGTGGCGCGCGTGATCGACGCGGTCGCCGACGGCGACCTCTCCCAGAAGATGCAGCTCAACATCGGCGGGCAGCCCGTCAAGGGCGAGTTCCGCCGGATCGGCACGACCGTCAACGCGATGGTCGACCAGCTCTCCTCGTTCGCGGACGAGGTGACGCGGGTCGCCCGCGAGGTCGGCACCGACGGCAAGCTCGGCGGCCAGGCCCGCGTCAAGGGCGTCTCGGGCGTCTGGAAGGACCTGACCGACAACGTGAACACGCTGGCGGCGAACCTCACGACGCAGGTGCGCAACATCGCCGAGGTGACGACCGCCGTCGCGAACGGCGACCTCTCCAAGAAGATCACGGTCGACGTCCGCGGCGAGGTCGCAGAGCTGAAGAACACCGTCAACACGATGGTCGACCAGCTCTCGTCGTTCGCGGACGAGGTGACGCGCGTCGCGCGCGAGGTCGGCGAAGAGGGGACGCTCGGCGGCCAGGCGCAGGTCAAGGGCGTCAGCGGCACGTGGAAGGACCTCACCGAGTCGGTCAACGGGCTGGCCTCGAACCTGACCGGGCAGGTGCGGAACATCGCCGCGGTGACGACCGCGGTCGCGAACGGCGACCTCTCCAAGAAGATCACCGTCGACGTCAAGGGTGAGGTGCTCGAGCTGAAGGAGACCATCAACACGATGGTCGACCAGCTGCGCGCGTTCTCCGCCGAGGTGACGCGCGTCGCGAAGGAGGTGGGGACGGAGGGCAAGCTGGGCGGGCAGGCGAACGTCGAGGGGGTCAGCGGCGTCTGGAAGGAGCTGACCGACAACGTCAACACCCTCGCGGGCAACCTCACCGACCAGGTACGGAACATCGCCGACGTGACGACCGCGGTCGCGAACGGCGACCTCTCGAAGAAGATCACGGTCGACGTCCGCGGCGAGGTCATGCAGCTGAAGGACACGATCAACACGATGGTCGACCAGCTCCGGTCGTTCGCGTCCGAGGTGACGCGCGTCGCGCGCGAGGTCGGGACGGAAGGGCGCCTCGGCGGCCAGGCGAACGTCGAGGGCGTCAGCGGCGTGTGGAAGGACCTGACGGACAACGTCAACACGCTCGCCGGCAACCTGACGACGCAGGTCCGCAACATCGCCCAGGTGACGACCGCCGTCGCGAACGGCGACCTCACGAAGAAGATCACGGTCGACGTCCAGGGCGAGATCGCCGAGCTCAAGGACACGATCAACACGATGGTCGACCAGCTCTCCGCGTTCGCGGCCGAGGTGACGCGCGTCGCGCGCGAGGTCGGCACCGACGGGCGCCTCGGCGGCCAGGCGCAGGTCGAGGGCGTGAGCGGCACCTGGCGAAGCCTCACCGAGTCGGTGAACGGGATGGCGCTCTCGCTGACGGAGCAGGTGCGCAACATCGCCGAGGTGACGACTGCCGTCGCGAACGGCGACCTCTCGAAGAAGGTGACCGTCGCCGTCCGCGGCGAGGTGCTGGAGCTGAAGAACACGATCAACACGATGGTCGACCAGCTCTCGGCGTTCGCGGACGAGGTGACGCGGGTCGCGCGCGAGGTCGGCACCGAAGGCCGTCTCGGAGGCCAGGCTCAGGTCGAGGACGTCAGCGGCACGTGGCGAGACCTGACCGAGTCCGTGAACGGGATGGCGTCCAACCTGACGGGCCAGGTTCGCAACATCGCCGAGGTCGCGACCGCGGTCGCCAAGGGCGACCTCACCCAGAAGATCACGGTCGACGCGCGCGGCGAGATCCTCGAGCTGAAGAACACGCTCAACACGATGGTCGACCAGCTCTCCACGTTCGCCGACGAGGTGACGCGGGTCGCGCGCGAGGTCGGCACCGAGGGGATACTCGGCGGCCAGGCCGAGGTGGAAGGCGTGTCGGGGACCTGGCGCGGGCTCACCGAGAACGTGAACGGCATGGCGGTCAACCTGACGAACCAGGTCCGCAACATCGCGCAGGTGGCGACCGCGGTGGCGCGCGGCGACCTCTCCCAGAAGATCACGGTCGAGGCGCGCGGCGAGATCCTCGAGCTGAAGAACACGCTCAACACGATGGTCGACCAGCTCTCCGCGTTCGCGGACGAGGTGACGCGCGTGGCACGGGAGGTCGGCACGGAGGGCCGGCTCGGCGGCCAGGCGCAGGTCGAGGGCGTCAGCGGCACGTGGCGCGGCCTGACGGAGTCGGTGAACTTCATGGCCTCGTCGCTCACCGAGCAGGTGCGGAACATCGCAGAGGTGACGACCGCAGTCGCGAACGGCGACCTCTCGAAGAAGGTGACCGTCGACGTCCGCGGCGAGATCGCGGAGCTGAAGAACACGATCAACACGATGGTCGACCAGCTCGGCTCCTTCGCCGACGAGGTGACCCGCGTGGCGCGCGAGGTCGGCACCGAAGGCAAGCTCGGCGGCCAGGCCGAGGTGAAGGGCGTCTCGGGCACCTGGAAGGACCTGACCGACAACGTCAACACGCTCGCCGGCAACCTCACCTACCAGGTGCGGAACATCGCGGGCGTCACGACCGCGGTCGCGAAGGGCGACCTCACGCAGAAGATCACGGTCGACGCCCGCGGCGAGGTGCTCGCGCTGAAGCAGACGATCAACACGATGGTCGACCAGCTCTCCGCATTCGCAGCGGAGGTGACGCGTGTCGCGCGCGAGGTCGGGACGGAGGGCGTCCTCGGCGGCCAGGCGGAGGTCGAGGGCGTCAGCGGCACCTGGCGCGACCTGACCGAGTCCGTGAACGGCATGGCGTCGAACCTGACCGGCCAGGTCCGCAACATCGCCGACGTCACGACCGCGGTCGCGAACGGCGACCTCTCGAAGAAGATCACGGTCGACGTGCGCGGCGAGGTCGCCGAGCTGAAGGAGACGGTCAACACGATGGTCGACCAGCTCCGGGCGTTCTCGGCCGAGGTGACGCGCGTCGCGCGCGAGGTCGGCACGGAGGGGCGTCTCGGCGGCCAGGCGTCGGTGGAGGGTGTCAGCGGCGTCTGGAAGGACCTGACCGACAACGTGAACGTGATGGCGTCGTCGCTCACCGAGCAGGTCCGGAACATCGCGCAGGTGACGACCGCCGTCGCGACGGGCGACCTCTCCAAGAAGGTGACGGTCGACGTCAAGGGCGAGGTGCTCGAGCTCAAGAACACGATCAACACGATGGTCGACCAGCTCGGCTCCTTCGCCGACGAGGTGACCCGCGTCGCCCGCGAGGTCGGCACCGAGGGCAAGCTCGGCGGGCAGGCGAACGTGAGGGGCGTCAGCGGCACCTGGAAGGACCTGACCGACTCCGTGAACGGCCTCGCTTCGAATCTCACCGGCCAGGTGCGGAACATCGCCGACGTCACGACCGCGGTCGCGAAGGGCGACCTGTCGCAGAAGATCACGGTCGACGCCCGCGGCGAGATCCTCGAGCTCAAGAACACGGTCAACACGATGGTCGACCAGCTGTCGTCGTTCGCGGGCGAGCTGACGCGCGTCGCGAAGGAGGTCGGCACGGAGGGCGTGCTCGGCGGCCAGGCGAACGTCGAAGGAGTGTCGGGGGTCTGGAAGGACCTGACCGACAACTTCAACCAGCTCGCCGCGTCGCTGACGACGCAGGTGAGGGCGATCGCCGACGTGTCGACCGCCGTCACGGAGGGAGACCTGACCCGGGAGGTGACGGTCGACGCGAAGGGCGAGGTCGACGCGCTGAAGCAGAACGTCAACCAGATGATCGCGAACCTCCGTGAGACGACCGAGCGCAACGCCGAGCAGGACTGGCTCAACTCGAACCTGGCGCGCTTCAGCGGGATGATGCAGGGCCAGCGCGACCTGCAGACGGTCTCGCGACTGATCATGTCCGAGCTGACGCCGCTCGTCGGCGCGGGGTACGGCGCCTTCTTCCTCGCCGAGGAGGCTGCCGACGAAGGCTCCGACGCCACGCTCCAGCTGATCGCGAGCTACGGCTACAAGCAGCGCAAGCGCGTCTCCAACCGGTTCACGTTCGGGGAGTCGCTCGTCGGGCAGGCGGCGCTCGAGCGGCAGTCGATCCTGGTCAGCGAGGCGCCCGAGGACTACGTCAAGGTCGCGTCGGGGCTCGGTGAGGCCGCGCCGCGCAGCATCATCGTCATGCCGGTCCTCTTCGAGGACCGGGTGATGGCGGTGATCGAGCTGGCCGCGTTCCAGCCGTTCACCGAGGTGCAGCACGGCTTCCTCGACCAGCTCGGCGAGACGATCGGCATCGTCATCAACACGATCCAGGCGACGATGCGGACGGAGGAGCTCCTCCGCCAGTCGCAGAGCCTCACGACCGAGCTGCAGGAGCGCTCCGAGGAGCTCCAGTCCCAGCAGGAGGAGCTCAAGCGCGCGAACTCCGAGCTCGAGCAGCAGGCGCAGACCCTCAAGGCGTCGGAAGAGCTCCTGCAGACGCAGCAGGAGGAGCTGCAGCAGACGAACGAGGAGCTCGAGGAGAAGGCGCAGCTGCTCGCCGAGCAGAACAGCCGCATCGAGATCAAGAACCGGGAGATCGAGCTGGCCCGCGTCGCCCTGCAGGAGCGCGCCGAGCAGCTCGCCTTGTCGTCGAGGTACAAGAGCGAGTTCCTCGCCAACATGAGCCACGAGCTGCGCACGCCGCTCAACTCGCTGCTGATCCTCGCGAAGCTCCTCTCGGAGAACGCGGAGGGCAACCTCACCGACAAGCAGATCGAGTTCTCGCAGACGATTCATCAGGCAGGCACCGACCTGCTGCAGCTGATCAACGACATCCTCGACCTGACGAAGGTCGAGGCCGGGAAGATGGAGCTGCAGACGGGCGAGGTCGCGCTCTCGAACGTCCGCGACTACGTCGAGCGCGCGTTCCGGCCGCTCGCCGCCGACAAGGGGCTCGACCTCACCGTCGAGATCGCCGGCGCGAACGTGCCGCCGACGATCGTCACGGACGAGCACCGGTTCCAGCAGGTGTTGAAGAACCTGCTCTCGAACGCGATCAAGTTCACCGAGACCGGGGGCGTCACGATGCGCATCGAGGCCGCCCCGTCCGGCGCGCAGTTCGCCTCGCCGTCACTCAACGGGGCCGAGGCGGTGCTCGCCTTCTCGGTCGTCGACACGGGGATCGGGATCCCGGAAAGCAAGCTGCGCCTGATCTTCGAAGCGTTCCAGCAGGCCGACGGCACCACCTCGCGCAGGTACGGCGGGACGGGTCTCGGCCTCTCGATCAGCCGTGAGATCGCCCGGCTGCTCGGCGGCGAGATCCGCGTCGTCTCTTCGCCCGGCAAGGGCAGCACGTTCACGCTCTTCCTCCCGGCGCGGCTCGAGCGCGTCGCGGTCGAGCCGGCCGACCTGGTCGCGCTCGAGGCGCGTCTCGACGACCTGACCCGCGAGGGAGAGGCGCTCGTCGCCGAGGGAACGTCCCTGCTCGAGCGCCCGCCGGCTCACGAGCTCGACCCGGCCCTGCTCATCCCGAGCGAGGTGCCTGACGACCGCGACGAGGTCCAGCAGGGCGACCGCGTGGTGCTGATCGTCGAGGACGACGCGGCGTTCGCCGGGACGGTGCTCGAGGTCGCGCGCGAGCGCGGCTTCAAGGGCCTCGTGGCGCTCCGCGGCGACTCGGGGCTCGCGCTCGCGCGGGAGTTCAGCCCGGACGCGATCATCCTCGACATGAGCCTGCCGGTGATGGACGGGTGGACCGTGCTCGACCATCTCAAGCATCATCCGGCGACCCGCCACATCCCCGTGCACATCGTCTCGGGCACCGAGGGGCGGACGAACGCGCTCCGCGCGGGGGCAGTCGCGTTCCTGCAGAAGCCGATCGAGAAGGAGCATCTCGACTCGATGCTCGAGGAGATCTCGACGTTCATCGACCGGAGCGTGAGGAGCCTGATCGTGGTCGAGGACGACGAATCGCAGCGGAACGCGATCGTCGAGCTCGTCGGTGGAGGAGACGACGTCGAGGTGACCGCGGTCGGATCGAGTGACGAGGCGCTCGAGCAGCTGAGCGAGCGCCGCTTCGACTGCATGGTGCTCGACCTCAAGCTGCCGCAGACCTCGGGCTTCAAGCTCCTCGAGCAGCTGAAGCGAGACGAGCGGCACGCGAGGCTGCCGGTGATCGTCTACACCGGCAGGGAGCTGACTCGCCGCGAGGAGACGCGCCTGAAGAAGTACGCCGAGACGATCATCGTCAAGGACGCGCGCTCGCCGGAGCGACTGCTCGACGAGACGTCGCTCTTCCTGCACCGGGTGGAGGCACGGCTGCCGCAGGCGAAGCGCCGGATGCTCGAGCAGCTGCACGGCGTCTCGGAGGTCTTCAAGAACAAGAAGGTGTTGATCGTCGACGACGACGTCCGCAACGTGTTCGCGCTCACGTCGGTGCTCGAGTCGAACGGGATGGAAGTGATCTTCGCCGAGAACGGCAGAGACGGCATCGACACGCTCCGCGCGAACGCGGACGTCGACCTCGTCCTGATGGACATCATGATGCCGGAGATGGACGGCTACGAGACGATGCAGGCCGTCAGGGAGATGCCCGAGTTCAAGCAGCTCCCGATCATCTCGTTGACCGCGAAGGCGATGAAGGGAGACCGCGAGCGGTCGATCGCCTCGGGCGCCTCCGACTACATCACGAAGCCCGTCGACACGGATCAGCTCATGTCGCTGATGCGGGTGTGGCTGTACCACTGAGCACGTCGGCCGGTCGAGGGCTCCCCGGCGGAGGCCCCGACAGCGAGCTCGAGCGGCTCGAGGTCGAGCTGCTGCTCGAGGCGGTCTACCGGCGGTACGGCTTCGACTTCCGCCAGTACGCGCAGGCGTCGCTGAAGCGGCGCCTGCACCGGCGCCTCCTGGCCGAGGGGCTCGACACGATCTCGCAGCTCCAGAGCCGGCTGCTGCACGACCCCGAGTGCATGGAGCAGCTGCTCGTCGACCTCTCCATCAACGTCACGTCGATGTTCCGCGACCCGTCGTTCTACGTCGCGTTCCGCGAGAAGATCGTGCCCGCTCTCCACACGTATCCCTTTACGCGCATCTGGTGCGCGGGCTGCTCGACCGGTGAGGAGGTCTACTCGCTCGCGATCCTCCTCCGCGAGGAGGGCCTCTACGAGCGGACACGCCTCTACGCGACCGACATCAACGAGCACGTGCTCGCCACGGCGCGGGCGGGGGTCTTCCCGCTCGAGCGGATGAAGCAGTACACGGAGAACTACATCCGCGCCGGCGGCCTGCAGGACTTCTCGGCGTATTACGTGGCCGCGTACGACAACGCGCAGTTCTCTCGCACGTTGCTCGAGAACGTCGTCTTCGCCCAGCACAACCTCGCCATGGACCGCGGGTTCAACGAGTTCAACGTGATCGTCTGCCGAAACGTGATGATCTATTTCGACCGCGCGCTGCAGAACCACGTCCACCACCTCTTCTACGAGAGCCTCGGCATGTTCGGCATCCTCGCGCTCGGACACAAGGAGTCGGTGCAGTTCAGCCCCCACGCCGACGCCTACGAGGAAGTCGACGTCGACGAGCGCCTCTACCGGAAAATCGCGTGAGGTGTACGAGCTGATCGCGATCGGCACCTCCTGGGGCGGGCTGGACGCGATCAGCCGTCTGCTGACCGGGCTGCACGACGACGTCCACCAGCCGATCGTGGTGGCGCAGCATCGCTCGGCGACGTCGGAGCCGGGAGGCCTCGAGCGGCTGCTCCAGTCCTACACCCGCCGCGTCGTCTCCGACCCGGACGACAAGACGCCGCTCGAGACGGACCACGTCTATCTCGCACCCGCCGACTATCACGTGCTGGTCGAGAACGGGCATCTCGCGCTCTCGACCGACGCGCCGGTCCAGTACGCGAGGCCCTCCATCGACGTCTTGTTCGAGTCGGTCGCGGACGCGTACGGGGACCGCGCCGTCGGAGTCGTCCTGACCGGCGCGAACGCCGACGGCGCAGACGGCCTCGCGCGGATCAAGGCGCGCGGCGGCGTGGCGATCGTCCAGGATCCGGCGACCTCGAAGCGCCGCACGATGCCCGACGCGGCGATCGCGGCAACCGTCGCCGATGCGGTGCTGGACCTGGAGGAGATCCCGGCGTTCCTCTACGGGCTCTGCGTCGAGGTCGGGACATGAGCGTGGAGCGGGCGCCGAGCGCCGCTCCGGCGAACATCCTGCTCGTCGACGACCACGAGGAGAACCTCCTCGCGCTCGAGGCGATCCTCGAGCCGCTCGGGCACCGGCTTGTCGCGGTGTCGAGCGGCACCGCGGCGCTCAAGGCGCTGCTCCTCGACGACTTCGCCTGCATCCTGCTCGACGTCCAGATGCCCG
>Ga0310811_10013266_pt1 | contig 10729 bp, 17 predicted proteins | sample YCmetagenome_FD_207642 | JGI IMG/M metagenome (GOLD analysis project Ga0310811, IMG submission 207642) | Soil microbial communities from experimental microcosm in Duke University, North Carolina, United States - YC | ecosystem: Engineered > Artificial ecosystem > Soil microcosm > Unclassified ...
GCTTTGCGGTAAATGGGAGTAGACGCGCTGGCAATGACTCTCCCTCGTTGGTGCCAAGATCAAATGTGCCGGTTTCGAGATCGTGGGAAAACTGTGCTCCTGCGACGACCATCTTCTCATCTACCAGCTTCTTGATCTGATCTTCGGTAGGTTCATCCACACCAGACTCGTGAAGCTGCTGAATACTTTCCTCTCTGACCGTTGCAAGGGTCTCTCGGACACGGGCATGAATTTTCTGTAGCTGCTGAAATGATAGAGACATTACTTTCCTCCTGTTGATTTAAAAGATCAGCACGACATTTTTATGCTGATCAGCAAACAATCTTGCGTCGATCTCATGTGGACGCTCCCGATACGGTAAATTCAACCACTCCAAGTCGATTGTGTGGCGCACTACCTGTATGTGGTGCCTTAGTTCATGTAGGAAGGATCGGTTCATGACCTGGGCTGGCAGATTGGCATGCGTGTAGATGTTGATCGTTCGTGTGTATGGACGGTAGCTGGCACGTGTCCGATCGCTGAGACCGAACTGCACGCCACTATGGACGAACTGAATGGAGAGAATGTTGATCTCTGCTTCAGTAAGTCCCTGCTCCAGAAGAAAAGCATTTACACGATTCCGATCCACGTTATAGCGCATGACTACTTTTCTCCCTCAAAAACGGCTTTCTGTGCCAACTCTTCCGGGCAGTCGTAGTACCAACTCGGAGTCGGGATGTAGTGCATCAGTAACTTGGTGTCGGTCATTGGTCCAGCAAGGTTTTGCTCTGCCACATCTTTGACCTGTTGCCAGTACTCGGCCCACCTGGCTTGCATTTCTGGCATCACCGCTGCTTTCGCGGCATCATGCAATTCTCGACAATTTGTTGCGGTCTTTTGCCCATCCTGTACCAGAAATGATTGCCAAGATGGGACGAAGATACGAATATTGTTTGCCATGTTTCCCCTTTCCTGATTGGGTCCGCCCGAAGGTAGACCCGCTACACCCTACTGCTGTTGACGACGGGCTTCTCTCACCCGATCTTCGATGATGAACTTTGCCAGCCCCGGCGCTGCATCCTCAAACTCCTGTTTATCCGCGTCGCTTAATTGCTCCCACGGAATAGTGCGAATTCCTATCGCTCGGATGGGAGCAGCACCAAACTCATACGCATCTTTCCCAGTGACATTTTGATTCATGATGTGTGTACCTTTCTGGCTTTCGCCACTATCGAGCCGACTATCAGCCCGTTCCTGCTCACCAGTTGCCCGATGAGCAGAACCGACCGGTAATCAGGCGGTACACTCCCGATCCTGGGAGCACCCCCGATGGTGGCAACTACCACACGCACACAGGGCATATCCGCACTCTGAGCACGTCTGCAATGGGTGTTGATACGGCTGTATCTCCTCATCGCTCATGCTGGCTAGCTTGACATGCTCCTCTGCCTCTCGTGGAACAAAGAAATCTGGAAATTTGATGAATTTCATCGTCGTGACCTCCCTGTCTGATCATAAACTACACTTGTCTGCTCTTCATAACTTCCGAACAACAGTGCTTGCTCCTCTGCTTCGATTTCCTGATGGATGCTAGCAGGGTTCACATTAAAGTGCTTCGTCATGCAATCGTCGCAGATCCCGTCTGTCCCGTTGTCAGACGGATTACACCAGGCACAATTCATGGTGTATACTCTCCTCGTGGATGTGTAGCAACATTTTCACTAGGGCTGGTGAGGGCTTCAATTCACACCAGCCTGACCAACTTACAAGGGTTACTTCCGCTTGATCGAGAGCACTGAATGCTCACAGGGCTGTGCTGCCGGGATGTGCTTCCCGCAAAGTCCACAGTAATACGTGTCCACTTTATGCACCAGGGCTATTAAAATTGTGATCATCGATTGTTCCTTTCGTTGAGTGACGCGCTACAATGACATCGAAATAACTACACCCCTAGTGCTCGATCATATGCTGCCAACTCACCAGGGGTCAGCAAATCCGCCTCTTCAGGGTCTTCAATGTAATCGGGGTCCAACCTGCGGATATCGCGTTGTGCGTTCTCATGCAGGATCGTCGCTGCGTAGAATGGTTCGTCTTGTGGCTGATCCTTCTTACTCCAGTATTTAGCAGCCTTTGCTCGATCCAATTGCGTTCTGGAAGTAAGTTTGGGCGGTAGTTGCTTCCCATCCATCTCCAGGTTCTCTATGAACTGTTTCCCCCACTGCTCTCGTGACCTGACAAAGAACGCATTGCCGTCTTCCCAGACAATGTTGACCTTCCATACCCCGTTTTGTTCGATTGGATCGGCTTTGATATTGCTGTAGCCAACCTTCTTTGTGGTCTCAAGGACATCAATGGCTAGCATCGTTGCCTCATCCTTGCTCATGCCGGTGCTGCTGGTAGCGGGTTTTGACTTATTAGCCTCTTGTTGTATATGATCTTTCCACTTGCCCCAATAGCGTGAGATTGCTGCCAGATCAACGCCGCTTTCGTACCACTCAGGATTTTTCTTGCGGCAGTATTCTCGAACAGCTATAACTTCTTCACGTGTCGCATCACATTGCACGAGCTGGATCGCAGCCTTGATGTGTTTTTCGTCGCGTGCCACCTTGTATCCGCAAATGTCATCCCACATGTCCATGAAGGCAATAACTTCTGGTGATAAAGATTTATTCAAAAAAGAAGAAGAGGGAGAGAGCTTTTCGTTCGGAGTCGATGTTGTTGGTTTTTGTGTAGTTGCGTTCTCTCTCTTGTTGTCTGTAATCTTATTATTATTTGTAGTTTTACTATGTAATCTTATATTTGTACCGGAATCAGAACAGGCTTGTTCTATTTCAGAACAGGATGTCGATTTCTTGTCCTGATTCAGAACAGGCTTGTTCGAATTCAGTACAGGCTCTTCCAAATCTTGTTCTATTTCAGAACGGGTTTTAGCACCATTGTAAAAGTCGTAATTGAGTGCCCATGTATCGGTAATTGTGATGTGATAGACCTCGTTCCCAAACTCTTCACCCTCTCTGTTCTTCCGGCGTTTGATCTCTGCATGAATAAGACCAGCACTATGCAAACGTCGAATCATACCAGGCTTGCCAGTTTTCTTATTGTCGCTCAGGACACTGGCTGAGAACCCCGTCCTCTTGGAGATATACCGAAGAGCTAGATAGCGAGTGTGCTCTTTACCGCAGAGATGTACAAGGCAAACAAACAACCACTTGTCTTGTGGATGAAGATTGGTGTAACCATCCACAAGCATGTTAGGGATGCGGGTATAATTTTTTATGGCGTGGTCTGCTTCACGCTTGTCCAGTTCTTGATCGATATTACTCATTTACTAATTCCTCAACTACCTTCACAGAAATAAGAGGGGAGTGTGTCAGTGGGCATGCACTCCCCGCGAAACTAACGCATGAGATTGAAACCAGAATAGGTGATTGGTGCGACGTGATCGATCTTACGGTTACGTTTGTTGGCACTGAAGATACGGCTAACTGTAGCGGCGTCCGCAGGCTTGCCGTTGATGATGAGACCCTGAGCAATCTGCTCACGTGTGAGGGGTTGTGTTGCTACTGGTTTGTTGGACATGATATACTGCCTTTCAGAAGCACTTGTTGCTGGAAACATCAGAATGCTTCGGTAGAATTAAGATTGCTCGTCCTTGCCGGGACGGGCTTTTTTGTTGGTTACTGGACCTGCATTGTGTTGTGGAGTTGTTGCGCTACAGAGTTGACATCCTGTTCGGGGTCATGGATAAAATCCATATACATACGATCAATCAGGTTCTCTGCCTCTGCAACTTTTCCCTCAATTTCACGAGGGCACATATTTCCTTGAATCCCCTGACAGAGGCGAACGTGGATCGAATTGATCGTTTTCGTATCGGACTGTCTGGCAACTTCCAGCAGATGCGTGATTTCAGCGACCGACAATGCGTGAAAATCGTTCACTGCCTGATCCCAATCCTGGACCTCTCCAGTTGTGTGCTGGCATGGTATGCTATACTGCATCATTTTCTCCTTGTCTTGATTTCCAACTGTGTTGAATAAACGCACTACGAAACGGTGAAATAGTTCGGGCAAGGGTGTTCCCATTCTTCTCAAAAATGCCTTACCCGAATGTTCTCTCTGTGCGCTATCCATGCTCCTTTCACTGCCCTGCTTCCAGTGAAGTGGGCTTTTTGTTGCTTGTTTGCATACAAAACGTTTGACTAAACACATTATACTTAAAGATTCTAAAGATTGTCAAGCGTATATGTAGTGAAAATGCACTTGTGTTTTGTAAGTGCATTTAATGGGCTGATAATGCGAACTCATGTTCGTTGACTTGATACACAATACCCATATACTTAATTACATCACCTCTTATTGTTTCTGTATTTTGTTGCATTGTTTGTACCCTTGATTGCTTATGCACCGTTATGGACGACATGGGCCTAGAGCATGGATACGATGGCACGAAAGACACAGACATAGATCTACCTCAAAAGTAGTAGATAAGCCATTTGTTCCTGCTGAGAATGTTATTGTAATTCATGTCTCTGTTCCTATTCATGCAGGAAGGATTATTTTCATCGTGGGTGAAGAAACAGGTCAAACAAATAACCAAGAGGTTCAAGTTTTCCCTGCTGGAGATCAAACCAGGGCTGTTGTTAGCAATGTCGTTCCGTCTTCACTCCAAAGGGTAGAAGGAACATCAGTGGCATCGGATGGAGCGAGTAGTGCATTAGCGCGTAGAGCGCAGATACAAGCAGTTAACGATCTTAAAGAGATTGGGCGAATGAGTAGAGATGGGCTATTTGTTTCCGTGAATTTCGAAAAGGCAATGGATCGGGCGGAGGATTTTGCATCAGAGGATATTAATAAAAGTTTCCCATGGGACAATCCACCAAGTCCCGATCAGTATAGGCTCTTGGTCTCAGAGTATAAGAGTGCGTATGAGAAGGAATTCAGGGCAGGAGAGAAAAGTGGTGATGAGAGTGTAGTCTATCTTCACACTCCACGAGAAGTTCGTATACGAGAAATAGCCATCCAGGATAGAAAGAACTCACCATCCAACAGAGATTACCATATCCGTGATCTTGCGGTAATACGGGTTATGGTAGAGTTGGGTATTTTTCTAGGTGATGCTCCTGATCCCAATAACTTGAGGAACATACACCGTTGGGCCGATAAGTACGAAACGTTCTATACCGATCCTAGAGAGGGGGTGAATTGGCCATCTACAACCTTTCGTTCCTAGTCAGTCTACTGTACATGAGGTTGTAGAGGTTGTTAATGCAGTTGATAGCCAGAACACATTACTTGGGGTGAATGTAACTATTTGGATTATTGTTCTGGCTGCACTGAGCGGTACTGAATTGATTGCGTGGATTATCTCTCGACTGTTTTTGCATTGAAAGAGGTGGCTACGTATACCACCTCTTGGAATTTAATTAATGCTGGCGACTTTTCCATTCGTCTAATGCTTCTTTGTACGGCTTGAAAAGTGGGTGATTAGATTTCTCTACGTCTATCTCGTATCTTAGAAGATGATCACCCGCATATTCTATCTCTTTCATACCGAGCTTTCGTGCCATCCTGATTCCATCGCCACGCTCTGATGTTGCGTAGAGTGTGTGGACTGGCATCCCTCTTTCAGCGAAACTCACCAGCACATCTTGTGTACCACGCAAAAGTTTGATTGCATAATCTCTCTGTTCAATATTTGACATGCCTGGACGAACACCAAGAGAGATAAACAAACTTTCTATGGGTTGCCCATCAACAAACTTTTGTATGTGCTCAGGACCGGTTATAGAATAAACGCCAGAACCAGCTGGTGTAATTCGTGTCTGTTTGGGTGTCGGTCCCATGAGCGTCTTTAATGCCTCATCATCGAACCAGAGAAGAGAGATGTACCCGACAACTATTTCCTCTTGCCTTACGATGTAATAGACATCGGGGTTCTTTTGCCAGATTTCCAGACGAGCATCATAACTTGGTGTGCCATCCCTACCATAAATTGCTATACAGAGGTCTACAATCCCTCGTATGTCGTCTTCACTTTCGACTCTGCTAAATGTAATAGGTTCGATGGAGTGAAGAACTGTTTCTAATTCCTTCATTCGTACTTGCTCGTCAACATCCTCCTGACTGTAGAAACCCTCTGCATACCCTTTTGGAATATACCTGCTAATTTTCAATTTTTCGTTTTTAATGCGATGATAAAACGTTGCCAGCGGCATATCCAGCTTCTCTGCTGCCTCTTTGCCTGTATACCACCCTTTAGGTGGAGTTCTTTGCTTTTTACCGCGTCTTTTCTTCTCCATTACTTTCATCTTTCCCTCTCTTTTTTACTCATTAGAAAGTTTAGACGAATTATAGCACGAACTATCAAAACTTGGTTAGCACACTTGACAGACTTTAGAATCTTTAGTATATTTATTTGTGTTAAGAGTTTTTGATGTAATTTTTTTAGGAGCGGCGCCAATGACGACAATAATGCAAACAAGACTAAAGACCGCCCGTGAAGAGTTAGGCGTTTCTCGTGAGCGTTTGGCTAAAAAGGCGGAAAATATTAGCGCTGGTACGATTAGAAACGCTGAGTACGGGGCAAGGATCACGTATCGCAAGGCATCAGATATTCTCAGTGCTGTTAATTTGATACGGATCGAGAAGGGTCTGTCCCAGGTGACAATGGATGAGTTAGGGTTGATTTTATATTAGAAGCCCCACCGAGTGCCTGGTAGCGAACGGTGAGGCACAAACAACGTAGGTCGTTTGATAGTGACAGTATAGCAAAGAGTTGAAAGGAAGCAAGTAGTGAAAGAGAAGATAGCCACACTAGCATGTGTGCTCGGAGTGGCATTGAGCCTGATGACGTTGGCGTGTTTGTTAGCGCACAACTGGCTCTGGGTAGCCGGTGCTGGTTCACTCGCGGCGGCAATGTGGTTCATGTGGTACGTGCTGATCCGGCAGGTTGTGGTGGAGATGTACGTAGAGGTGAGCGATGAGGATTAGTGCAACGGTATTGCTGGACCCGAACGCGGATCGTTCGCTGTTCGAGGTCAGACCGGGTGATGAGTACAAGCCTGGTGATCTGTCCATTGCCGACGTGAAGGAGATGACGTTGGCGATTAACGCTAATGCGTACCGTATTCACGAGCTGGTCAAGGACTTCAACCAGATAGAGAATCGGGTGATCAAATTGGAAGAGCGGCTAGAGACAGCCGAGCGTCGGGTTGGAGTGCTGGAGATGATCGTGGCGTTGAGTGAGGAGTGAGCGATGGCAGTAACTTACGAAGAGGAGGAGCAGCAACCACGTAGTAGCGGTGGTGGCCTCTCATTCATGGGAGGACTGGCAGTGATTGGTGTGTTAGCAGCATGCCTACTCAACCAGCCAACAGGACTACCGACAGCACCGACGACGAATTCGACGTATGTGAGCATGGCCAGACAGGATGCTGTCTCGGTGGGAATTGACCCGACACTGTTTGTCAATCAGATCACAGCAGAAAGTCACTTTGACCCGAATGCGGTGTCACCCACCGGAGCCATAGGCATCGCGCAGTTTATGCCAGCAACAGCGGCTAGTTTGGGGATTGACCCCTACGATCCTGCACAGAGTCTCCAGGGTGCAGCGCAATTGATGGCTCAGTACGAGCAGCAGTATGGCGATGTCGATAAGGCGCTGGCGTCCTATAACGCTGGACCTGGTGCAGTCGATACAGCGGTAAACAATTGTGGTGCGGCGTGGGAGTCGTGCCTACCAGCGGAAACACAAAGTTATATAGCGAAAATTGATTAGAAAGAAAGGTTAGGGAACAATTATGGCAACAATGGGAGCAGATGATCATCGCAATGGCATGGTGGCGCAGTCCCCAATGGAATATCTGATGGGTTTCTTATTCTTTGGGGCAGTGTTTATCATCTTCACCTTGATCCAAACAACAACGTCAGTCAATGCCGTCCTGAGTTTTCTCCAGTCTGGGATGACTGTTCCCTCTGGTTTAGCCGGACAGCAAATCGGGCAGTTTTTGCAAGGAAACCTGGACCGCAACCAGACGATTGCATATGCCATTGCCTGGGGTGTGCAGGCTTATCTGATCTGGTTTGGGTTTCCATCTGACGCCGCTCATCTGTTAGCGCACAAGAAATACACGCAATTTATGAGCGCATCGCTGTCTGAGAAGGCGGAATTCCGAGCCAAATTAAAGAATTTTATTGCGCTGATTCTGATTGGCGGCGATGTCGTCAGTGATGCGCTGTACGTCTTGCAAGGGCATACCGTGATTGCCGGGTTCAATCTCCTGATTATCCCGAATGTAACCAACATGGGTGTACTACTGGTAGCTATCCTGCTCCCGGTTGCAACCTGTGGAGTAACAATTTTCTTTGGTCCAGAGGCATTTCGTCGCCTTGATGGACTCATTTCCTGCCTGCGGGGCAAGAAGTAAGGGTGTCGTTCGGCTTTTGCCCGTCCACGCTGGCGGGCAGATGCGGACCGATGGCTTGAAAGTAAATACAACCACCTGAGGAGGAGGTTTAGATGACAAACACAGAAGAAGCAAACAACCAGCAGGCGTTAGAAGGAGCACAGAACCGTCCTCCTGCTTTGCCTTATGGACCAGTGACCACTGGAGATCGTGCAACATACTTTACGCTGACGGCGTTTGGTGCAGGTATTCCACTGGAGCTTATGGGCACAGGTGGGCTTGGCATGGTGGTGGCAGGGCTTGGGGCTGTGGGTGCAGCCTACTTTGCTCCTGAACTGAAACCACGTGTGTACCGGTTGATGCACAGGAACCATGCCGGTGAGGCTCCCAAATTGTCACGGCCGAAAGTTGACCTGGATTGGTGGTTAGGGAAAGGTCGTGAGTCAGAAGAAAAAATCATAGAGGGTTCTGCTCATGCAAAGACAAATACAGCAGAGATCGATGATGATGTGACGGAGAAGGTTCCAGTGGTTGGGCAGACGGCACCTTCATCCACTGTTGCTCCGGTCTTTCCGGTCCATTTAGAAGATGAAACGATATGCATTGGTGTTACCTCTGCAACGGGACAGCGGTTCGATCCACACATTAATCAACTTTTCGGGGCTGGCATGATCACAGCCGCTGTGCAGGGGGCCGGAAAATCAATGCTCAACGGGCAGATATTAGAGCAGGTAGCCAAGTGCGGTGCCCCGTTCATTGCCATTGACTGGAAAGGTGAGTACGTCTCGCTCACCGAACTGCCATTTGTCAATGGATTTGTTGGTGGTGCTCAGGGCGAGATTGATTTTGAGTTAACGGCAGACAATGCAGGTGAGTTTGTCGAGATTGTGATGACCGAGCGCAAGCATGCCATCGTTAATTTACGCTCGTATGGGCTTTCATGGCAGGCACGCGCGAAGGTCGTGGCGGCTGTTGGAAAGGCGCTGATGGAGTATGCCGATGCGCAGTTCAGGTCCGGTGCAACGCTGATCCCTTGCATGGTTCTGGTTGATGAGGCACAGTTGTTCTTCCCACAGAACAAAGATTTGTTGCCTGATGAGGCAAAGTCTGGTGAGAATGGGCCGATACTGAACAATCTGTCGAATGCCTTCTTTTCGCTGGTGAGCAATGGGCGATCCAATGGGTATACGCTCTGCTTCGCCACTCAGTCGTTGACCTACATTGCGAAGTGGGCCATCAAGAGTTGTCAGGTGAAAGCGTTAATGCGGCAGACGGAGAAGAACGACCTGGATACGTGTGAGAAGATCATCAATCCGACGGTGGCAACGCGGGAGGATATCGAGACATTGCCAGCGGGCACAGGCGTCTTTTTCGGACTGACATCAAAACCGATGTTGGTCAAGATTGACAAAAAACAGTCTCGTGACTTGTCAAAGACACCAGGCATCAAGGAGTTGCGTTCGCAGCGAAGTGTGCAGACACCGATATCGCATCGTGCGTCTGTGAACACTGCTCCAATGCCAGCACCAGAGACAAAGCGCAATAGCAAAATCGATCTGGAGACAATCCTGACTTGGTATGACACCGGACGTATTGATGCTGCTGCCATGATCCAACTCATGGATCGATTGCCTGTAGTGGATGCTGATGATGCCAGATATGTCGATGCGGATCGGGATACTGATCCTGCTCAGGAAGTTGTTTCCAATGAGCAGCTGGCAGAATGGGGTCAAGTCATTGATTTCCAGTCACGCCGTATGGCAGATAATATCCCGATGAAATCACAACCAGCAACACCACGACTGCGCAAAGAACTACAGGATGCGTTAGACCTGTACTACAAAGGCTATGAGAGTTATCGCAAACTTGGTGACGCGATGGGCATCGATAAGGACCGGGCGGGAAAACTCATTCGGGAATTACAGGAGATGGGACTTATTGCAAAGGCAAATTAGCAGGCGACCGGCTTATGACTGTCCGTGTCGGTCGCCCTTCAAATTTCCCTCGATTTTGAGCTTGTGAGAAGGGCATAGAACCGTCAGACAGACGAAAGACAGTCAAGACACCGACAGGTTCAGACAGACAGCCCAGACAGCCTCTAGGCGCTATTTAGGGCATGTTGATGAGGGACGGCAGGAAGAACCGAGAATGCCGCATTTGGGCGAGTATCTTTGGTTTTTAAACGTCTGATGGCGAAACGATATCGATTACAAAAAAGAAGGGGAAAATAGAGATGCAAGAAGCGCGTAAAGGATCAGAATTACTTTCAGGATTCATTAAATTTGTATTCATTTTGTGTTATATCGCCTTTATGTGGGCCAGTATTCACCACGTTGCCACGTA
>Ga0310811_10013267_pt1 | contig 10729 bp, 14 predicted proteins | sample YCmetagenome_FD_207642 | JGI IMG/M metagenome (GOLD analysis project Ga0310811, IMG submission 207642) | Soil microbial communities from experimental microcosm in Duke University, North Carolina, United States - YC | ecosystem: Engineered > Artificial ecosystem > Soil microcosm > Unclassified ...
CCACCATCGGTTTGATAACTGCAATTACGGTGTGACGACCAGTTTCTGGGACGTCGTTTTTCGCAGCAATGCCGACCTTGCTGGTCAACGCGTACGCTCGGAAACCGGCACGGCAGACTAGCGCGGCGTCAAGGATAGTCACGCCAAGCGATCTTGCTCGCGAGCCGCGATCAGATCCGGCGGCCTCCGAATAGGCTGAACGTCGATGATCCGTTGCCGCCTGGGGGCAGCACGACGACGGTCGCGCCCGGCTTCACCCTATCATAGAGATCGATGACATCGGCATTGGTCATGCGGATGCAGCCGGACGAGATGGCCTGCCCGATATATTCCGGCTGGTTGGTGCCATGAATGCGGTAGAGGGTATCCTTGTTGCCCTGGTAGAGATAAAGCGCCCGCGCGCCCAGCGGATTGGCCGCACCACCGGCCACGCGCTTCGGATAAGGACCAAGCCGTTCCTGGATTTCCGCGGTCGGAATCCAGTCCGGCCATTGCGACATGCGGCCGACCGTTGCGGTACCGGAAAAGGCCATCGCCTCCCCGCCCACGGCGACGCCGTAACGGATCGCCTTGCCGTTGGGCAAGAAGTAGTAGAGATAGCGCGCATCGGTGTCGACGAGGATCGTTCCGGGCGGCTGACCGCGCGGATAATCGACGATGTGACGCTGGTATTGTTCGGGGATTTTAGCTTCCGCATAGGGCGGATGGGCGAGGAGCTGCCGATCCTTCGGCGTCATGTCTGCGCTTGGCGACGGCGACAATGTCGCCTGCATGCAGCCGCCGAGCAGCAGCCCTCCCGTCAGTAACACCGCGAGTCCGGACCTAAGCACTGCCTGCCTCCAGCGCGTTGTGTTAACTAAGTTGTTGCTAGAAAAATGCTGAAATCATGGCGGCGCGTTACAAAACTCACCGGCAACATCGGTGCGCAGCCTTATACTCTCCATCCCGTCGCCTTGCTTTGGTCACACCGGACTGGAGCAGTGAGAGTCGCATTAACGAGCTATCCGAAAAAGATCATGCGCGATCAACGCCAAAGCCCGAATATTTCGCTTAAAGTGAATCACGCACTGTCGTAATCCACCAGCGACCCTACAGGATGCGGGTGACATTGGACTGACCCAAGGAGCGGACCTGACCCAAGGAGCGCCAATGCTGTCCACGCTGAACCAACCAGAACAGGATCCACACGACGTGATCGAGATCGCGCCTGACGTTGTTCTCGCGGCACGCACCGACAAGCCCTCGCCGACGCCGGCAACCGGCACCCTCGGCGGCGCGTCGGCCCCCGAGGTTCGCGTCGCACCCGACCCCGCCGTCTCGACACCATCGGTCGATACGTCGTTCCGCGCCACGACCCTCGACGATATCCGCATCCCAGGCGAGCGATCGGCGTTCGCCAGATGGGCAATGCGCAGCCTCATGGCTTTCGTGTTCGCGATCTGCAGCGCGGTCGCTGCAGCCGCCTGGCAGCATTACGGCGATCAGGCGCAGCAGATGCTGGCGGACTGGACGCCGCCGCGGATCAATCTCGCCTCCCTGTTCTCATCGGACAAGCCAACGGCCTCCGAACAATCGGCGGCGCCTGCCGTGACAGCTGCTGCCGCGACCGACCAGGCTTCAACGCAAACCGCATCGGCGCAGCCAGCGCCGGTAACCTCGCAGCAGCCCGCGCCCGCAACTCCGCCCGCGCAGAGCTCCGCAACGGCCGCAGCGCCGCCGGCGGCCGCCGCTCCCTCGGCGGATACGATGCAATTGATGCAGTCGATGGCCCACGACATCACGGCGATGAGCCAGCAGATTGCAGATCTGAAGACCAGCATCGACCAGTTAAAGACCCGCCAGGAGCAGATGTCGCGCGATCTGGCCAAGGCTGCCGAAGCCAAAATCGCCGAAGCCAAGGCGGCCGAGACCAAGGCGGTGGAGATGAGGGCCTTCGAACGTCAGAGGATCGTGCCACCGCGCGCCGCCCCGGTGCGCAAGCCGAGACCGGTCTATACGCCGGTACAGGCCTCGGCTGTTCCGCCGCCACCGCCCGCCGCTGCGGCGCCGCTGCCGTCTTCACAACCGATCGCACCTCTGCCACCGCCTGCAATGGTACAGCCCGATGGCGATCCGGTGGTGCGGCCACCGATGCCCGTGCATTAGCCGGTCCGGACTTTCTTCTTCCGATCGGGAAGGACTGGACCACGCAGTCGCTCGACCCGCAGCGATGAGGACTGGTGGATGAACGACCCCTATGACCTCGCGCGCTTCGTCGACGCCCAGCACACGGTCTATTCCCGCGTGGTCGCCGAACTATCTGATGGCCGCAAACAGAGCCACTGGATGTGGTTCGTCTTTCCGCAAGTCGCCGGCCTCGGATTCAGCGCAATGGCGCAGCGCTATGCGATCAGTTCCCGCGAGGAAGCCGAGGCCTATCTCGCGCACGACGTGCTCGGGCCGCGCCTGATCGAATGCACCCGCCTCGTGCTGGCGGTCAGGGGACGCACCATCAATGACATCCTGGGGTCGCCCGATGACATGAAATTCCGCTCGTGCATGACCCTGTTCGGCGCGGTGTCCGATAACGCGATCTTCGACGAAGCCGTCACGAGATATTTTCCGGGCGGCAGGGATCACGCAACACTCACCATCCTCGCCGATCGCGACCGGAGCTGACGTGGCGATATCCGCCGTGGTCAAGCCACCTCCGCGCTCGCCCCGTCGGCTGCAGCCAGTGCGTCGAGATCGACGAGCTGCGGATCGTCTTCGCGCGGCTCATCCTGGGCCTGCCCGCTGCCATGGACATGCATCAGCGTCTGTACCCGCCGGGCGTTGAGATAGTCTACATGCCGATGCCGCAGCGCGACCGGCAACAGGTGCTTCGGCAATCCGACAATCGTAAACGCAGCAATCCGGCGCGTTTCGCTACCCTCTCGCCAAACCAGCGGATTGAGGGTGTAGATCAACTGCCGCTCGATCTCGGCCGCCGCCGGTTGCTCCGGTTCGGCAATGACAGGCAATCCGCTATTGCCGTTCCCTGCTCGTGTACGCACCGCGAGTGTCCGCAGCTCCCAGCAGATCAGGTCCGCCGCCGAGAGTATCTCGCGATGCACTGCATCCACGTTTGCCGAAAAACGCGTGGCTTCCGGTACGGATGCGCGGCGTTTCGTGATGCTCTCCACCAGCGCAGTTGCGCCATGGCTGAATTTCGGGATGGCCTGCTCGATCGCCGCAGCCATGGCTTCGATCTCATCGGCGGCTAGCTCGCGGTCACGTTGCGACACGGCATCCGCCAAGGCGCGCTCGGTTGCCAGGATCTGCTCGTCGAATTCAGCCAGCGTGGCGCGCAGCGTCTTTGCCTGTTCATCGACCGCACGCAGTTCAGTTTCTGCATGCGCAAGCTGGGCGTCCGCAGCACCGGCAATCGCCAGCCGTCCGGCCTCGGCGCGTTTTTCCTCAAGCAGCGTCTCAGCGGCCCCCGACTGGAGGGCAAGCTTGTGCCGCGCGACCTGTTTGTCCTTCAGCGCAATCTCCAGGCGCTCAACCGGGCTGAGCTTGCGCTTAAAAAATGCCATGGCGAAATCCTCGCGAATCGCATTCATCTGCCGAATCAGCCGGCGGATTCTAATGCACGGAAAGTAATCGGCAAATCTGGCAAACATTGCGGCCTTGAGGCGCGACGCGAGCTGGGGATTTCAGCCGCCCAGCGCGTTCGCTCATGGCACCCGGTGATTCGCCCAGGGTGATGCTAATGTTTCTGCAACGTCTCGGTAAGGTCGTGCAAACCGGAGAGCGCCCGGCCGATTTGGCTGATGGGGTCTTCCTGCACGGAGCAGCTCGTTCGTGTGAATGCGTTCACGGCGAAGAACAGCGCGAGCAGGAACACCAATCTGTTGAGGAGGACGGTCGCGAGCCATTTCAGCATCACGCGGGCTCCCGCCCATCACCGAGGCGCCTCGCCAGCGCCGCACGATCTGCCTTCAGCTTCCGGATCAGCCGTTCGGTCTCAAGCGAGGTCACGGGATTGACGGCTGCGTTGTCGGTGACCACGCCGATGCGCGCCCCGTCGCGCCAGATCAGCCGTCCATGGCGGTTTTCGCCCTTGCCGACGATACAGAAGTCGAATTCGCCGGGCGGGAGCATGGCTTCCGCAAATTCCAGCATTGCGCCGTTATGGGACAGATTGCGCACGATGAAATCCATCGTCGAACAGCGATTATTGAAGGCGATTCGGCCGCAAAGATAGGTCCGTCGCCTCACGCTTCCGCGTCGATCCTGCATTGGCGTCCCTTTTCGATACAACGCGAGGCTGCGGCCCCGCTTGCTGTTCGGCAGGTGCAACCGGCATGCCAGCTCCGGTTGTGCCTGAGACCACCCACATCCGGACCCCACGCCGCGCTCTTCACGCCAACCGGTATCCATCCCGCTATCCGGGTCCGGAGCGGGCTTTCGCTCGAAAGCGCCCCTAGATTTCCTCCAGCACCGGCGGGTCGAACCAGTTGGTCAACGACAGCCCGCCATCCACCACGATCGCAGCGCCAGTGACATAGGCCGACACCTGGTTCGACAGCACCGCGAGCGCCATCGGTGCGAGGTCGGTCGCCTGACCGATGCGGCCGAGCGGAATGTGCTTCGCGAGCGATGGATCGGCGACGAAACCGCCCGCGGCGATCGCCCCCGGAACCAGCGCATTGACGCGGATGCCGTAGCGGCCCAGCGTCTTGGCGAGTTCCTTCACCAGCATCGCCATCGCCGCTTTCGACGTGCTGTAGTGCGGCAGATTACGCGGCGTCCCGGCATGCAGGGAGGTGAGGAACAGGAACGAACCAGCCTGTCGGGCCGCGATCAGCTTCCGCGCCAATTCGCGCGAGAGATGAAAGCCGGCGTCGATGTTGACGGCGCGCATGCGTTCCCAGGTCTCATCGCTCACCGCGAAAGCGTGATCGGCCTCGCGCCGCGGCGGCGAAGCGCTATGAACGAAATGAGTCACCTGCCCGAGCGCCGACTGCGCCTCGGCCAACAGCGCATCGCAGGCGGCGCGGGTCGCGAGATCCCCTACCCAGGTCACCGCGAGGTCCGGCCGCGGTGAAGCCGCGGCCGCTGCCTTCACGGCATCCTCGCGCACATCGGCAAACAAGGTGCGCACACCCTCGCCGACGAGTGCCTGGGCGATGGCGCGGCCGATGCCATTTCCAGCACCGGTGACCAGGGCCGCTTCGCGCGCGGGATCAAAGGGATTGCTCAGCAGACTCATCTCGAACTGACCTCCGGTGATCCATGGCGTTTTCGAGCGGGGCGGACGCCGGCTCGCATAAAGCAAACGCGTCGAACCAGAAATTCAACGCCTGGTTTTGATTCAATCAGAACCGACTAGGTTTTGGAACGGTTGCAGCTTATCATGCGGAACCCCAGGCGCCGCATTTGCACTCTCTTCTCGCCGCATTCTTCGATTACTCGGTCGTGGAAGACGGAGGGGAGCGCCAATGAAAAAGATACTCGCAGCGACGGCGGTCGCGCTGTCGCTGATGTCGTCGGCCGCGATGGCCGGCGAACGTCCAACTGACGCTGCGTTAGGTGCAGTATCCGGCGCCGTCGTATTCGGCCCCATCGGCGCTGTCGCCGGTGCGGTGGTAGGCTACGCAGCGGGGCCGTCGATCTCTCATTCCTGGCGGCGAACGCACGGCGTACGTCATGCGCGCCGACAACCGAGCCCACAGGCACGCGCCGATGCAAGCGATGGCCCGCCAGCGGCCAGAAACGACGGCGCGCCCCACGCGGTGCCGGCGGCGGCCGAATCACCGAAGGTAACGTCTGTGGCGCTACCGCCCGTCCAAGGCTTCGAGTAAGCGCCTTCGAACGAGTGCATCGGTTGCATCGAGCGGGAGCGAGCGTCGTCTTCGGTGCGATGGGTGAACTGTGCTGTGGAACGGCCAATCGAAGAACCTCAGTCTTCGCAATGCGTTGATGCCGCCTGTTCGTCTTTCTTGGCAATATTGACCTCAAGCCAGCCGAGATCCTTCAGTTCGGCCGCTCTCTGCCGGGCCGCTTCCTCGCTGTCTCGTCGCAGAATAATCATCCCCGCCCCGTCGCGCGCGTAGATGAAATAGGCCATTTTTGACGCCCCCACGCAGGCTTACTAGACGACGCCTATTGTGGAGACCGAGCGCGGTCCGGCTTTATTCCCCGAAGCGCGAAAGATTTCTCGCATAGGACACCCAGGGAACAGATCTTTTCGCGCTTCAGTTAAAGCGGAACTTGAGCTGGCAGGCCTATGATACCGTTTAACGGCCGGCGCTAAGTATAAGTATCAGGGCCTCCGAGGTACCCCCAATCCCATATTGACGGCGAGCGCTGCGGATGCTGCACTGCCTCTGTTGCAGTGCGTATGGCAACGGGGCGCGTTAAATGAGCGATATCGTCGAGAGGATCTTGCGCTCCCATGAGGGCGGTGTCAGCGGCAACGTCCGCGGGAAGATGAGAAATTACATCAGCCTGCTCGCCTCAACGGGTAAGACCGATGAGCAACTGCTGCAGCTTGGCAAAGCCTACCTCAAGGAAATCCAGAACCCCGACCCGCGCTATTCCGGCTGCTAGCGCGAATTCAGCGGCTCCCCTTCAGTTAATGCTTGGCGAAAGATCGCGGTCGGACTCCCGATTGCGCTTGCAGGCCTTTCCGGGGGCCTCCGTGGCTCTCATCGCCGAGGGGCGGTTTCGAGCTTGCCTCGCTAAGCAATTAGTCGAGCCGCATCGGTTCCGGCAAAGAATTGCCAAATTTGTTTCGCGAATGGTCCTCCTTTCTTAGGAGGGTTTTCCCATGCGGGTCACGGGTGTGATCTTTGCTGGCTCGGTCGCCGCTTTGGCTGCTTTGGCGATCCCTGCCCTGGCGAAGAATTTCGACAGCAAGACTTCGGACGTTCAGCAGGGCGACGCCGCTCCGGCTTCGGCGCCCTGCTATTCCTATGAGCCAAAGCCCGACGGATCCTGGACTCAGCTTCCGTGTCAGGAAGTCGGCGCCGCCAAGCCGGCCCAGCGCAAGTCGGCCGCAAGAAGTCTGGCCGAAGCTCCTCGCGCGCACCACGCGGTTCGCTGAGTTCACGCGCCGGATCAGATCGAATTCGCCGCAGCGATGATTGTCTGGCGCAGCCAGCGATGCGCCGGCTGGTCGTCGAGCCGCCGGTGCCACAACATGGTGCTCTGCAGTTTTTCGGCATCGAAGGGCAATTCGCGTATCTCGATCGGGTAAGCCCGACGAAACTCCTGCGCGAGCTTGCGGCCGAGCACCGCGACCAGGTTGGATTGCGTCAGCATGACGCCGGCCGACAGATACGGTGCTTCCAGCGCGATCGAACGCGTCTGGCCATGCGACGCCAATACCCGGTCGACAAAACCCAGATCTTCGCCGCTGGACGAGATCGATAGATGCGAAAGTCCTGCAAAAGCCGTGAGCGTCAGCTTACGCCGCAATGCTGGATGTCCCTTCCGAAACACCGCGACATAATGGTCCTGAACCAGTGGAGATGAGGTGAAGCGCTCGGCCGGCGCGCCGATTGCAGAAATCGCTAGGTCCAACTGGCCGAGTTCCAAAAGTCCAGCGAGGTCGAGCGTCCCGCTCGGACGAAGCGAAAGCCGGACCTTGGGCGCCAGGGCTTGACACGCGGCGACGATCGGACCGGCCAGCGTCACGGCGGCATAGTTGTTGACGGCGATGACAAAGCGGCGCTCTGCCGTGGCTGGCGAAAATTTTTCCGTCTCCAGAGCGAGTTGAAGGTCGTTCAGCGCCTTGCGGACAGGAAGCGCCAGTTGCTCGGCACGCGGCGTCGGCATCATCCCCTTTGGTGTGCGGATGAAAAGTCGATCCTTGAGCAGATAGCGCAGCCTATTGAGCGCGTGGCTCAGTGCCGGCTGGCTCAATGCCAGCGCGTCCGCGGCGCGGATGACGCTGCGCTCGCGCAACACAGCATCAAAAACCAGCAGGAGATTGAGATCGAAATTTCGAAGGTTCATGAACGCCTCCGGTCATATTCATTCTATGAATATATCTGTGAAATCAATGCATTTGCTAAATTTTAGTGCACGTCGATATTCCGCACATGATCAAACCGGCTCACAAAATTCCTGTCTCCACCCCGGAACCCCGCCGCGCGCGCAATGCCGGGCGAGAAGCCCTGGTTGCATTCGTGACGGATGCCAACAGACGGCAGGCGCCCGCTGCGACAGCTCTCCGCAACCAAATCGCCCCGCTGGCCGACTGGATCGAGGTCGATCTCGGCGCGGTTTCTCCGCGACGACGCGAACACTGGCTGAGAGGCGAACTATCGGGCGCGCTACGCTCCAGGCGGATGCATTCGGGCCAGCTCGTCATCCTGAGCTCGCATCGCGCGGCGCGCATTGCGCTCGACCTTGTTCTGCAGGGAGCGCTGCCCTGTTGCGGCATCGTTGCTATCGACGTTTGCGACGCTCCGCCGCTTGGTCCGATCTCCGCAACCGCCGCAAGCATTCGCATTGTGCGGCATCAAGATCAAAATGATCCGGCTCACGCGCGACTTATCGATGCTTTGCGCCGGCAGGATGTCGATATCCGTCTCATGATGCTGCCTTCGGGCTCGTCTGACGCCCACGACATAACGGCTCGCGCGACCGCAGCCTTCCTTTCCGAACTCACTGCCAAGGCGTGCCGACAATCCACGGAAAGCGGAGGATTCAGTCATGTCTAAAGTCAGCTTGATCGCCGCGACCAGCGTCTCAGCTGGCGTCGCGCTCGCGATATGGATGAGCTATGCCGCAATGGCCCAGCCAAGCCAAGCAAAACCGGGTATCTCTTCTCCGGCCACCACAGCCGTTGAACAATCCGCCGTGCCGGTGACCGCAACCAAGGTTCAGCCGCAAGATGTTCCGATCGTGATCGAGGGGCTGGGCACCGTTCAGCCGTTGAACATGGCGACCATGCACACGCAGGTCCAGGGCACACTCACCACCGTCGACTTCATCGAAGGTCAGGAAGTCAAGCAAGGCCAACGATTGGCGCAAATCGATCCGCGCGTATTCCAGGCGCAGGTTGATCAGGCAAAGGCCGCGCTCGGCCGCGACCAGGCGCTGCTCACGAACGCCCAGACTGATCTCAACCGCTCCCTGCCCCTGCTCAGCCGCGGCTTCGCAACCCCACAGCAAGTCGACACGCAAAAAGCACAAGTCGCACAGCTGCAAAATACCGTTGATCTCGACAAAGCGTCTCTCGAAGGGGCGCAAACGCAACTCAGCTTCACGACAATCACGGCGCCGTTCGACGGCATTACCGGCATTCGAAAGATCGATCCAGGCAATATCGTGCACCCCACGGACACGAACGGCCTGGTCACGCTCACGCAGGTTCAGCCGATCTCGGTCATCTTCACGCTGCCATCCGCCGACATTCCCACGATACAGCAGGCTCAGGCGAAGGGTCCTGTCGTGGTGGATGTCTATGACGCATCCAACAAGGTCAAGCTGGACGAAGGAAAACTGTTGCTGATCGACAATCAGGTCGAAGCGGCAACCGGCACTGTTCGTCTCAAGGCCATCTTTCCGAACGAGAAACGCGCGCTCTGGCCAGGCGTCTTCGTCAACGCCCATCTTATCGTATCGGTCGAGCACGACGCACTGACACTGCCCCTGCCTGCCGTTCTGCGGGGGCCGGCCGGTCCCTTTGTCTACGCCATCACGCCGGCGCAAACAGCCACGGTTCGCGCCGTGACGACCGGCCAGTCTCGTAACGGCGAGATCATCGTGACCAAAGGATTGGCCGCTGGCGACAACGTGGTGCTCGCCGGACAATACCGACTGTTTGAAGGCGCCCGTGTCGATGTCGTGCCGCCGGAACGGGCCAACGAAGTGCAGAACGCATCGACGGCAAGTGCGGGAATGCTACCATGAATATCTCCGAAGGATTCATTCGCAGGCCGATCGCCACCGCGATGCTCACCGTCGGCGTCGCACTGCTAGGTCTCGTCGCCTTCCGTCAACTGCCGATTTCGGCACTGCCGACCGTGGACTCCCCGACCATCCAGGTCACGGCGCAACTGCCGGGCGCCGATCCACAGACCATGGGCTCTTCGGTGGCAACACCGCTCGAACGACAGTTCGGGCAAATTGCCGGCTTGACCCAGATGACATCCAGTAGCGGTTTGGGCAACACCCAGATCACGCTTCAATTTGCCTTGAACCGTAGCATCGATGCCGCCGCGCAGGACGTGCAGACCGCAATCAATGCCGCCGCCGGCCAGCTACCCAAGACAATGCCCTCGCCTCCAACCTACCGCAAGGTGAACCCGGCGGACGTGCCCGTTCTGCTCATCGCACTGACGTCTGACACCATTCCACTGACCAAAGTGAACGACTACGCCGACAGCATTCTCGCGCAAAAACTGTCGCAAATGCCAGGTGTGGCGCTGGTAACAATTGGGGGCGAGCAAAAACCCGCCATACGCGTTCAGGTCAATCCAGCCAAGCTTGCGGCCGCCGGCATCGACCTTGAGCAGGTCCGGACGGCGCTTGGGAATGCAACGGTCGATCAGCCGAAAGGAGTCCTGTACGGCCAGCAGCAAGCCTATACCCTTGCGACCAACGATCAGCTCCTCAACACGCAGGGATACGACAATCTCATCATCGCCTACCGCAATGGCGCTCCTTTGCGGCTCCGCGACGTCGGTCACGCTATTCCTGGGGCCGAGGACATCACGCTGCACGGCTGGTACAATGACAAACCGGCCAT
>Ga0310811_10013268_pt1 | contig 10729 bp, 4 predicted proteins | sample YCmetagenome_FD_207642 | JGI IMG/M metagenome (GOLD analysis project Ga0310811, IMG submission 207642) | Soil microbial communities from experimental microcosm in Duke University, North Carolina, United States - YC | ecosystem: Engineered > Artificial ecosystem > Soil microcosm > Unclassified ...
TCAGCACCGCGGCCATTCCGACGACGGCGAGCAGCACGGGGTAGATCGCGGCAGAGACTAGCTTCGATCGCAGTTCATCCTCGCGCTCGAGCTGAATCGCCAGTCGACCGAACGTGCCGTCGAGGTCTCCACTCCTCTCGCCGGCCCGAACCAGGCCGACGTAGAGGGGCGAGAAGAGATCCGGATGTGCAGCGAGCGCCGTGGCGAGCGCCTCGCCCCGGGCGACGCGTTCACGGACCGATGCAAGACGTTCGACGATCGGCCCGCGTGCGACGGAGCTGGCCGCCGTGAGGGCGCGGGACAGAGGCAGGCCGGCGGAGAGCAGCCCGGCCAACGCCCGCGTGGCGTCGACTACGGCGGCCCGATTCGCTCTCCCGAACGACCGAGGTGCCGACGCGAGTTGGTTGGCAGCGCCTGCGCCGACGTCGATCACCGTCAGCCCCTGCGACTCGAGGAGCTGAGTCAGGGCGGCCGGAGTTGGCGCGTCAAGGAGACCGGACCGTTTGGTGCCGCTAGGGTCGACCGCGCGGTAGGCGAAGGCGGGCATCGTGGGCCGTTGGAGCGGTTGGCAGTAGTGGCAGCCGAGCCGGCCGACGAGGCGGGGCGAGGTGGGTGGGGCCGCACAGCGAGCGCCGCGATCGCTCGTGCCGATCGCGGGGTCCAGGGTGCGTCAAATACGAGGGGTCCGAACCGAGTGCGCCGCGCGTTTCGTCACGCTGCCGTATGGCGAGTCGCCGGGGCAGCGCACGTCGAGGGAGCACGGCGGTGTCCAACCGGCGTCGGTTGACGCGGCGAATATCTCACGCTGGTTAAGAATCGTCAATACCGCTCTCGTGATGGGCAAGGTTAGACGTTTCTAATCTTCATTCACGCGAACGCGAAAGGCGACGCACGGGCGCTTCAGGTATGCGCCTCGCGATCGGGTCCCCTCGCCGCTTTCCGGGCGGTGAGCGCGGCTGCGACGCCAGCGGTACGGTAGTGTTTTCGATGCGGGGTGATCTCGACGTCGGTCAACGCCGGCGTCTTGAGCAACACGGAACGCGAGCCCAATCGTTGCCGGGTGCATAGCCGCACAGCCAGTTCATCGCAAAGTGCTGCTCCATCGCGATCGCCGCGCCGTTCGCTAACAATTTCGGAAAGAGCGTTTCTCCACCCGAGGCAGCGTTCAAGACCTCCGCTTAGCCTGCGATAGGTCGGCAATCGCCTCGTCGCGATGACCCATGAAGTACTGATGCAAACGCTCCGGGATCTCGGTGTCGATCGCGCCGGCGTACTGCCGGATCAGCTCCTGGACCGGGTTCACGTTCTGCTCGTCCAACTTCTCGAGGGCGAGCTGCATCTCCTCTTGATCCGTCAGCGCTCCAGCAGGGAACAGCGCTCGCACCGCGCCGAGCAAGTCGAGCGTTTGGGGGGCCCCGATGCGACGACATCCAGCCTCCACGAGATCGTGGTGACGCACCTCGCAACTTTCCGCAAGCCAGAATTCGAGCCCTTCCGTCCCAACTTCGGCCCACAGCGCGTAGAGCACGTAGGTCATGGCAGCCAGCGGTGGCAGCGTCTCCGGCCGAATCCGCCCGCCGGCGATCACGGCCACCCATTCGTAGAGCGCTCGCATAAGCGCCGCGCGCGTTTGTGCCGACGCGCCCGGCTCGATCGCCAACGCGCGGTCGACGTGCCGTGTCCCTTCCTCGACAGGATCTGTCGTCATTCGATCGGCACCGGTGCGTAACCGACGAAGGCCTCCAGCAAGGTGTGCGCTGTTTTCGGACCTTCTGGAAAGCGCATTGCCGACTCGTAGATACGCAGGATCATCACGGCCTGGCGCAAAGCGAGGTGCACCAGCGTCCGAAACGTGGCGCGTTCGTCAGGCAGCGTCGGCTGTTCGGGCTGTCGGGCGGCAATGTCTGTCATCCGTTGATTGATGGCATCGTCGATCGAATGAGCCTCGGGATCCCTGGGTTGGGTGAACGTCGCTCGAAACGCGTCGATCATGATGTTCGAGGCTTTGCTGTCCGCCTTGCGAATCCTTGCACGCATCGCCTGTCGCCGCTCGCAGATCGTTCTCCAATCAGCCTCCGTCAATGTGGAAGCTGCATCCAAAAAGCGATCTACGAGCGAGCGGTCGTGCGCGGTAATTGGCGGCATGCGAATCTGCGATGGCGGACTTGCATCAAAAGATCAACCAACCGTTCGCCGCGAAGAAACTTCACGCGCCGCCGGACGGATCTCGCCCGGTGGTTGCGAGCACCCTGGCGAGACCATTGTCCGACCGCCTCACCGGCCGCGCCTTGTTGCTCGAGCCGCTTCCGCTTCCGTGATCATCCGGCCATCGGCTCGGAGCTGTCATAGATCTTTGGAACCCAAGGTCGGAGCTGTCCCGCGACTGCTTTCCAGTGGCTGAGATTGACACGACCTTCTAGAGTCACGGCTTCACCGAGCCGTCGATGGTATCGGACGGCTGACGCATCTCCTCGAGAAATCGTGTGAGCAGCTCACGCAGGTTGTCTCTCACGTTGCCGATTCCCTTCTGGGCGTAGGCGTGAGCGACGTGCCGCGCGACGTCGGCAAGCACGATCCCCCAGGCTTCGGGCGGTAACTCCTCCTCGACACGCAATCCGACGCGCTCACCGCTCGACGTGGTCCAGATGCGAAGCAGCTCGAACGCAGACGGATCCTGGTCCGCGTGATCCGGAATGCTCAACTGTGCGGGAGTATCAGGCATCGGCTTGGTCGTGGGTATTCATCGCGACCTTGCGCGCGTTCAGCGCAGCCGCGACCCCGTTGGTACGGTAGTGCTTTCGAGGCGGCGTGATCTCGACGTCGGTCAGGGCCGGAGCCTGCAGCAACACGGAAAAATCCCCGTCCTCGATCTCCATTCGCGACAATCGGAGCTTGCGGAGTTGCGGCAGACTCCGAACGAACCCGAGGCTCGAAGTCTTTGGCCCACGATCGATGTAGATGGATTCGAGCGATGTTATCTCGCCCAATCGCTCGATGTCGGTTATGCAGCCGTAGCCCTTGGATGGACCAGCGTGCAGCGACAGCGCCTGCAACTGCCTCAGTTTCAGGAGAGGAGCGATGGAACACGACGTGGCCCGCATGTTCGTGTTCTGCAGATGCAACATGCGAAGGTTGCCAAAGTTGCCAACCGCATCAAAGCTTCGGAGCGCGGGACCGCTGCTGACGGTAAGCCGCTCCAGCATCGGCAGGTCGGTGATCTCGTTGAAGTCATCAGCCGCGCTGCTACCGGAGATCTCCAGCACAACCAGCGAGCTGGATCCGTTTAGGTTTGCCACTGAGCGTAGCCCGCGATTGTACACGAGCTCGAGGCGCTCGAGGCGCAGAGCTTCGATGCCATCGAGCGACGTGAGACTCACGACCTCGCGGAGAACCAGTTCGCGAAGCGTTTTGAGAGACGAGAGCGCCGATAGACCGCTCAGTTTGATCCCCCACAACTGCAGGCGCTCCAGAGCCGGCGCCTGCGCCAATCCGCCGAGGGACGCGGGCTTCAGGAACAAGCAGCTCTTAAGGAGGGGCAGTCGGGCGAAATCGATTGCGTCTGCGGATTGCGCGAGCGTCAGCTCGCGCAATCCGTGCAGCTCCGAGACGAAGGCAAGGTCGACCTTCGGTTTGCTCCCGAGTTCGAGGTACTGAATCTGGCTGGCGAAGTCCCGCAATGCGTGCAGCTGTCTGTCGTCGCCAGAAAACTCGGACGAGATGGTGATGTGCGTAGCGCCGGAGTCTCGCATGGCCTTGGCCGCGGCATCCGACCAGTAGTAAATGCGTAGGTAGACAGGCGTCTCCGGCCGAGTCTGCCGAATGAGGAAGCCATCGCCAGCACGATCCTGAAACCGATTCACTTCAGGGGTCACATACGTCATGGACAAATGTTCAGGACGCTTCCTTTCGCGGCGCTGATCTTGTTTCCGATCAGTTTCTTTCCGATTGCGAGTCTGGTGGCACCAACTTCCCCAATCTCCGCTCCAGCCTTCTCCAGGGCCTCCACCGCGCCCTTGTCCATGATGGTTGCTTCAAGGTCTGCGAGCGCTTGCGCGCCTTCCTCGTGCGGAAGGATCACCTTGACGAGATCCTCGATCTCTCGGTGATGCCGCTGCAGTTCCCGGCCAAGCCGCTTTGCCAGTGACCGCGACGTCTTGCCAATATACTCGGTTCCTGCCGCGTACTCGGCTTCGCCGAGCACTCCAACGTAGACCGCGTTGGTGAGGTCGAGTGCGGCCTCGAACGCCAGGTCAGAGACGAGCATTTCCAGTGCGAAACATCCTGTCTTCTGAGCGACGAGCTTCAGGAGTTGGACGGGCGGACGGATCCGCATCATGGCGCCGGCCCCGTCCATCGTCGCGTTTTCTTCGTTGAGGGTCGTCAGGCCCGTGATATCGGTGCCGTTCAGGGGATCGCCGCCGACGTACGCGTACAGGTTGTTTGCAGCACCCGCAAAGCCAATTCGGTCGCGCGCTATCCATCGCCCCGTTTCCGCGTCGTAGTCGCGCTCTCCGAACTTCACGAGCTTCGTATCCTCGTCGTACTGGCCACCGGCATAGCCGAACGGCTGGAAGCCGGGGTTGTTGTCGCTGGTCACCCGACCGAAGGCGTCGTAGTCGATTCGCTGTGCCACGATACCGGTCGACGCATTGATGACCAGACGGATGCTTCCCCGCTCGTCGGTAATCAGGCGGTACGTATCCGGACCCTTCACCATGTAATCCGGGACGTTCGCGCGGCTCGCGTACACGAACCGGGAGACGACCTGGTTCTGTGCGTTCAACTCCGCGACGATCGCGAGCGAGCGATCATACAACCATCCTTTCTTCAGGACTCCATCCACCTTTTTTCCGATCCGACGCCCTTCACCATCAAGCACATACGCGATCTGCCGACCCGGCATACGGACTTCGAGGAGCGGGCCAGTAGCAGCGTGGCGGAAGAATGTGGTGTCCGTTCCAACGGTCCGGAACGCCAGCGTGCCGTTCTTGGTGTACCCGTACCGCGACGTCCCGTAAGTCAGAATCCGATCCTGTGCGTCGTACGTTCCGACGATCTCACCTGACGTCGTGACCAGGCGCGTGCGGTTGCCGTTGGGATCGTACTCGGTGAGGGATTGTGGCGATCCGTCCCTGGTCACGCCCGCAAGCCGGCCTGCCGAGTCGTAAGAAAATTCGAATGTCGTGGGGATGCCCTGCACGGTGTCGACGCGGCTGACGATCCGGCTCAGGGAATCGCGCCGAATGGTGGTGCTGAACACCGGTGACCCGGAGACGGTCGCGCGCAGCTGCTGCGCCGATCCGTACGGGTCGTATGAAACGGTGGTCTGAACGTTCTGCAGCGTCGTTCCCGTCAGAAGCCCGTTGTTCGCATTCCGCGCAAGCGTGAGTGATCCAGCGCCGACCAACAATCCGTCGAAGTCGTAGGACATGTTGACGGCATCCCCATTGACGGTGATGGACCGAGCCCTGAACACCGTATCGAAGACCGTGCTGACGAAGCCGGCAACGGCGCCTGACCAGGTCGATCGAGTCAGTAGTCTACCGTCGTTTTGGAAAGTGAGGCTGCTTCCCAGCGGAGAGGTGATGGTTCGGATTACGGTCGCTGAATCGTACCCGTACGAGTACACACCATCGATCGTCCGCAGCTGGCTCAGTTTCCCCTGCGTATCGTAAATCAATTGCAACGTGTCGCCGCTGGGACGCACGACCCTCGTCGCTCGACCATCGAGATCGTACGCCATCGAGGTCACCTCGGGCGCTCCCCCCACGATCGGCGGCGTGTAGCTAGTAAGTCGACCGACCGCGTCGTGCGTGAACGTATGGTACGGACGACCCGACGGCGAAATCGCGTGCACCGCACCGTCGTTCTCGTAGACCAGCGACGTCGTGTCGCCAGCGGGCGACACGGGTTGGACAACAAGATCGGCCGCATCGAAGCTGTAGCGACGCACTCGTCCCGTCGGATCGGTGCGTGTTGCCACTCGTCCGAGGGCGTCGTACGTCATGGACCACGAGCGCCCGCCCTGCAAGATCGTCGTGAGACGACCAGCGGCATCATAGCCAAACGATCTTGCCAGGATCCCGGCGGTGCTATCGCGGGTGAGACGACCCGCCTCATCGTAGTTCGAGATTCTCGTACGATTGGCTGGCGTGACCGTGGTCGCCGTGCGCGTCAGGCGGTTGAATGTGCCGACCGTCGCACGACCACCGATTATCACGGAGTCGGTCTCGATGAGCGGATCACCGAAGTCGTCGTTAGTAACTACGGCCGCAGTGCGCTTACGGTATGTGAGCCCGCTTGGCATCGTGGTCACGAAGTCAACGAGCGGTGATTGCATTCCCTGACGAGGATCCGGCTTCGTCGTGACCGCGGTGCTCGTTCCGTCAGCTTCGCGTACTGTCGCGGTGCCATCCGGGTTTTGGGTGACCTGGACCGTTCGACCATCCGGCGTCGTGCCTGTCACCCGGCGCAGGCCGCCAGGAAGGATCTCGTTGAGGAGCGAAGGCGTGGTACCGCCAGCCGAGGTGTAGTCGGCTCGCGTCCCGTTCGGAAGCGGGATGATCGACGAGATCGTTTGTCCGCTGTCTGGTGCGGTGACGCCCGTCATTCGACCGCTGGCGTCGTACGCATACGTCGTCACTCTCCCATTGAGATCTGTGACCTGATTAACAAGGCCATCGGGCGTGTACGAAAAGAGGATCGGCGTGCCGTCCGGTCCCGCAAGCTGACTCAGAGCACCGTCACTCCCCACCGTAAGAGCGGTTTGCTGCCCGCCAGGAGCAACCGTCCCCGTCGCTCGCCCGGTGGCATCGCGGACGATTTGCGTCGTCTGCCCGGATCGATCCGTGATTCCAACTAGGCGACCGTTCGTGTCGTACGCGAAGGTCTGAACGATCGCCTTCGTCGCGACGTCGACAGTGCGAAGATGTCTGCCGAAGGCGTCAAATACGTAGACGAGACTTCCGTCGTCGCTCGCAATCGCGGTCTCGCCAAGCCCCACTCCGGGCATCGGCGGCGAAATTCGACGCACCTGGTTGATGAGCAAATTCGAACTGCCGTTCATAGCTGCGTACAGCGCCCCGTCCGGTCCGAACGCCAACGACGTCGTCCCCGACATCGGCTCCTTCCGCCACACGTTGCCATCCAGGGTCACATCGCCGCCACAGGCGCACTGCTGCGCCCATTTTCCGTCGGGGGTGATGCGCCATACCACGGTGTTACCGAAGGCCACGAAGAGCGAGCCGTCCTTCGCCACCGCGATCGGCCCCATGAAGTTCATGTATTGATTGATCGCGAGCGACGGATCGCCACCGCCGTTGAACTGTCCGCCGGCGATGTGATAGAGGATTCCGTCGGGCGACATCTTGTAGATGCGGGATCCCGTGGGCGACGCACAGGCGAAGTCCGTGAAGTACAGGCTGCCGTCCGGCCCCAGCGCAATCGACCCGGGGCTCCCAAGTGAGGCCTGGCGCGCCGGCGTTCCGGACGCTGGACAGGTAACAGTTCCGCCGCCGGCGACCGTCGAAATGATTCCGTCGGGCCCGATCTTCCGCACACGGCCAGCCGGCCCCTCGCTGAAGTAGATGGTGCCGCCGTCCTTGCTGAACACGAGACCGGAAACGCTGGTGAGGAATGCGTCCAACGCCGGCCCGCCGTCGCCGTTTCCGTTGGTCGTGGTCCGCATCCCCGAGATCGTGTGCAGAATGCCGTCGGGACCCACCCGCTTGATCTTGTCGATGATCGGATAGCCGAATGTCACGAAGCCGCCGTCCGGCGCCGGGGTGACACCCATGTTGAACCAGAGGTTCGCATTCAACGGCGAGCCATTCTCGCCATTCAGCGTCTGGTCGATCACCCCGTTCCCCATCACCGTCGTGATGGTTCCGTCGGGCGCGATCTTCCGGATCCGGCCGTTGCCGCTGTCGTCGATGTAGATGCTCCCGTCAGCGGCGACCGAGATTCCTCCGAAGCCGTTGAACTTCGCTTTCACCGCTGGTCCGCCGTCGCCGGAGAAACCCGCGCCACGGCTCCCGGCGATCGTCTTCACGACGTCGGGAAGTCGATTGGCGGCGCGCGTCGTGCCGTCGCCTTGATACACGACCATTCCGATCGGATCGTAGACGGATTGCGCGCTGAACGAGAAGCCGCCGAGACCCAGCCCCTTCGCATCGAAACCGCCGATCGTGGTCACGAGCGTCTGGCCTCGACCCCAATACCGCCGCGGACTCTCCGGCGCGACGATCGCCTGAAGCGTGCACGCTTGTGAACCGCCCTGCGTGTCGCACGTCTGCGAGAAACCGACTGGGCTGGGCGGCTTCTGATATTCGATCGGGTACACGTGTTCGATGCCGATCGTGACACGCTGATTCCCCTGCATCACTCGGCCGTACGCGTCTTTCCCATCCCACGTGAATGGGAAGACGAGATTCGCCTGCGGCGCGAACGCGTAGATGAAGGTGCGGCCGCCGACGTAGACGTGCAGCTGAACCTTGTTCAGCTCCGGCAGAATCGTCGGGCCGGTGAGCGTGATGTTGAGCGTTTTGTCCGTACCACCCGCCGATCGGTCGCTGCCATACACGAGCGCGTACGGCGTTCCGGCGAGCCCCACCGACTGGCGCGCCACCTGTACGTCACACTTGATCGGGTCGGCGAGCTTGCTCGTGCATCCCGATGTCACGTCGCCCTGAGGATCGACGCCCGTCACTCTGCCCTGATAGTTCGCGTCCCAGGGGAAGTAGGTGAACGCGACGAACCGCCAGAGTGGCGTGCCCGCCGCGTATGTTTGCGCCAGCTTCTGTCGCTCGCCGGCATCGATTCCCATCGCGTCGAGCGTCGCATCGGTCTCCGCCACGCCGTCGCCATTCACGTCGACCTGCGCGACGCCGCCGTCCACACTCAGGACTTTGATCACGGCACCGTTGTTCTGCGGCACCCAGCCCTTTGCTGGATCGAAGACGCCGAGTGGAACCGGCGAGCCAACCGGCACCTGGAGGAAATTCTCGATGTACATCGACACCGGCTTCGATAGCGTCACACTCACCGCTCCCGCCGCGATCGCTTCGTCCGCCGTGAGCTGCACGGCGTACGTGTACGCGCTCGTCGACGGCAGGTCGGCCGGCATCGCGAGCCGGCCGCTCGGCGTGGAGGTGAACTCCGTCGCGCGCACGCTCATCGTCGTCATCGGCACCTGCGTGCCGTTGGCGAGCGTCATCGTCGCCTGCGTACCCGGCTTGAACATCGCGGTCGCCTGACGCGCGCCATCCGCGTCGGTCTGGACGCTTCCACGCGCCATCTGCGTGGTGGGGCTGTTGATCGCGACCGTCGTCACGACGGGATCCAACTGCAGCAGGATCACGTCGTCGAGAATCGCGAAGTCTTGCCACGGCACATTCGGCGTTCGCTGCGCCGGCAGGTATGCCGTCTTCGCGAAGTCGACGCTCAGCGGGCCGCCGCCATTGACCACGAGATCATACGCGCCGTCCACTCGGCTCAACGTGTAGCCGTATTCCGGATGATTGCGGACGCTCACCTTCACACCCTGAATCGGCGCCAGATCCCGGTTCAATACCCGCCCGCGAATCGTCGCCGCACGCACCGCATTGATGGTGTTCGCCGAGACGCCAACCTGAATTGGATCGGCCGCCGCATAGATGAATGACGTGGCCTGCGTCTGTAGCGTCGGGATCGAACGATCCAGCGCCGGTGCAGTCGTCGACGGGTCGGGGTGCACGCCCGGCTCACGCGACACGAAGGTCACGTGGCGCAACACCGTGCTCGCATTGGTCGCCGCGTCCGTCGCGACCAACGTGATGCTGTTCGCCCCTTCTGTCAGCGTGACGGTCTTGGTGAAGCTGCCATCTGCGGCTGGCGTCACCGCCGCGCCGTTGACAGTCAGCGTCGTCGGCGACGCATCTGTCACAGTGCCGGTCACCGTCACCGGGGACGTGAGCACCTCCGCACCTTCGTTCGGCGTCGTCACCGCGATCACGGGCGCCTGCGTATCACGGATCACCGATCGCGTACTGCTGACGGTGTTCCCCGCTTCGTCGGTCGCGCGGACGAGAATCGAGTTGCTGCCCTCCGTCGGAAGCGGCACCACGACGTCGAACGCACCAGCTTGATCCAATGGTGCCGGCACGCCGTTCACGTCCACCGCAACCGTCGTCTGATCCAGCGCCGTCCCGGTCACATGCACAGTGGTCTGCTTCGTGTACGACCCCTCCACGGGCGCGCTGACTGACAGCGTCGGCGGGTGCGTGTCGAGAATCAGCGTCCGCTGGACCGTGGTCGCGTTGGTCGCGGCATCGGTCGCAATCAACGTGACGACGTTGTTCCCTTCCGCGCCGAGCGTCACCGTGGCCGTGTAGCTTCCGTTGGCCGCGACGGCAGTGGCCGTGCCATTCACCGTCAGCGTCACCGGAGTGGAGTCGGCGACCGTTCCCGTGATGGTGGCTTGCGCTTGAGACGTGACGAAGCGCGTCGCCGGTTGCGCGACGGTCACCGTCGGAGCCTGCGTGTCACGAATTACCGAGCGCGTGTTGCTGGCGACGTTGCCCGCTTCGTCGGTCGCGCGGACGACGATCTGATTGTGGCCTTCCGCGCCGAGCTGTACGACCGCGTCGAACGCACCCGCCTGATCGAGCGGTGCCGCCACACCGTTCACCTCGACCGTGACGACGTTCTGATCCTCCGCCGTGCCGGTCACGTGGACTGACGTCTGCTTCGT
>Ga0310811_10013269_pt1 | contig 10728 bp, 10 predicted proteins | sample YCmetagenome_FD_207642 | JGI IMG/M metagenome (GOLD analysis project Ga0310811, IMG submission 207642) | Soil microbial communities from experimental microcosm in Duke University, North Carolina, United States - YC | ecosystem: Engineered > Artificial ecosystem > Soil microcosm > Unclassified ...
GACTGGGGCCGCTGCCACGACGTGAAGAACCTGTTCATCGTCGATGGCAGCGTCTGGGTCACCTCGGGCGGCGTGAACCCGACCTCCACCATCCAGGCGCTGGCGCTCTACATCGCCGACAGCATCAAGCAGCGCCTCGCCACCCTGTTCGATTGAGGCCCATTTAATCGAGGCAAGCATGACCGACCCCGCTCTCTCGGCCGTCGAAACACGCGACCTGCGCGCCCTCGCCGCCGCCATCATCCCGGCCAGCGCCCACTACTGCGTGCCCGGCGCCGACGACGCGGCGATCTTCGCCGACATCCTGGCGAGCCTCGGGCGCGATCTCGGCGACGTCCGCGCCGCGCTCGGCCGCCTGGCGATACTGTCCGGCGGCAGCTACGCCGACCTGCCGGCCGCGCGCCGCGCCGAGGTCGCCGCCGCCTTGCGCGCCGAGGGCGGCGCGGCGCTCGGCGCCCTCGTGCGCGTCGTGCTGCTCTGCTATTACCGCGACGATCGGGTGATGCGATCGCTCGGCCAGGAACCCCGCCCGCCCTTCCCCAAAGGCCACGTGGTCGAGCAGGGCGACTGGTCGCTGCTCGACCCGGTGCGCGCCCGGCCGCCGATCTGGCGCCGGGTGGCGCGAGACTGATTTGTGAGTGGCGAAGATTGGAGGCAGAGATGGCCTATACGCTGGAGCAACTGAGCAACGACATCCGCACGGCGCTGAAGGCCGATTCCGGCCTTGGCGGCAAGCAGGCGGTCTGCGGCCTGGTGAGCAAGGCGCTGCGCGACGACGATTTCATCACCAGGCACCTCAACGCCGATCAGTGCAAGCCGCGCAAGGTGCTGTACGAGGATCCCGAGCTCGGCTTCTGCGTCTGCGGCCATGTCTACGAGAAGCCGGCGCACGGCTCGCCGCACGATCACGGCTCGAGCTGGGCGATCTACGGCGTGGCGGTCGGCGACACCGAGATGACCGACTGGCGCATCGTGCAGCCGGGCTCGGGCGAGCAGCCCTCGCTGGTGGTGCCGGAAAAGACCTACGTGATGAAGCCGGGCGATTCGCACCTCTACGATGTCGGCGCCGTGCACTCGCCCAAGCGCGACACCCTGACCAAGCTGATCCGCATCGAAGGCGCCAACCTCGACCGCATCAAGCGCTCCAATATCAAGGCGGCGTGACACTCATCCGCCGCTGATGAAAATGGGGCGGTAACCCGCCCCATTTTCCCGGCATCGCGGTGCGCGCCGGGTGTGCCGGGTGTATCCCCACGCAGTGACACGCAGTGGGGAAGTGTCGCGTCGTACGCGACGGAGTGGTCATCGTTCGTGAGGACCGCTGAACGAGCCGACCGGCCGGTCAAGCGATGTCGGCGACCACGAGATCGTGCGCGCGAGCGACGCCGATCAGCACTGACTGAGGATCGGCCGTCACCGCCTGCAACAACGCCTTGGCATCCGCCCGTCGCCGGCCGCGGTCCAGGTCGAGCCCAGCTGCTGCTGCTCCTGGACGTATTCCAGGCTCACCGCCACCTTGCCCATCAAGGCGGTAATGTCCTTGCCGACCGCCGTGTCCTGGGCGCCGCTCATGATATCGACCAGCACCGAGCCGACGAACTTGCCGGATGCCAGCGTCTGGCGGACCTGCGCGGTCCAGTAGGCCAGCCCCGCGGAATCCGACGCACGGCTGAACAGGTTGTTGTAGACGCTGTCGAGAAAGGCACCGATCTGGGCATCGCTGGCCGATGGCGGCTGGGCAAGGAGGGGATGAAGCGCTTTGGCCTCGCTGCCGATGCCGAAGGCGTTGGCGATGGCGGACAGGACGGAGGCCCCCTGCGTCGACAACCCGCGTTGGAATTCGCCGACCCAGAACTGGAAGCCTGCGGCGTCGGCACCTCTGCCCAAGAAGGCCGCATAGGTTGCCACGATCTGCTGCTCCGGCGTGAGGGCGACGAGCGAGAGCGTCGTCGTGTCGCCGAGATTGACCGGCGTGATGAAAATCACCGCCTCGGCCTCGTCGGTGCCGTTCGCACCGCTGGTGCGATAGGTGAATTTGTCGACGCCGGCTGCATCCACCGCCGGCGTGTAGTCGAAACCACCGCTGGCCGACAGGACGACGGCGCCGTGCGTCGGATTGGTGAGCAGGGTCGCAGTGACGGGCGGCCCGGCGACGTCGTTGAACAGGACGCCACTCGAGGCCTCGATGCGCAGTACCGTATCCTTCGCGACAATGTAGGCATCGTCGTGCGCCAGCGTGACGATGCCCGTGTCGTCGTCGCGGATGACGCAGGTTGCCGTGCTGGTGCCCAGAGTCGCGCCGCCGGTCGGCGCCGACAGGGTTACCGTGAAGGCCTCGTCGGCTTCCGCCGCGATGTCGCCCTGCACGCTCAGCGTGATGGTCTTGGAGGTCTCGCCTGCCGCGAACGAAACCGTCCCCGCGGGCAGCACGTCCCCCACGAAATCGGCGGCGCCGGCGGGATGGGCGCCCGAGCCTGTCACCGACCAGTTCACGGTCTGGACGACGGAGGCAACCTGGTCGAGGGCAACATTGAAGGTGAACAGCGTCTGACCGCTGTTGCCTTCGGCCTTGTCGCCGTTCGCCGCGGCGACCGAGATCTCGGGCGCGTGGACCTCGAAGACGAACACACCAGGGATGCCGCGGCCGCCCTCCGCCGTCGGCAGGGACAGCATGCCGGCCTGGTTGCCGCTTTGCGAGAGCTGAAAGAAGTGCACGCCATCGCCGTTGGAGTATCCGGCAATGGCAACGTCTCCGCCCAGCCCCCCCGAACCGCCCGAGGCGTCGCCCGTCGTCCAGCTTATATCCTCGTAGCGCAACACAATGTCGAACTCGCCGTTGCCGAGCGAGATGAGCTGCAGCTGGAAGGCGTTCGATTTGTCGGAATGCCGGTCGTAGTAGCCGACGTCGTCCCAGGTCACGGTCAAGACGCCGTTCGTGGAGTCGAGATCGTAATAGACGCGATCGGAGCCCGTAGACGCACCGCCTGGCGTCGCCGTGACCGCTGCGCCGCGGGTGTCGACGTCAGCCCAGAAGGCAGCGATGAGGGGTATGGTGGTTGCCGCCGTGATCGCCGTCGGGCTGGCGGTCGACAACGGCCCGTCGAAGGTGACGGTGCCGTCGGTATTCACGTACAGGACCGAATACGACCGCCCGAAGAAATTGAGCCCTTGCGACCCAAAGACCGGCAGGATGTCGATTGCAGCCGATGAATTGCCATGGCCGACCGGCAGTACATTCTCGCCGAACCCCGAGGTCCCACCCAGATCGTTGATGATCGATGTAGCCATCGAAGACGCCCCTACGGCCGGTTCATGTTTTCTTTGTGAGGTCGTTCCCGGCGCATGATCCAGGTCGGTCGCATGCACGCGGCGCATTGAAACGGGCGATCGAGCTCGACCTGCTCGAGCGACAACGGCTCGTGAGGCCTGTGCATGACCGCGGCGGCTGCTTTCATCGAGTCTCTCCGGTGGCGTCCCTCACCACCGCCACGATAGGTGCGCACCTAGTCGTCGTAAACGTTGACCGCGCGCGCGACGAGGCTGGCGAGCGCGCTTTCCATGGCGAGGACCGTGGCCTTGTCGGCGATCCCGGTCTCCGCCGCCAAGCGGTCGAGTGCGCGATAGCTTACCCAGGTACGACCGCGCTCGTCTTCCCACACCGAGAGGCGCAACGGCAGGTCGAGCGCGATCGCCTGGTTGTCCTGCATCAGCTTGGTGCCGACCTTGGGATTGCCGAACACCAGGACCTTGGTCGGCCGCAACTGCATTCCGGCCCGGCGGGCATTCTCGGCATGGTCGAACTGGGCGAACACCGGCACGTTCAGCGCCCGCAGGCGTGCCTCCAGTCGCGCCACCGTCTCGTCGACCGGATACTTGCTCTCCTGCGTGACGACGCCATCGGACGCGGCGCCGGCGCCGAGGCCCGCCTTGTAGGACTCGGCGATCTCGCGGGCGAGGGCGGTCAGGTCGAGACCTTCGCGGTTGGCCAGCAAGGTCACGCAGACCAGGTCGGCCGGCGCGGTGAAGCGGCTCAGATAGGCGCTGAAACCCGGCGACGATCCCTTGATCTCCATGAAGCCCGGGTGGCGGGTGAATTCCCAGCCCGCCATCGCCGCCACGACCGTGCCGTTGGCGAGCTTCGTCGGCTGGTAAATGAGTGCGCGATTCTCCTCTTTCTTGACCAAGATGCCGCCAGCCAGGGCGATGTCCCAGGCGCTGATATCCTCCGCCGACGACCACAGGCCGCCGAAGGCGAAGAGGTTGGCCGACGCCTTGGGGTCGACCGCGGCGAGCGCGCCGCCGGCGAGCCTGTAGCCGGTCGCCGGTTCTACCGGATTGACGTAGGGGATTTCGGCCTTGAAGCGCGAATGCTGCTTGCCGGCGGCGCCGGGAGGCTGACGATCGGTGAAGGATCGGGTCGAAAGATCCTCGGCGAACATGGTGGCGCGCAGGCCGAGCGGCTCGATCTGCTGGCGCGTGACGAAGTCGCGATAGGACATGCCGCTGGCGTGCTCGATGATCATGCCGAGCAGCACGAAGTCGGTTGCGCTCATCCGCACCTGGGTACCGGCCTTGAACAGCGGCGGCGTTGCAGCCACGAGCGCCACCAGCTCGGCCGGCCGATAGCTGCGATTGGCGTCGTAGGCGCGGCTGGTGCGGAAGTCGGCGATGCCGGAGGCGTGCTGCAGCAGTTCGAGGATCGTCGTCTTGCCCCATGCTGCCGGCACGGCCGGCAGGTGCTTGTCGATCGTGTCGCCGACCTCGAGCTTCTGCGCCTCCTGCAGCTGGAGGATGGCGACGGCGGTGAAGCCCTGGGTGATCGGGCCGATGTTCCACATGGTGCGCGTCGAGGCGAGCTCGTCGTGCGCCAGGCTGGCGCGGCCATAGCCGGCCGAGCGCGGAATGTACGGTGCCTGGACGATCGCCATCGCCATACCGGGCACGTCATGGCGTTCCATGAACTCGGCGATGCGCTGGTCGATGAACTTGCCACGTATCGAAAGCGCGGGCTTGCCGCGCCCGAAATCGGTCACCTGAGCGACGCCCTGCTCCGCCATCAGAACCAGTGAGGCGGCAGCAGCAGCGACGATTGCCGCAGTGGACCGAGCGCGCTTGAGGATCATGCAGGACTCCCTTGGTCGGAGAGTTGTGATTTACGCAACCGGAAAAGGGAAGGTCTCTGGTTGCCGTCCCCCAGCCCAGCATGCATTTATGTCGTCCTGAGCGCAGCGAAGGACCTCATCGCCGCATGCAACAGGAGCACTTTGAGACTCCTGGCGATGAGATCCTTCGCTAACGACGCTTGCTGCGCAAACGTCGAACTCAGGATGACAAGAGGCGTTCGCCCCGTAGTGGCACAGTCCCGGCGATGAGCCTGGAACCTACTCCAGCCGTGCGCCGGTGCGCTTGACGATCGGCTCCAGGCGTTCGAGGTCGCCGGCCAGGATCTGCGCCAGCTGCCCGGACGTGCTCGCCGCCGGCTCGGCGCCGAGCTCGATGATGCGGTCCTGCAGCGCCTTCGAGGCGAGGATCGGCTGCAGTGCCGTATTCAGGCGGGCGATGACATCCGCCGGCGTTCCCGCCGGCGCGAACAGGCCGTGCCAGCCGGAGGCGACTTCCACGCCCCTGATGCCGTAGGCGGCGAGCGGCTTCACATTGGGCAGCGCCGGCAGCGGGTTCGGGCCGATGACGGCCAGCGCCTTGAGCTTGCCCGACTGGATGTGCGCCATGGTGGTGGCCGAATCGAACATGAAGTCGATCTGGCCGGCCAGAAGATCGTTCACCGCCGGCGCCAGGCCCTTGTAGGGGATGTGGTTGGTCTCGATGCCCGCCGTCGTATTGAACAGCTCGGTGGCGATCTGGATCAGGCTGCCGCTGCCGGCCGAGCCGTAGTTGAGAGTCCTGGGCTTCGCCTTGGCGAGCGCGATGAACCCTTCCAGCGTATCGACGCCGAGCTTGGGATGAACGACCAGGATGAAGTTGGTGCGCGCCGTCAGCGTGACCGGCACGAAGCTCTTGAGCGGATCGAACGGCAGCTCCTTGTAGAGGAACGGATTGAGGTTCAGCGTGCTGCCGCCGGTCGCCAGCAGCGTGTAGCCGTCCGGCGCGGCGCGCGCGACCGAGCCGGCGGCGATGTTGCCGTTGGCGCCCGGCCGGTTCTCGACCACCACCGGCTGGCCGACGCTCTGCGACAGCGCCTCACCATAGGAGCGCGCGATCATGTCGATCGAGCCGCCGGCCGACACCGAAACCACGATGTGGATCGGCTTCGAGGGGAATGCCGGCTGGGCGCCGGCGCGGCCAGTCGCGAGCAGGAGGGGAAAGGACAGCGCAAGCAGCGAGCGGCGTTTCATCGAGCAGATTCCGGGATCTTGGCAAGAAAGTCGGCGAGGATGGCGGTGAAGGCGGCGGGCTGCTCGAGGTAGAGCGCATGGCCGGCGCCGGGGATCACGTGCACCTTGGCCGACGGCCACAGGGCGGCGATCTCCTGGTTGCGCGCCGGCGGCGTGATCACATCGGCGTCGCCATAGATGATCTGGCCGGGCAGGCCCGCCGGCAACCGGCGAACATCCGATTTGATGTCACCCGTCGAGAGCATGCGCGCCGCCTGGCCGTAACCGTCGGGCCGGACCGACGACAGCGTGTCGATGAGCCCAGCCAGCGCCTGCGGCGGTGCGGCCGGTCCGAGCAGGCGCGGCGCGCGGGCCTCGGCCATGCCGCGCGGCCCAAGCCTGGCGAGGTCACCCAGCCGCTGATCGAGCAGTTTCTGTCGCTCCTCCGCCGGCAGGCCGGCGTGACCAGCCGCGATGCTGCACAAGGTAAGCGACAGAGCACGCCCCGGATGGAGCGCCGTGAAGCGCGCCGCCATCAGGCAGCCCAGCGAATGGCCGAGCAGATGGCACGTCGGTATCTCGAGTGCGTCGAGCAAGCTGGCCAGCGCCGCGGCATAGTCAGCCGCCGACGGCTCGGCCGGCGCCAGCCCGGAGGAACCGCCATAGCCCGGCGCGTCCCACGCCACCACGCGATGGCGCGGCGAGAAGGCTTCGATCTGCCGCTCGAACGAACGGCCGGCCGAGCCGATGCCGTGCAGCAGCACCAGGGCCGGTCCGCGACCCTGGTCGAGATAGCTGAACGTCGCGCCGTCGACGGTGATCGTCGTCATGCCGCGGCGAACGCGACGGTTTCGGGCTTGGGCGAGCCGACCACCATGGTGAACTGCGCATCGCCGACGCCGTCGTTGCGGAAGTAATGCGCGCGGCCGGCCGGATTGAAGATAAGGTCGCGCGCGCCCAGGCGCCGCTCGACGATCGCACCGTCCTGCTCCCAGCCGACCGTGACCATGCCCTCGAGCACGAAGAACACGTCCTCGACGTCGCGCACGTAGGGCCGCACGGCGACGCCGCGCGGCAGATGGATCATGTCCATGCGGTAGCCGTGCGCCGGCGCACCGCCGTCGCCGATATAGGGCAGCCGGGCGAATCCCGCCTTGTCCCACACCGGCGTGCGGTCGCGATAGCGCACGACGTGCTTGCCGAGCTGCTGATGGCGCCAGTCGCTGCTTTCGGGCGAGAACAGCTGGATCTTCTCCGGCCCCGGTGCGCCGAAGCGGCGCGACAGCTCGAGCTCCTTGTCCTTGGGATGGCAGACATGGACCGGCATCTCGGGCGTGCCGCTGCCGACGGTGATCTGCATCAGCACCGGCTCGACGCCGTCGTTGCGAAAGCCGTGCGGCCGGCCGCTCATGTTCAGCAGCATGTCCTTGGGGCCGAGCTTGACCTCGACGACCTCGTCGCCCCACACCGTGCCGATCGTCAGCACGCCCTGCAGGACCAGGAAATGCTCGACCACCTCGTGGGCGTGCGAGGCGGCGAACTTGCCGACCGGCTGGCTGACCAGGCTGAAGGTGAAGTGCTCGGCCTTGAGCGTGTTGGGATCGCCGACCTTGGGCGAGCCGCCGGCCCCGACATAGCGCAGCTGGGCGCGCGACAGGTCGGGGAAGCCGCGGCTGGCGGGAAAGGCGTCCCAGTCGAACGACTTCTCGGTGAACAGCCCGGTATGGGCGCGCATGTCGCGCTCGAGGTTGGCCGGCGGCAGCGGCAGGGTGTTGGTATCGGGCATCTCTTGGTCCTCCGTCGATAAGAGGCTGGCGCCATCAAAGGCCGATGGCGGGCCAACCTCAAGGGTTTGCTGGGTCAAACTGCGTTCGATTTCCGGGCATCGGCCGGCGAGGTGCGGCAGAGCCAGCGCGCGATCTCGGCCGCCGCCGCCAGCACCGCGTCCTTGAGCTCGCCATGCAGGGCCTGCTCCTCGATATGGGCGTTCACCGCCGTGACGTTGATGGCGGCCGCGATGCGGCCGGCGCCGTCGCGCACGGGGGCGGCAATCGCGCTGACGCCGGCCTCGAAGAACGCCTGGCTGACCGCGTAGCCGCGCTTGCGGTCCTCGGCCAGCAGCGCCTTGAGAGCCTTGAGGCTGGTCGGCGTCTGCCTGGTGAAGCGTGGCAGCGGCTGGTCGCGGAACAGCTCGCCGAGCTCCCTGTCGGTCAGGTCGAGGATCGTCATGCGGCCCATGATGGTGGCGTGGACCGGGAAGCGCGTGCCGATATTGACGCTGCTGGCGATCGTGCTGCGCGCCGGGAAGCGCGCGACATAGATGACCTCGCGGCCCTCGCGGATCGCCATGTGCGATGACAGGCCGGTGCGATCGCGCAAGCCTTGCAGGATCGGCTGCGCCACCTCGACCATGTCGAGCGAGGCGAGATACTCGAAGCCGCGGTTGAGCAGCGCCGGCCCGAGGCTGAAATGCCGCTTGTCCGGCTCGCAGCGCACGTAGTCGAGCGACTGCAGGGTCTGCAGCAGGCGGAACACCGTGGTCCGCGGCAGCGACAGGAGCCTGGCGATCTCCGGCGCGGTGAAGCTCCGGTGATCGCCGCCGAACAGCGACAGGATGCCGAGCCCCTGCGCCAGCGCCGGCACGATGTACTTGTTGTCGGTGGGGAGCGGATCGCTGGCCATGGCCGGTCTCAATTGAACACGAAGCCGCCGTTGACCGGCACGAGCTGGCCGGTGACGAAGCCCGCCCCGTCGCCCAGCAGGTAGACGACCAGCCCGGTGACGTCCTCGGGATGCTGGGGGCGCTGCATGGCGCGGCCGGATACGTAGAGCTGATGGCGCTCGGCCGGGACGTATTCGGTCGCCTCGACCAGCACCAGGCCGGGCGCGATGGCGTTGACCGCGATCCTGTCGGGACCGAGCTCGCGCGCCAGCGAGCGGGTCATCGCGATCACCGCGCCCTTGCTGCCGACGTAGTGGAGCAGACGCGGCGCACCCCACAGCGCCGTGTCGGACGCCACGTTGACGATGCGTCCGCCCGATCGCGAGCGCCGCAGCAGCGGCGCCATCGCCCTGGTCATGAGCCAGGTGCCGCGGACATTGACCGCCATTACCCGGTCCCAGGTCTCGACGTCGATCTCCTCGAAGGTCTTGCCGCCGATACCGGTGGCGATGGCGCCGTTGTTCACCAGCCCGTCGATGTGGCCGCAGCGCGCCGCGATCGCCGAGCCGAAAGCCTCGACCGAGCGCGGATCGCCGAGATCGACCGCCAGGAATTCGGCATTGGCGCCCGCGTCCTGCAGGACCTTGGCCGTCGCTTCGCCCCAGTCGGCGCGGATATCGGCGACCACGATGCGCGCGGCATTCGCCGCCGCGCAGGCACGCGCGAAGGCATGGCCGAGACCGCGCCCGGCGCCGGTGATCACGATGGTGCGCCCAGCAAGGCTCATGACGTGAGGCTCATGACGCGAGGCTCATGTCGCCACCCGGGCGCGCGCCGGCAGATAGTGCAGCACCCGGTCCTCGGCCAGCACGACCAGGCCGTACAGAACGATTCCGATCAGGGTCAGCAGGATGATGACGACGAACACCATGGCGGTATTGCCGGCGCCTTCGCCGAAGGTCAGCAGGTAGCCCAGGCCGGTATTGCCGCCGACCAGCTCGCCCACCAGCACGCCGATCACGGCCAGCGTCGAGGCGATGCGCAGCCCGGCGAACAATGGCGGCATGGCGGCGGGGAACTCGATCTTCCAGAAGATCTGCAAGCGGCTGGCGGTGAACGACCTGGCGAGCCGCACGATGTCCGGATCGAGCGCCCGCACCGCGCCCAGCACGTTGATCATCACCGGAAAGAACACGATCAGCACGCAGACCAGGATCTTCGGATACGCCGTGTAACCGAACCAGATGATGAACAGCGGCGCGAAGGCGACCTTGGGCGCAATCTGCAGCGCCAGGATGTAGGGCGACAGCACGAATTCCGCCGTCGGCGACAGGCCGAGCGCAAAGCCGCAGACGATGCCGAGCAGCACGCCGAGGATGAAGCCGATACCAACCTGCATCGCCGTGATCGCGGTGTGGTAGACAAGCTTGTCGCGCGCCAGCATGCGCAGGAACTCGTCCCACACCAGGCTGGCGGGCGGGATGATGAAGGCCGGAATGCCGAACAGCGCCGGTATCCACTGCCACGCCACCAGAAAGGCGACGAACAGCAGGGCGCTGGCGATCATCATCCGCTGCATGCCGGGTTGCAGCTTCATACTCCTCCCCAGCTTCGCTGGGGAGGTGTCCGCGTCTTCGCGGACGGAGGGGTCATGCGTCATGGCTCATGACCCCTCCGTCGCCGTAAGACGGCGACACCTCCCCAGCGAAGCTGGTGAGGAGAATGAGAGGGCGC
>Ga0310811_10013270_pt1 | contig 10728 bp, 8 predicted proteins | sample YCmetagenome_FD_207642 | JGI IMG/M metagenome (GOLD analysis project Ga0310811, IMG submission 207642) | Soil microbial communities from experimental microcosm in Duke University, North Carolina, United States - YC | ecosystem: Engineered > Artificial ecosystem > Soil microcosm > Unclassified ...
CGATATGCGGTTTCGTTTGATGACGAAGCGCCGCAGGTCATCACGATTGTTCCTGCCGATTTCAACGCGCAAAATGGGAACCGCGAGTGGGAAGAATCCGTGAAAAACAATTGCCGCCATGTCATATCAACCCACACCATCAAAACTCCGGGCTATCACACGCTGAAAATCTGGATTGTGGATCCGGCGGTGGCGTTGGAAAAAATCGTCGTCAACACCGGTGGTGTTAAACCGAGCTACCTTGGCCCTCCGGAGAGCTTCAATCCTTTACAAACAAAATGAAACCAAGTTCTTGAAATCAGGCATGTGAAGCAGGGCTGTCTGCTAAACAGATCAGCCCGTGGCCTTCAAGTTTCAAGCCGCTTCAAGTTATTTAGAATCACTCGGCTTGTATCCGAGCAGTGAAAGCATTTCGTCCGCGTAACGCGTTCCCAATTCCCGGTAGCCAGCCGCCGTGAAATGCAAATGATCCGGCGGGATGGCCTCACAGCCCGCCGACGAAATGACGTGCGCGGTAGGGATGGTTTTGGGCAGTTCGTCAATGATCTGGTTCATGCTCGCGCACTGGCCATGTTGATCGGCGTTCACAACTTCACCGGCGAGCAGAGGCACTTGTTGAGCCTGAAGGTTCAAGTCATTCAGCAGATTTTCATAAACGTTTTTAACTTTGTTTGGCCATTCCTTGTCACCCGTGTTTGATTCTCCCTGATGCAGCAAAATCCCTTTGATCACGCCATCTTTTTTGGCCAGTTTCGCCATATCAACAAGATGTTGATAGGGATTCCCGTCGTATTGCTTAATCATGCCTTTCATCCAAACGGGAGCATTCGAAGCATACGCCTGATAATTATCCTTTTCAAACAGTTCGATTTTGCAACCGCCTACCGCAACAGTGACAACACCGACTTTGATACTTGGTGGCAGATTGGAAACCATCGTTCGGCCAAAGTAGTCAGCCGGGCAAAGACCGGTTGAAGGACGGCACAACGGCGGCACGGCGGGATACCAGCCGCCCATTTTTCTTTCCTGGCGGGGAAAATCAACCGCCGCCAACATTTGAAAACGATCGTCCACATTGATTTTGTCTTCGGGCTTGATTCCCGGAAATCCCTCCATGTTTGACTGGCCAAAGCACACGAAGATCCAAAAATTCGTGTCCTGAGAATAGGCGTTCACATTTGACAAAAGCATTCCGCCCAACAGCAACAATCCAAGTTTTATTTTCATAATGTTCAGATTTTATAGATGACTGGCAGTTAAAAAACTAGTGCGAGATTGTCGGATCATCAGCGGCAGCCTTGATCACAGCATCAAAAGCCGGCTTCGGCTGGTCGTCGCCATTGAATAAAAGCGGTTTCCCACCGAAACGCCAGGAAACGGCATCATTCACGCCCCAAAAGGTGACCACCTTCACAAATTGTTTATGTTTCAAGAATACTTTGAAGAGATTGGCATACTGTTTGGCAAGCCGTTGATCGGCGTCGCTCACCAGCCCGCCTTGAGTGGTCGTGGCATTCTCGGAAACATCCGCTCCGGAATCGCGCTGGCCGCCCTGTGCGCCATTGACATCAAGTTCAGTGATGTGAATCGGCAGGCCGAGCGTTTCCAAATCTGTCAGTGTCTGGTCTTCAACTTCAAAACTGGGTGATGAGACACTGACGTGGGTTTGCGAGCCGATGGCCATGACCGGAACGTGTTGCGCCTGGAGCGACTTGATCAAGGCGATGAGCTTTTTACGTTTTGCGGGATTCTCCAACGAATAGTCATTGTAGCGAAGAATCGCATCGGGATCAGCTTCATGGGCGTATTCAAAAGCCTTGGCGATGAAGTCCGGCCCGATGATTTGCAGCCAGAGCGAATTCCGCAGGAGGTTCGTGCCGGTGTCGGCGACGGCTTCATTCACGACATCCCACACCTTGACCTTGCCTTTATAGCGGCCGACCACGGTGGCGATGTGATCGTGCATTCGTTGCAGCAATTCCTCACGCGACGCGCGCGGGCCGTTATACCCGAAACTGCGGCCAAACCGGCGGCCGCCGGGTGAATCATTTTCCATCACGGGCGGCGGATTTGTCCCCGCGAACACCCAGTTGGGCGTCTGAGCGTGCCAGACGAGCGTATGGCCCACGATATACATGTGGTTGCTCAGGCCAAAATTCACATAGGCATCCGCCGGGCCAAAATCATAACCGTCCGCACCTTCGCGCGGCTGGATGAGTGCCCACTTCAAATCGTTCTCCGGAGAAATCTGGTTGAACTGGGCTTTGACCAGGGCAATGTCTTTCACCACCTGCTCCTGATGCCTGTTGACATTGTCGGCACGGACAGCTGTGCCCATTGCAATCGTGCGGTTGATGGCCACCCCAACGTAGAAATCATCTTTGTAGGCGTCCTTCAACGTGGAAATGTCAGCCGCCTGAACTGCTGCACCGACGGCTAGCAGCACCGCAGTGAGCAAGCTGGGACGTGAGGTTGATCGCTGGATTTGAGTATTCATAGATTTTTTGTTAGATGAAGTGGTTTGAAAAAAGTAATTCATTGATTTCTGTTCTGCTCCGGACCACACCGTGATCCGTCCAGTCTTTCAAGTCATTCGTCAAAAAACAAGTGGTGGAAGACATAATGTAACCGCTCGTGCTATTATGGTCATCATTCGACCAATAGGCATAGTGCCGGCCAGTGAATTCGACGACCGCAGGATCGGCGACGTAGTGTTGCGATATAACCGGATGATCTGCCCGCCCGAAAGAAGAACAGGAGGGCGAGGACAATGCCAAGCAACTTCATGACTTTAGGACCTATTGTGCTTTTCATTTGGGCAATATGGTTACGATTATCCTTGGATTGCACTTTGCCGTAGACTTCGACCACCTGCTTGATGAGTTCGGGAGCGACACTCGTTTTTTCCAGCACGACGTGGTGGTGACCGGGTCAGCCCCAAAGTCGGTCAAAACAATTAACCGGCTTTTTTGCGGCGTTTCCGCATAAAGCGGCTGCGAATGCAATATGACCGATAATACCATTAACGAGAGGATGAGTTTCATATATGCGGGCAAAATTCGGTCTTGGGTCTTGATGTGTGATCACCGGAAAATGAGTTGGACAAAGTAATACAAGTTGTTCCGCCAGTGCGTCGCGTCATTCGTCTTGAGGTAGGCATGCATTCACTGGCCGATGGCAATCAACCCGTCTTTGTTGCCTGCGGAAAGCCAGAGCAGCTTGAGTTGCGCTTTCGTCGCCGCCGGGTCGGGGACCAGTTCCGCCGGTGGACGGGTGTTCGGCGCGGAGGAAAATCCGCCCAGCCACGCGAACGTGTCCAGATACGTGAGGCCAAAATTCAGCGTCTGTCCGCCGCCCATCGAAAGACCAGCCAGGGCGCGGTTCTCGCGGTTGGTGTAAGTGCTGTAGCGCGATCGAATTGTGGGAATGACGTCGTCCTGCAGATCGCGTTCAAAGTTCGCAAACGCGGGCGCAGCGGCATAGATGTTGCCTTCCGGGCGGTCGTTCTTCTGTGCTCGGCCGTTCGGCATCACGATGATCATCGGCACGGCCTTGCCGTCAGCGATCAAATTGTCGAGCAGCACGTCCGGCGTCGCGAACCGTTCCCATTCGGTTTCGTCACCGCCGATCTCGTTGTCCTGAAAGTTTAGCATCTGGACGAATGAAATGGTGTCACCGGCAATCTTGCCTTCCTTCAATTCGGTTTCCCGCTTCCGGTCGCCGGCTTCCGAACTGGCTTTCCCGGTCAAGTTCGTGCCGTCCTGTTTGAAAGTGCCGATGTATTTTTGCAGACCAATCTGCGAATCGAATTCACTTTTCCAAGTGCCGGTGACATCTGCTGCGAAAACAGACAACGGCAGGAGCGCCAGTGCCAGAAGTAGAGATGAAGCTTTCATGTTCGGAGTTCAATCGGATTTGATGAATGCGTGATGTTGGGGTGACCACGAGTTTGTGTTATTTGCCGTGGGCGTGCTTAAGCCCTTGAACGAACTGCCGCGTCCCGAGACACGGTTCACAAAATAAATCAGAACAGACGGCTAATGCTTTTTTCACAGGGAATGATTGGGGCAATACTACTGTGGAACAAGCATTCCCGACATACGACAAGTGTCATATATGCCCAGATGCCACCCTGCGCTTGAAATGACGTCGGTGACGCGTCGACGAAATGCTGGAATCCGGACGTTCCCGAAACATTGAGATTAAATTATCCAACGAACTGAGCCGCCGCAGTTAGAGCGCCGACACCGTGACCATATCCCTAACAGCGCGATAAAATTGTTGCGGCAAATCGGAGTTTGTTTCCGTGAACACAAACGGTGCGGCATTGGTCTGCACGGGAACCCAGTTCACGAGATCGGCGGATGCTTCCACGATATATACTGAACCGGCCGTCCCGGAAATGGTGAAGCTAAAATGTCCGTCTGACCGGCTCATTGATGTCAGTGGCGCCAGATTGGTCGCGATCAGGGACGGTGCAGGCGGTGGCAAAGCGGCGGCGGGCACCGTGAATATGGTTTCATTTGAATAATCGCTCTCGTCTCCGGAAGCATAGTAAGTCGTGGCGGCAAAATAATACGTTGTGCCAGCGGCCAGCCCGGTGATGGTCGCATTCGTCACATTTCCCACATCAATACAGTTGGTGTAGTCCTGGCTTTGGGTGCCGTAATAAATCCGGTAGCCCGCTACCTCAGGATCACTGCTGGCATCCCAAGCCAGCGCGGCGTCTTGGTCGGCACGGACGGGAAGTTGAAAACACCACAACCACACGCTGCTGCAAATCAAAACGCGGACAATTGGACGCGACCGTTTCCACCCTACACTAAATAACATCTGAAAGATTATGCTAGTAGCCTGCGAGCCATCCCGGAACAAGTAGTTTCTTTAAAAAGTTATTCGCAAAAAATGGCGGGCATGGCCAATGGAAAACGGCCGGAAAATGGAACCACTTTTCGATACGCACCTTATGTTGTCCGGATTACAAAAACTGGTTTAAAAAATTCCGAAGCTCATCCGGCCACCAGGTTATTATGGGACAACAGCCCTTAATTCCCCTGTCAGCCCGCATCCGTTTTGCCTGCGGTCAAGGCATCAAGGAAATCGTGCGGAAGAAGCGTTGTTTGAAGCCGGCGACGTTGGTATCCACGAAGTTGAACGGCGCGATATTGGTCTGCACAGAAGTCCAGTTGACTAGATCAGTGGACGCCTGCACGATGTAAACAGTTCCAGCCGTTTCGGAAATGCTGAACCCAAACTGTCCACCAGCCTGAACCGCCGGGGTCAACATGACTCCTGCGCCAGTCTCGCCTGATGCTGGGAGCGTCTGATAAGTGGTTTCGTTTGAATAGTCACTTTCATTGCCATAAATATCATAAGTGGTGGCGGCAAAATAATACGTTGTGCCAGCAGCCAAGCCGGTGACGGTCGCGTTCGTCACATTTCCCACATCAATACAGCTAGTGTAGTCATGGCTCTGCGTTCCGTAATAAATCCGGTAACCCGCGACGTTGGGATCACCGGTGGAATCCCACGACAACGCGACGCTTTGACCTGCATGGCCGGGAAGTTGAAAAAACAACAACGCACTGCTAAAAATCAAATTGAAAATAAATGTTTTCGGTAAAAAACAAACTGCACGGAACGACATGCCGCCCCCGTTGCAACTGGCTTGCCAAAACTGCGGATCAACCGAAATTTTTCGTTAAATCTGCAAATAGATTTTGTCCGAAATCACGCTGTCGCGGGGAAAATTTCGGAACCTACTTGCTGTTCGCCGGTTGCACCTTCCGGGCTGTTGGAAAGAAATTCACGCGATGTTCCGGCGCCGCCGTCCGTCAAATTTTGCTGGCCTTTTTTGTGACAAAGGATGTCCTGATGGCAACCGAGTTCATGCTGTATCGGGAATGATGGAGATAAATATTTATCCTAAAAAAGCGGCGGTTGGTAAGCCGCTGTTCACTTTCAAAAATTTTGCATCAATCATTCGGCATCGAAGCGTGGGTCTTCAGCCAGGTATGATCAATACTATTGGGGCTGCCGCCGGAAGGCAGCAGGTAGGTGTCCCGCCATTTGTGCAGTTGGGCATGGCCGTCGGCAAACGTGAAGGCAGTAGAATTACCGTGATTGACCGCCGGTCGGTCGTTGATGGAGTTCGGGAACATATTATAGTAGCCGTCGTTCAAGCTGGCCGGATTTTCGTCCAGAAACATGAACGCGTCCGAGGCAGCCAGACTCGCGTTGAAATCGGAGTATTTGAAATATGCCCGGTAAGTGTTGTCAATTTGCGTGCTGAACTTGTAAAAGCGTGGGTTGGTTCCCATGTAACAGTTCAGGGAGCAGGATCGCGCCCGGGGCAGCTTGGAGGTGGGATCTAAACTGCGATCCGCCGGGCAATGATACACGCCGGCGCTTTTGGTATAGCCGCCAATCGAACCCAGCAACGTCGTCCCGGAGGCGATGTCCGTGTCGCCCTGCACTCCGAGCAAAAACGTGTTGGTCTGGACGCCGCCGGGGCTGTCACCGGCCGGGCCGGGCGTGCCAAAGCTGCCGGCCACCCAGTTCGGTTCGTTTGGAGCCGCCCCGATAATGCCACTGCCACCGACCGTTTTGCCCTGGTTTTTCGGAATGAAATCATTGTTGTCGCCCGCATAGAGTATGCTGGCCAGTTGCAACTGCCGCATGTTGTTCACGCACGAAATGCCTTGGGCGCGCGTCTTGGCCTTTGCCAGGGCCGGCAGGAGCATGGCGGCTAGGATGGCGATGATCGCGATGACCACCAGCAGTTCAATCAAGGTGAACCCGCCATTACAATTGGTGAAATTTTCGTCTGATATCCGCTTCATGGTTAAATTTTATTGGGCAGGAAAATTTTCCCGGCAGACGGCATCGGGTCGCCTGCCGGGAAAGGTGAATCATCCGATCATTGAACCTGCACCTGATAGAACCGGGCGCTGCCGGTTGCCGCATCGGTGCCGGATTGAACCGATCCGTTGCCGGAAATCGGGCTGCCCAACGAGATCCAGTTGGCGTCCGTCAGGTGATCCTTATATTGCAATTGATAGCTGTAACCGGTTTGCGTCGGGAACGAAACCGTGATGTTGCCGCCGTTGACCGCCGCCGTAAGCTTGGGCGACGGAATGGTCGGAATCAGCATTAGGAAGTTCACGTTGACCTCGTTGCCGCTCAGGCCGCCGAGTTGCAGCGTGGTCTGGGAGCCGTCCAGCGTGACTTGCGCCAGCCGTCCGCTGGCATCAGTCATCATCTGCCATTCCCAGCTTGACCAGCCGATGGTCGGGATGTTGAACGTGCCCAGCAAGCTCACGGCCTGGTTGGTCAAGGCATAACCACTGGTCAGCAACGACAACGAAGCCGAAGCTCCACCGGCCGCGCCTTCAGCAAAACGGCCGGCGACGTTGTAAGTTCCGGCGGGATAATGCCGGGTGTAATTTGCCCAGGAACCGCCGCCAAATGATCCCAGCAGATAATCCGTCGCTCCGCTGGAAGTGAACTGATCCCGTGCCTGATCGCCGGCGACGGCATCAGGGAAATCCACGCCGTTGGCCGCGCGATAAACATTGCCCCGGCCCGGGCCGTTCAAGTCTGATTCAAACATGTCTATGCCTGACGCACCACCCTGCCCGGCATAATAGCCGACCATGCCATCAAAGAACTGCCCGCTCGTGTCACCGAGGGTGTAGTCATAATCCTCGGCTTCCAACTGGTAATTATCCGCGCTGAAGGTGGAAAACGAGTTGGTTGAAACAGCCGTGCCATGCGAGTCGGTCACGGTGATGACCGCCGTGTAAAACATGTTGGTCTTGACCGTGCAGGTCACGGTGCGGAGATTCGCCGTGCCGCTGAAAGCCAGTCCCGTGACGGGAATGCCGTTCAAGGTCAGCCCGATGTTGCCCGTGTCCGTTCCCGGTTGCGAATGCACCACGAAGCTCACTTGGTTCGACGGCTGAAATATCACCGTGCCATTCGGCTGGAAGTTGTCCACATACGGCTGGAGGGTGCTGTTGGGATCCGCCGGCGTCAGCAGGAAAAAGTTTTCATTGCAGTTGCCGCCGTCAATCGTCATCCGCAGCGTGTTGGTGCTACCGTCGCTGGTGAACTGGGCAAGGTTGCCAGCCGCGTCTTTCACCGGAACCCAGGTGTAACTTCCCCAGCCGCTCGTAGCCGGAACCCCGAATTTGCCCAGTTGCGTGAGCGTCTGACCGGCGTCCGTCCAGTCCACGAGGGAAAGGCTGCCGCTGTCGGCGGTGCTGTTGCCCGTGCCGTTCGAGACGCGCACATAGATGTTGTAGGTTCCCGCAGGATAATGCCGGGTGTAATTTCCCCAATTGCCGCCGTCGTTGAACCCAACGTCGTAATCCTGCATCCCGGTGCTATCATATTGCGGTCGCAGCTTTTCATTGAGATTTTCCGTGGTCAATCCCACGCGGTTGTAATCGCCGCCATGCTGTGTGCAGTGGTAATCAATCTCCGCGTAGCCATCAAGCCCCCGGTAAGCATTCGTCTGCGGGTTATCAATAAATTGTCCGCCGCCCCAGTCGAAGTCTTCCGCCTCAAACGTATAGGTCGGGACAATCGTGTCGAAGGCCACGCTGGAGCTGGTCGGCGTGCCGTTCACATCAGTTATTTGGATAAGAACCGAATAAATCGTGTTGCTGGTGGTAGGAAAACTGACCGTGTAATTCGTGGCTGGACCGCTGAACGTCAGCCCGTTGCCCGCCGTCAGATCCATCACAGATCCCTGCCCCCACAAATTAGTGGAGGTCACCTGCACATCAAAGTTGGCCTGATCCACCGGCGCGCTCGCTGAAGCCGCCGTGAATGAGAACGTGCCGTCCGCGTTGAACAGGGCCGAGCCATCCGGGCTGACATTGGTGATGGTCACGGTGCTGGCCAGCACATTGGTGTTCAACGGCAGGAGCATGAAAAAGTTCATGTTGTCGCTGGCGCTGACCTGCATTACTTGCAACGTGGCCGGGTTGCCGTCGAAAGTAACCTGGGCCAGATTGCCCGCGCTGTCGGTCACCGGCATGAAATCAAAGCTCTGCCAGCCCCGGCCTTTGACCCCGAATTTATACGGGCTGCTGCCGTCGCTCGTGATGGAGGCATTGCCGCCCACCACGCTGATGTCGGCGGATTCCGCCTGAACCCCGTTGCCGCCGGAAGCGCGCACATAGATATTGTAAGTTCCGGCCGGATAGTTCCGGGTATAATTTCCGAAATCGCCGCCGTCGGTGTAGCCGACATCATAATCCCGGTTGACGTTTCCAGTGCCGAGATATTGCACACGCAAATACTGGCTTTCAGGAACATCAACAAATTCTGTCGCCAGCCCGCCACCGCCGGCGTCACCGCCAATGCGATAAGGTGAGGGGCCGTTGGCATTATGGGCATCAACGTAATCCGTGGTGAGCAGGCCGGCGTAGGCGTTGGTCTGCGGATTGGCAATGAACTGGCCGGTGACGCCATTGCTGGTGAAATCCCAGTCTTCTGCCTCCCAAGTGTAGGCCGGAATGATTGTGTCAAAGGTGATGGTCTGGCTGGCTACGTTGCCATTGGCATCCTTTATCTGGATGACCGCCGAATAAAGCGTGTTGCTGGTCAGCGCGGCACTCACATTTAAATCCGTTGCGGGGCCGTTGGTGGCCAGCCCGTTTGCCAGGGTCAGGTTCTTCAGAAAACTTTGGCCGGTCTGCAAACTGGTGATGGTCAACCCCACAGTGACATTGGTCACACCGACCGGGGAACTGGCGCTAAAGGTCAGGGCGGAAGCCGGCTGGAACATGTTCGTGCCATTCGGATAGATGTTGGCGATGGAAGACTGCGCCTGGGCGGCGCCACCGCTCAACATCAGACCGGCAACAATACCGGCCATGATGGACGACGGGAGTTTTATTTTATTCATGTTGGATTGCAATTTATGGTTCTGCGTTTCATTCATTGGTTCGGGGGAACTGTGCCAATAAAATACCTTGGAAATTTCTTTCCATACTATCCCCGAAAGCGGGGAGAGCACGGATCCCGCCGAACGCATCCGCCAGCTCCCCGCTTTCGGGGATGTGGAAACAGTTTTCTTGATTTACACTGGCCGCGTCACCGGCATCAGCCGCAGAACCACGAAGAAATTTTCAAAACCTTAAACCGACGACGACCGCCTTAACCAACCCAATGAAACTTAAAATCACGTCCATTTTTCTGCTCTTGCTGACGACCGGAGTCATCGCACAAGAAAATCGTTTTGCCGCCGTCAATGACGTGACCTGGAACGCGCCAGGCACAAACGAAAATAATTCCATGCCGCTCGGCAACGGCGACGTCGCACTGAATGTCTGGACGGAAACAAACGGGGACATCGTCCTGCTGCTCGCCAAATCTGACGCGTGGAGCGAGAACGGACAACTGCTCAAGCTGGGGCGCGTGCGCGTGAAGCTGACGCCGAATCCATTCATTTCATCGGCGAATTTTACTCAGACCTTGAAACTGGAATCCGGCGAGGTGCAAATTCAAAATGGAAAGAATGTCGCGCACATCTGGGTGGATGCGAACCATCCGGCAGTTCATTTGGAAGTTCAGACGGAACAGCCCGTGCAGTTGGAGGCAAAATCGGAATTGTGGCGCACTCAGGATTATCACTTGAATCCAAAGGCGGTTTCGCAGGCGGGCTTTTTTGAATGGGGCAACAATCCCGACGGCCTCGACTTTGAAGCGGACACG
>Ga0310811_10013271_pt1 | contig 10728 bp, 7 predicted proteins | sample YCmetagenome_FD_207642 | JGI IMG/M metagenome (GOLD analysis project Ga0310811, IMG submission 207642) | Soil microbial communities from experimental microcosm in Duke University, North Carolina, United States - YC | ecosystem: Engineered > Artificial ecosystem > Soil microcosm > Unclassified ...
TCTCCGGTGCGAAGACTGTGGGCGAAAGCTCCAGGGCAAAGGCTACTATCGCGTTCCGCCCCTCGTATAGCAACGCCGCTGTCAAGGTCCGTCGACTAAATGCCTGCCACTTTCTTGCAGGAACAGGGGAGGCGACGAGCTTTGCGGTATGGGCAACTGTCGGTGGAGTATGGCCGGAACTGGCATATATCACCGCAAGTTTGCTGCGTTGGTGCCATTCGACAAGGTGGCGCACCTGCTGTCTAAGCTTCCTCCAATCGGGAGCTCCGTAAACGCGGGCACAGCGCGCAATCGTACTTTGCGAGTCGGGCTGATGGCAGAACCGGCGGCGCGGATGGGCCTTCAAATGTTGGAGACCGATGATGTCGCATCCGCGGTGGTTGTTGGCCTGGACGACGGGAATGTACGTAGTCGACATCGAAGGCCAGAGCGGAACTTTGAGATCATTGCAGGACAGGTCATCGGCGCCGACGGCAACCAGCATCGCTTCGCTTTTGCACGCAATGGTGGGTCGGTTGATCAATTTGCTCATGCGCTTGCACCGTCTGGTGTTCGCGATGGCGCACCGGCTACTGTACTGACCGAAGGCGACCCGGGCTTGCTAAACCTGCAACGTCGCGTGCTGCCCAGGGCATCGGCTGTATCGGACTGGCTCCAGATTGCCTTGCATATCGATCGTTCTTTACAGACTGCAATTGGTCTCGGCGCAGGAACAGTCGATGCCCATCTCGTCGCGATAGCACGTCATGGTATCAAACGTGCGCAGTGGCGACCTTGGCACGGTCGTTGGCAAGGGTGTCTCATCCAGTTTTCCGGGTTTCCCATTGGTAACAGGTCAAGGGCTTCCGTGGCGTCGCGGGCATGCGTCCCCTGCCACACTATCTTGGTGAACTGCTGGCCTATCTAGAGGCCAACCAATCCGAGCTGGTATATTATGCCGCTCGGCAACGGCGCGGTGAACCGATTTCAACGGCGTTCTTGAGAGCACGGTCAATGAGATCGTGTCCCGGCCCATGATAAAGAAACAACAGATGCACTGGAACAAATGGATCGTCCAGTCCTTCTTGGAGGTCCGCATCGCCGTGCTCAACGGCACCCTGGAAGGTTCATTCCCGACACTCTATCCAGGCTTTTCGCCCAGCATCGCCGGCATCGAACTTCTTTACCGCATTCGCAAAAACCAATTCCGCCTTAGCATGCAACCAATTCAGAACAACACTGCCCCCAGGATGTGGGAAGCCGTGCTCGCTGGATGAAATACAATCATAACATCGCGCAGCATCATCCAAGTTAAACACTTGCACCAGAGCCCCAACAGTTAAGTTGTCGGCACCCGTCAGCGCGAGTCGCCAGCGGCTGAACACTCTTCTGGCCTGCCGGACCAGTCAACCCGGGGATGTAGGCTGGACACAGGCGCTCCTCATCGTGTGCCGCAGCGCAGCGACAAGCCCGCAATCCCACAGTCGAACTTCGCCTGCCAATCAACGTCCATTTGTCGGCGCTCGGTGAGCCGACACCCATGAATCACACAAACCCTATACTAGATATTCGCAGGACCCGCCCGCCACGAAAGAACCGCCTAGGTAGTGCGGGAGGATAGCTGCACGCCACGCTATAGTGCGCTGCACTATTAGATGTAGCAACTCCACAATAATTGTGCAGTGCGGTATCATCGTTTTGCAAAACTGCGGGGTTTCCGTTGACAAGGAGGTCATCAGATAGAGTTTTGAGGTATCCACGAATACGAAACGGTTCGACGCAAGAAAATTCGAAGCCCGGCGCTGGCAGACCATTTACATGCAGCCCCCATAGGGTTAAAAACTGCCAGCCGTGCATGCGGTTAGCATAAAAAATGCGCAAATAAGCGCTCGCCCATCCTGGGGAATGGTTACCCACACACGCTGCTGCCCACATACGCTAAGGAACCAATTACTCATGACTGAAGCATCCTTTGCCTCCGGTGCAAAACGACACCGCCTAAAGGCAATTCTCCTTGGTTCGCCGGCTCTTTCAGTTATGTTGCTGGCCGGGAACGTCGCGATGGCCGCTCCGCCGACCTCAGGGACGCTGCCGGGTGGTTTCTCGACCAACACAACGGGCACCACGTATAGTGGTACCGGCTCTGCGGGGACGATTAACATTGGTACCACCGCTGACCATGGTCAGGTTCTGCAGTTTGGTGGGACCGCGCTGGCCAACACTGTGACGCCAGGTTCGACATTGACCTCCGCGACCAACCCCGGGTTTAGCGTCGGCGCCGGTGCCACTCTGACGATTAACGGCGGCGCGGCTCTTCCGACCCTGATTAACGATCGGACCGGCAGCGCGTCGCAGGTCTACGGTAGCGTGAACGCTTCCGCCCTCGGCGGTCCGCTGTTCGTGACGAACGCCAACGGTGTCGTGGTCGGTGCCGGTGGCAGCCTGACCGCTCCCGCGGCTGGCGTTGGTCTGCTCGGATACGCGGCGGACTCGAACGCGTTTGCGACCAACGGCACGATCACGATCAACAGCTCCACGGCCGGCACCGGCGGTGTGACGGTTGATCCGGCCGCAACTGTTGGTGGTGGCACGCTGCTTGTTGCCAGCAATGGCGCAATCAATGTTGGAGCCGTTCCCGCTACGGGCGTAGAAATTCTGGCCGGATACACCCTCACCACGGGCGCCACTATTGGCGCCGAAACGGGGGTGACCCCCCTCCCTTCGAGCGCAGCGGCCGTCACTCTTGACGGTGGCACATCGGCGATGCCTTTGCTGGTTGCAGCGCTTGATGCGGCTGGCAGCGTCACGAATTCCGGCATAGTAACCCTGCCGGCGGCTGGTGGTGGTGGGACAATCCTCGGTGCCTTCACTAACACTGGGGTTGCGACGATCCCGAGTCTGAGTGCTGGTTCGATCACCAATACTGGGGTCCTGAACGACACCACTGGCGTGCTGACGGCCTCGAACACTAGCGCGACAAGTGGTGCCAATATTACCAACACCGGCATCATCAACGTTGCAGCGCCAACGTTTGCCGCAACGGCGGGCTCGAACGCAACTGGTGCGGCAACCGGCAACTTCAACAATACCGGCACAATCAACTTCACGACCGCTACCGGCAGTGGAATCAATTCCGTTGCCGTGGATGCGGAGAACGTCAACTTTGCTGGAACGATCGCATCGACGGCCACTGGGGCAACCGCACCCTCAGCGCTGAGTGCAACGAATGCTTTGAGCACCTTGACCCTTTTCGCCGGTTACGGCTCCACGCCGTTCACTGGAGTTGTCGACTATGCGTCGACTGCTTACACAAGTGGTCCTGACACTCTCATAGGCGGCGCAGTTCGGATCCTTTCCGGCGGTCTGTATGCGGGTGGTGCCCTTAACGGTGTGCAGTTCCACGTCGGCTCCGGGTCGGTTGCGGATCCGTTCACAGGGACAACCTTGGTAAACAACCTAAGCGTCTTCCCCGGCGCAACCGTTCAGGGGGACTATGTCAACGTCTACGGCACGGCCACGACACCTAGCCAGGCGGGCAGCAATATCAATCTTGACGGTGTGCTGAGCACACAGATTGCGACCTCCGGCTTTTACAATGAGGTTTACCTCCAAGACGTCAATAATGTGACGGGCATTGGTGGCATCGCTCTCAACGATGGTGGCACCTTTGCCGTCCATGGCTATACGGGCAACATCAACAATCCAAATGGTGCTTCCGCGGCAAACTCCACGGCCTTCCAGTATAACTATCTGCCGATCGCCGTCGCGAACAACACCAGCGGCACGGCGGGTACGGCTAACATCGACTTCCTCGGCCAAAGCGCCTCGAGCGGAACCACACAGCTTGTGAACGTTCTGGTGAAGGGCAATGCGACTCTGGTCAACGAGGGCACCCCGCCCCTCGCGCCGCCGGCATCGACGACTGGGATCACCCCAGCTTCGACCTACACTAACAACCATCTCGTCGTTCAGGCGACTGGCAATATCCAGACCGGGAGCAGCGGCTTTTACTGGCCGGGCCTTGTTTACCTCAATACCGTTGCCAGTGCGGCCAACCCGACGGTTCAGAGCACCACCGGCTCGATCACGCTCCAGGGCGCTCTTAACAATGTCCTTCCCGCCGTGGTCACGGGAGGTGGCGGCATCTTCCTTGAGACGAATAATCTCAACCTGAACGGTAAGACCGTCACCACCAACGCGAATAGCTGGGTCAACTTTGTCTCACCGCAAGTGGCGTCGGCCTACGCAACCACATCGGCTTCGTCCTTCTTCAATGCTTATCTCAGCGCCGTCACACCCACGGTGTCGGAACTGGCCATTCAGGCCCTCCCGAAGGGAAGCTTCCAGTAAAATCAACTGGATCATCTTCTAACTAGGGGAAGGGGGCGGGTCACACCGCCCCCTTTTTTGGGTTTTGTAAGCGCTAAGCCTTGGCCGTTGCACATGTTTCCGATGACTGATATCTCAAGATAAGATTTGGCCAGACATGCTCCGGAGCTGAAGAGTATTGACGGATAAACTTTCCCTTCGACGCCTCCCTTTACCCTGAGGTTTGAGGTATTTTTAGGCTACGCGACAACTGGTTCAGGGCTACTCCTATCTCATGCTGATCACGTTTATGCCGCCACCACCGCCCAGTCCGTTCGTGGTGGAGTTTGTCCGACCGAATTACGGCTCGGAGCCGACAACCGTTGAAAGCCATGGCTTTCGCTACGTGGTGACGGGCAATACCCTATTGCCCGCGGCCCAATTGCTACGCGTGCTAAAACACGCGACAACGCCAAAGGAGGCCCTGGGAAATCTCCTTAAAGCCTACCGAGACAGCGGCTACCTGCTGGTTGCCGTCACTGGTAACGTCCACGGCACACAGGTTGCAGTCTCGGTATTTCAAGGCATGCTGACCGAGGTCAAGACTCCCGAGGGACTGGGCCCCTTTTTCACGGGGCTCAAAGAGGATGACACCCTCCAGAAGTCCGACTTGGAGCTTGATCAGATCCTCGCGGGAGCCTATGCAAGCCGCTCGGGACAAAATGCTCACCTTAACGTGGCGCCGGCTCCCAACCCGGGCGCGGCGGCGCTTACGGTTTCTGAGACGCCGGTTCCAAACTATTTCCCGGTGTCAGGCAACCTCCTCTTTGGCAATATCGGCAGCCGTTATTCAAGCGACTACATTGCTGGCGGAAACATCGCAGCCAACCTGACGCACGGTGTCCAAGTCACCGGAAATTTCCAAGAAGGCTTGCCGGGCCTGTCGGCCGAGAGCTTCGGGAGCAACTACTACCAGGGTGGCGTGGGAGCTTCTGCTGTAACGCCGTACGGCATTTATGGTGCATCGATAGGCTGGACGCACTACAGGCTTGGCGATCTCACTTATCCGCTTAATCCTGACGGCAATATATTCACCCTGCAATTTAATGGCACGCAGTTACTTTATGCTGACACCGCAACTCGTGTATCCACCACAGAAGCGTTTAATCACGTCCAGAACAAAGAAACTGGGTATTATCAATATTACACTCTGCTAAATCAGAAATATGACTATGTGTCCCTGGGTGGAAGCCTCAATCATGCCTTAACAACGAGTGGTCTTCCGGGAAACATCAATGTCTCGGCCACTTTCAACCAAGGTATTTCGGGCGTCTCTGGCACTTTAGCCGATGGCATTCCAGGGGTTCCGACTTCGCATTTTAGCTATGCCACAGCGGGTGTCACGTACCGGCAAAGCCTCCCTTCCGGCCTCAACGCAATTCTAACAGGGCAAGCTCAGCTATCTGCCGACACCTTGCCGCAAGAGCAACAATGGGTGCTCGGCGGCTTGGGCAATCTTAGTGCATGGGATCCAAGTGCCGCTCTTGGCGATAGTGGTTATGCAGCTAGGTTTGAACTCGATGCGCCGACATTTAGTCGGTTTGAGACAAGCGGCGTACTAGGCGCTTTCTTAGAAACCGGCGGGGCGACGTATCGAACGCCCGCTCCTGGCACGTCACCATGGCAGACGTTGTCCGACGTCGGAGTCAGCCTGAAACTCCAGTTTCCCTATCAGCTTTCTGCAACGGTTGTCGCGGCCGTACCCATTCAGCGAGCAGGCTACGGAGGGACCGAAGTTGCCGGCCTAGACAACAATCGGGTCAATGCTTTCTTCGTCGTCCAGAAAGGATTCTAAGTTCGTGAAAAAAATTGCTATCTGTGCTTTTTTGGCGGCGAGCATTGCGGACCCGGCATTTGCTCAAACGCTGGCACGCGTCGGAGGCGTTTCGATTACCTTACAGCAGGTGATCGCTGCAAATCCCGCAGCAAAAGCCAACCCGACCGTCCGGCATCAGGCGCTTCTTGCTCTGATTAATCGCCAAGCGGTTCTTAACGAAGCTAAACGTTCTGGACTCACCAAGTCTGCCGCCTACAATTCCGCAGTTGCAGAAGCTAAGGAGAATGTCGCGATTAACTTGTTGGCGCAACAATATGTTCAGAGCCACCCGGTCACAGATCAAAAAGTTCTCGCTGCTTACCAGGAGGTGTTCAATAAGCCTGCCTCCCCAGAATATCGTTACCGACAAATAATAGTTACCTCATACAGCATTGCGCAAACCGTGCTAGCCGATCTTAAAGACGGTCAGGACTTTTCCGTGCTTGCCGGAAGAATGTCCCAAGATGCGTCTGCCGACGTTGGTGGTGAACTCGGCTGGCAACTTGCCTCGCGGCTGCCCGCTCCTATTCTTAAAGTTATCAAAAAGATAAAAATCTCCGAGGTTGCCGGTCCAATCTCAATTCCGCAGGGCTACGCCGTAATACAATTGTTGGCAATGCGCGACGCTCCAAAACCTACCCTTGATCAGGTGAAAGACCAGCTGACCAACGCACTGCAGCAACAGGAGTGGGTCAAGGAAATCATTAGACTTAGAACCGCCCAAGGCGCGCAGCTTATTGTTCCACTTTCTGGTAATTAAATATCATGAATAAGAAAGCAGTTCTTGGATTATTGTTGTTTGGCTTTACTGGCTGTGCGTCAACGCCTGTTGCTATCAAAGTTCAATATCTGGCCGGCGACACAACCTACCCGGTTCAAAGCGCTGTTAGCATCTTGCAGTCTCCGCCGAGCGGAGCTTACATTTCCATCGCACTACTAACTGCGTCGGGCGCTGCTGGAATTACCCAAACACAGGTAATCGGTGCTCTCGAACAAAAGGCGCAGGCGCTCGGAGCCAATGCCGTCATCGTAAAAGATCAGAGCGAAACTACGCCATCCGACAACGTCACGTATAATCCCGCCGGCGGTCAATATGGAATCACGGCACCGCAGACTGAGATTGTTTTTTCTGGCCTCGCCATTATTATACAATCGGATACAGAAACAACCCCATAGACGGTGAGAGTTACGAAATTCATAGTGCCAGTATCCGCTCTTCACAAAGAGTCTCGAATCCCATGCGGCTCTGGAGGGTTCCTTGTCTAGACTTTGTTTCTGGTTCGGTTGGATCTGTAACCGGACCTACCACGGGAGTTTGCCGCTGACCACCTCTACCAGAGCCTCCACTGCATCGGGAACATGACGTGGACCTTTAATACCTCCAATGGTGAATCTGTTTCCCGCTTCTTACATTTGATCCCACAGCTCGTGGAATCACAGCAATCACTTCTTACGAAGATGTTCTTCGGGATTAAAGTCGCATGGGCCAGACAGTAGAATGTTCTTATCGTGGTTCCAAACAAACCGCTGTGCTGATCCTCGGTATGCATCGCAGCGGCACCTCCTTACTAAGCAGCTTGGTGCAAGCGTTGGGCATCACTGTAGGGGAAAACCTGCTCCCCTCCGACATACATAATCCGGCCGGGTATTTCGAAGACCGAGAGTGTGTGGAAATCCAGGATCGCTTGCTCGAGGCGCTGTCCCAACCCTGGAATGGAGAGAAGGGAATGCTGCCCTTTCCTTCTCAATGGTGGCGCACGCCAGTAATGCAGCCTTTGGTGAAAGAACTTGCCGGCTGGATCGACCGCCGTATAGCTTGCGGACTACACATCTGGGCAGTGAAAGACCCCCGCACAACCCGCTTTCTTCCGTTGTGGCAAGAACTTTTGCAAGAGCGAGGAATCACCGTACGGTATGTGCTCGCCGTACGAGACCCCGCCGCGATGGTTGCGTCCGCAGTGGCGCGCGACAATGTCCCCGCGCGCCGTATGTACCTGACGTGGTTGCGCTACAATATGGAGGCGCTTCTGTACGCTGGCGCCAATCTCGCAGGAGTTTTTATATATTCCCAGTGGTTTAACGACGGGAAAGCACAGATCCACCGCTTAGCTACGGCTTTGGACGTGCCTATCGATGGTGTCAAATTCGATAATATGCTAGGACGTTTGTTACGCAGTGACCTCCAGCGACAGGACGGTAGCGGCCACGAAGCGCCATCTTGGGCATCTCACGTCTATTCACGCCTCCAGGAGTTAGCCGGGCAGATAAACCCACGGGAAGTGGGTCAGGTAGGAACTGAGACCGAATACTACGATGCTATGCTCCGTCAAGGAGAAACCCCAGATACTACTGGGGCTCTGGAGCTTGTTCTTTCAAGCAAAGAGGCAATACCTGAAGCCCTAAGCCTCGCGTCTAACATCCGTAAACAGGGCAGGCGCGTGGTCGTAGGCACAACTGAACCAGTTTCAACAACGTCTGCATCAGAAATCCCAACCGTTGTTATCGAATACAATGGCCCCCCGCTGATTGGACCATACGGTCAACATGTACGTGCCGCCTATTCCTTGTGGTGCGGGCTGCAACAGCGTACCTATTCCGCACTGCATATCGAAGGAGGAAATGGATTAGCGGCACACTGCCTCGCTGCTCGACATCAGGGATTGCCGGACTGGAACGGTGCTATTCATGTGCATTATTTCCAATGTCCATCGTGGTTGCGCGGAGATGGCAGCTTACATCTGAAGGGAATACCGGACGTCGAGGCACTGTATTTAGAACGACGCATTTTATCCGATCCAGATTGTCGTGTGCATGCTTCCCCTCACCTTTGTGAGATGCTGCATCAGCTTGTTCCGGAGAGTTGGAACAACCCTCGCAATCTAGCATCCGAGAAGTCTAGCGAGCCATTGGTGAGTATATGCATCACGCACTACAACCGACCGGAGTTTCTAAGCGACTGTTTGGATAGTGTACGCGTCCAAACCTATGGTGGTACGCTTGAAGTGGTGCTGGTTGATGATGGCAGCACCAGGCCAGATGTGCAGGCATTCCTTGACAGTCTACATGACGAATTTAGAACTAAGAACTGGCAGCTGATCCAACGAGAGAATGGTTACTTAGGTGCTGCACGCAACACAGCCGCTCTTGCAGCTCGAGGCGAGTATCTCTTCTTTTTAGACGATGACAATTTGCTGATGCCAGACGGCGTGCAGCACGCAGTGCGGGTTGCACAGAATACGGGTGCCGATATCGTAACGGCTGTAATGGCCATATTCTCCGGACCGGCAGGGTACCAGCCAACGCGCCCAGAACAGCTTGGGGTACATGCGGGGAACGCCCCCTTACTTGGTGTATTTGAAAACAATTTAGGAGACGCTAATGCGTTAATCCGTCGTAGTTGTTGGATCGAGCTTAGTGGTTTTACTGAAGACCGCGACCGTGGGGCTGAGGACTGGGAGCTTTTTGCAAAAGCCATCTTACAAGGACGATGCCTCGAGCATAGCCTAAAGCCGCTTTCATGGTACCGCGTCGCCGCGAACAGTATGTCCCGCACCGGTGATTGGTGGAGCGACTATCGTCGTGCATTGCGCTCTTACGAGGCAGCGTTACCAGCTGCGCTACGTGAGCTTCCTGCGCTCGCTGGCATATTGATGCGTCGTATGTACGACCTCGAGCCTTTTGAATCCGAGACTATTTATCTACGACAGACACTTCGTAAGTTCCAGGCATCTTTGGCTCATGCTGAGGGGCTGTTGGCACACACCCAGGAGCAGCTAGCGCAGACCCAGGACCAGCTAGCACAGACCCAGGAGCATCTGGTAGGTACTCAGGGTCATTTGCACTATACTCAAGAGCAGTTAATCCAAAGTCGGGATCAGCTAAACCAGACCCAGGAGCATCTGGCAGGGACTCAGGGTCATTTGCACTATACTCAAGAGCAGTTAATCCAAAGTCGGGATCAGCTAAATCAGACCCAGGGACTGCTGGCACAGGCTCAACAGAAGATCGAGCTTCTGATCCAGGAGCAGGTGATACTTTACGCATCAACTTCTTGGAAAATTACGTTACCTCTTCGGATGGTAAAGCGACAAAGCATGCGGCTTATTCATAAGGTGGCAGCTGTCCGACGACTCCGCGGAGTTATCGCGGAAAATGGCGGTGGAACCGGCGTCAGGCCTAGAAAGGCAAAATGAAGAGTCGGCACCGTCTGGCGGCTTGATCGGACTTCTTTCCGACTCGGGAGCGTGCAAAATCGTGGGGAGTCACGGTTTGCTCGGCTAGACTGACGCTTTGTTTGGGGTCTAAGCGATGGCAAAGCTGACATGGCGGGTGAAGTTGGTAGCTGAACTGTATCCGTCCGGTGACGGTCGCCTTGCGGCAGCGAATCAGCCCTCTGATCTTAACGACGCTTTTAAGAGCGAGCTTAAGAACAGGAGCGGTAAGCGTCGCGGCACCGGCACATTGCGGCGCGCGGGAGCGCTGTGATGCAAAGCGCGGATGGACGAACCGCCTGACATCATTGCCGTGGATGAGAGCGGTCATACGACCAATCGTAGGAGCGCTCG
>Ga0310811_10013272_pt1 | contig 10728 bp, 10 predicted proteins | sample YCmetagenome_FD_207642 | JGI IMG/M metagenome (GOLD analysis project Ga0310811, IMG submission 207642) | Soil microbial communities from experimental microcosm in Duke University, North Carolina, United States - YC | ecosystem: Engineered > Artificial ecosystem > Soil microcosm > Unclassified ...
CGGCGTCGCCGTACCACCCGCGCAAAGGCCGCACCGCAAGCCTTCCCGCCTCCCCGCGCTCCCTTTCCGGAAACGCGAAAGAGCGTGATTCTAGTCATCCGGGGCGCACGGTGCAAGCGGTTTTTGAGCGAACGCTCGCCGCGGCCAAACAGCCGCGGCAACGCACTTGCGCCCCACCTCGCGACAGTAACCGATGGCGCACCCGGAACGGACTAAAATAGCGAGTTCACCGAATATCACCCCAGGATTTATGCGCTCGCGAATCGCCAAACGCCTCCCCCCTGACGCCGACAAACTGGTCGGCCTGTCACTCGCCCTGTTCGCTTCGGGCAGCCGCACCGAAGACCGGTTCTGGGAGGCGAAGCTCGACGCGCTCCTTGCCCGGATTGTGCGCAACGGCAATCAGACCACGCTCGACGCTGCGCTAGATCATTTGCAACAGAACCACCCGGACGCATACGGCGCACTCGCCGACATGGCCGAGACCCATAGCGAATCGTTCGTCATCGAGCACCAGGGGCAATCCTACGAGGCGCTGCTCGTCGCGGCGCCGGTGCTCGCATGGACGCGCTATGTCATTCCGTCCGGCCCGCTGAAGGCAGACGCGGCCGATGCGCTGCGCGCCCATCTGCAGGCCCACGTGCTCGCTAGCGGCACGCATGTCGCGATGGCTCCGTATCTGTACAGCATCGATCAGTTGCCGCGGCATCACGTCGAAACCTGGCGACTCGCGCAACAACTCGCGCAAGCCGCGCTGACGGGCAGCACGGCTCGTATCAATACGGGCGAGCTGCCCGAGACGTCGCCGATACTCGCGGATCCGCGGTTCCTGCTCGCCGTCGTCGCGGCACCGAGCGGCGCACCGCTGTTCCGCTGGCAGGAAGAAGAGCACGGCGTGCGCATCGAGCGCGGACAGTGCCTCGAACAATGGGCGAACCAGGGCGGCGCGAACCTCGCGCTCGCGATGCCCGGCTGCGAGTTCGAATGCCTGCTGCCCGACGCCTATTACTCGGCCTGCCGCGACGCCGACGAGCGCGTACGCCCGCACACGATCCGCACCGCAGTGCGCTATCTGCTCGACACGATCGGCGGGACCGCGCAAGAACTGCGTGCAGTTGTCGCAGGCTTCGGCGAGCGCCGTATCGACGAATACCGGATCGGCTTCACGCGTCGCGGCAGCAATGACGTGCTGTATGGCGTCGTATGGCCGCTGTACGGTCGCGAGAACGGCGATGTCGAAATCGACGAGGAACCGCCCGAGGAAAGCGCCGGCGAGGGTCCGCTCGAAGAGATCGTGTCGCTGCTGAAGGAAACCGGCATTACCGATATCCGCCGCCACGCGGGCCGCTTCGAGCCCGAATATTGCGACGATTGCGGCGTGCCGCTGTATGCGGATCCGCTCGGCGAAATCGTGCATGCGGAAATGCCCGAGGATGCCGAGCCGGTGCAACCGCACTTTCATTAATTCCCACAACGTCGTCGTATCTCCCGCCTCCGTGCGGGATTCTTTTGGCCTATGTCCTACAACGTCTGGACAGGCCGACCTCTCGGGCACTTTTTGCCATCATCATGCGGGTGCCGGTGCTGCAGTGCGACTTCCACGCAGCACCGCACAAAGCAGCACCATTTCCCGCAAACGATGAAGAGAGGAGGGCTGGTAATGCGTTTCGCAGTTGTCAATCCGGACGCCGAACGCCGTGAAGGGCTGAAGGCACTCTTGCGGCAAATCGAGCGCCGCGCACGCTTTAGCGAGGCGGCCGACTGGCGCAGCGCCGACCGGGCGATGCAGCGCTTCTCGACTTCCCTACTGGTGGTCGACTGGCACGACGGCATCCGTCCCACCGAACTGCACACGTTCACCGCCAGGCATTCGGATGTGCCGGTCGCCGTGCTGGTCGACGACGATTCTGCGCCGCCCGCCGTCCGGGAACTGCTTTCCGGAGGCGCGCATGGCGTGATCCGCCGTTCCACCGACTCGTCGCTGATCGTCAAGCTGCTCGAAGTGACGCTGCTCGTCGGCCGTCACGTGCCGGCCGACGTGCTCTGTCCGGTGGTGTCGCCCGTGCCGCCGCCGAGGCCCTCCGGTGCACCGGCGCTGCCTGTGCGTAGACCACTGTTCGCCGGCGCGCTGTCGCCTCGACAGGAGCAGATCATGCGATGCGTGCATATGGGCAGCACGAACAAGATGATCGCGCGCACGCTCGGCATCAGCGAAGGCACGGTGAAGATCCATCTGGCGAGCATATTTCACCAGCTTGGCGCGCCGAACCGCGCGGCGGCGGTCGCGATCTACAACGGCTGGCTATCCGGCCAGCTGCAGGTGCTGAGCACGGCATCGGAAGCACCGCAAAAGCCGGCACACGGCCAACGGGGAGAGGTACCCCTGCGGCGCGGCGGGAACCAGGCGTTTCGCTACCCGTTGCTGACAGACGACAGTGCGAACGCGCTGCCGGCCGCCGCGGAGCCCACCCCGCCGTTTGGCGCGCCCGAACAGGCGGGCGACCAGCAAGACGACGAGTCGGCCGGGGACGATTCCCGGCACGCCACGTGCGTACACGTTTTGCCGTCCAACGAGTAATATGAAGCCCATGGGGTTTCTCTATACGCCGCTTCCACTGTGGGTCGCTGTCGGTGGCTGGATAGTCGCCGCGGGCCTGCTCGCGTTCGCGCTATGGCGTAACCCCTTCAAGCGCCTGCAGGATGCGACGCTGCAACACGTTTGGCTCGCGATCATCGTTGCGGTCGCCGTGTTGTGGGCCAGCAATGCATGGCTCGAAGACGGCACCGTGCTGCATCTGCTCGGTGCGACGCTCGTAGTCACGTTGTTCGACTGGGAGCTCGCGCTGGTGTCGATGGCCACGGTCGCCGTGCTCGCGGCAGTCGTCTTCGATGCGCCGTGGAGCGGCATCGCGCTCACCTTTCTCATGTTCGGCGCGTTTCCTGTGGGTGTATCGGCGCTGCTGCAGCGCGCGTGCACGGCCTGGTTGCCTCGCAATCTGCTGATGTTCATCGTCGGTCAAGGTTTCGTGTCGCCGGCGATCGCGGTAGCCGCAGCCGCCTATCTGGCACTCGGCACCCACATCGCGCTAACCGGCGGCTCGATGCTCGTCGTACCTGTCGGGTATGCGTTCAGCGTGTTCCTGCTGGCAACCGGCGAAGCGTGGTTCACCGGCATGGCCACAGCTTTGATCGCCGTCTACCGCCCCGCGTGGGTCACCACTTACGACGTGCGGCGATACCGCCTCGGCGGTCCCCGCACCTGACGCTACCGCCAGTTGCGGTGCCCCCTTGCCCTCCCAGCGGACGAATCCGGTGTCTGTGATACAGCACAGGCCCCGCACGAATAATGCTGTCAGGATTGAACTCATTGTGGCTACCCGGCATCTTACGAAGCCGAACGTCTCATCCCACTTTCTGACAGATCAGATGGACCGTAACAAAGCAATTCACCGGACGCTGCGAGCAGCCCGTCGCATCGTCGTCTGCGCGGTGGGCATCGTGCTGGCATCCGCAGTGCCCGCGACGGCCGCACAGCTCGATCAGCATAACGACCTCGTCAACACCTACATCACGACAATGCACGCCGACCCGCTCGTGGCGGACTGCGCGGCGCACGGCAACTTTGTTGCCGGCACGTCGAGCGTCATCGACCATGTGGAGTTCTCCGCGCAGTCATTCGACAGCGCGCATGCCACCGTCACGCCCTGGAACGATTCGTTCGACGAAGGCAAGCAACGCGTGAAGGTCGACACCGTCGTGTCGGTCAACGGCGTCGGCATTCCGCAGAACAGTAACGACGCACCGCTCAACCTGACGTTCCGCTGCGGTTATGTGGGCAACCAGATGCTCGCGTTCAGCTGGAACGATCCGGTCCCGGCAGCACACGCGCGCAGCGAGCGCGCGCCGTCCTCGTCCTCGAGTCACGCCAGCGGCAAGCATGGCAAGCAGGCCGTCGGCGGCAAGGGCAAGGGCAAAGGCAAGGCAACCAGCAAGGGTGTGAAAAAAGGCGCTACGGGCAAGGGCGCGAGCAAGTCGTCGGCGAACTCGGCCAGCAAATCCCGCGGCCAGACAACGAAAGTGGCTGCGAACAACGCCGTGAAGAAGACGACGACCGCGAAGAAGAAGCCCGGTTGACACCGCGCCCGCCGCCGCCGGCATCGCAATGAACAAAGGGGGAAGCGGCTTGCGCTGCCTCCCCCTTCTTTGATCTCACCGCGCCGCCAGCGCGCTCGGCATGCTACGCGAAGGTGTCGAGATGATGCAGGACCGCCTGCAGCATCGCAGCGCCGAGCGCCGCACTGCGCTCGCCGTTCCACCCAACGCGCTCGTCCGGCAGGTTCGCGTTGTCCTTGAACGGCATCTCCAGCGTCAGCGACAGACATCCGAACGCATTGCCGATGTACTTCGACGCGAGCTTCAACGCATCCTCGCGATAACGGCTCGCCGCGTAGCCATGCACATCCTGGAAGTCGGGACTCGCGATCTTGAACGCGTCGATGAACGCCTGCTGCTCGCGCGCCTGTCGCTCGGTGAAGCCCGGCAGCATCTCGGAGCCGGCGACGAACACGTATGGCAAGCCCTCGTCGCCGTGAATGTCGAAGAAAAGGTCGCAGCCGGTCGCATGAATCGCGTCGCGCACGGCCAGCACCTCGGGGCTGCGCGCGGCGTCGGGCGCCATCCATTCGCGGTTCAGGTTCGCGCCGGCCGCATTGGTGCGCAGATTGCCGTGCACGCTGCCGTCCGGATTCATGTTCGGCACGATGTGGAACACCGCGTTGTCGTAGAGGCGGCGCGCAACCGGATCGCCGGCCCAGTCGCCCCAGCCCGCAAGCCGCTTCACGAGGCCCTCGACGAACCACTCGGCCATCGTCTCGCCCGGATGCTGACGCGCGATGATCCACACGTTCTTCTTCGGCTTGCCGCCGTCGATCATGCCGAGTGTCAGCAGCGAGACCGGCCGTCCTTCGACGGTGCGGCCGAGTTCGGTCAGCGTCGCATGCGGCAGTTGCTGCACCGCGCCGACAAACGCCGCATGCCGCTCCTCGCTGTACGGCTCGAAGTACGCGTAGTAGATGCTGTCGAATTCGGGCGCGTGGTCGATCGTCAGCACGCTGCCGTCGTACGACGTCGGCACGCGAAACCAGTTCACGCGGTCGTAGCTCGCCACCGCCTGGTAGTTACGCCAGCCGTCCGGAAACGCGCAGGCGGACGCGTTCTCGAACGTCATCACGCAGCGCTCGTCGCGCGCGCCCGTCAGCCGGAAGTAGAACCACTGGGCGAACCCGGCCTGATTATCGTTGCGTACGCGCAGACGAATGTCGTCGGCGCGCTCGCAGGACAGCACGTCGATCGCGCCTGCGTCAAAGTTGCTGGTGATCGAAAGCGTCATCGCCGCGCTCCAGGTCAGTCCGTCGTCGGTCCAGCGTCAATCCGGAAGGCGCCGCCGGAAAACATACGTCGAATCGTTCGATGCATCCACATCGAATGCATAGCCGTCGGCGTCGAAGCCTTTCAGCGCCTCCGGTTCCGCGATCCGATGCTCGACCGCATAGCGCGCCATCAAGCCGCGCGCCCGCTTCGCATAGAAGCTGATGATCTTGTAGCGGCCGTCCTTCCAGTCCTCGAACACCGGCGTGATGATCGGCGCATCGAGCCGCTTCGGCTTGACCGCCTTGAAGTACTCGTTCGACGCGCAATTGATCAGCACGCGCGGCGCCTTCGCGTTGCGCTCGAACTGCGCGTTCAGCGCGTGCGTGATGCGCTCGCCCCAGAATGCGTACAGATCCTTGCCGCGCGCATTCTCGAAGCGCGTCCCCATTTCGAGCCGGTACGGCTGCAGCAGATCGAGCGGCCGCAGCAATCCATAAAGCCCCGACAGCACGCGCACATGCTGCTGCGCATAGTCGAGATCCGACGCCGACAGCGACTTCGCGTCGAGCCCTTCATACACGTCGCCGTTGAACGCGAGCACCGCCTGTTTCGCGTTCTGTCGGCTGAAGCTCGGCGACCACTCCGCATAACGCTCAAAATTCAGGCGAGCGAGCGGATCGGAGATGCTCATCAGCGTCCCGATCTGCTGCGGCGACAGGCGGCGCAGACCGTCGATCAGCACGGCGGCATCGTCGACGAAATCGGGAATCGTGTGGGTGTCGATGTGCGCGGGAGTCTCGTAGTCGAGGGATTTGGCCGGCGACAGAACGATAAGCATCAGGTCTTTAAAATCAAAGAGTTGGACGGAAACAGTGCTACCGGTGTAGCGGCAAAGTGTAACAGTTCCCACCCCGCGATGCCGCCCTAGTCTGGCTGCGACGGTAATCCGAGACGTGCGGCAAGCTCCGGCCAGTTCTTCGCGGACATGATCTTGTCTTGCAGCACGTTCTTCGACTTCGCCGCCCTGATCACCTCGCCCGTCCTCTGGTTCTTCTGTTCCGGGTACTCGCCTTCAATGTGGATCGCATCCCACGATTCCTTATTTGCGAACTCCCACAGAAAAATCTTGATGTCCGTAACAGCGGGAGGCACCTTTACAGTAACCAGCTTGCGGTCAACCGCGTCGTAGACTGTGGTGCCTTTGACGTTGTAGCCGTCATAACCGCGCAAGTTTGCGAAGGTGCGTTCTCCGTCCGCGCTCCTGACGTGGAAAATCTCGACAAGAAACGGCTCCCCCAGAAGCTCAGCCATATGCCGGGCCTTACCCGCGTGGTTCATCTGTCGAAAGAGCCGCATGAAGTGAGAATCTGCCCGTAGCTCCATGTTCTCGCGTGTCGTGATGCGTTGCGGCACTTTCTCGCCGTTGCAGTCGCGCGGCGGGTGATTCGGGCCGCTCAGTTCAAAGGTAAGCTCTACTTTGTCGCGGAGTTTCTTGTCGCCCTTGAATTCTTCCTCGTGCTTACCCATTTCGTAGTAACCAACGAAACGCGCACGGGCGATGCCAGCGGCGGGAACTTGATATTCCTCCGGCACATTCCGCATGTCCGGGCCGTATTTGGCGGCCAGCGCGATCATGTCTCGGGTTGCTTTATCCATGTGCAAGTGCTCCGCTTCGTGATAGAAGCGGTTATATTGCCCGCATCAGGAGGAACCGTGAGAGACTCCGACGATTGGCGCGAAACCGTCATTAGAGACGGCGTTACGACTTGCCCCGCGTGCGACTCTGAATGGCTCACAATGGGCGCGTGCGCTGTTGGCGCGATGACGGTACACCAAGAGTACGTGTGCGAGGCGTGTCAGCGCGAATTTACTGCCATGTTCGCGCTGGCCGGGTACTATCAAGGACACCCGGACTAGCTACCGCCTGCAAGGCAAGCCTTCTCCTCGGCGGCCCGCCGCTTGACTAGACCGGGCTGCACTTTCCCGCCGCTATAGACCCACGCCGACAGGCCCTCGCAGGCTTGCGTATGTTGGCCTTTGTTGAAGCGAACGTCTTTAGTGTTCGCGCCATTCAAGTCCCGCAGGATCGTAGAGTGCTGGAAGGTTAAACACGAAGTCGGTATAGGCCAGTTGCTCGCCTGCACTCAAAGGCACCTTGACGAGCGAGTTAACGGACGCCTGCGCCTTTGCGATGTCCTGCCCTAGCAGGTAGCTACAAACGTCGTCGGAGAGCGTCTGACCGGCCTGTAACGGCTTCCCGTCCGGACCCGTGTATGCGTGACCTACACAAACCGTCTTGTTCCCTGCCGGATCGCTGTAGACCGTGTTTCTGACGCCCTCGAATCCGGAAGTAAAGAGGGCACTCGCGACCAACGCTGCGCCTGCTACTCGCGCGACGATGGCCGTATTGATTTTAGGTATTCGTTACCCGTTAAAAAATGGCCGGCGTGACGACCGATAATAAGGTGCTAAGGTTCGATTCCCCTTTAGGAATTCGAACCGGAAATTCGCAATTTTTCAAAATTTTAAAAGTATGGTGCACAATGCGTCATCCACCCCTACCGGAGAACACTATGCCAACCATACGCGTCCATCATTTCCCCGATGATCGTCGGCAACCGCAAGTGATCCGGGAAATCATCAAAGAGGGGCCAGGAATCAGCAAGGCCGACGTACTAGCGATAGCGACGAAGGCTGTTGAGATTTATGCAGCGCGCCATCCGCGTCCGCCGCACGTAAACTTATCGCAGGCGGCCAAAATGGTCGGCGTCAGTATACCGACTCTGAAAAAGAGGCTTCTATTTTACCGGATAAGGTCTAATAAACTCGGACATATTCCCGTCGAGGCAATTGATAGGTTGCTGGCTGCGAACGAGTAAGCTGCCGACTCATCGCACGAACAATTAGCTCTCGGCGCCTTGCGCCGCCCGTGTACCCACTGGCGCGGGCTGTCCGAGAGTAAAAACGATAACGACGATTTCGAAATAACATTTATAGCCCCGAAACACCCACACGCGTAGGAATATACATGCACACATCCATCAAAAGTATCATTACTTTACGCTATAAAAATCTCTCGGCATCAGTGGCGTGCCTTTCGATTGCCGTTTCCGGCATTTCCGGAATTTTTAGTATTTACCGAAATTTTGCTTTTCTTATTGCCTGCGTCGCCGGAATAGACACTTTGATCTCATTGCTTTTAAAAATCGCGCGCTCAAAGGTGGAGGATCAAGAAATTGACGATCAAGATTGGCAAGTTCCCTTAGCTTACGCGATGGGATTTCTCATGCTGATAACGTTATATTTTTCCGAGTGGCTTTTCTTGGGTTGTTACGGTCCTCCCGGAACGCCGGTGAAAATGGCCCACGATTTAGATGTCGTAAACGCAATCTATTTCTCGGTGACGACGGCCACAACACTTGGCTATGGGGATTTAGTGCCGCTCACAGATGGAGCAAAAATGTTAGCCGTTGTGCAGGCGCTAACATGCTCGATTTATATGACGGCGGGCCTAGCGGTACTTTTTACAAAGCACAGAAAATTGGTTAAGCCATCGTCAGATTGAACGATGCATTAGACGGCCTCAATTGGTGAAGTTTAGCTTGCCCCGACACCTTCGCCTAACCTGCCTTCCATTTAGTGTCTGGCGAACCACCTTTCGGGCCGCCAAGCAAGTACTAGCATCTACACACCGTATGATTTCGCCTCCTTGCAGACGAGCGAAAGCCGCCACCCGTATTTCAGAGCGGCGGACGACAAGAGACGACAATCCGCGAATATTTTTGTTTGGCTAGCTGACTGCAGTGTTAGACTAGCCAAACTATAAATCGCGGTTTTACTGGTCTAGAGATGGTGTAGCGCCATCAAGGCGTACGTTGTCGCTAGAACTAGGTACGGAAAGCTTGGGTGCATGACGATATGCATTCATTCCCTCTGTCCGATTGAGGAACGCGGGGCCGTTAGGTTTCTCAGGCCATTAACGGCTCCGCACGCTTTATGCAGCGAACGGCACTGCATGGCGTTAATGATAAGCCATAAAAACACGAGTCTCGAACCGATTTATTCTGCCCCGAAGTCTTGACTTTCATCCGAGCCAAATCTGAGAGGCGTCTGCGCCCAAATCAACCGGGCAAGTTAGCTCGGCGTTCCCTTGAATAAGTACACAAGACGCCTGCGCGACGAGGCCTCCAAAGCGGAAACCACTACGACACACCCGTTACCATCGTTGAGGATCACGATAACCGCTCTCCGGCTAGATGCCGATCGAGAAGTCATTGCAGCGCTAGTTCGGTCACATCCTCCACGTCGCAGAACGCAAGATAACTTGACGAGATTGTCTACGGAGAAGTGCGGTTACTCCGGCTAACGACCTGTCGTGCTCCACCTCGCTAGTCCTTGTTCATACTTCCATCAAAAAGTCCGCCGACGCCAAAAGCCGGGTCTAACAACGGAGAGGTCTGCGTCGCCCTAGCGGGACGCCTGCAACTTGCGGATAAGCGATTGTCGGCCAATGCCAAGGTATTGCGCTGCAAGGGCCTGATTGCCGTCCGTGTAGGCGAGGACGGCATTAATAGCTGCGCGCTCGGCGCATTCCATGACGATCCTGTGCAGGTTCGCGGGCGGTGCGCCGTGTAGCTCGTTCAGATACAGGCCGATCCGGTAGCGGACAGTCTCGTCAATCGTCGGCGCGAGGTCATCGAACAAATCTGCCCGCGTCTTGGGATATCTGTAGGTCATTGGTCCTAGTGTCCGATTTTGGTACAACGAAGGATTTTATGAATGTAGGGACAGGTCGCAAAGCCTTATAACACCGTTGCCCGAAAATTGAGCAATCGTCCGCAAACCCTTGTCGGGCCGTGATCGCCCTAAGGGCTCCCGAGCGGACCTAGTAAATTTCTAGGAAACCTCCACTACCGGGCCGCATATCATCGCAAGGCTGTAGAGGACTGCTTAGCAGGCCGATGCAGGCGAGCGACGGCTTGCGCCAGCAGGCCGGACTATCAGTACGGTATGTCCGAGTCATCTAGCTCCGCTTTCCGATGCCGAGGAGAATCGAGCAATTCGAATGCTCTCTGTACCTCCACACCTAACGGCCTCGCTCGTCTCGCTCTCAATAAATCGGCTATAGCCAAGCCCGTAACATGACTGGATAATATTTTGGCAATATTCGGCTTAATATTTTTATTAAGTCTAGACGCAAATAAAACTCGCTGCATAGCCTGTATCTCAAAGACAGTAGGCCTTGTCTGTTCTATGCGCTTATGCCGCTCATGGGCAATATAACTATAACAATTATCAGGGAAGTCATGAACAACATTAGACGAGGCAGAACCCAACGACTCACCCTTTAGCATCGCG
>Ga0310811_10013273_pt1 | contig 10728 bp, 4 predicted proteins | sample YCmetagenome_FD_207642 | JGI IMG/M metagenome (GOLD analysis project Ga0310811, IMG submission 207642) | Soil microbial communities from experimental microcosm in Duke University, North Carolina, United States - YC | ecosystem: Engineered > Artificial ecosystem > Soil microcosm > Unclassified ...
GCTCGATCAGCGATGGGATGACGATTCACGCGGCGCTCGTTGCGTTGCGCGCCGCGCATGGGAGCATCGCCGCGGCCGACATCGAGTGGGCAGAGCGCCGCAAAACCAGTGGCGCAAGCTCGAGCCGTGCGCCAACCACGCATTTGGAACTGGGGGCATTGTGACCAGTCTGCAACTCGCGAACCCGGCTCCCCCGCCTTCGAGCGCGGCCGCGGACGAGCTCTTTTCTCGGATCCTGATTGCAATCGATTTCGGCTCGGTGTCGCTCGGCGCCGCACGATGGGCGACGACGCATGTCGCTTCGGGTAGCGACGCCGTGCTGATGCACGTCGTGCCGTGCGACGACGAGCTTGGATGCGCGAATGCACGTCATGAGACCGATGACGAATCACTTCGCGGAATGGCGCCGGCCATTACTGGTGGCCTCGGCGGGTTCGCGGCGACACTCGACGTCTCGACCGCGAAGAGCATCGTTCGTTTTGGCCGGCCATCCAGCTCTTTGGCCGCTATAACGAACGACGCAGAGGCGTCGCTGGTGGTGCTTGGCCGTCGCGCCGCCGCGAATCGCATCGGCGTCGGTGAGCCAAACGTGATCGAACGTGTCACGCGACGAACGGGCGCATCCGTCCTGGTGGTTCCCGAGGGCACTACTCGCGCACCCGAGCATGTGGTGGCTGCCGTCGACGACAGCCCGTTTGCACCGCTCGTGCTGCGCGTCGCCGGGAGGCTGGCGCGACTTCACGAGATTCCGCTGACCGTACTGCATGTAATCTCTCCTGTGGTCGGCGCGTATGAGCGTGTGATTCGCACGGCGAAGCAACTGCTCGTTTCAACCGACCATCGAAGCTCGAAAGCGTTACCGGGCCGCGCCCGTTTGTCGCCGAGTAAGTCTCGGTGGCTGGTCCGCCTGGGTCGTGCACACAACGTCATCGGTCGTGACTCGACCGAAGTGGCGATGGGTGATCCCGCGCGCGAGATCGTTCGAACGGCCACGGAGCGCGACGCCGCGTTGCTCGTCGTCGGGACGCGCGGGGCGGACGAAACGCCGGTGGGGAGCGTCGGCTCGGTCGCGCGAGAGCTGCTGGCGCGCGCGCCGGTACCTGTCCTAGCAGTAGGCGGCGGCTAGTTTCTCATTGCGACCAGCGTTGACTACCGACCGGGTGTTGCGCGAGCGTACTCGGTCGGTGGCCCGCGACAGCCACGATTGCACAGCCGCTCACAGTCGCGCGCTCGTCGATGACCCGCGGCGGTCGTTAATGGAGAGCGACGAAACCGATTGCGCCGTCCAGGGCCCGAGTCTCCGTGGCTGCTTCACGCGCCGCCTTCATCGTACTCGAGCCGGCTCTTGACTTCTCAGTGGCATGGTTCGGTTGTCGCCGCGAGCAACGGCTCAAAGTCTGCCCCGTACGACCGAGTGTCAGAGACTGACGATGTCGTAGCAGGCATGGGTCAATTGCTTCCCCGACGCCGTGCGAGCGATCACATCCGGGTACGAGCGTTCGTCGTGGAGCAATCGCCACAGCCTCCCGCGCGGTGGTTGCCGCAGTCGATGATCGTCGCAGTTCTCGCGGCGGTCGCAACAGTGCTCACGCTCACCGCGGACGGAACGACGAGAGATGCGCGATTCGCATTCTTCGATTGTGCCGTCGCCGTCGCTGCCATCTACGCGGGGATCCCTGGGGGATTGTTCACGATTCTGGTCGGCGTCGTCGTGGTGTCGTACCGATGGTTGCCGCCGTACCAGGCGTGGTCGTTAGGCGATTCCGCATCCCTGTTCGCCGTGCTCAGCTTCACCAGTGGCGGAGTGATCGTCACCGTGCTCGCGGCGATGCTGCGCGGACGGACCGGACAACTCGCTCGCGCCCGCGACGCAGCGATGGCTTCGGAGCAACGCCAAGGCCTGATCGCCGAAGCCGGTCGCGTGCTCTCGTCGTCCCTCGACTACGAGGCGACCGTCGCACGCGTCGCCGAACTCGCTGTTCCGACCTTCGCCGACGGATGCGCGGTGGATCTCGTCGTGGACGGCAAGATCGAGCGACTGGCCGTGGCCCATGCCGATCCGCAGAAGCTTCGGCTGCTGCACGACATGGATCTGAACACCCATCCGTCGCTCGGTGACGCCACGGGAATTCCCACGGTGATTCGGAGCGGTGAGCCCCGGTGGATCCCTATCGTGACGGATACGGAACTCAAGTCTCTAGCTCGAGACGCCGAACACCTGGCCCAACTCCGTGCTCTAGGGATTCACTCGGCGATGATCGTGCCGGTGATCACGCGCGGCATGGTCCTCGGCGCGCTCACGCTAGTAGGCCGTTCACCCGAGCGCCCGTTCACCGAGGCCGACTTCAATCTGGCGCAGGCGCTCGGTCGGCGTGCGGCCGTCGCGATCGACAATGCGCGATTGTATCGAGCCGCGCGGGACGCCAATGAACTGAAGACTAGCTTCATCGCGACGATGAGCCACGAGTTGCGAACCCCGTTAACGGCGATCATTGGGTTCCAGGAGCTTCTGGTCGAGGGGGTGAGCGGTCCGGTGTCCGAGGGGCAAAAGCAGCCGCTACAGCGCATCAAGGTAAGCGCGATGCGCCTGCTGTCGCTGATCGAGGAGATTCTGTTGTTCGCGAGGCTCGAGGCTGGAGAGGAGGTTTTCCGACCCGAGACTTTCCCGGCGAAACGGGCCGTGGACGAAGTGATCGCATTCGCGTCGGCTATGGCCACCGAACACAACCTCACGTTGCGCGAAGACCGAATCGAACCCGGGTTGGCACTCGAAAGCGACTTCGCCAAAGTGCGACAGATCCTGACTACGCTCGTCACGAACGCGCTCAAGTTCACACCGAACGGGGAGGTTATCATCGGTGCGTATGCGCAGGACGAGGGCATCGTGTTCGAGGTTCGGGATACTGGCATAGGCATCGAGGCGGCCTCGATCGGGCGAATCTTCGATCCGTTCTGGCAGGCCGATCAGACGAAAAGCCGTCGCGCTGGAGGCAGCGGCCTGGGCCTGAGCGTCGCGCGACGGCTCGTGCAGTTGTTGGGTGGTGAGGTGAGGGTGGACAGCATACCATCTCGAGGAACGACGTTTCGGGTGTGGCTCCCGAGATCGGCTCCTCGTGTTGCATAGAGCTGCTCTTTGCTATGCACCAAGACTACACGCCAGCCGAGAGCGCCTCGTTGCGGCGTTTTGCTTTTGGCGCCCCCTCCTGAGCGGCCTCTCCTGTCGCGCCGGGATTGGGAGTACCTTCTTGGCGACTTCGCCCGCTCGCCACCCCCGATGCCGCTCATCGATCAGCTACAATCGGAACTGGGCTCGACGTACCGTGTCGATCGCGAGCTCCCGGCCGGCGGTATGGCGCGCGTTTTCGTCGCGACCGAGATCGCGTACAGCCGGCCGGTCGTCATCAAGCTGCTCAAACCCGACCTCGTCGCCGACGCCACAGCCGAGCGCTTTACGCGCGAGATTCAAACGGTCGCGAAGCTACAACAAGCGAACATCGTCCCGCTGTTCGCGGCCGGACAGACGTCGCAGGGGCCGTTCTATACGATGCCCTTCGTCGATGGCGCGTCGCTTCGCGAACGACTTGCCAACGGGCCGCTCACGACGGCCGAGGCGATCGGCATCCTCGAGGACGTCGCGCGTGCGCTCGCATACGCGCACGACGCCGGCATCGTCCACCGCGACATCAAGCCGGAGAACGTGCTGCTATCGGGCGGCGCGGCGGTCGTCACGGATTTCGGAATCGCGAAAGCGGTCTGCGCGTCGCGCCCCGACGCATCGGTGACGATCACGCAGGTCGGGATGGGGGTCGGGACGCCGGCGTACATGTCGCCCGAACAGGCGATCGGTGATCCATCGGTCGATCATCGCGCGGACATCTACGCGTTCGGGTGCTTGGCGTACGAGCTCCTCTCCGGACACCCCCCATTCCACGGCCGCGATGCGCATCGGGTGATCGCCGCGCACATCGCCGAGCAGCCGGCGTCGCTGTCGACGCATCGACCGGACATTTCGCGCGGGCTGGTGTCGCTCATCGACGGATGCCTCGAGAAGGACGCCTCACGACGGCCGCAAAGCGCGCGCGATATTCTCGGAACGCTCGACGGCGCGTCGACGGCGGCGGCGACGGTGACGACGCACGTCCTGCCGCGGCGCGGACCGGCGTTCTGGATGGCAGTTGGCAGCGTGATCGCCGCTATCGGGGTCGGATCGTATTTGGCGACTCGACGCGTCCCTGAGCTCTCGCCCGACGCCGCGTCGTCGCTGGCGGTCATCCCGTTCGTCAACATCGCCGGCGATTCGACGCAGGACTACTTGGCGGACGGCGTGTCGGACGAATTGGCGACTGCAATCGGAAAGGTGTCCGGTCTTCACGTGACGGCGAGGAGCGCGGCATATCGCTATCGCGGCCGGAGAGATCTCGACGTTCGCGACGTGGGGCGGGCGCTACAGGCGCGGTTTCTCGTACAGGGCACACTGAGGCGGGCCGGCGACGCATTGCGCATTTCCGCGCAACTGAGCGATGCCTCGAGTGGCCACGAGATCTGGTCTCAAACGTTCGATCGGACGACGGGCGACGTCTTTCGCACGCAGGACGAGATCACGGCGGCAATCGCGAAGGCGCTGGAAGCCAAGCTGTCGTCGTCGCTCGCGGCGCGCACGACGGTGAATACGCGGTCGCCGGGCACCGCGAACACGGATGCATACGAGCACTATCTGCGCGGTGAGTTCTCGATGCGGCGGCGGCAGGTGCCGGCGGCGATCGTGGAATATCGAGCGGCGATCGCGAGTGACAGCGGGTTCGGGCGGGCGTACGCTGGGTTGAGCCAGGCGCTCGTGCTGGCGCCGTACTTCACCGGAGTTCGCGCCGACGCCGTCCGCGGCGAGGTGATCGCGATGGCGACGCGCGCGCTTTCGCTGGACACGTCGCTCGCGCGCGCACACATGGCGCTTGGCGTCGCGTACATGCACGCGTGGCAATGGCGCGAGGCGCGTGCCGCATACGAGCGAGCGGTCGCGGCGGACGCGAACGATCTGGAAACGCGTGTGCAGTTCGGACGGTTCATGTTCTTCATGGGCGACGACAGCGCCGCGCTCGCGCAGTGGCATCGCGCGCAGACGATCGACCCGTTCTACGCCGTGCCCGCCGCGTGGATCGCGCTGCTCTCGGCCGCGCAGGGCAATCGTGCCGAGGCGAAAGCACAGGTGCGTCGCGCGGTTCAATACGATTCCGGTTCCGCCACCATCAAAACCCTCGGCGGATTCGCGCTCTTCTACTTGGGCGACACCGCTGGGGCGCACGCCCTGGCGATTGGAGTGACGCCGGTTCCACCGCTGGGCGGCGAGCGCGGGTACCTCCTGGCGCGAGTCGGCGACACGTCGGGAGCACGGGCGGTGTTGCGGAAGCTCGAGTCCCCGTCGACGCCGGCGGGATTCAGGGGCACGGCCGTCGGTTTGACGTATCTCGGTCTCGCGGACACATCGCGCGCGCTCGAGGCGTTCGAGCGCGCGACGAAGGATCACGAGCCGTGGCCGACGTTTCGGCGCGTGAGCGATCCGATCTTCGATCCGATTCGGGGGAGTGCGCGGTGGGAGGCGCTGGTGCGGCGAGTCGGGTTGGACTCCGTGCCGCGGTCGCTTGCCCCGTCAGCGCGGAGGTAGGCCGCCGTAATGACGCCGTCGCTCATCGCACTCAACACTCGCTTATAGGATCATCGACCAATACCCCGAAGAACGTCCCGAATCAGAATTCTTGGTATGGGCGGACCCGGTGTCGAGAGTGGCGAGGGGGCTGGCCTGCGGGTTCGTCATGCGCTGCTCTTCCTCGTCACGGCGTTCCTTCCGCCCCTCGTGGCCGAGGGGCTCGAGATCGTATTCAACGGGACCGTCGCGCCGTGGCTCTTCTTCAACGTCGCCGTCCTCTTCAGCGCCTGGATCGGGGGGCTCAAGAGTGGATTGACCACCACCTTGGCCTCGGTCGCGATCGCCTGGTGGTTTTTCAACCCACCGCAGCGAAGCATCGCGGCCTACGATCGCAGACATCTCGCGAGTGCGGTCGTCTTCGTCATTATCGGTGTGGCGACGAGCCTGTTTCTCGAACGGTTACGGAGCGCAAGAACAGCGACTGTAGCCGCGACGCATGAGCTGAGGGAGAGTCAGCGGGTCGTTCAGTCCGTGATCGATCACGCGCCCGGAATCGTCGTGGCCAAAGATCTCGAAGGCAAGATTCTTCTTTTCAATCGTCGGTTCGCGCAAGCCGTAGGCGCGAGCGGCAGCCGGCTGCGAGGGCGGACGGTGTACGACTTGTTTTCGCCCGGCGACGCCCGCCGGCGCCGCGACACGGACCGGGCGGTGATCGATTCACGGCGTCCGGTGACCCTCGAAGAGACGATTTCGCTCAACGACGGACACCATGTTTTTCTCGCCGTGGCGTTTCCTCTACTCGACGATCAAGGAGCTCCCTTCGGCGTGTGTTGGATGGAGACGGACATTACCGCGATGAAGCAGGCGGAGGAGGACCTGGGTCGGACCGCGGCCGACCTCAAGCAGGCGCAGCGCGTCGGTCACATCGGAAGCTGGACGTGGGACATCGAGTCCGACTCAATTTCCTGGTCCGAGGAGCTATACCGGATTCATCGGCGCGATCCTGGCGTTCCACCGCCACGGTACGCCGAGCTTGGGACGGTCTTCACCCCGGAGAGCGCCCAGGCGTTCCGAGATGCTCTCGAAAAGTTGAAAACGGACGGCAAGGCGTTCGAGCTCGAGGCGGAAGCGCGGTCGCCCGACAGCCCGCGCCGGTGGATCGCCATTCGGGGCGAAGCCATGCGCGGTGAATCGGGGCGTGTGATCGGCGTTCGCGGAACCTCGCAGGACATCACGCACCTCAAAGAACTGGAGCGCATGAAGGAGGAATGGACGTCGGTCATCGCGCACGACCTCCGGCAGCCAATCGGCGCCATCAAGATGGCAGCCGACCTGTTGCCGGATCTGCACGCCGCGCAAAAGGGCGACGAGGAGCGAGCCATCACGGCGCGCATCGGAAAGGCTGCAGGCACGCTCGCCCGAATGGTCGATGACCTGCTGGATGTGTCACGTCTGGAGGCCCATCGCCTGTCGCTCGACCGATCCTGGGTCGATCTTCGCGCGATGGTTCAAGATGCGATCGATCGGCTCGCGCATCTGACAGCCGGACGCGCTGTGACGATGGCCGTGTATGGCCCGCCGAAGAAGGTGTTCGCGGACGCGGGGCGTCTCGAGCAGGTGTTGGGGAATCTGCTCAGCAACGCCGTCAAGTACGGCGAGAAGGACGCGGAGGTCCGTGTTGAGCTGGCCACGCGGCCGGATGAGGTCGAGGTTTCCGTCACGAATCGAGGGCGGGGAATTCTCCCGGAGGAAATGGATCAACTCTTCACGCGGTTCGGGCGATCGAAAGCAACCCGCGAGTCCGGCGTCCCAGGCTTGGGACTCGGACTCTACATCGCCAAGGGCCTCGTCGAAGCGCACGGCGGCCATATGTGGGTCGATAGCGTGCCGAACGAGGCGACCACTTTTCGCTTCACGGTGCCAACGACGATCCCAGCGCGTGCGGCTGCGTAGCGGGCTTTTGCGCCTGTCCGCGAACGGATCTACTTTGCATGCGCGCACCAGGGCGCATCCGTCCGCGGAAAGGACCCAGTCCACCTGTGCAGGTCGGTGGAGTCAACTCGACCTTCTTTCAGCCCGGCCACGCGGACGACGGGCATTCCATGAAAGGAGGTTTTTTATGTCGTCACGCGACCTGCCCGCGCGCCCTAACCTCGACCACCTCAAGCACGAGGCGAAGGCGCTCCACAACGCGTTCGAACGAGGCGACGCCGACGCCCGCCGGCGGATTCACAGAATTCTCGGAGAGCGCGCGTCGATCAAGTTGAGCGACGCGCAACGCGTCATCGCCCGCGAGTACGGCTTTGCCACGTGGGCCCGACTGCGCGACCACGTTCGAGCATCCGTCGGCGGTGAAGAAGCGGTTGCCGCCTTTCTCACGGCGGTGAACGAACAGGACGGGCAGCGCGCGAAGCGCGTGCTGCGCGAGCATCCGGCCATAACGCGCGAGAGTCTTCACGTAGCGGCGACGCTCGGCATGGTCGACGAGGCGCGCCGACTCATCGCCGAGAATCCCTCGCGCGTCAGCGAACGAGCGGGGCCCTCTGGCGGGCAACCGCTTCTCTACCTGTGCTACTCGCCATTTCACGGCGAGAGCGCTGCACGCGATGCCGCGCTTCTCGCCACGGTGCGCCTCCTGCTCGACGCCGGCGCCGATCCAAACACGGCCGACACGCGCTACCGCGTGCCAGCGTTGTACGCGGTGACGGGCTTTCGTAGCGTGCTTCCGATTGCGCGGCTGTTGCTCGACGCGGGCGCGAATCCAACCGATGGCGAGTCGGTCTTTCACGCCGCCGAGCACTTTCATGAGGATGCGCTCGACCTGCTGCTGCGAGCCGGCGTGCAGCTCAACTTCGTCGGCGAGTGGGGGAACACGGCGCTGTACTTCCTGCTCCGGTGGCACGATCTCGAGCGCGAGTCCAAGGTGCGACGTGGCGCGGAGTGGCTGCTCGAGCACGGTGCGGATCCGAATGTGCGTTCCGGACAGGACCAAGAGACCGCGTTGCACGTTGCCGCGCGTCGCGGGCAGAGCGCGCAGGTCGTTCGACTGCTGCTCGACCACGGGGCCGACGTGAACGCCACGCGTAGCGACGGAAGCTCAGCGTGGCTGCTCGCGCGACGCGGCGGGTTCGACGAGGTAGCCACGTTGCTCGAGAGCGCGGGCGCGACAACCTCGCCGCTGACACCGGTCGATCTCATGCTCGAGGCCTGTGGTCGCGGCGACGTTGAAGCCGCGCGTCGATTGGGGTCGCCGGAGTTGGTGCGCGCGTTGGAGCCGTCGGACCAGTGGCTGCTTCCCGAGGCGGCGGCGGCCGAGCGTGATGCGACTGTGCTCGCCTGTCTCGCCGCGGGATTCGTCGTCGACACGACTGACTCGAGCAAAGCCACGGCTCTCCATCATGCGGCGCTTCGCGGACGCACAGCGCTCACACGCACGCTGCTCGGAGCGGGTGCCGACATCACTCTCCGCGATGCCGAACACTCCGCCACACCGCTCGGCTGGGCCCTGTTCGGCGCGGATTTCGTGCAGCAGGCAAACGGGGACTACGAGGGGACGGTGCGTGCGCTGCTCGAGGCCGGCGCACGGCCGCGCGACGAGTACCTGTCACGACAACCGGCGATTCGCGCACTCCTTCGAAAATTCGACGTGACGTCGTGACGCGCGCGATGCGCCGCGCCGTCATTTCCGCGACGACCGTTTCAACTCCTCGAAGAAGTTCTGGACGAGGATCAGACGACGTTCCTCGCGAGCGCGCACCGGGCGGACCATGAGGAACCGCTTGCCGTCCGGTGAGACGTCGTACTGCCGGTGAACGGGGTTGCCAAAGTAGCCGGTATCCGGGAACAACGCCGTCGCTTCTCGCAACGAGAACGACGGCGTCGTCTCGACGCGAACGGCCATCATTTGGCGTTTGCCACTTCGGTAGAAGAGCTCGTGCCCGTCGCGCGACCACGCCGGTTCTGATCCGCCGCCGACCGACACCGGCCATCGCGCGTCACCGGTATTCGGGAAGGGCACGACGAAAACCTCCGTTGAGCCGGGCTCGTTCGAGGAGTAGGTCAGCCATCGCCCGTCGGGGGAGATCGCCGGCGCCAACTCCATGAACGTGCTCGCCACGAGAGGAATTCGCGGCGTACCGCTCACCCCTCGGCGTCCCACGATGTCTCCGGAGCCGCGTACGTTCGACGACGTGCGGTAGATGAGCCATTCGCCGTTCGGCGACCAGACGGTTTCCGCCAGCGCCCATGATTCATCGATCTCTAATACCGGATCGCTCGCGCGATCGGCGCGCTTCGTCCACAGGTCGAATGACGGGCTCACGCGATCGGAGGCGAACGTCACCGAGGCGCCATCGGGCGTCCAGGTCGGATAGTCGTTGCGACCCCCGTCCACCGTCAGCCTCGTGCTCGGCCCTCGGTCGAGCTGTTTCACCCAGATGTCCATCGACTTCTGGCCCTGGATCGCAACAGCGAGGCGCTTCCCGTCCGGGGACAGTCGGGGCGAGCCAATCTCGCCAGTCCAGGTGGAGTCCAGCGGCTCGACCTTGCCGGTCCGACTCACCCAGACGAGTTCGGAGACTGAGGCCGCACCGGTGCCATAGAGGAGCGCTCCGGTTGGTGAAAGCGCAAACTGCGCGGTTCCGATTCCGTCGACGGCCACCCCTTCGGCGAGCGCGATGGATGGACCCGTCACCTCCAGCCGATCGATGTCGAAGGGCGCCGCCATCAGGGTGCCGGTGGCTGTGGTGTAGACGACGTGTCCCGACTGAGCATACCGCGCCATGGCCCCTGGAAAGAGCATGCGCACCTCGCCGCTGCCGATCCGCGCCACCGCGATCCGGGCCTGTGCCGTCGTACCGACGAACGCGGTGAACAGGAATCCGCGCCCGTTGGGGAGCACATCGATCTGGCGAGGCTTGACGTTGTCGACCGACTTCGCCGCGACCACGGGGTTGCCCCCCGTTGCAGGAACGCGATACGTCAGGGTATCGCGTGTGAAGTAAATCGAGCCGTCGGTCGACCAAGCTGGAGATGCGCCATTCGAAGCGACGGTGACCGGCGCCCCACCGGCAAGCGAGATCGTACGG
>Ga0310811_10013274_pt1 | contig 10727 bp, 10 predicted proteins | sample YCmetagenome_FD_207642 | JGI IMG/M metagenome (GOLD analysis project Ga0310811, IMG submission 207642) | Soil microbial communities from experimental microcosm in Duke University, North Carolina, United States - YC | ecosystem: Engineered > Artificial ecosystem > Soil microcosm > Unclassified ...
GCACCGGTTGGTGGTGCCAGCATCACCCCGGGTGAGCGGGTACCCAGGTTCCCAGCAACCGGCGGCGAGCCTAGCGTGGGATTCGACGGGGAGTCAGCCATGACGTTAGGGGGCGGCCGATGACTGTAAAAGGGAGCGTCGGGGCTGGTACGGGCCAGTTCGCCGCAGGATCGGGTGGCGCGCTGCGCCTTAGGGCGGCTGCCGGGTACCGGTGGCTGCTGCTGGTGTTCTTGGCCGCCGGCGTGGTGCAGATGTTCCTGGCCGGGTTCGGTGTCTTCCACCTGCATGCCTACGGCTTGGACGCGGCGGCGGGCGACTCGGCGCTCGACCCGCACCGCACGCTCGGGTTCGTCATGGGCGGGATCGCCATCGTGATCTTGGTGCTCGCCCTTGTCGCCAGGCTGGGAGCCCGGGCGATCGTCTGGGCGGTCGTGCTTGTGGTGCAGACCGATCTACTACAGAGCCTGCTGGCCGGGCTCGGCGACGACAGCGCGGTATGGGGCGGGCTGCACGCCCTCGACGGGTTCCTCGCTATCGCCGTCGCCGCCTACCTGTACGGCAGCGCGCGGGCCGGGAGCCGGGGCGACCGTGTCCGTGCCAAATCCTGAAATATCCGGGAATGTCGTGGCGCGCCAGCGCCCGACATTCCCGGATCGGCTGGGTGCCTGGTGGAGGGGACTGGGCACCCTGCCGGAGACGCCAGGCACCCAGCCGGAGACGCTGGGCACCCGGCGGAGGCTGTCGGGCACCTGGCGGAGGCTGTCGGGTGCCCAGCGGAACGTGCAAGGCGCACGGCAGTGGATGCCCGCTGCCCAGCGGAAAGCGCCGGGCCCGCGGCGGAGGCTCCTAGGCGCCTGCTGGTGGATGACGGCTGCTCTTGCCGTTGCCGCGTGCGTGCTGACCGTGCTCGCGCGCGGGGACATGGCCGCGGGCGACATTATCAGCAACCTGGGCGAGTCGCTGGCCGGGGTGTATTACGCCGCACTCGGGGTGCTTATCGTCCAGCGGGCCGCGAACCGGATCGGCTGGCTGATGCTCGGCTCCGGGGCACTGATCGCCCTGGATGCCGTCGCCAGCGCGTACGGGGTGGCGGGCATCCGGCATCCTGGCACGCTGCCCGCGGCCTCGCTGGTCGGCCTGTTCGCCGAGTGGGTCTTCGTGCCGCTCATCGTTGGCCTCCTCGGCACATTCCTGCTCTTCCCCGACGGAAAGCTCCCCTCTCCGCGATGGTGGCCGGCGGGCGGGGCCTTCGCCGTCGTGGGTGTGCTTGGGATGACCGGGTTCGTGATTGCCCCACGGCTGGTGCGTATCCCGGCACCAGGAGGGACAGTATCGTTCCCGAACCCGCTCGGCGTGGCCTCCCTCGGACCAGTTTGGTCCGCCTTGCTCATCGGCACGCTCACCGCGCTTACCGTGGCGTCCCTGCCGCTGCTCGGTATCGTGGTCGCCGCGCTGGTGGCGCGTTTCCGCATGGGCGGTCCGGAGGTGCGGCAGCAGGTCAAGTGGCTGGCATTCGCGCTGGCGGTCATGCTCGTCGCCCAGTTGCTCGGGCCAGTGAGGGAGGCGGCGCCCAGCAGCGCGGGCGGTGACCTGCTGATCACGGCCTCCGACACGGTATCGGCGGTTATCCCGCTGGCCGTGGTGCCCGCCATCGTCACGCTGGCGATACTCAAGTATCGGCTGTACCAGATCGACGTCATCATCACCAAGACGGTCAAGTACGCGCTGCTGTCCGTCGCGCTGACCGCTGTGTACGTGGCCATCGTGGTCGGCATCGGCACGGCCGCCGGGTACGTCGGCGGCCCGGTGCTGACGGTCGCGGCCGCCGTGGTGATCGCGGTGCTGTTCCAGCCCGCCCGCGCGCGGGCGGAGGTGGTGGCCAACCGCCTGGTCTACGGGCAGCGGGCCACGCCGTACCAGGTGCTCGCCGAGTTCGCGGAGCACATGGCCGGGCAACTGGACGCGGCCACGGCGCTGCGGCGGATGGCCGCGCTGCTCGGCGGGGCGACCGGCGCGCTCCGCGTGCGGGTCTGGGTTCGGGTCGGCGAGGGATACCGGGCCGAGGCCACCTGGCCGGACGCGAAGGGAGAGGTGGGAGAAGAAGCCGCCTACGTTCGGGATCGGGCGCTTCTTTCACCTGCTGAGGGCTCGCCGCAGCCGGCGACGGAGCGGATCGCCGAAGTACGGCACTCCGGGGAACTGCTCGGTGCGCTCACCCTGGTGAAGCCGGCGGACGAGCCCGTATCGGCGGCTGAGATGACCCTGCTGGCGAACGTTGCCTCGCAAGCGGGGCTCGTGCTGCGCAACGTGCGGCTGACCGCCGAACTGCGGGCCACGATCGATGAGCTGACCGCCTCCCGCCGGCGGCTGGTGCGGGCGCAGGACGAGGAACGGCACCGCATCGAGCGGAACCTGCATGACGGCGCACAGCAGCAGCTCGTCGCGCTGGCCATGCTGCTGCGGCTGATGGACGACGTGGCGGACGAACCCGCGGAGGTGCGGCAGCTCACGGCGCAGCTCCGGGACGGCGTGCAGAGCGCCATCGACGACCTGCGCGCGCTGGCCCGTGGCATCTACCCGCCGCTGCTGGCCGAGCAGGGGCTGCCTAGCGCGCTGCGGGCGCAGGCCGCGCGAACGCCGCTGCCGGTCCGCGTCGAGGCGGACGGCATCGGGCGCTTCGCGCGGGAGACCGAGGCCGCAGTCTACTTTTGCGTGCTTGAAGCGCTCCAGAACGCCGCGAAGTACGCCCAGGCGGCGCAGGCCGTGGTGGCACTTGGTCGCAACGACGGGTACCTGGAGTTCAGCGTGACCGACGACGGCATCGGGTTCGACCTGGCGGCGCTCGGCGGCGCGACCGGGCGCGAGGGCAGCGGCCTGCAGGGCATGGCGGACCGGCTGGCGGCGGCAGGCGGGAACCTCACCACCCGGTCCGCGCCGGGCGAGGGCACGGTCATCGCGGGCCGGCTCCCCCTGTCCGGCTAAGGGGCCGACGGCCAGCAGACCTCCTGCCTGTATGGATGTGGGTTTGGTGTCGCTATCACGACACCAAACCCACATCCACGAACCTTGTTACGATGCTGAGCCGTGACAATGCTGGATACGTCGGAACGTCAGTCGCCACGTTGGCCCGGCTGTACGCGATGTTTCAACCCGGAAGGAAGTTTCACAGGACCAGTCGCGGCAGCGTCGGGCTTGCCGAGAGCCTAATGCCGTTGGTCCTGCTGGCACCGCGCTTGGCAGTCACCGGCACGCTCCTGGTCCAGCAGCTCATCTTGCTGCGCGCGAGCCAGCGCGCCGAGTACCTAGCCGACGTGATTGCCGCCCGGCTGGCCTCGCCTGCCAGCATGGCGGACGCGCTCGACACCCTGGTGACTGGCCGCAGCACACACTCGTGGGTCCTCGGGCGACGCCGCTTTACCGACCCGAAGACGGTCATCTGGGACCAGTTCCGCTCCGCGCTAGCAGCCGTCCCGGAAAGCGAGAAGGAACGCCGCAGGCGCGAGCGTGTCCGCGGTCAAATCCAGATAACCGACACGCACCCACCCGCGCACCTAAGGATCAGGATGTTGCAGGGCCTCCCCGCGGCCGAGCCGCGAGTCACCCTGTCCAGTGCCCAGGAAGCCCAGATCCGCGCTGAGTTGGCTAGTGACTACACCCGGATCGCCACCCAGATCGACGACGCTATCGGCTTGGCGGCCAGCTGATAGGCACCTGGAGGGCTTCGGTTGCGGGATGGCGCGGAGCATGCGTACGTTCTGGATGATCGGTTTTGATCTTCTCCTACGGAACTGGGGAGACTTCGTGGCGCTCATGCGGCGTGGCATTCACTTCGGGTCTTACGGCAGTGTCGATGACGGGGCGGCGGTGTTCGAGCGGCTTGCTCAGGCGGCACGGCTCGCGGAGGATGCCGGGTTCGACGCGATCTCGGTGCCGGACCACGTGCACCAGAACCGGGTGGGCGGCGGGCCTGCCTCGCCGATGTTCGAGGCGTACACAGTGCTCGGGGCGCTAGCCGCGGTCACGTCGCGCGTGCACCTATTCTCGCTGGTCAGCCCCGTGACGCTGCGCGCGCCCGGGCTGCTCGCCAAGGCGGTGACCACGCTGGACGTGATCTCCGGCGGGCGGGCCGTGCTCGGGGTGGGCGCGGGCTGGGACGTTGACGAGCACGAGGCGTACGGGATCGAGTTTCCGGGGCTCGGCGAGCGGTTCGACCGGCTGGACGAAGAGCTGGCGATCTGCCGTGCCATGTTCACGACCGAGCAGACGACCTATGCCGGGAAGTTCTACGCGATGAAGAACGCGTACAACTCCCCCAGGCCGACGCGCGGTTCCGTCCCGGTGCTGGTCGCCGGCGGCGGTGAGCAGCGCACGCTGAACCTGGTCGCGCGGTACGGGGACGCGTGCAACGTGTTCGCGGGCGAGGTGGCAGACGTGCGGCACAAGTTCGACGTGCTCGCCGCGCACTGCGAGCGGATCGGCCGGGACCCGGCGGAGATCACGAAAACCCTGTTCGCGTTCGACACCTCGGACCTCGGCGCGCTGGAAGCCTCGGCCCGGTCGCTGGCCAACGTGGGCGCGGACGGGATGATCGTCGTCGGCCCGGAGGACCCGGCGCGCATCCCGGCGATCGCCCAGGTCCTCGGCGCGGCCTTCCCTGACTAGCTCACGGTGCCGGCGCCCAGCCAGGCGCGGGCGGCGGTTGTCAGGGCTGCTACGCCGGTGCGGATCGTCGGCTCGACGACCGGGGCGAACAGCGGGGAGTGGTTGGACGGCAGGCCGTCCACGATGCTGCGCGCTTCCTCGATCGTCGTCACGCCTGCGAACAGGGCCGGGTCGGAACCGCCGAGGAACCAGTAGACGCACGGCACGTTCACGGCGGTCGCGAGCAGGCAGACGTCCTCGCTGCCGGTCACCGGGCCCGGGTCGAGGGTGAGGCCGACGCTCGCGTTGAACAGGTCGGTGAGCTTGGCGCAGCCGGCCGGGTCGTTGACCAGGACGGGGAACGAGGCCGTGGTGGTAATCTCCGGGTCCTTCGGCGCGCCCGAGGCGGCCGACTCAGCGCGGACGATCCGCTCGATCGCCGCTACCACTTTGGCGCGCACCTCGTCGTCGAAGTGCCGCAGGCTCAGCAGGAGTTCCGCGTGGTCGGGGATGATGTTAACGGCGGTGCCCGCGTGCAGTGCGCCCACTGTGAGGACGGCGGAGTCGCGCGCCGCTATCTCGCGCGAGATGATCCCTTGCAGGCGGAGCACGGTGGCGGCGGCCATGAGGACCGGGTCGACCGTCGTCTCCGGGCGTGACCCGTGCCCGCCCTGGCCGTGCAGCACGACCCGGAGGGCGTCGGCCCCGGCCATCGCGGGGCCGCCGTGCACGCCGAGCACGCCCGCGGGCAGCGGCATGACGTGCTGGCCGAGCACGATGTCGGGCACGGGGAAGCGTGCGTACAGGCCGTCGTCGATCATGGCCTGGGCACCGTTGCCCTGCTCTTCCGCGGGCTGGAAGACGAGCAGCAGCGTCCCGTGCCAGTCATCGCGCGCGGCCGCCAGTTCGGCCGCCGCGCCGAGCAGGCAGGTGACGTGCATGTCGTGGCCGCAGGCGTGCATCAGCGGGACGTCCACGCCAGTTGAGTCTGTCGCGTGCACCGTGCTCGCGTACGGCAAGCCGGTCTGCTCAAGCACCGGGAGCCCGTCCATGTCGGCCCGCAGCAGCACAGTCGGGCCGGTGCCGTGCGAGAGCACGCCGACTACTCCGGTGCCGCCCACCCCGGCCGTCACTTCGTAGCCGAGCTCGCGCAGGCGTTCCGCGACGATCCCGGCTGTCCGGTGCTCGGCGAAGGCGAGTTCCGGGTGGGCGTGCAGGTCACGGTAGAGCGTTGCGAGTTCTTCGAGGTCAGGACCGTCAGCCACCGGAAGTCTCCCTAGGGTCGAGGCACGCGACCACATCGTACGCCCGGTGCGCGCCGCTCCGCTCTAAGCGATTTCTCAAAAAGGATATTCAGCGCACAAATCCCTATAGGTCTAATTTTTACGCTGCGTTAACGAGCAACCGTATAGATTCAGCTTCGTACAAAACAGCCAAGGGCGGGGCCGCAGCCGCCTGGATAGCGGGGACGAGGCATGAACGAGGCAGCGAATAGTTCCCTCCTGCGGACGGCCGCCAATCCTAACGAGCCGAACCCGGCTCGCGTCTACGACGCGCTGCTTGGCGGCAAGGACAACTACGCTGCGGACCGCGCCGTCGCCGACAAACTGGCTGAGGCCAAGCCCGCGCTCCGCCCGAACGTGCGCGCCAACCGCGCCTACCTTGGCCGGGTCACCAGGTTCCTGGCCGCTGAGGCCGGCATCCGCCAGTTCCTCGACCTTGGCACGGGCCTGCCGTCGCTCGACAACACGCACGAGGTCGCGCAGCGGTCGGCCCCCTCGTCGCGGATCGTTTACGTCGACAACGACCCAGTCGTCCTCGCACACGCCCGCGCGCTGCTCGTCAGCAGTTCCAAGGAAGGCGCGACGGCGTACCTGCAGGCCGACATCCGCGAGCCGGAGACGATCCTTGAGCAGGCGGCGGAGACCCTCGACTTCAGCCAGCCGGTCGCCGTCATGCTGCTCGGGGTGCTCTACATGATCCCGGACACCGACCTGCCCTATGAGACGGTCGAGGCCTACGTGGAGGCCTTGGTGCCCGGCAGCTACCTGGCGATCTCCCACCCGGCCAGCGACGTGGACGCCGAGGAAGCGGCGCGGGCCGCACGCGAGTACGACAACTCGCTGCCGACCACGCAGACCAACCGGACCAGGGCCGAAGTCGCCAAGTTCTTCGACGGCCTCGAACTTCTCCCGCCTGGTGTCGTCCAGCTCAACAAGTGGCGTCCCGACCCGGGCGACAAGGACCCGGGGATCGAGATCTCCAGCTGGGCCGGCCTGGGCCTCAAGCACTAGCGAACCGCGTCGGCCGCGATGCTGCGGACACGGGACAGCTCCAGCTTGCCCGTGGGGGTACGGGGCAAGGCCGGCAGCAGGATGACCGCCCGGGGCACCTTGTAGCCAGCCAAGTGGCGGCGGACCGCGGTGCGCAGCTCCTCCGGCGTCAGCGCCTCGTTAGCGGTCGCCACCACGGCCACGACGCGCTCGCCCCAGGTCTCGTCCGGGACGCCAACGACGGACGCGTCCGTCACGCCGGGGTAGGCGAGCAGGATGTCTTCCACCTCTTGCGGGTGGACCTTCTCGCCGCCGGTATTGATCACGCCCGCTCCCCTGCCCATGAAGCGGATCGCCCCGTCCGCGTCGACCGTCGCGAGGTCGCCGGGCATCGAATAGCGGACGCCGTCGACCACGCGGAACGTCGCTGACGTCTTCGCGTCGTCCTTGTAGTAACCAGAAGGGATCGAGCCGCCGAACGCGAGCATGCCAACCTGGCCGCTGCCGGGCGCCACAGGCACGCCGGAACCAGTCAGCACCTGGGTGCCCGCCGTCGGGTAGAACCGCGACGGCAGGTCGGCCGCCGACGAGGTGGACGCGATCAGGAACGGCCCGCCCTCGCTTGAGGCGACCGCGTCGCTGATCGTGACCGCGGCGCGCTCGTGCAGGGCGCGCTTGAGCCGGTCGCTCAGCACCGTTCCAGAGCTGGTGACGGCTTCCAGCGATGACAGGTCGTACGGCCGCCCGGCGGCCTCGGCCGCGATCAGCTCGTCGACGAGCGGCTGGCCTACGGCGTTGCCTGCGATGACGAGGGTGCGGACGCGCTGCGCGCCGACCAGTTCCCACACATGCCGCGGGTCGAGGCGGCCCGGCCGGGTCATCACGACCCGGCCGCCGACGGTCAGCGTGCCGATGCTGTTGAACAGGCCGGTCGCGTGCATCAGCGGCACGGCGGACAGGGACACCGGGGAGCGGCCGGAAGCGTGGACCGAATGGACGATGGCCAGCAGTTCGTCGAGCGTCGCGGGCGTCGTGCCTGCGCCAAGGCGGCTGAACAGGCCCGCCCCCATCGAGCCGAACAGCTGGTACAGGTGCCAGATGACGCCCTTCGGCTTGCCCGTCGTGCCGCCCGTGTACATGAACAGCTGGTCATCGCTAGGACGCGGTACCGGCGGGCGCGGCTCCGTGGTGGCGTAGAGGTCAGCGAGCGTAGGCACGTCCTTGAGCGGGGCCTCGTCAGGTGCCTCCCCGACGCGGACGAGCAGGCGCAGGGACGGGAGCGTCGCGGCGGCGTGCGCCACGTTGGCGGCTAGGGCGCCGCTGAACACTAGCGCGGCCGCGTCGGCGTCGGCGAGCAGCGCGGTGAGCTCGTCGGCGGTGTAGCGGTAATTCGCGTTGACGGGGACCGCGCCGAGCTTGAACGCGGCGAACACCGTCTCCAGGTACGGCGCGCCGTTATACAGGTAGCACGCGACCTTGTCGCCGGGCCCGACCCCGGCCGCGGCCAAGGCGGCGGCGAGGCGGCCGGCCCTGTCGGAAAACTCCGCGAACGTGTAATCGCGCGCCGGCTCGGAAATCGCCACCGTGTCCGGCAGGTCACGGGCGATGGCCTCCCAGATCGTGCCGAAGGAGACGTCCACCGATCAAGACCTCCTCATCTCGGGTCCGCTCGCTGATTCAAGCCTGACAGTCACCTACGGGCCTGTCGATGTGGGCGTGCACAGGCGACTACGCTCATGTTTCATGACGGCCACGCTTCCAGAAATGTCGCTGCCGGAATGGCTGGTGCTCACGATCCTCAGCCAGCAGGCGACCCATGGCTTCGCCGTCGCGCAGTTGACCGCGACAGGCGGCGACCTCGGCCGGGTATGGCAGGTCCCGAAAGCGGTTGTCTACCGTGCGATCGGCCGCCTCGTCGACGCGGGGCTGATCGCCCCCGAAGGCACCGAGCCCGGCCAGGGCCCGCAGCGCACCGTCTACGCCGCTACCGCCGACGGCCGCGACGCCTCCGCCCGCTGGCTGAACGCGCCCGTCGAGCACATCAGGCAGATCCGCTCGGAACTGCTGCTCAAGCTCGCGCTGCTCGACCGGGCGGGCGAAAGCCCGGTCCCGCTGCTCCAGGCTCAGCGCACGGTTCTGGAGCCGCTCGTCAGGGCGATCGAGGCGCGCCGCGCCAGCACCTCGGGCTTCGACGCGACCCTCCTGGCCTGGCGCCGCGCGAACGCGGTCGCCGCCTTGGACTTCCTCGACACGATCACGCCGGCCGCATCCCGGCGTCCGTAGTCTTTAGCTAGCAGCGTTCCGCTACCGCGAAGAAGCGGGTAGGGGCGTCGTCGTAGGTCCTTAGCCGCCAGCCGGCCGCGGCCGTGGACGTGCGGAGCGGGGCCTCGGACAGGGGCTCGTCGGGGGAAAGGGCGTGGCCGTGCCTAGCGGCGAGCGCGGCGCGGCCCGAGGGGTGGAAGAGCACGAGGAGGCCGCCGGGACTGGTTATCCGGGCGAGTTCGCGGAGCCCCGCCTCGGTGTCTGGCAGGTGGTTGACCAGGCCGGCGGCGAAGATCGCGTCGGCCGCGCCGTCCGCGAAGGGCAGCGTGCGGGCGTCGGCGACGACCATCCGGGCGCTCGCGAGCCGGACCGCGGGGCGTGCCGCGTCAAGCATCTCCGGTGTCACGTCGAGAGCGATGACCGTGCCGGCCGGGCCGACCGCCTCGCGCAGCGGGGGCAGCGCCCGCCCGGTGCCGCATCCGATATCGATGACGACGCCGCTCCGCCTGATGCCCGCCTCCTGCACCGCGGCCAGGTACGCGGGCAAGTCGTCGCCGAACTTCGTATCCCAGGTCGCGGCGCGGCAGGCGAAGAACGCACGCGTCTCCGTGAGGTACCACGAGCCGCGCGCGGACAGCGGCGCGGCTACCCGCCGGATGACCGGCCAGCCGGCGTCATGCAGGTCGATCACGACGTCGGCGCGCTCCTCGCGCTCGCGGCGCTCCTCCTTCTGATAGACGGGGAAGTGCTTGCCGCCCGGCGCGGTGCGCAGGAAGATCCGCACGTCCGAGGGCCGGTCCGCATCCAGCGTCACCTGGGTCGCAGCCTGTTCCCTGGCTAGCTTGGCCGCGAGCCTGGACGCGAAGAGGGTCGCCTGCTCGGCCGGGCCGTCGACCAGCACGCACCGGGTACCGGCTGGGAGCAGCCCGCTAAGGCTGCCCAGCATCTCCTCCCACCGGCGCTTCCCGCTGTCGTCGATCGGTCCGTGCGCTGCTGCGGATATGTCAACGGTGGGCATTACCCCATCATGCAAACCGAGATTGCGGCACGCAAGCTGAGCTAGCTGAGCCGGGTGGCCCTTGACAACCACCGCGATTTACGTGATCAACGAACGATTCGCGCGGGGTGCGATCGGATCATCTAGGGGTAGCGTGACCTTTGAGTGACACCAGTCGCCTGCCATCAGGGGAGTCCTTATCCATGAAGCTGAGCGCGCGCAATCAGATTCCGGCCACCGTTACCGCCGTCACCGCCGGTGAGGCAACCGCCAACGTCGAACTCGACGCGGGCGGCGTCCGGCTCGTCGCGTCGATCACCGTGGAAGCAGCCAAGGAGCTCAACCTCACCCCCGGCACCCGGGTCACCGCCGTCATCAAGGCATCGGACGTGATCGTCGGCGTCGCAGACTGACCCTGTCTACCCGTACTGCGCTTCTTGCGCCGACGGCCACTTTCGTAGTCTCATTGTGACCACTAGCTACCGGGCACTCGGCCACGGACCGGTGCTCGCGCGCAGCGACTTCCGGCTGGCTGCAACGGGGTAGCCAGCCGC
>Ga0310811_10013275_pt1 | contig 10727 bp, 9 predicted proteins | sample YCmetagenome_FD_207642 | JGI IMG/M metagenome (GOLD analysis project Ga0310811, IMG submission 207642) | Soil microbial communities from experimental microcosm in Duke University, North Carolina, United States - YC | ecosystem: Engineered > Artificial ecosystem > Soil microcosm > Unclassified ...
GGATGAACTTATTGACGAGGGCGTGGAGGCCGGATTCTTCGATCCGGAGTATCTCGGCTGACTGCCGGATATAGTCCTGCTGTCTGGTGAAGTCCTCGGTCTTGTTGATCCGTGAAATGGTCTCGGCGACCTGGTTGACCACGGCCGCTTTTTTGTTGCTGTCGTCTGCGGCGTCCTTTAGGGCGACTTCCAGCTGAAAGAGGACGAAGTCTTTTTTATTGGAGGCGACAAAATCGCGGAAGGCTGCGGCTCCTATCTTTCGGACATAGCTGTCGGGGTCCTCTTTGTCGGGTATGAGGACGAGTTTGACGTCCAGACTTTCTTCGAGGGCCATGTCCAGACCGCGCAGTGCGGCTTTGATCCCCGCGCCGTCACCGTCGTAGATGATGGTGAGGTGATTGGTATATTTTTTTATCAGCCGCAGCTGGTCGATGGTGAGGGAGGTCCCGCCGCTGGCGACTACGTTCTCCACGCCGGCCTGGTGCAGCGAGATGACGTCTGTGTAGCCCTCCACCAGGAGGCATTCGTCCTGTTTGTCGATGGCTTGTCGGGCCTGATAGGAGCCGTACAGGATCTTGCTCTTGATATAGAGCTCGTTCTCCGGTGTGTTGATGTATTTGGGCGCGCGGTCGTTGCTGCGGATGATACGGGCGCCAAAGCCGATGATCTTTCCGGTCTGGTTGTGAACGGGGAAGATGACGCGCCCTCTGTAGTTGTCCATGGGTCTCTCGTCCCTGACGACGACCAGACCGCTTTTCTGGAGGTATTCAAGGTTGTACTGCGCGGCGAGGGCAGCCTTTGCGAAAACGTCTCTGGCGTCGGGGCTGTAGCCCAGTTGGAATTTTCGCATCGTGTCTTCCGAAAAGCCGCGTTCTTTCAGGTAGCTGAGACCGATGTCCTGTCCTTCTTCGGTGTTGAACATGGTATCCGAAAAGAACTTTTGCGCGAAGGCGTTGATGATATAGAGGCTGTCGGCCAGCTGTTGTTGCTGGCGCTGCTGTGGGTTGAGCTCTTTTTCTTCTATCTCGACGTTGTAGCGGGCGGCCAGCCAGCGAAGGGCTTCTGCATAGGAGTATTTTTCGTGCTCCATGAGAAAGCTGATGGTGTTGCCGCTGCGGCCGCAGCCAAAGCATTTATAGATCTCCTTTGCGGGGGAAACGGTAAAAGAGGGTGATTTTTCATTGTGAAAAGGACAAAGTCCAAGGTAGTTGGTTCCGCGCTTTTTTAATTTTACAAAGCCGCCGACGATCTCGATGATGTCGATCCTGCTGAGTATTTGCTGTATAGTTTGCTGAGAGATCATCCAGGCACAAAAATACCCTCGCCGACCGTAAAAACTGCACAAAAGCGAGTATATTTATCCATACTAAATATTCCTTTTTTGCGCTATATTAGCAAAAAAGACCATCCTTTGAAAACCGGTATCTATCCCGTACTCTTCTCCATCATTTCAAACATCGCCATCGGCCTTTGTTTTGTACCTTTTCTGTTGTTAGGCTGGAAGAGAATACGGCAGGTCAGCACCTTCTGGATATTGGGAATGTACTGGCTGCTGAGTGGTCTGGTCAATCTGCCGATGCTTCAGCGGCCCGGAGGCTATCATGGTCTGATCAGTATTCTCAGCAGACTGTATATGACGGCGGAGACGCCGCTGGTGCTGCTGGTATTTGCGAGCGCCAGTACCCGCAGGCTGAAGAGGCAGCTGTGGCTGGTCATGTTGCTGTATATTGTGGGGGAGAGTTCGCTGATCGGCTGGAAGGGTTATGGTCGTTTGAGCAGCGAACTGATAATGGGGGTGGGGCTGCTGCTGATCCTTTTATATAGTGTAGTGGGGCTGGTGTTGTATCTGAAGAGGGTGGAGCATACCCGGTTCGAAAATTCAATGGTATTTATCTATGCAGCCGAACTCTTTGCCTATGGCAGCGCGCTGATTATCTATATTTTTGCCCACTATCATTCGCTGGGGAGTGCTTCGGACAGCAACAATGATACAGACAGCTTTCTGCTGTATTATATCAGCCTTCTGCTGTCTGCACTTGTCACTTGCACGGGCCTCGGGATCTATGGTATCCGGAAGGCGGGGAAAACGGAGTTTATCCCCACCGGAGGCTATTCTTCGTCTTCCTCGTAGTTATAGGTATCCTGGCTATTGTTATAGATGGACTCCCAGGTCTTGACCTTGTCATCGCCCAGCAATTCCAGAATATCGAAAATGGGATCCGATTTTTTCTTCCAGACGACCAATTCCGAGTCGTCATATTTAGAAACGTACATGCACTGATCCGTTTCCATGTTCACTTTGATCAGTCCTATCGGGCCTGTCTCCTGTTCCTGAATCAAATAGTAACATCCTTTTTCCAACAACGCGTACGAATACATACATCACCTTTTTTAGATAACACAATAATAAATCAATGATAAACCAGCTAGAATGATAATGGGGTAGTAAGTATTCTGGTCGGACTGCGGAGGCTGGGTTAGTGGTGCCTTCAGCGACAGGACAAAGGTACGACTTTTAGCAGTGCATCGGGCCAACTTTCGGGACCGGCACCTGACCGTTCATAATAAACTAACTTCCACTTATTGATAATCAATTATTTGCGATCGTTTTTGGCCGGATGGGGGACGGAAACGACCGGATGGAGTTTGCCGGGGAAACTAGTGGACGACCCCGGGGCGGGGCCCGGCAGGTGGGCAGGAGCGGCGGGATCAGCCGGGGCAAATAAAAAGAGGTTGTCCTGATTAGTGCAATAGACAACCCCTTTTACCCTCTGCCTTTTTTCCCGAAAATGGCGGAAGGCTTGCATGACCACTTATCCTACAGCCTCTTATTTTTCAAGCTTGATCTCGCCGGCGTCGGCTGTCTGGCCATCGCTGACCATGATGCCGTCTTTGGCGACATTCTTATAGGGAGGTTTTGCTTCTATGATGATCTTGTAGGTGCCCGGTTTGGCGTCGGTGATCTCGAATGATCCGCTGATGATGGGGGCCTTCAGCGTATCGGTAGCCGATTCGGCCCAGGCGCGAACGCCTCCTTCCGGCGGCGTCACCGTTCCCCTGATCGATCCGGCGCGGAGAAAAGTAAAGGCAAACAGCCCCGAAGCTACTACGGCGACTGCCGCTATTCGTTTGAGTGAATTGAAGTTCATAGTCTGATAGTTGAATTTTAAATAATACTTCAAGTACTATGCCACCAGACCTGAACGGGGGACAGGCGTCACCGGGTATATTATTCCACGATGCGGCCCTGATCCAGCCTCAGGAAATGGTCGACGCAAGCGGGGAGTTCCTGCTTGTAGTGGCTCACGTAGATGAGAGTTGTGGTAAAAGCGCGGCACAGGGCATCGATCAGCTGCCGGAAATGGGCGGTCTGGTCTTCGTCCAGACCCTGGCAGGGTTCGTCGAGGATGAGCATGGGAGGGTTCTTGATGAGGGCTCTTGCGAGCAGCACCATGCGCTGCTGGCCGGTAGACAGCTGGGGCAGGCGTTTGTGGCGGAGGTCCTTAATGGAGAGCAGCTGCATCCAGCGCAGGGTGAGGGCCTCCTGTTCGTCGCTGAGCGGCCGGAAAAGTCCGATAGTATCGAAGAGACCCGAAGCGATGACCTCCATACAGGACGCGCTGCTATCAAAGTACAGGTGCAGCTCGGGAGAAACGAAACCGATCTTCTTTTTTATGTCCCAGATGGATTCGCCCGTTCCGCGGCGATGGTCGAAGAGCCAGATCTCGTTGGCATAGGCCTGGGGATTATCGGCCGTGATGAGACTCAGGATCGTTGATTTACCTGCGCCGTTGGGGCCGGATACATTCCAGCATTCGCCCTTGCGGACTTCCCAGTCGATATTGTCGAGGATGGTCGCTTCTCCATATCTGATCGTCGTGCCGACCATCTTTACAGCAACGCCGAAATCGGCTGTCTGGTGAAGCTGAGACCGGAGTTCCTGCAGCAGCACGGGGTCGAGGCCGGCGTCTTCCTTCTTGTCATCCGGATGAAAGTCTGCCCGGCGACCCGAGAACGTCCACTTGCCGCCGGCCAGCTGGCCTACATGCGTGATGGAGTCCGGCAATTCGTGCGGGCTGGTGATCAGCAGGATCTGCATACCCTGGGTGGCGAGGTTATTGATGATGGCGTGCAGTGTAGCCCGCCCTTCGGTGTCGAGGCCGAGAAAGGGATTGTCCAGGATCAGCAGTTCGGGTTTGTTCAGAAGGGCGATGCCGAGCTGCACCCGCTTGTTCTCCCCGTTGGACAGCTGAATAAGGGGCTTTTTCAGAAGGGGGCGGATATGGAGGTCGTCGAGCCATTGATCGGGCTGTCCTTCCCATCCGGCGTATTCCTGGAACTCCTGTTCGACGGTGATCGTCTGGTCTGCATCCGAGGAGTTGAAGCGCTGCTGATAGTATAAGGAGGTAGACCCGGGGCGGTTCCTGAACCGGTGTTGTTGTTCGACCATGCCTATGCGCCGGACCCCGGTGATGATGCGCCCGGTGTGAAAATGGGTTCCGAGGAGGGTATGGACGAGGACAGTTTTACCGCTGCCGGATGGGCCGGTGATCGCCCATTGTTCTCCGGGGTTGACGGTCCAGTCCATCTGGTCCAACAGGGTGGACCCGCCTAATTTCACGGAAACTCCTTCGAATGTCAGAAACGGTGCGGCCATGATACGAAAGTAGTCAAACCCTAAAGGGCAAAATGTTGACTTCGTCGATTTTGACTTTTGGGAGCATAATTTTGTCTCCGAGGCTGGGAAGTTCGATGCATTTTGTGGTCTCAGCCTGTCAAATCAATGAATTCCGGGGGCGGAAATATCCACAGGTGTAGAAATTGAAATAAGCCGTCTCTGAAATCGTTTGACTATATTGCAGGCTTGCGGACCCCGGTCCGTGGTCGTGACCCTTTACCCGATAAGAGCCAGGAAGGGTATGCGACGAAAGTTATTAAGCTAACACACATCGGATTTAATATGGCAGAAAAGGCTAATCTGTTCGAGTATAATGATGACAGCGTCAGGACCCTGGACTGGAAGGAACATATCCGCCTCCGCCCGGGTATGTATATCGGTAAGCTGGGAGACGGGAGTAGTTCGGATGACGGCATTTATGTGCTGCTGAAGGAGGTTATCGACAACTGTATCGACGAGCACACCATGGGTTATGGAAAGCAGGTCGACGTTACGATAGACCAGAAGACGGTTACCATCCGGGATTATGGCCGGGGGATCCCGTTGGGTAAGGTGGTGGACGTCGTCAGTAAGATCAATACCGGCGCGAAATACGATAGCAAGGCCTTCCAAAAGTCCGTGGGCCTGAACGGGGTGGGTACGAAGGCCGTCAATGCCCTGAGCAGCTATTTCAAAGTCACTGCATTCCGGGATGGGAAGGAGAAGACGGCGGAGTTCAACAAGGGCGATCTGACGAAGGAGCATAAAGAGGCCAAAACGGATCAGTCGAACGGCACGCTTGTCACCTTTACCCCGGACGACACGGTCTTCAAGAATTTTCACTTTCTCCATGAATATATGGACAACCAGTTCTGGAACTATTGTTACCTGAACGCCGGGCTGGTGATCAATTTTAACGGGAAGAAGTATGTGTCGAAGAACGGTCTGCTCGACCTGTTGCAGCGTCGCACCAACGAGGACGAGAACCGCTATCCCATTATCCACATAAAAGGAGAGGATATCGAGGTCGCGATCACCCATAACAACGACTACGGGGAGGAGATCTTCAGCTTCGTCAACGGACAATATACTACGCAGGGCGGGACGCACCAGCAGGCATTTCGGGAGGCCTTCGTCAAGGTGATCCGGGATTTCTATAAGAAGGACTATGAAGCTTCGGATATCCGCCAGAGCATTGCCGCGGCTATCGCGGTACGCGTCATGGAACCAGTGTTCGAGTCGCAGACAAAGACGAAACTGGGGAGTCTTAACGTGGCCGAGGGTGGCGCTACCATGAAGAACTTCGTAAACGATTTTCTTGCCAAAGAGTTGGATAACTATCTTCACAAGAACCCCACCACGGCCGATGCGCTGAAGAAGCGTATCGAGCAGAGCGAAAGGGAACGCAAGGAACTGGCCGGCATCAAGAAGCTGGCCAATGAACGCGCCAAAAAGGCGAATCTTCACAACAAGAAGCTGCGGGACTGCAGGTTTCACTATAACGAAGAACCGTCGGGTAAGGATAAGGAGACGATCCTGCAGAAGCAGTCGGAGAGCACCATATTTATCACCGAGGGCGATTCCGCCAGCGGAAGTATCACCAAGGCCAGGGACGTCGAGCGTCAGGCGGTCTTCAGCCTCAGGGGCAAGCCGCTCAACTGTTTTGGCCTCACCAAGAAGGTCGTGTACGAGAACGAGGAGTTCAACCTGCTGCAGCACGCGCTCAACGTGGAAGACGGCATCGAGGGGCTGCGGTATAACAATATCGTCATCGCTACCGATGCCGACGTGGATGGGATGCATATCCGTCTGCTGCTGATGACTTTCTTTTTACAGTTCTTCCCCGACCTGGTGAAGAACGGTCACGTGTATATTCTCGAGACTCCGCTGTTCCGTGTCCGCAACAAGCAGGAGACGCACTATTGTTATGACGAAACCGAGAAGCAGGCGGCGGTAAAGAAACTCGGCAGCAAGCCCGAGATCACCCGTTTCAAGGGTCTCGGCGAGATCTCTCCGGACGAATTTGCCCGGTTTATCGGTCCGGATATGCGCAAGCAGCCGGTGATGGTCATGCAGGACACGCATATCCAGCAGATACTCGAGTATTATATGGGGAAGAATACGCCGGAACGCCAGGACTTTATCATTAAGAACCTGAAGGTGGAGCTTGACCTTGTGGACGAAGGGGCGGCTCCCGCCGCAACGGCAGGGTAAACAAAAAAAATAGCTTGATCGTATGATCCATATTGTTTTTCAGAAGAGCGACGCGGAAGTGCTGAAGAAGGCGTTCGAGCTGGAGCCATCGCTGCAGGGGGACGTGATCCTGATCCATGACGAGTTTGCCGTAGGGCCTGTCGCCGGTATCTATACGACCGAGGGTATCGAGGCCCGGAAGGCCTGGTGGCGTGAGGTCCTGGCCGGCGGCGACTATGACGGTATAGTGGACAACGGGACCGTTGCCGACGATAATGCGACGGTGGCGGCGCTCAAACAGCGGCTGGAGGAAGACAGGCAGGAATTCGTCTGGGTATGGGCCGCGCAGAATAAGCACGACGTCAGCGGATATTACTGGCTGATGAGCCAGCTGAAGGATTTTCAGGGCAGAATATTTATTCTGTATTTGAACAACCTTCCTTTTATCAATGAGAAGGGGCAGATCTTCTATCCGGTGAATCTTTTTGACATACCTCCGAGGGAATTCCTGAAGGCGCGCAGGCTCGCAAGGCCCATCACGCTGAGCGAATTCGAGATTGACCCGGACGAATGGGCGAGGCTCTGCCAGGAAGATACCGGCGTAAGGATCCTTGAAGGGGGAAAGAAGCTGTCCCAGCATCCCTACACGTTTTTTGACGAAGAGCTGAGGAAATTCATAACCGGAGACTGGATAAAGGCCAGCAAGCTGATCAATCAGTTCATCGGCAAGGCCAGGCAGACGACCGGAGACGCTTATCTGTTGTGGCGGATAAAACAACTGGTCCGCGCCGGCGAGCTGGACGTGCAGGGCGAGCTGAAGGGGATGAAGGACTTCGAGATAAAATCAAAGTCTGCAGCGCCGGTGGGAGAGCCCGTGGCGCAGGAGGGTGCCGGATCATGAAGATAAAAGCCATTCATCATATCGCGATCCTGACGGACGACTATCTCCGCAGCAAGGCCTTTTATACGGAGGTGCTTGGGTTTACGGTTATCAGGGAGACTTTTCGTGCAGAGCGGCAGTCGTACAAGCTGGACCTGGCCATTGCGGGTCTCTACCAGATAGAGCTGTTCTCCTTCCCCGACTTCAGGGAACGGGGCAGTTATCCGGAGGCAAAGGGGCTGCGGCATCTGGCGTTCGCCGTGGACGACGTGGCCGCCGCCGCCGAAGAATTGAGGAGCAGGGGTGTCGTGGTGGAGGCAGTGCGGGTCGACGAGTTGACCCAAAAGAAATTTGTGTTTTTTACCGATCCCAACGGGCAGCCGCTGGAGCTGTACGAGGGATAAAAAAGGGATATAACAATGGCGAAATCAAAAATTGCCGATGATTTTCACGAGAACGAGTCCGGTGTCACCGGTCAGTACAAGACCTGGTTTTTGGATTATGCTTCCTATGTAATCCTCGAAAGGGCCGTACCCGCCGTAGAGGATGGTCTCAAGCCGGTGCAGCGCCGGATCCTTCACGCGATGAAGGAAATGGATGACGGCCGGTTCAACAAGGTGGCCAATATCATCGGCCAGAGCATGCAGTATCATCCGCACGGCGACGCCAGCATCGGAGAGGCCCTGGTGAATATGGGGCAGAAGGACCTGCTGATCGAGACCCAGGGCAACTGGGGCGACGTGAGGACGGGTGACGACGCCGCGGCTGCGCGTTATATCGAGGCCCGGCTGAGCAAGTTTGCGCTGGAGGTAGCTTTCAATGCGAAGACGACCGAGTGGCAGCTGAGCTATGACGGCCGCAAGAACGAACCGGTGACCCTGCCCATGAAGTTTCCGTTGCTGCTGGCCCAGGGCGCGGATGGGATTGCGGTCGGGCTGGCTACCAAGATCCTTCCGCATAATTTCTGCGAGCTTTGCGAAGCGGCTATTAAATATCTGAGGGGAAAGAAATTCGAGATATACCCCGACTTTCTCACGGCCGGGATGGCCGACGTCACGAATTACAACGACGGCAGGCGCGGCGGCAAGGTAAGGGTGCGGGCGCATATCGAGGAAATGGATAAAAAGACGCTGCTGGTAAAGGACGTGCCTTATGGCGTTACGACTACGGCACTGATCGACTCTATCCTCAAGGCAAACGACCAGGGCAAGATCAAGGTGCGCAAGGTGACGGACAATACGGCCGCGGATGTGGAGATTCAGATCGATCTGGCTCCCGGCATATCACCCGATATTACCATCGACGCGCTGTACGCCTTCACCGACTGCGAGATCAGCATCTCTCCGAATGCCTGCGTGATCGTCGACAAGAAGCCGGTGTTCATCGGTGTCAAAGAGCTGCTGACCATCAGCGTCGACCACACGAAAGAGCTGCTGAAGCGCGAGCTGGAGATCAAGCTGGCCGAGCTGCAGGAGAAATGGCACTATACTTCACTGGAAAAGATCTTCTTCGAGGAGAAGATCTATAAAGAACTGGAGAAGAAACACGAGACCTGGGACAAGGTAATCGCCGCGATCGCGAAGGCTTTCGAGCCTTTCCGGAAGCAGCTGAGGCGCGATATTACCAGGGAAGACATCGTCAAGCTGACCGAAAAGCCGGTAAGGCGCATCTATCGCCTCGATATCGACGAGCTGAACGCCCAGATCAAGGGGCTGGAGGCGGAGATCAAACAGGTAAAGCACGACCTCAACAACCTGGTCGATTTCACCGTAGCCTACTACGAAAATTTGTTGAAGAAGTACGGCAAGGGCCGCGAGCGCAAGACGGAGATGAAGCTGTTCGAAGCCATCCAGGCACAGCAGGTGGCGATAGCCAACGTGAAGCTGTACGTCAACAAGTCGGATGGCTTTATCGGAACCGGTCTGAAAAAGGATGAATTTGTCACGGACTGTTCGGACCTCGACGATATCATCGCCTTTACAAAGGGGGGGAAGATGAAGGTCGTGAAGATAGCCGACAAGGCTTTTATCGGAAAGGATATCATCCACGTCGCGGTCTTCCGCAAGAACGACGAACGGACGACGTACAATATGATCTATGTCGACGGGAAGAGCGGTATCAGCTATGCCAAGCGGTTTAACGTCACGGGGATCACGCGGGATAAAGAGTATGACCTGACCAAGACTGACGACGCCAAGAGCCGGGTTCACTATTTTTCGGCCAACCCCAACGGAGAGGCGGAAGTCGTTAGGGTTATCCTCAGCCCGAGCAGCTCGGCGCGGCACAAGGAATTCGACTTCTATTTCGAGGAGCTGGAGATCAAGAACCGCACCAGCCTGGGCAATCAGGTGACGAAATATCCCATCCGTACGGTGAAATTCAAGGAGGCGGGCAAGACGACGCTCAGCGGGCGTAAGATCTGGTTTGACCCGACGTTCGGGCGTCTCAACAGCGAGGGCAAGGGCGACTATCTCGGCAGCTTTGAAGGCGACGAGCGGCTGCTGGTCATCTATTCCGACGGCAACTACGAGCTGGCGGACACCGAGCTGAGCCAGCGTTTTGACGCGGACAAGATCATCGATATCCGCAAATTCGATCCGGAGCGGATCATTACGGCGATCTATCTCGACAACGATAAGTTGCAGTTCAATGTGAAGCGCTTCAAGATAGAGACGACCACGCTGAAAAGTAAGTTCCTCTTTATCAAGGAAGGCGAGGGCAACCGGCTGGAAGCCGTCACGCTGGCTCCTGAGCCGATCGCGCTGATAAAGTCAGGCCGCGGGGCGCAGGCGAAGACGCAGAAGATAAAGATCGCCACCTTTGTGGAGGTGACGGGCTGGAGAACGGTCGGGACCAAGTTATTCGACTATTCGAAGAGCGTGGAAGTGGAGTGGGCGCATAAAGAGGAGGAGAGGGAAAAGCCGCCGCAGACCGAATTGTTTTAATACTGAAAAAGGCCGCTCGGGAGAGCGGCCTTTTTTTATGACCTGTTTTACA
>Ga0310811_10013276_pt1 | contig 10726 bp, 7 predicted proteins | sample YCmetagenome_FD_207642 | JGI IMG/M metagenome (GOLD analysis project Ga0310811, IMG submission 207642) | Soil microbial communities from experimental microcosm in Duke University, North Carolina, United States - YC | ecosystem: Engineered > Artificial ecosystem > Soil microcosm > Unclassified ...
CCGATCAACGTAGTCAGGCCCGTCTCCCTGGAGAGACGGGGCCTGACCTGTGGTGGGCCCAGGAGGACTTGAACCTCCGACCTCTTCGTTATCAGCGAAGCGCTCTAACCGCCTGAGCTATGGGCCCTGGGAACACGAGAAGACTACATGATGCCTTCTACTCGCGTTCGGAGAGGGTCACTTCCAAGCCGCCGGCGAGGTCCGCGGACACGTTGTAAATGAACGCACTCACCGTGGCCAGCGCGGAGAGCAGCACGATGTTGATCGCACCGAGGACCGCGGCGATGCCGAACACCCGGCCCGCGCTGATCAACGGGCCGGACGGCGCGTTGGCACCCTCACCCGACACCAGCGACGAGTACGTCCCGTTCAGCTTGTCCCACACGCCCATGCCGTCCAGCACGGTGTACAGCACGCCGACAGCGACCAGCCACACGAAGAACATCGCGACGCCGAGGACGAGCGAGAGTTTCAGCACCGACCACGGGTCGAATCGCTTGACCTGCAGGCTGGCGCGGCGGGGACCACGCCCGGGGCGGCGGATGGCACTGGGCGCGGTGCGGCCCTTGGCACCCGCGCCCGGCATGCTCGCGGTCTCGTGCCCCTTCAACCCGGCTGTCGCGTCGCTCGGCGATTGCGCGGCCGGAGTTCCGAACAGGCCCGGCGCAGCGCTCCCGGTGATCACGGTCTGATCGCCGCCGTCTTTGTCCGAGTACAGCATATTTTCGGTGGCCGTGCCGGGAAGCCACTCCTCGGCAGCGGTTTCCGTGGTGCCGTTGCGCGAGGCGTCCTTGCTCAGCCGCTGCCACGGCGGAGTCGCTTGATCGCTGGTCGCCTTCTCGGGGTTTTCGGGGGATGTCACCACTCAGTCCTTACCGCGATCGTTGCGTGCGAAACGTATCCGTGCGGGCCGGATTTCCCGGCCCGCACGGGCGGGGCCGCGGGCCCGGGCGTGCTCTCCCGCCGCCTCAGGTACCGCGCCGCCAGTCCGCACAAGTGATCGTCCTCATCCGGCATCTCCCGGCTGCTCGGCCGGTCCGCCGGTCTCGTCTCCACCATTGCCTTCGCCATTACCGACGTCCGAGGGCTCGTCCGCGTTGCGTGCCACGGCGAGCAAGGTGGTGCCCTCGCCGAGATTCATCAGCCGTACGCCCTTGGTCTGCCGGCCCGCCTTGCGCACCTGTTCCGCGGCGGTCCTGATGACCCCGCCGCTGGAGGTGATGGCGTAAAGCTCGTCGTCCGCGTCGACGATGAGCGCACCTACCAGCCTGCCACGCCGCTGATCGTGCTGAATGGTCAGCACACCCTTGCCGCCGCGACCCTGCACCGGATAGTCCTCGATCGGGGTGCGCTTCGCGTACCCGCCGTCGGTCGCGACCAGCAGGAACTTGCTGGGCTTGACCACGTTGAGCGCGAGCAGTTCGTCACCGTCGTTGAACCGCATGCCGAGCACACCCGAAGTGGCCCGGCCCATCGGCCGCAGCGCCTCGTCGGTGGCGTGGAAGCGGATCGACTGGCCCTCGGCCGAAACCAACAGCAGGTCGTCCTCGGGCCCGGCGAGCACCGCGCCGACGAGTTCGTCGCCCTCGCGCAGGTTGACCGCGATCAGGCCACCGGACCGGTTCGAGTCGAAGTCGGTCAGCTTCGTCTTCTTCACCAGCCCGCGCTTCGTGGCGAGCACCAGGTACGGCGCCACCTCGTAGTTCGGGATCTCGATGACCTGCGCGATGGACTCGTCCGGCTGAAAGGCCAGGAGGTTCGCCACGTGCTGGCCCCGCGCGCTGCGGTTCGCCTCGGGCAGGTCGTAGGCCTTCGCCCGGTAGACCCGGCCCTTGTTCGTGAAGAACAGGATCCAGTCATGCGTGGAGCACACGAAGAAGTGCTGCACGATGTCGTCCTGCTTGAGCTGAGCGCCCTGCACACCCTTGCCGCCGCGCTTCTGGGAGCGGTACAGATCGGTCTTGGTCCGCTTCGCGTATCCGGTCCGCGTGATCGTGACGACCACGTCCTCGACCGCGATGAGGTCCTCGACCGAGACATCGCCGTCGAAGGGGATGATCTGCGTCCGGCGCTCGTCGCCGAACTTATCGACGATCTCGGACAACTCTTCCTTGACGATCAGCCGCTGCCGCTCGGGCTTGTCCAGGATGTCCTTCAGGTCGGCGATCCTGGCCTCGATCTCGGCCAGCTCGTCGATGATCTTCTGCCGCTCCAGCGCGGAGAGCCGGCGCAGCTGCATGTCCAGGATCGCGGTGGCCTGGATCTCGTCGATCTCCAGCAGCGCCACCAGGCCGGTCCGCGCCTCCTCGACGTTGGGTGAACGCCGGATCAGCGCGATGACCTCGTCGAGCATGTCCAGCGCCTTGACCAGGCCGCGCAGGATGTGGGCCCGCTCTTCGGCCTTGCGCAACCGGTAACGGGTGCGCCGGATGATCACTTCGATCTGGTGCCGGACGTAGTGGCGCACCACCTGGTCGAGCCGCAGGGTGCGCGGCACCCCGTCGACCAGGGCCAGCATGTTGACGCCGAAGTTGTACTGCAGCTGCGTGTGCTTGTAGAGGTTGTTCAGCACGACCTTGGCGACCGCGTCCCGCTTCAGCGTGACCACGATCCGCATCCCGCGGCGGCTGTTCGACTCGTCGGCGATGTCGCTGATGCCGGTGAGCTTGCCGTCGCGGACCAGCGCCGCGATGTTCTCGACCAGGTTGTCCGGGTTGACCTGGTACGGCAGCTCGGTGACGACCAGCGTGGTGCGTCCCCGGACGTCCTCCTCCACCTCGACCACGGCACGCATCCGGATGGAACCGCGTCCGGTGCGGTAGGCCTCGGCGATGCCGGAGGTACCCAGGATCAGGCCCTTGGTCGGGAAGTCCGGGCCCTTGATCCGCTGCATGAGGGCGGCGAGCAGCTCGTCGTCGCCGGCGTCCGGGTTGTCCAGCGCCCAGATCACGCCGTCGGCGACCTCACGCAGGTTGTGCGGCGGGATGTTGGTCGCCATCCCGACCGCGATCCCCGAGGTACCGTTGACCAGCAGGTTCGGGATCCTGCTCGGCAGGACGTCGGGTTCCTGCGTCCGCCCGTCGTAGTTGTCGGAGAAGTCGACGGTGTCCTCGTCGATCTCCCGCAGCATCTCCATCGCCAGCGGATCGAGACGCGACTCGGTGTACCGCATGGCGGCGGCCGGGTCGTTGCCCGGCGAGCCGAAGTTGCCCTGGCCGTCGATGAGCGGATACCGCATGGACCACGGCTGAGCCAACCGCACCAGGGCGTCGTAGATCGCCGAGTCGCCGTGCGGGTGGTAGTTGCCCATCACGTCGCCGACCACGCGCGAGCACTTGTTGTAGCCGCGGTCCGGCCGGAAACCGGAGTCGTACATGGAATAAAGCACGCGGCGGTGCACGGGCTTGAGGCCGTCGCGCACGTCCGGCAGCGCCCGCGACACGATCACGCTCATCGCGTACTCGATGTAGGAGCGCTGCATCTCCTGCTGGATGTCGACCGGCTCGGTGCGGTCGTGATCCGGTGGCAAGGTTTCCGTCATGGGGTCCTTCAAAAAGTCGACGACTGTGTCTGTTCGGGGCGGCTAGACGTCGAGGAAGCGAACGTCCTTGGCGTTCCGGGTGATGAACGACCGGCGGGCCTCGACGTCCTCGCCCATCAGCACGCTGAACAGCTCGTCGGCCGCGGCCGCGTCGTCGAGAGTGACCTGCAGGAGCAGGCGGCGGGCCGGGTCCATCGTGGTGTCCCACAGCTCTTCGGCGTTCATCTCGCCGAGACCCTTGTACCGCTGGATGGCGTCGTCCTTCGGCAGCCGCCGTCCGGCCTCGGCGCCGGCCGCGATCAGGCCGTCGCGTTCGCGGTCGGAGTAGGCGTACTCCGGGTCCGACCGCGGCCACTTGATCTTGTACAGCGGAGGCTGCGCGAGATAGACGTGACCGTGCTCGATGAGCGGCCGCATGAAGCGGAACAGCAGGGTCAGCAGCAGGGTGCGGATGTGCTGCCCGTCGACGTCGGCGTCGGCCATCAGCACGATCTTGTGGTAACGCAGCTTCGCGAGGTCGAAATCGTCGTGGATGCCGGTGCCCAGCGCGGTGATCAGCGACTGCACCTCGGTGTTCTTCAGCACCCGGTCGATCCGGGCCTTCTCCACGTTGATGATCTTCCCGCGGATCGGCAGGATCGCCTGGAACCGGCTCTCCCGGCCTTCCTTGGCCGAGCCACCCGCCGAGTCGCCCTCGACGATGTAGAGCTCGCACTCCTCCGGGTTGGTGGACTGGCAGTCCTTGAGCTTGCCGGGCAGACCGCCGATGTCCAGCGCGCCCTTGCGGCGCACCAGGTCCCGCGCCCGGCGGGCGGCCATCCGGGCCTGTGCGCTGGAGACCGCCTTGTTGATGATCGTCTTGGCTTCGCCGGGGTTGCGCTCGAACCAGTCGGCCAGCGATTCGTTCGTCTTCGTCTGCACGAACGACTTCGCCTCGCTGTTACCCAGCTTGGTCTTGGTCTGCCCCTCGAACTGCGGTTCGGCGAGCTTGATCGACACGATGGCGGCGAGCCCCTCGCGGACGTCCTCGCCGGAGAGGTTCTCGTCCTTTTCCCTGAGGAGCTTCTTGTCCCGCGCGTACGCGTTGACCACCCGGGTCAGCGCCGCGCGGAACCCCTCCTCGTGGGTTCCTCCCTCGTGCGTGTTGATCGTGTTGGCGAAGGTGTGCACCGACGGCGTGTACGAGCTGTTCCACTGCATCGCGACCTCGACTTCGAGGCCGTCGCCCTGCGCGTCGAAGGAGATCACCGTGGGGTGGATCGGCTCCTTGCTGCCGTTGATGTGCTTGACGAAGTCTTCGAGCCCGCCCGGGTAGTGATAGACGCGTTCGAGCACCCGGGCCTGCTGGCCGCCCGCGTCGGTCTGGGCGTCCTCTTCGGTGACCCGCTGGTCGCGCAGGACGATGGACAGGCCCTTGTTGAGGAAGGCCATCTCCTGCAGTCGTCGCGCCACCGTCTCGGCGTTGTAGGTGGTCGTCTCGAAGATCTCGGGGTCGGCCCAGAAGGTGGTGCTGGTGCCGGTCCGGTCGGTCGGGCCGACCTCGATCAGCTCGTCCGGCTCCGAGTGTGCGTAGTGCTGGCGCCAGAGCTTGCCTTCCCGGCAGACCTCCACGTCCAGAGCCGTGGACAGCGCGTTCACCACCGACACGCCGACGCCATGGAGGCCGCCGGAGACGGCATAGCTCTCGCTGTCGAACTTGCCACCGGCGTGGAGCACGGTGTGCACGATCTCCAGGGTGGACTTCTTGTGTACCGGGTGTTCCTCGACCGGAATGCCACGCCCGTCGTCGACGACCCGGACGCCGCCGTCGGCGAGGAGGGTCACCTCGACTCTGGTCGCGTAGCCGGCCATGGCCTCGTCGACGGAGTTGTCCACCACCTCCTGGATCAGGTGGTGGAGACCGCGCTCGCCGGTCGATCCGATGTACATGCCCGGACGCTTCCGGACGGCTTCGAGCCCCTCGAGTACCGTGATGGAGGACGCGTTGTAGTCGTTCTGCTTGGCTGTCACAGGTGTGTTTTCTCCTCAGTCTCGCCCAAGGGGATTCCCACTCGTTATCTATTCTACTTGCCCGCCCTCGCAGGCATGCGGCAAGGACACCTCTGATTTGGTCACAGAGCCACGATCTCGAACCCAGACGAGTGCCGGGGTGGCTCTGCGTCATCCCGGGGCATCTCGGCGCTCTCATCTCGCCCGGTCGCGCGACGCCCGGCGGGATCGGAGCCGGGCATTTCGGCCGGGACCCGTTCGACGGAGCGTGGTGTCAGCCGTAGGTGTCGCGGGGCCCGCGCCCGGGGACGTGGCGGGAGCCCTTCCGCCAGCTCGGCGCGGCCGGCCCGTGGATGCGCATCCGCCGGACGACACCGTGGCCGACCCCGGCGGCGATCTTGGCGAGCAGCTGGCCCTGGAGCAGGCGGAGCTGGGTCGCCCACGCGGTCGAGCTGGCCTGAACGGTCAGCTCGCCGTCCTTGAGCGCGACCGGCTGGGCGTGTTCGGCGACCTCCTCACCGACCAGCCGTGCCCAGTGCCCGAAGACCCGGCCGCTGTTGAGACGGTCCGCCCAGCCCCGGTCCTTGGCCAGGCCGGCGACGAGCCGGCCGAGCGGCTGGGGATCGCGCGGGTCGGAGCCTGGGCCCGACCAGCGCCGGCGGCGCGGATGCTGGCCGAAATCGCTTGCCTTTCCGCGTCGGCGGGCACCGGGTTGGACGCCGCGCGCTGCGGCTTTGGCCCGAGCGGCGGCCAGCGCGGCGCGGGCAAGATCGCGTCCGGTATCCTTCTCATTCGGCCCAGCGGAGTGATCACTCTCCGCATCGGAAGAAGGCGAAATCGGCGGATCACCCTCGTCCTCTGAACGTTCGGTTACCTCGTTCGGCCTCTTGATCACCGGTGGCGATAACGAGTTCACCGAGTTATCCACAGTATCCACAGGTTTGTCCCCAGATCGGTGGGTAACTTCTGTGGCCGCCGTCACGCCGGGTGCCCGGCCTGATCTTGCAGGGCGTTCCTCAGACACGTACGACCTCCCCGTTCGAGACGGCGAACCGCGTTCCCGCTAGCTCTTCGGGAACGTCCTCGTCCACCGCGGCGGTGATCAACACCTGTTCGGCTGCCGACGCGACCTCCGCGAGCCGGGACCGGCGACGTTTGTCCAACTCGGCGAACACATCGTCAAGAAGCAACACCGGCTCCCCGTCCTCGGCCCGCAACAACTCGTACGAACCCAGCCGAAGCGCGAGCGCGAACGACCACGACTCACCATGGCTGGCATATCCCTTCGCCGGGGTTTCGCCGAGAATCAGTTCGAGCTCGTCACGATGCGGACCGACCAGGCTCACTCCGCGGTCGAGCTCGGCCTGCCTGGCCGCCGCCAGTGCTTCGACGAGGATAGCGGCCACTTTGTCCGGATCGGCCCGTTCGCCGCCCGGCGTGCCGTATTCCCGAGGCAGCGCGTCCCCCAGGCTCGACCGGTAGGAGATCTTCACCGGCCGCGAATCCGGCGCGACCCCGGCGTAGGCGGCGACGGCGAACGGCGCGAGATCGGCGACCAGGTCGAGCCGGGCCGAGAGCAGCTGGGCTCCCGCGGTGGCGAGATGGTTGTCCCACACCTCCAGGGTGGAAAGCGCATACGGATCCTCCCGCTGTCCTTTCCGCTTACCGGCTGTCTTGAGCAGGGCGTTGCGCTGCCGCAGCACCCGTTCGTAGTCCGCGCGAACCCCCGCATACCTCGGCGCTCGTAACACCAACAGCTCATCGAGGAACCGGCGGCGCTCGCCAGGATCCCCACGGACCAACGCCAGGTCTTCCGGAGAGAACAGCACTGTCCTGAGGATGCCGAGGATGTCCCGGGGCTTGCCGACCGCGCCCCGGTTGACCCGCGCCCGGTTCGCCCGGCCCGGAGCGATCTCCAGTTCGATGGTCAGCTCGCGATCCTCGCTGACCACGGCCGCGCGCACCAGTGCGCGTTCACAGCCGTGCCGAACCAGTGGAGCGTCCGTGGCGACCCGGTGCGAGCTGAGGGTGGCCAGGTAACCGATGGCCTCCAACAGGTTCGTCTTGCCCCGGCCGTTGGGGCCGACCAGCACGGTCGGCCCCGGCGTCAGCGGCAGGTCGACGTGCTCCCATGAACGGAAGTCGGTGACCTGGAGATGACGGAGGAACAAGACCTACTGGCCGACCTTCCGGACGGAGTGCCCGCCGAACTGGTTTCGCAGCGCGGCGACGGCCCGCATCGCGGCGGAATCCTTCTGGCGCGAGGAAAAGCGGGCGAACAGCGCGGCCGAGATCACCGGCGCGGGAACCGCGTTCCGGACGGCCTCTTCCAGCGTCCACCGGCCTTCGCCGGAATCCTCCACGTACCCTTCGAGGTCGTCGAGTTCCGGATCCTCGTCCAGCGCGCGGACGAGAAGGTCGAGCAACCAGGACCGGACCACCGTGCCACGCTGCCAGCCCTTGATGACCGCGGGCACGTCCTGGACGACCTTCGCTGCTTCCAGAAGTTCGAAGCCTTCGGCGAAGGCCTGCATGACGCCGTACTCGATGCCGTTGTGGACCATCTTCGCGTAGTGGCCGGCCCCCACCGAGCCCGCGTGGGAAAAGCCTTCCTCGCGCGGCCCCTCCGGACGCAACGCGTCGAAGATCGGCATGGCGCGTTCGACGTCTTCGGCGGCGCCACCGACCATCAGGCCGTAACCGTTTTCCTTGCCCCACACGCCACCGGACACCCCGCAGTCGAGGTAGCCGATCCCCTTGGCGGCGAGGACCTCGGAGTTGTCCTTGTCGTCGGTGAACTTCGAGTTGCCGCCGTCGATCACCAGGTCGCCCGCGGCGAGCAGCTCGCCGAGCTCGACGATGGTGTCCCTGGTCGGGCCCCCGGCGGGCACCATGACCCAGACGGTGCGCGGCGCCCGCAGCTTCGACACCAGATCGGCCAACGAGCTCGAATCGCTGACTGCCTCGTTGCGGTCGTAGCCGACCACCTCGTGCCCGGCGGCGCGCAGCCGCTCGCGCATGTTGAAGCCCATCTTCCCGAGGCCGATCAGTCCCAGCTGAACCATCGAATTCCCCTTTTTCGCTTATCGCTGTCTCATGGGGTGCGCTGCCCATACTCCGCTCGACCGGGGCGGGCCCCGGAGCCGGCTCAGCCGGGCAGGCGAACCGGCATCAGCAGGTAGAGGTAACCGGGAATGACCTCACCCTGCTCGTCGGCGGGCTTGATCAGGGCGGGACGGTTGGGGGTGGTGAAGGTCAGCTCGGCGCGGTCGGCGTGCAGCGCGCCGAGACCGTCCACCAGATAACCCGGGTTGAACGCGATCGTCACCGGCTCACCCTCGTAGTCGACGGGCAACTCCTCTTCGGCGCTTCCCTCGTCGTCCCCGCCCGCGGAGAGCCGCAACGTGCCTTCACCGAACTCCAAGCGAACCTGGGTACCGCGCTCGGCGACCAGGGACACGCGCTTGATCGCCTCAGACAGCGGTGAAACGCCGACGACCGCACGTGACGAGTGCTGTGCGGGGAGTAGCTGCCGGTAAGGCGGGAACTCGGCGTCGAGCAGCCGGGTGGTCGTGTAGCGGCCCGAACCGGCAAGACCGAGCAGGCCTTCGCCGCTGGCGAGCCCGATGGACACCTTGCCGCCACTGGCCCCCAGCGACTTGGCGGCTTCGGCGAGAGTGCGCGCGGGCACCAGCACCGCGGCGTCGGCAAGTCCTTCGGCCGGCTCCCACGCGAACTCGCGCATCGCGAGCCGGAACCGGTCGGTCGCGACCAGGGTCAGCGAACTCCCCGAGATCTCCAGCCGCATGCCGGTGAGCATCGGCAACGTGTCGTCCTTGCCGGCGGCCACCGCGACCTGGGTCACCGCCTGGCCGAACGCGTCACCGGTCACCTCGCCGGCGAGCGCGGGCTGTGCCGGCAGCTGGGGGTAGTCCTCGACCGGCATGGTCGGCAGGCTGAACCGTGCGTTGCCGCAGTTGATCGATGCGCGGGCGCCGTCCACCGCGATCTCGACCGGTTGCGCGGGCAGTGACTTGGTGATGTCAGCGAGGAGCCGGCCGGAGACCAGGAGGCGGCCGCCGTCGGCGATCGTCGCGGGGACGCCGACCGTGGCGGACACCTCGTAGTCGAACCCGGACACCGTCAGCGCGTCCGTGGTGCCGTCCGAGCCGGCGTCGAGCAGGACCCCACCGAGCACCGGAACCGGCGGCCTGGACGGCAGGCTCCTGGCCACCCACGCGACGGCGTCGGCCAACCCATCTCGCTCGACGCGGATCTTCATGCGCTCATCCTTTCGACAGCCGAGCCCCTGCAGCTCGTGAAGATCGAAAACGGTCCCCGATGACGCGATAAGGCGCGCTGACCAGGGAGCTCATGGGGTGTGGTGGGCCCGGCGCCAGTGTCGCCAGCGGCGTGCGGGCTGTGGTGTGGATACCCACGTTAGAACGTGACCGGTTCCGCCGTCACTCGGGGCATGCCATCGACATGTCGACATGTCGCTCATCCTGGCCGAGCTGTCCCCAACTCCACAGCCGCCTGTTTTTCCGCAAGGAACTTCTCTTGAGAGAGACAAAGGCAGTAACAGTAATAGGGGCTGTGGAATGTGTGGACAGCCGCCGTTGTCGCAGGTCCGGCCGCGTGCGGTCATGTGGACATCCAGGGGTGGAACCGGTGGATGGTTTCGGGCCATCCGTGGACAACTTCGGGCGGTCCACGATCCGTCCACAGTGGTCCCCAGTTGTCCACACGATCATCCCCAAGTTGTGGGCCGAGTTATCCTCAGACGCGGTTGACAATCAGTGCGCCCGGACGTGTGACCGCGGTTCTTCACCGAGCGCCTCGTCGTTACCGGGATCACAGCCGAACCGGGTCCGCGACGGTCCTTGTATTTCCGATTCATCGGTTCAGCGCGCCCGGATTCGGCCCGCCGCGGGTAGCCGCGGGAAAAGATCACGGACGTCGGCCGGTGGACGATACGGAACGGCGAAGAGCGCGGCGGGACTGTGCCGCGCTGTGCCGCGCGATGGAGAACTTGGTCGTGTCAAAGGGAAATCGCGCGATCCCGGGACCTCGTGTGCGGCCCGAGGCGCCGGAAAGCGACGACCTCACCGATGGTCCGACCGCGCGGCCGGGAATCGATCCGCCGATCGCACACATGCGAAAAGGCGGCCGATTATCGGGCCACGGGAACCCCTG
>Ga0310811_10013278_pt1 | contig 10726 bp, 7 predicted proteins | sample YCmetagenome_FD_207642 | JGI IMG/M metagenome (GOLD analysis project Ga0310811, IMG submission 207642) | Soil microbial communities from experimental microcosm in Duke University, North Carolina, United States - YC | ecosystem: Engineered > Artificial ecosystem > Soil microcosm > Unclassified ...
AAGAATGCTGAGAATCTTATTACGGTCCGAGCTGAAATCGAGCAGAACATCCACGGAGCCTCCCTGATAACGCAGAATGGATAACAGATCCACCTCCGTCATCTGAGTCCGCACAAACTTCTCTGCCGCCTGCAATGCTCGAATCTGATCGTCAGGACGCATAGCCGTCATATCGAAGTAAAGAGCAAGCAAACGACGATCCTTATAGCTCTTGCTATTTCCCTCCGCCGTGTAAGATGTCCGCCCGAGTTGCTTGTAAATGCGAACGTTCTCTTCCTCCTGAGGAGTGACAGGCAGTGGCGCGGCATCCACAGGTAAAGATTCACGTTCGAACACACGGATCGTCTGCGGAGCACCATCTTCGGTTACAGCAAAATCCTTCGCAGTTAAACCAGAGATAAACTTGCCCTGCTTGTCTTTGACGACGACACTCTCCGTCACCAGCTGCGATTTCACGTTCAGCGTATAGGTCTTGTCATTCCCCTGCACTACGTTCGTACCGAGCTGTTGAGTCCACGCAAGGGAAGAGCAGAAGACAATCAACGCGCAGAGCATGGAGAATCGCGTCTTCATCAGAACCGAAACCTCCCGCTGATCTGCAGACTCCGCATCGCCTTGGTATCCGCAGGCAGTCCAAACGTTGTGCCGTTAAGAGTCGTATTCCAACCGGTGTAGACCACATGATTCAGAACATTCGTCGCATCGACACGCACATCGATACTGAGCGGGTCGTGTAGTCGGAAGTTGCGCGCCACCGAAGAATCCAGCGTCAGGGCGCCTGGACCCTCGATGGAATAACGCCCCGCACTTCCCCACTGTCCGGCAACGGGAGCAGCGTAAGCCGCGGAGTTGAGGTGATATCCGGCATGAGCGGAATAGATATCCGCTCCGGTAAGATCGGGGCGAACTGGACCGAAAAAACCCGTACCCGGAACAGTCGTCGGATAAATCGGTGTCTGCGGCAGCCCCGTGCCTGCACTCAATTGAGAAGCGATCGTCCATTGCTTCAATGCCGAAGCTCTCCAACCCGTAAAGAAGTTGCTCCCGCGCATTCCCATCCCCGTTGTGTATTGAATGGAGAACTTCAACAAATGGCGCTGATCAAAATTGGAACGGCTGCGCTCCGCTTGCAGATCGAGCCAGTTTTGCGCAATCGTCCCCGACGACGAAGTGCTCGAGGGCGCAGAAGGCCCGGTGGAAGCGCCTGAGGACTGCGATGAAGACGAGGAAGAAGACGAAGATGTCGAAGAAGAGGAAGAGGAGGAGACATAGCCCATTCCACCTAGCATCGAATCGTTATCGATGGACTTGGCATAGACGTAATCCAATGTCGCCGTGAGTCCACTTCGAAGCCTGCGACGCAGTTGAATCTCTCCGGCATGACGAATCGAATTTCCATTCGAGGTTCGATAAGTAAAGCCACGCGGGCATGTGGTGCAAAGCACGGCAGCATCGGGTGGATAGGTATTCGGCAGAAAATCCTGAGGGCCGCGTGTGCCCTTCGTGCCGAGATATGCCGCGGTCAACACCAGGGACCCTGGAAGATCCTGCTGCACCGATAGCCTCCAGGTCTGCGCATATCCAACACGGAAATTCGGATCGATGGCAAACGTATTTGCAGTTGTTCCAGGACAGTTGCGAAAACCATCCGCCAGTGTCAGCGGGCAATCGGGACCATTGGAAACATTGACGCTCGTGGAGAGAGGCGATTGTTGCGCCATGGACTGTGCACCTGAGAGATACACAGAGGTGTCGACATAAACTCCATAACCCGCTCGAACAACAAGCGCAACCGTCGGCAACGGCCTCCATGCAATTCCGACTCGAGGCTCAAACTTACGCTTGTCCGCACGCACCAGCGAAGACGGATAGACCATCCCCGTAGTAGAGCCCACTGGGCTACTTCCTAGCACCTGCGTCGCCGCCGAGAAATCAGGAGCAATATCCAGATTCACTAATCGCCCCTTCAGTTCGGTCATCGGAGCGCCATAATCCCAACGCAGACCGCTGCTGATCGTCAACTCAGGCCGTATCCTCCAATCGTCATTAACAAAAAGATCGTAGACGGATTGCCGAAAATATTTGTCCGCATTCCCATAGGCAACCTGGCTCGCATCCGGCACACCGATCAGAAAATCGGCAAGGTCCGATCCCGTGCTTCCCGATCCCTGTGTTGCCGCTCCTGTGAAAGTGAATCCTCCTCGTGGATTCGCCTGAGAAAACTGATTGAACTCCTGCCGTCGAAAATCGCCACCGAACATCACCGTATGGCGACGATGGACCCATGTCGCCTCGACAGAAAGTGCATCGGTACGGTTGCGATTGAATGCGCTACGCCCATCTTCAAGGCCGGCAATGCCACTGGAAAAAGAAAGATCCGGCGGCCCCCAATTCGTCGGGCTTTGTTCGTTACCCGTAATTCCTGCATCGCCGGAGATGTTCTGTTTATTCTGAAAATACGGTCTGATCTGCGTTCGCAGGCGTGTGAAGCGATATCCCGTCTCAAGGAGAATCTGGTGAGGAAACCGATGCGACCACTTTATGTTCGTATCGATTCCGAGCGTGTTGGTCACATCGCGGAAGTGAAAAAGATTCGCATCGTCCGACCGTATGCTGCGGAAGCCAAAGCCGCCATAGACCTGATCGCGTCGCCCGAGGCCTTGATCAAGTCGCGACTGCAAAGCATCGGCATGCGTATTTGTCAGCACCTGCGTCTGGTAGTTATAGCGCGAGTTTCCTGCAAGATTTGGCAGTGGGTACAGCGCCAATAATGACTGCGCCTGTGGGCTTATAGGAACAGGCCCTGTAATAGGTCGGCCGGTCACTGGATCGACAATGCTGACAGGCTGTCCATTCGCAGTGAACGTATTCGACAAATCACCATTACGCTGCGCTGCAGTGGGAACAAGGTTGGAGATCGTACTGGCTTCGCCATCTCGAGTCCATTGATATCCCACAAAGAAATTGGGACCATTCCTCAGAATGGGCGGAATCCTGAGAGGACCTCCAAGCGTGACGACACCTGTTATGCGGCTATACGAAGCCTTTGGCACCGCCAATCCTGTAAGGGTATAGGGCCGTGCATCGAAGGGAGATGCACTGATCTGTGTTCCAAGACTCCCTGTGTAGAGCCCTTTCGCTCCAGGCCTGCGCGAACCGAACGCCTGCGAGATCGAATACTTCGACGTCGCTGCATTATTCTCGCTTCCGTTAATCAACATGCCGTCTTCGCCCTTGTCGGCATCGCTTGCTGCAGGAGGCGGAACCATCTCTGCCACCTCCTGTTTGCTCTCGTTTTTCTTCGTCGCAGGTTGCAGTTGAGCAGCCGGGACAGGTGCCATTACCTTCGCTGTCGAAAGTACATCCGCCAGTGAAAGCATCTTCAGGTCAAAAGTACTTGCCGACGTCGTCTTGTCGATCTTCACCTGCTGTTGCTGGGCTACGAAGCCCTGCATCTCAACACGGATCGTCCAAAGACCTTCCGCAAGATCCTCAAACTCGAAGATTCCCTGTACATCGGTTACAGCATTCTGCTGCTGCACACCATGGACAGCGGTAACGCTTGCTCCCGGCACCGGAACACCATTGAAAGCCACCCGTCCATGATGCTCCGCAGCGAAGGCCGCCGCCTGAAAAACAAGCAGCCATAATGCCGGGCGCAGACACGCCCACAGTCTGACGCGTATCTGTACCATCGGAAGACCTAGTTCTCGCTCGGCTTTTCCACGTGGTCAAGAACCATCACGTCCACCATCGTCTTCGCGGCGTCCAGTTTCAATCCAATCTGTTCCTGAATCGCAGTAAACACAGGAGGCGGCGCATCAGCGGATTCGTCGGGAACAATCTTCGCGCCAAACACCTGGAACTGCGTATCATCCGGCGTCCACTTCAACGTGCAGTCCCAACGTCCCTCCAATCCCGTATGATTCACCACCGGACGATCGAACACGGCTCCCTGCATGCCATTTGCAAAATCATCCATGGTTGCGTTTCGTACCGTGAGATGCCCAAATTTCGTGAAGAAAAAAGCAGGAGGATTGTTCGGGTCTCCGGTACTCTTCGTGAGCTTTGGACCATCCTTCGCCACACCAAGCACGTAAGCGGATAGCTCCTTTTTGTCCTTATGAAACTTCAGCCCGAACCGTGTCTCCAACAGCTTCCGCATCATGATCTTAACCTGCTCTTGATTCGGCGAACCGGGCACGTCAGGCTGTCCTGTCGTAATGTCGAACTTGTCGGTCTCCGACCATGAGGGCGCACCAATAATCTGTTTTGTGTTCACCCCGTAAATAAACATGATCAGATCATTCAACGTCGTATTGTGGGTCTGAAAGTGACGCGGTGGACCTCCGAATCCTTTGCCCTTGGAATTCGGATCACTTGGCTTGATGGTCGCAACCTCAAAGCTCGGATTGGCATCGGCTGCCATCGGAGGAATCTTGGCCGGAGGCTCCGGAATCGTCCAAGCCGTCTCAGGAGTGGCTCTCACTAGGATCAAAGGATGACTCTGATCCCCTTGCTTCCAGTCGCCTGTGATAGTTGTTCCATCCGGAGACATCTTGCCTTTATAGGTTCCATCAATCTCTTCTACGTTAAGCTTCAGCTCGCCGCCTTGAAACAACGTCTCTTTGACTGCTAAGGGCCTGGGATTCTGATCGATGCTATAGAAATTCGACTTCAGCGAGCCATCGGGTGCCTTCGTGATCTTGAGAACAAGACGCAGGTCCTTCTGAAGGTGCAGCGCTCCTTGCCATGTGTCGTCGATATTCTGTTTCGCTGGAGCCTGAGCATACGATCTCTCCGCATGCAGCACCCCAAAAGCAACTGGAACTCCGATCGAAAGAATTCCAGCAACACTGAGCACGACCTTTCGCACCAGATCCAGCCTGTGAACCACCGGCCCGGAAAGGATATTCGCAATACGCTTCTTCAGATCAGCCCCAGTCACTCCAGACACACACGCCACAGGAACCTCCAGATAAAATTTGCATACGTTCAAAATGCCCTCGGCATAGGCAAAAGCCGAATGAGCATTTTTCAGAACAGCTTCATCACAAGCTGCTTCGCGTTCCGTCATAAGCTGCCTTCCGATCAACCACACGAGCGGATGAAACCAGAAGACAACACTGACGAACATATGGATTGCTGCTGTCAGGTTGTCGCGCCGCCTTACATGGCACAACTCATGCTCCACAATCGCCTTAAGCTGGGCATCTGTCAGATTGTCCGTCAGTCCTTGCGGAAGAATCAGAATAGGACGGAAGATTCCAAAGATTCCTGGCTCCGTCCCCCCTGACGTCATTACGACCCGAAGACCGTCAATATCCGGAAGAGACTCTCCCCGTTGAGCGACTGCTCTCAACCTCGCCCACCGGACGAACCAGATGCCTGAGATCGCGATGCACCCCAACGACCAAAGGCCAAACATCATCCAGATAATCGAACGATGCTTCTTCGGCGATGCAGCTACAGACGTCACCGCCAGGTGTCCAGGTGCGACGGAAGGCAATCTCTTCGTCGACGTTATCGATTGCGCTGTAGGCCCTTCCATCACTACAGAGAAGAAAGGCTCCGCCTTGGTCTCTGCTCGCTTCACGGAAACCGCTTCACCAGCTGCGATAAGGAGTGCGAAGGGAAGCAGAAATTTCACTGAGGCCAGCATCCACAAACGGAAGCGCATCTGTGCGCTGTTGCGCCGTAGCATCAGCGCAAGCACCCACAGCAAAAGACAGAAGATCGTCGATTGCCAAAGATGATGGAAAATGGCCGCGGTCCAGGCTTCATTCCAATCAAATGGGAATGTCATTTGGATCTCCTCCGCTTCTCTGCAGACTTCAATAGGTCCTCAGCCTCGCGAACATCCTCGAGAGTTAACTCGCCGGCATCAATAAGCTGCGCCATCACGAACTTGCCTTTGCCGCCAAAAAATCCCAGAAACTCATCCAGCAACCGCCGTTGCGCTTTGTCACGAGTAATCGTGGCAGCAAAGATGTGGAAGTTTCCAACCTTCTTCACTCGTTGCACAACACCCTTCTCTTCCAGTCGATACACGATCGTTTGAACGGTGGTATAGGCCGGAGAACGCTTCTCGGAAGCACTGTTCGCAAGCGCCTCCTGGATCTCCCGGATGGAGGCTTCCTTGCGGCCCCAGAGAATCTCCATCACCTGAAACTCGAGCTTCGATAACTTTGGCTGTGACATAAACGTTGCGTACGTAGTATCTACTACATGCGTAGGAGCGTTTGCAAGAAAATATTCTGCAAAGCAGACTTAGCGTCCCGTTGCCCCATTTTTTGTTCCCGTTGCCCCAGTCAAATCACCGGACAGAACACAAGATATGAAATTCACTCTTGACAACCATCCCATTACCATCACAATGTGTAATAAATGATCGGCGAGTTTGAATACGTCCTCCTCACCTCCGCCGCCGCACTTGGCGACAACGCCTATGGCGCGGCCATCCGGGAGCAAATCGAAGACACTACAGGTCGTCGCTGCTCCATCGGGGCCCTCTACACCACCATCGACCGCCTCGAATCCAAGGGCCTGCTCTCCACCTGGATGGGCGAAGCTACAGCCGAGCGCGGTGGCCGCGCCAAGCGCATGGTAAAGCTCACACCCCAGGGCATTCGTGAAGCCAAAGATTTCTATAACGCCATCCTGCGCGTCAGTCGAAACGCCTCCTGGGCCGTCGAACGCAGAAAGGGCATCCTATGAGTCTCTCTTCCACTACGCTCGATCTCGTATCTCGCCTGCTCGCTCCAACCGAACGCGAGGCCGTCCTCGGCGACCTCACCGAGCTCCACATCACCGGTTGGAGCAGCGTCACCGGCGTACTCAATCTCTATCTGCGTCGACGCCTCGCTCTCTGGAAGAGCTGGCGCCCATGGCTCGCAGCCTTTGGACTTGCCATCCCCTCCAGCCTGCTTCTCATGGGCCTCTCCGTCTCCATCGCCCAATCCGGCCAACGCTGGATCAACACCAATCTCCTCAGCGCATCCCATCTCAGCCTCGGCCCAGGACTCGCGCTTCTCCTCTCCAACATCGTGCTTCTCGTCGCATGGTCTTTCACCGGAGCCTTCGTCATGGGCTCCATCTCACGTCGCACCGTGCGCATCAGCATCGCGCTCTCCTTCATCCCCTGCGCCTTCTGCCTCGCGCGCTTCCGTGTGGAATCGCTCTCGCGCCTCTGCCTTCTACTCTTCATCATTCCCGCCGCCTGGGGACTCATCCACGGTCTTCGCTTTGCGCACATCCGCCTTCGCTCCGCGCTCTTTCTCGCCGCCGTCATCACCGTGCTCACCATTCCCGCCTGGACCAGCAAAGGCGCATGGCTCCCGAACTGGGCACTCAGTTGGCCCGCGTGGTATCTCGTCGCGACCGCAGCCCGCAGCACCCGCACCTTCAAGGGGCAATCATGGCTGACCAGCTAAGCCTCACCGTCAACGGACAGCAGCACACCGTCTCCTCTACACCTGAGACCCCGCTGCTCTATGTCCTGCGCAATGAGCTTCACCTGACCGGGCCGCGCTACGGCTGCGGAATAGCGCAATGCGGTGCCTGCGCCGTCCTCCTGGATGGTGCGGAAGTCCGTTCGTGCATCACTCCAATCGCTGCGGCTACAGGCAAAAAAATCATCACCATCGAAGGCCTGCCTGCGCTATGGGCCGAGAGTAAAAACGTCCCTGCAAACGAACACACGCTTCATCCCGTTCAGCAGGCATGGATCGACGAACAGGTGCCGCAGTGCGGCTACTGCCAAAGCGGCATGATGATCGCCGCTGCCGAGCTGCTCGCCACCAAACCCTCACCCACCATCGCTGAGATTAAAGACGCCTACACGAACAAGCCTCCCTCGCCTCATCTGTGCCGTTGCGGAACCTACGCCGCCATCATTCGTGCCGTACAGCGCGCCTCCGTCGCGATGAAAGCCTGATCCCGAGGAATCGCTATGAACGCCACCCTGCCGTCATCGCTTCCCGCTAACTTCCGCACATCTCTCCCACGCCTTACTCGACGCGGCTTTCTTCAAAGTGGTGGCGCACTCATCGTCTCCCTCGCCTCGCCACGCATCCACGCTCAGGCAACGAACCCCACAATGCCCGCACGCAACATCTCCATCGCCTCATGGCTTGAGCTCCGTGACGACGGCACCATCATCGTCCGCACTGGCCGCACGGAGATTGGCACCGGAATGAGTGGCTTCTATCCACAGATCATCGCCGAAGAGCTTTGCGTCCATCCCTCCACCATCCGACTCATCATGGGCGATACCGATCGCACACCCGATGGAGGCTACTCCGCAGGTTTTCTCACCGGAGCCGACAATCTGCGCAAGGTTGGCGCCTACACCTACCAGGCTCTTCTCCGGCTCGCATCGAAGAAACTCCGTGTCCCTGTCGCATCGCTCATTGTCGAAGAAGGCATCGTCTGCGGCGCTGATCAAAAGATCAGCTACGCCGATCTCGTGCGCAACCAGCGTCTCGACCTCACCATCCCCGTCTCGGGCGACCTCGCCACCGTCGATGCCAAAGCGTGGAACGGCCTCGCCGGCCTCGATGGCCTTACCGTGCTCGGCAATCCTCCTACTCGCCCTGTAGGCAAGTACAAGTACATCGGCACCTCCAACCCCATGCCCGGCATCCCCGACAAAGTCACAGGCCGTACGCAGTGGACATGCGACGTCTCACTTCCTAACATGCTGCATGCTCGCATGGTGCGTCCGCCTACACTTGGCTCAACACTCATCGCAGCAGGCAAGATCGACAACACCGCATATCCCACAGCACAGCTCATCGTGAAACACAACCTTGTTGCCGTCGTCTCACCCAACGAGTGGGAAGCCGTCAGCGCATCGCAGGCCGTCGCCGCCGACATGAAGTGGAGCGAGTGGTCGGGCCTGCCCACCAGTGACAAGCTCACCGAAGCCCTGCGCAGCTACAAATGGAGCAAGCCCTCCGAAGCCAAAGGAAGCGTCGAAGAGACCGCAGCCGCATTCGGAGCCGCTGCGAAGAAACTCTCCGCCACCTACGAGCAGCCTTACGTCAAACACGCGCCTATCGGCCCCTACGTGGCCGTAGCCGATGTCCGTCTCGACGGCTCGGCCACCATCTGGTCGCACTCCGCCAACTCACAGGGACTACGAGCCCAGATCGCTAACACACTCTCCACCACGATCGACAAGGTCGTCGTTCGCTGGCTCGATCACGCTGGGCAGTTCGGCCGCACCACCTTCGGCGGCGATGGAGCCGAAGGCGATGCCGCCATCCTCTCGCAACTCACCGGCCGTCCCGTGCGCGTGCAGTGGACCTTGCAGGACGACTTTGCCTGGTCCGCCAGCTCCCCCGGCTGGGTCGAGGACATCGCCTGCTCGCTCGACGCCAACAACCGCATCACCGCTCTCAAAAGCTCCTTCTACTCCGGGCAATCGAACGACGCCCGTATCGTCGGTGCCATTCTTGCGGGCATGCCGACCATTCAGTCCAGGCCCGACTACTGGATCGCCACCGAGTGGCCCTACGACCGCATTCCCCATCGCCACGAAGAGGTCTTCGGCATGCCCAACCTCGGCAGCGACTCGCCCAGTGGCGTCGGTATGCGCGGCCTCATCATGCGCACGCCTGGCCAGCGTCAGCAGAACTTCGCTCTCGAATCTCTCATCAATGAAGCTGCCGCAGCAACCCACACAGACCCCATTGACTTCCGCCTCGCACACATCAGCGATTCACGACTCATCGACCTCATTCACGCCACCGCCAAAGCAGCGGACTGGCAGCCGCGCCCCTCTCCTAATCCCAACCCTCGCAAGACCGACGGAACTCAACTCCATGGCCGCGGCATGTGCCTCATGATCCGCCAGAATGCCTGCTGGGTAGGCATCGCCGAAATCGTCATTACTCCATCCACTGGCGTCATTCAGGTCACAAAATTCACCATCGGCGCGGACCCCGGAAAGATCATCAACCCGCCTCAACTCGAACGTTGCATGCTAAGCGGCGTCGTCATGGGCATCAGCGAAGCCCTCAAAGAAGAGGTCACCTTCGACACTGGCCGCATCACCAGCACCATCTGGTCCAGCTACAAAATTCTCACCATGGCCGAAATGCCCGAGATCAAGACCGTGCAAATCTCTCACGATGACAAAGGTTATGGGGGAGGCTCCGAAGCTGCCAACGCCGTCTGCCCACCCGCCGTAGCCGCGGCTTTTCACGATGCCACTGGCATCCATCCGCGACGTATTCCGCTCACACCCGCATACGTCACCCAGCTGCTCAATCGGAACCCAACGACTCCGGCGAAGTCATAGAACCCTGGCCGCTCGCTACTAAAACTCCTGGCCCTGAATCAGTACAGTTTCAATCTCGATCCCCGACCCTCGTTCCCAGCGAAAGCGAATAAGATCTCCCGCAGCTCCAACCTGAAGCTTGCCCTTGCGTCCCACGAGGCGCGCAGGATTCTCTGTAGCAAGCCGTAGCGATTCAGCCAGAGAAAGGTGCGTGTTTGCCACATGGGCCACAGCATCCTTCAGCGGAACTACAGACCCCGCAAGAAACCGAGTCCCCGTAAGGCTAAGACGTCCATCCGCAGACAACTCCACCTGTCCGCCCACCGGAGTTTCATAGAGACCGGGCGGCATGCCACCAAGCGCCACCATGTCAGACACCAGCACCACACGATCCAGCCCCTTCGCTCGCAGCATCACCTTCAGCGTGTCCTCCGGAAGATG
>Ga0310811_10013279_pt1 | contig 10726 bp, 8 predicted proteins | sample YCmetagenome_FD_207642 | JGI IMG/M metagenome (GOLD analysis project Ga0310811, IMG submission 207642) | Soil microbial communities from experimental microcosm in Duke University, North Carolina, United States - YC | ecosystem: Engineered > Artificial ecosystem > Soil microcosm > Unclassified ...
CAGGACGCCTCCTTCCCCAAATGGGCACACCGATCCCAGTCATCCCTCCAATGTGTTCTTCAAGCAAACGAATGAAATACCGCACTGAAGAAGCAACGGCATTGCCAGAAAAGACAGAAAGGTTCGCAGGCACAGCATGAGACACATTACCAGAGCTGTTCATGGGCATAAAACGACCAGGCACAGCAAGCATCAGGAACATTTGCCAGTTACTCATGCAGCCATCTCCTTTCATCCTTTCAAATATCATGAAGTAAGTAATAGAGGTAATTCTACCTTAGCAATTTGAAGGGATTGCGTTTGCAATCCCCACTAGTGTCAAGTATACGGATACGTTGATAATCTGTCAAGAGGAATACGCAACAGTTTTCATCTTTATACAAATATTACTTCTGATGCTGTTGCAGATAATTTCTAATCTTCCCTTGCTGAATTGCCCGTATAACTGATATATGGCATTCTACAGCTTCTTCAGGGTCTTGTGAACTTATCTCACCAAGAGGCAGACGAACCAGCGTCAGGTACCCTCCCTGCTGAGGGAAAATAGAGGTGACATAACCACGACCCATATGCCGATCATCATACGTTGCTACGACATAATTCTTGCCATCAGGAGACTGAGCGAGGTGCCGAGCCAGATCAAACGTATGTCGCTTTACTGGTGGTATACCTGGGATATCTACGGCACGACTTTCAGGAGCTTCAGGTGTGACAAGAGCCTGCTCCGTCTCTACCATATCGTTATCAATCATGAGGCCCTGCTTTCTTTGTATCTTCAAACATACTCAAGCTTCATTTTTGCTAATTTGTTCTTGCCCATATCCAGAGGCTTCCAGCATGTGTAGACTGCCGCATATTCCTCTTCTGAATGCAAGGAACGATCAAGCTAACCATCCGTCCACTTGATGAACTGAACAAAAAGCTGCAGTGTATAGTTTACGAGAATCTCTATTCCAGGTCAAGCAGTCGGGTTATACATCATCCCGAACAATTTTATGCTCTTTATACCTTTTTGGCCTGTGTTTTACAGGAGCCAGCACGCTGGTCAGCATACGCTTGAAAAAAACGGGATGGTGCAATAGATACCAGAATAGACGTGGCTGCACCGCTCGCCACAGTTGCGGTAGTTCAGCAATCTCACCAGTATGCACGGGATGCTCATCACTCTCAGGATCAGCCCATCTTTCCCGCACATACAGATCCGCCAGACGTTCTAAAGCCTGGATATCTTCTGTTGTTGAAAGAGCCTTGTGAGAGACTGTACGCAAATACTCATAGGGTGTTTGCGTGGCTTGATGCTGCAGACCCGACCAATGCGCCAGTACACAGACACGACCATATACCTGTGTGGTCAGACTTTGATGACGAAACAGAGAACGCCACCAGAGAAGTAGACACAGCCCCCCAAACAATAACAATATTCCCGCCATAGGCAACAATACCCACAGATACCGCAGCAACTGTGCCTGTGTAGACGTCGTTGAAGATAAACTTCCCTGTGAAATGTCATGCTCAAGCAACGATTGATGATAATTTCGCGTATTTGCAGTCACTCCAGGAGTCGCCCCTGTCTGCTCATCTAATCCCGCCACATTGCCATTATACTGATCGGGCAGAGGGCGTAAAAATGTGTTATAAGAAGCTGATGGCTCAAAATTGATCCAACCATAACCAGCGAAATCAACCTGTACCCAGCTATGAGCATCGACGCCACGAACAATATAGGTTCCATCACTAGCTTTACCATAGGTATAACCAGACACTACACGGGCGGGGATACCAAGTGATCGTGCCATCAACGTCATCGCTGAAGCAAAGTATGTACAGAAACCATCTCTCTGCTGGTTATCAAACAAAAACCAGATTGTCGGATCTTCATTATCAGGTGGCCTGACATTCGTACTGTAACGATAATGCGTTCGCAGATACGTTTCAAGCGCCGCTGCTTTATCATACATCGTATGCGCATGCGCGTCGTTCACAATAGACTGAGCCAATGCATGGATACGAGAAGTAACACTGGCAGGTATCTGTGTATAATCATGCACCAACTGCTGATTATACGCAGTTAGCGGAGGCTCCACATCCAGATTATGCAGTGTAGTATCAAACGTTGGTGCCGCAACAGGCATCGGCACTGATTGTAATGTCGCAACGTCAACAGATGAAATGGACGAAGTCACGGTATACTGCTGTCCGCCGACAAGATTTTGCGTTCCTAACCACGCCAGAACTCCACCTGATCCCTCAAGCACATTCGCTGGCATCGAGATACTACTGATATCAGATGCACCCACCAGGTACGGTTTCTGCTCCCCAGGCGCGGCAACAATCTGTATTGTCTGCTTTTCCAGATAGGTCGTTGAACCTGCCATATAAATAGCTGTATTCGCTTTCACCGGATACGGTGTAGGATCACTATCCTCAATTCGCCATCCTTGATTGGTATACGTATCATAACTGACCAGACTCAAGTATTGTGGATTGCTGGCAAACTGTACTTTAAATACCACATCATTGGTCAAATTCGGATTTCCGCCCAGAGTAAGGGAGTCAGAAAAATTTCCATGATTTGGTGAGATAACGCCACTGGTATTACTGGCTGGATATCCCAATGTCCGTTGTAGCACGACCAGCGGATTTCCCTGCGCTGACCATATTTGCGCCGCCAAAGGATTCGCATAAGTCGCAGGCAAGATACAGGAGAAAATAATAATGCCGATAGAGACAAATATACCAGCCTGCATCACATCCCAGGATAATTCATCAGAATAGCGCAATCCCTGATGCTGCCAACGATGGATGGATGTATACAGATTAAAGCGCAGTAATAAGAACAGAGAAGCAACAAGGAAGAGAATGAGAAACACAACGAAACCGGAAGTTGTCCCATTCAGCGTGAAGATAAGCACAGTCGCATTCACCACAAGCAAAAGCCAGGGAGATCGCGTATGGTACAGCAACCAGGCACTAACATAGGCCAGGAGAAAGCCAACCAGCACCACACACCAGAGGGCCAGCATTGTCTTATCGCCAGTGCCGCCCCCCAGAAAAGCAACGCACTCGCGCAAAAAAATCAATACAGCCGTAAGTATATTTCTACTATAGACAACTTCAAGCGTCTGCCACAGAGCCAATAGAATACCAAAGGAAACTGCACACGCGTGTATACCCCAACGACGTATATACGTTTGCTTTGCCGCAAGTGTGCCTGACACAAGTCCAACCGCAGCGGTCAACGTCAGTACGCCCAGATGATCGATCCAATGGGCCGCTTGAAAACACCAGATTACGCTATACACAACAATCGTCAGCAAAACAAATGAGAACCATCCCTCGGCCAATCTCAGATGAAAATGTCTGAACGAAATTTTACGGAACAGGCCACGACGTTGCTCTGGATCATCATCAGGAGTCTCGGAAATAATTTTCGAGAGACGTTCAACCGCTGCATCGTGCATAGTCATTACCTCCGTGGGGTAAAACGTGCATCGAAACCACTTTCTAATATATTGTCAATCGCATCTCCACAACGCAATCGCATCACCGGCATACCAGCACCTTCAAGCAGAGCCAGGGTATCTTCATCAGCGGTAGAGTATTCAGCTTCAAAAGAAGCAGCATCAAGAGCAACCACCGCAACCTGAACACCTCGCTGCTGTAAATGCCGCACACTTTCATGCCAGTTCCGTGATTGAGAAGGGGTAATAACAATAGCAACCGCATTACGTCCGAAATGGAAAGCATCCATCGACAATGCCTCATTGAGTTCTGGTCCCGGCCCCTCATTCACAACAGCCAACAACTCCAATACGCGAGAAATCTGTCGTTCACCACGATCCAGTGTCAGAAACTCACGATGAGCACCGGTCACAATCAAACCGACAGAAAGATCCTGACGCAAAAGATAGGTCGCAACAGTCGCAGCAACAGTCACCCCATATTCCACTGTAGACTGCTCACCCTCACCAGCCTGCACCTCATCATGCAGATCGAGGAAAATCCAGGCATCGACAGCAGGGTCCAGTTCAAACTCTTTGACCATCAATTTATTATGGTGAGCACTGGAGCGCCAATGGATACGACTCAATGCATCACCATTGACATAATCTCGCACTGTTGTTACATTCGTTGTTGATTGCAACGCTCGCCGAGAACTGCGTCCACGTCCCGGCAAACCACCCGTAAAGAGCGAGAATGACGAGATAGTATAGACACGGGGTAATACCAGCAACTCCTGTGCTGATGACAGTAAAACACGATGGCGAAACAGGCCAAAAGGATCACCACTGGTCGCTGTCACTGGCCCTAACTGGAAACGACCACGCTGTGTACAGACATTCCGAGCTCGCCACATCGCCCGTTTACGCCCACCCAGACTGGCAACATAACCAGCGCGATGATGAGGAAGCGTCGAACCATCGACAATCTGCACCCAGAGCTTTGGCAAAGCACTAAAGTTATCCAGCACCAACCGCTCTTCAAACAACTCCCCCACCTGTACCCGCTCACTTGAGGCAATACGCCGAAACTCCAACCTGCGCAAACTATATCGTGTCCAGAACCATGACAGCACAAACAAGATCACCAGCACATACGTCAAAATGTAGAGCACATTCCAACCACTGCTGATCGCAAAAAAAGCCAGCGCGACAATCAGAATAAAAACTTGCCAGGGTCGCATGTATGTTAGCGCCCCCTTCCACCACCAACCCAGGCATTTGGCACAGGCACCTGCTGCAAAATTTCATCTAGAATTGCGGCAGAAGTAACCGAACGCACACGTGCGGCAGGGGTTACAATAATGCGATGAGCCAGAGTGGGTTGAACAAGCAACTTCACATCATCTGGAATAACATACCCGCGACCACGCATAGCCGCCAGCGCCTGTGCGGCCCGGAACAGAGCCAGAGAACCACGAGGACTCACCCCCAGATAGATGTTCTGATGCTGCCGGGTTGCATTAGCAAGTGCCACAATATACTCTTGAATCGATTGATCGACATGAATAGATCGTATTTGCTGCTGAATTTGCACTAATTCCTCAGCCGTCATAATCTGCACAATATCCTCAAGCGGATGATGATGTTGCTGCCGATCCAGAATATGGATTTCATCTTCAGGTTTTGGATAGCCCAGGCGAATATTCATCATAAAGCGATCAAGCTGCGCTTCAGGTAAAGGGAACGTCCCTTCATACTCAATCGGGTTCTGAGTCGCCATCACCATAAAAGGATCAGGAAGTCGATAGGTCACGCCATCGACCGTCATCTGCCCCTCCTCCATGGCTTCAAGAAGAGCGGACTGCGTTCTTGGTGTGGCACGATTCACCTCATCCGCCAGCACAATCTGCGACATAATAGGGCCAGAACGGAACTCAAAATTTCCGCTTTTCTGATTATAGATTGAAACACCAGTTATATCACTGGGAAGGAGATCAGGAGTAAATTGAATACGCTTAAAGGTACAACCAATCGAGCGGGCAATAGCCTTCGTTAAAACTGTCTTGCCAACACCAGGTACATCTTCGATCAAGATATGACCGCGACAGATCACAGCAATCAAACTAAACGTTACAGGCTCCGCTTTCCCCATAATGACACGTTCAACATTGTTAATGACACGTTGCACAGCAGTGGCTAAATCTTGTACTGGCTGCATGCTAAGCTCCCTACGAAGTTGCGTTCATATACAAATAATGGCAGCATCCCACCATGAATATGTACCAAAAAAGGTATCTGGATACTTTCTCATCAGGCTAAGTTTATGGTAGCACTTCCACACAGAAGAATACAAGTGACGAGAGACTGTCTCTAGATAACAAAACATTGAAAAAAATACCTCTTTACCATTCCGCACTTCAGTTTAAATTATTACACATCCTCTATCTCCTAATAACGAGGATGAATCTCATTATGGAGTCAATATAGCTAATGAAGGTTATCCTCGCAACAGAAAGGGACTATGCTCAGAGACAAGTCTATGCTATCATGAAAGACATGAGCCAAAATGACCAGAAACAGCACGAAGAATTATATGTCGTGGTCAGCGGACAGGTACAGGGGGTTGGCTTTCGCTACTTTGTTGTCCATGCGGCTCAGCCACTGGGAATACATGGGTATGTACGGAACATGAGTGATGGCACGGTTGAAGTGCTTGCGCAGGGAAACCGTGCTGCCCTTGAACAACTCCTTGTACGACTACGGCAAGGACCACCAGCAGCGCAGGTACAGGCAGTACAAACGACATGGAGAGAACAAACAGAGCATATCAGCGGCTTCCACATGCGCTGGTAGCAGGTTAAAGTTAAAAGAGGGATTGAGTATGATTGATCGCGAGACAGTAAAGAATGTAGCAAACCTCGCGAAGCTGGGACTGAGCGAGGAAGAGATCGATATGTTGGGGAGTCAGCTCTCTGCCATTCTGGAACACATTCACATTCTTCAGGAAGCCGATGTAAGCGGAGTTCCTCCTACAGCTCATGCATCACGCCTGACTAATGTGATGCGTGAAGATATCTCACAAGCTTCCTATCTGCCAGAAATCTTACTGGCAAACGCACCTGATCAGGAAGAGAACAGCCTGAAGGTCAATGCAGTGCTGGAGGAGGATTAGCAGAGAATGACAGAACTATACAAGTTAAGTATCGCAGAGGCGGGAAAACTGCTGCGGGAGAAGAAAATATCTTCTGTAGAATTAACACAGGCTCATTTAGATCGTATTCGTGAAGTTGAACCTAAAGTAAAAGCCTTCACACTTGTGACTGATGAGTTAGCACTGGAACAGGCTCGTGAGGCCGATAAGCGTATTGCGCAAGGCGATAATCTGCGTCCACTGACCGGTATTCCTATCGCGATCAAAGACGTCATCTGCACGAAAGATATCCCAACAACCTGTGGCTCTCGCATGTTAGAGAACTTCAAACCGCCTTTTGATGCTGCGGTGATGGAAAAACTTAACGCGGATGGCATCGTGATGGTTGGTAAAACCAACATGGACGAGTTCGCGATGGGCTCATCAACCGAGCATTCTGCGTTCTTCCCAACCCATAATCCCTGGGATCTCGAACGCGCCCCTGGTGGAAGTAGCGGCGGCTCTGCGGCAGCGGTTGCGGCAGGTATGGCGATGGGTTCTTATGGTAGCGATACCGGTGGTTCGATCCGCCAGCCCGGCTCACTCTGTAACCTCGTCGGACTGAAACCAACCTATGGTCGTGTCTCGCGCTATGGTCTGGTCGCATTTGCTTCTTCACTTGACCAGATTGGTCCCTTCGCCCGCAGCGCACAGGATGCCGCCATTTTATTAGAAGCAATCGCAGGCCATGACCAGCGCGACGCCACCAGTTCCAATGTCGCAGTACAGGATTACAATGCTGGACTCTCTGGCGATATCAAAGGAATGCGCATTGGGGTGCCAGAAGAATACTGGGTAGAAGGCACACAACCCGGCGTCGTTAACGTGGTCAAAGAGAATATCGAACGTCTGCGTGCGCTTGGCGCTGAGATCAGCCCTGTCTCCCTGCCGCACACCAAATACGGTGTTGCAGCTTACTATATCATCGCGCCAGCAGAAGCCAGTTCCAATCTCTCCCGCTACGATGGTATCAAATACGGCTATTCCTATCGCGATACCAGTGATATGTGGGAAGCATTGGAAAAGACACGTGAAAATGGTTTTGGCCCAGAAGTCAAACGTCGTATCATGCTTGGCACCTATGCGCTCTCTGCTGGCTACTACGATGCATACTACAAACAAGCAGAAAAAGTACGCACACTGATTCGCCAGGATTTTGAGAAAGCCTTTGAGCAGTTTGACGTATTGGTCAGTCCGGCAACGCCGACTGTCGCATTTAAACTGGGAGAAATCTCTGATCCTTATCAGATGTATTTACAGGATGTCTTCACGATTCCGGCCAATCTCGCGGGTATTTGCGGCGTCTCCATCCCAGGAGGGTTTAGCGACGGTTTACCAGTTGGTTTGCAATTGCTCGGAAACGCATTTAAAGAGGACACCATCCTTCGCGTCGCGGATGCGTTTGAACGCGTCACAGACTATCATACACAGTGGCCTGCTTCGCTTTAAGCGTGTTGTTTCGCTCCATTTTGCATAAAAGCATAATAAAAAGACATTTCCTGGCAGAAATGTCTTTTTATTATGCTTTCTGGTCTGATTATCGCTGACTGAATGCGGAGTCAAAAGCAACATCAGATGGAGCAAAATCAGAGCGGCGCGTGAAAGCCAGCGCATCTCGTGCTCCCCACTCGCGATCCATACCAGAATCTTCCCACTCAATCGAAAGTGGACCCTGATAGCCGATACGATTCAATGAGCGGATCAAAGACTCAAAATCAACATCACCATGACCCGGAGAAACAAAATCCCAACCACGATGAGGATCACCAAAATTGAGATGAGACGCCAGAATACTGGTGCGACCATTTAATTTGCGCTTTGAATCTTTAACGTGAACATGATAGATGCGATCAGCGAACTCTTCGACAAAAGCCGCCGAGTCGAGGAATTGATGAGCAAAGTGGCTGGGATCAAAATTGATACCAAAGCCGGGCCGATTACCAATCGCGTCGAGTGCCTTCTTCGTTGTCACAAAATCATACGCAATCTCAGTTGGATGGACTTCAAGTGCGAACTTGACCCCTTCCTGATCAAAAACATCGATGATTGGATTCCAACGTCGAGCGAAATCTTCGTACCCCTGCTCAACAACAGAGAAATCGTTCGGGGGGAATGAATAAATCAGATGCCAGATGCTTGAACCAGTGAAACCGGTTACACGATCTACACCAAATTTAGCCGCCGCACGAGCCATGTCTTTCATACGCTCAGCGGCACGTTTGCGCACACCTTCCGGCTCACCATCGCCCCAGATTTCTGGAGGCAGAATAGCTTTGTGGCGAGCATCAATAGGATCACAGATAGCCTGCCCCACGAGATGTGCGCTAACAGCAAACACCTTCAAGTTATATTTATCAAGAATTGCCCTTACAGATTCGGCATATCCTGGTTCATTCAGGACACGTACCTCATCAAAATGTGGTCCACTTGCCAGTTCAAGTCCATCAAATCCCCACTCACTTACCTTTGCAGCAAGAACATCGAGCGGTAGGTCTGCCCATTGACCGGTGAATAATGTTACAGGTCGTGCCATTACGTCCCTCCTTACAAAAACTGTTGATACTACTGAAATAATCACAGAACTTCCCTGCAACACAGAGCAAGCTCCTACAACAGCAGTTGCAAGTAACTTCCTTGCAATACCCTTATCGCAACATCAAGGTTGTACTTGTACAAAGAAAAGAAACCATCGACAAGTAGAACAAATAGTACGTCATCGGTACTACTTCAACCAGGCGATAAGTTCACGTACTTGAGTATACCACACAGAATAACACAAGAATGAATCGGCCAGACGTCTATTATGGTACACTAAACATAATCAATGCTGACAGAACGGCAGACATATCAACCTGATCACTGTTTGCCCGCATCATAGAGCAGAAAGGAAACCCAGAAGAGAAATGATTGGGTCTGGCACATATCTTTATGGCAAGGACAGCCGCACCATTGATATCTCACAATTTCCCCTAAAGCAATCGACAATATGTATTAAGTACTGGTAAGTAAGGGATAAACATGATAAAATAGTCACACTTACCAGTAGAATAGAAATTTGAATAGAGTAGACTGCATGCGTTACGCTATTTTTACTGATGTTCACGCGAACTTAGAAGCACTAGAAACAGTGCTCGCAAAGATTGACGAAATTGCGCAAGAAAATCCGATTGATGAGATCTGGTTTTTAGGAGATCTGGTTGGTTATGGACCCAACCCCAATGAATGTATTGCGAAAATCCGTGAACGTACCAACGTTATTATCGCGGGCAATCATGATTGGGCAGCAGTAGGGAAAATTGACCTGGAAGATTTCAGCGAAGCAGCACGTATCTCAGCGGAATGGACAGCGCAACAATTAACGGCTGAAAATCGCGAGTTCCTGGCAAACTTGCCTGAACGACTCGACAAAGGTGAATGCGTCCTTGTACATGGCAGCCCATTCGGCCCATTATGGGAATATTTAACCTCAGAGGTGCTGGCAGAACGCAGCTTTCAGCATTTTTCCAATCGATTCTGTCTCGTAGGCCATACCCATGTCCCGGTTATCTTCCAGCAAGCAGACACGCTAGCAAATAGCCCGACGCAACCACTGGAAGAAAGCGACATCACGACAGTGGTCGAAGAAACACACTTTGAGGATGAATCCCCGACCAGCGATCAAGATGTTCATGAAGAAGAACAGGATATTGAAGAGGCAGATACCACACTTCTCCCAGAATTTCAGCTACAAACAGCCAGGATAGAAGATAGCACTGATAGCGTGCATGCAGAGCCAGATCAACTGCAAGATATAGTTGCCGAAAAAGCCGATACCATCGCTGGTCTACAACAACAACTGGCAGATGACAAACCAGAAGAAACAGTTCCAACTCCTGTAGAGCTTACAGAGGCGCTCTCCCCTAACGAATCTGAGCACCCCGAACCAGAACAGCTATACATTGCTCCACGGGCGGAAGATTTCGCTGAGCCTGCATTATCGCAGGAAGATAATGACATCACAATAGACGAGACAACGACGCCAGAAGAAGCCATTCACGATGCAGAAGAACGCTTGAACCAGGAAATAGAGGAACTACTGACGCTCTTAGGACTC
>Ga0310811_10013281_pt1 | contig 10726 bp, 8 predicted proteins | sample YCmetagenome_FD_207642 | JGI IMG/M metagenome (GOLD analysis project Ga0310811, IMG submission 207642) | Soil microbial communities from experimental microcosm in Duke University, North Carolina, United States - YC | ecosystem: Engineered > Artificial ecosystem > Soil microcosm > Unclassified ...
GTAGAACCAGAGTGCATCTGGATAGGAACCAGACGTGGGAGGCGTAGATTGTGGATCATACAGGACTGTATCGGTGGCATGAAAGAGCCAGTAACAGGCGGGGAGCGCTGCGATGATGCTAGCTAGCAGTATACAGGCTGGCGGTATCAGATAAGTTCGGTGGTTTTCGTGTTGTCGTTGGCGCATACGGAACGCGGTGAGTAGCGTTACCAGCCCTGCCAGTAGCGCGATGCTTGCGCCATTCCAGATCATCAGTTCGGTCAGCATGGCCCCACGGGGCGGAGCCGCCGCGACGAGTGTAGACATGACCATAAAACGCTCTGTGCCTCGTCTTGCCACGTGTGCGGCGTCCGCCAGCATCTCAGAGCAATGCCAGGTGAATGCCACGAGCAGCAACGAGCAGAGCACCGCTATAGCACGAACGATCCACGGCACTGTGCTGAAGTGTGCCTGATCAAATGCGACCAGACAGACGCGTACCAGCAGTGCCGGGATGAGCAATAGCCACAAGGGTGGCGGTAAGAGTCGCCGCAGATGCTTTTTTATCTGAATGTTGGCAGGTGGGTGCACCTATATCACACCATTCGGCAGGATCAGCGACTTGATGTTTGTCTGTTTCTCAGCGGTGAGTAGCGCCTCGGATACATTCTCCATCGTATAGTGATGACTGATCATAGAGGTCCAGGGGAACTTATCTCCATAGCGGGCGAGCACGCGCATGCCACGATAAAAATGGCTCAGATCGATACCCCAGGTGCCGCGTATCTGTAGATGTGGCTTATTAATATCCAGGTGTGGATTGATGGTTGTCGTCCCGTAGTCGGTGTATTGCCCAACGACGACCAGCGTGCCCGCGTCTCGTGTCAGATGCATACCTTCGGTTACCGCGCTTGGCACACCAGTGGCTTCAATCGTCACGTCCGCGCCACGACCACCCGTCAATTCCCGAATATATTGCTGACGTTCCACTGGTGTATGCTGATCGATATCAATCGTCACATCCGCGCCCAGCGCACGTGCGATCTCAAGCCGATGGGCTGGACCACCGACGACAATCACTTTTCCCGCTCCCTGAAGTTGCGCCAGAATTGTCGCACTGAGCCCTACTGGTCCAGCACCCTGTACCACAACCGTATCCCCAAAGGATACTTCAGCGCGTTGCAAGGCGTGCAACGCGGTCGGCAAGGCACAACCACCAGCCATAAAGAGTTCGGGGGATACCGTCGCGGGCAATTTCACTATATGGACACCCGCGACCAGCACAATTTGCTCACTCCATCCCCCAAGTAACCCATCAACCGCTGAATCTGTGATACCATAGACATGACGCTCTGGACAACGTGTTGAGGCTTTTGCAATCTGACAATACCAGCATTTGCCACAGGTTCCATGCACATCGAGGAAGGTTACGATTTCACCTTCCTGTACCAGTTCCCCCTCGACATCGCGGACGGTGCCCTTGATTTGTCGGACACGTCCAACGCTGATGTGACCAGGAATAATTGGATATGGCGTTTCCGCGAGTCTGCCATGGTAGAGATGCACATCGGTGCCACAGATTTCCGAGGCAATTGTTTCGAGTAGCACTTCACCCTCATTCAGGACTGGATCAGAGAAGGTTTGTAGTGCTGGTAATTGCAATGGCGCAGCAAGGATAACGGCTCGTACTGTCATGAAGAAAGGCTCCCATCTTTTGTTGTCAAGATAATCTATTTCAGCACACAATGTCAATAAGAGTTCAGTATTCTAGAGTGTTTTGTGTTCTTGTCCTGTTTTTGCTCTCAACATATCTATTCTTAAATAATGAACGCAAAACTGTCGAATATCAATTAATGGTTGAGCTTGCGACTACTACTTTTGGCAACAGTGTAAATAGTTACAGTATAGTAAACCTTATTCTTTAGCATCATGACATCTGTCATCCTGTTCCTGTATACTTTCTGGTAGAGATAGTCTCAATAAATGATAGGTGTTTTTGTGGATGCTATTTTTGCTACGTGACCTGTTAGTATCGAGAGCAACTTTCGCCTCTAGAAAGGGTTGGATGGCTTATGCGGTTACAAGACCATATTTTGTTAACTAAGATTGCATATCCGGTCTTGTCTCGACCGATGATGCCACGTCCACAATTGATCGATTTGCTCAATGAAGGTAGTCAGGGAAAGTTAACGTTGCTCTCTGCTCCTGCTGGCTCTGGTAAGACAACTCAACTGGTAGCCTGGTTACAGACATTACCGAAAGATGAGGTGCGTGTCGCCTGGGTTTCGATCGATGAAGGCGATAATGATCCATATCTGTTCTGGAACTATATTTTTATGGCACTGAATAGTGCTGAACACGGTCTGTGCGATGAGTTACTGGAATATATGTTTCGGACTCAACGTCCACCTATCAGGCATATTCTATTTGAGTTTATCAATCTTTTGAGTAGTAAAGAGAAGAAATATATCCTTGTTATTGATGACTATCACGAAATAGTCTCAGAGGAGATTCATCAGGCGATCACATTTTTGTTGGAACATCAGCCGATGCAACTCCATCTTGTGCTCTCCACACGGACTGATCCACCGTTGCCTCTGGCACGCTTGCGTGCTCGTCGGCAAGTGGTGGAATTGCGCAGTGAGCAGTTATTCTGTTCGACAGAGGAAGCCGACTACTTTTTACGACAGGTCATGCATGTGCCATTGGATGGTCAACAAGTACAGATGCTGGCAACACGTACAGAAGGTTGGTTGGTTGGCTTGCAACTCGCGGCATTGGTGGTGCTCTCTCATCGCAATACTGATACCGATACGGTGCTGGGGGCGCTACAGGGTAATCAACGCTTTATTCAAGAGTATTTGATTGATGATGTTTTGAATCATCAGCGAGCGCAGGTACAGAAATTTCTGCTCTATACATCTATCCTTGATCGTTTGTGTGCCTCGCTTTGTGACGCGGTACTGGAGCGTACAGATAGCCAGAGCATGTTGGAATTGTTAGAGAGAGCCAATCTGTTTATTGTGCCTCTGGATGTTGAACAGAAGTGGTTTCGCTATCACCGTCTCTTCTCCGAGGCGCTTATGTATCGTTTGCAGCAAGAAGTTGGCCCTGATATTGTGCAGGCATTGCATTTACGGGCGAGCCAGTGGTATGCGGAGCAGGGCTATCTGAACGAAGCGATTGAGCAGGCTATTCATGCGCGGGCGTGGGAGTATGTCGCGGATTTGATTGAGTTGTTGCCATCAACGCTGTCTCCGGGGGAGAGTGAAAGCTCGACTCTGATTCGCTGGTTGCATACGTTGCCGCTGGAAATTATTCGCCGCCGACCACGTTTGAGCCTTTCGTTAGCTGTGACCCTCTTTAACGAAGTGCCAGTGACGCCGTTTTCTGAACAGGAGATCTGGTTACAGTATGCTGAAGAGGCTTTGAACCGTGAGCTTGATACGCCAGCACTCACCCCTGAGCGTAGACAGGAATTTCGGCATCTGCTCAGCGAAGTTTTCTCTATTCGCGCGATGATTTATGGCTTGCGGGGCTATTCGGAGGCCGCTCTGAATTGCTCTCAATATTTACAGGAACATTTTTCAGATCTGACGTCAATTGTCCGTGCGCAATTGGAGCATGGGAGAGCGATGGCCTATGTGGCGAATGGCGAGATGAATCAGGCTATTCTTTGCATGAAGGAGGCGCGTGCCGCCGCGCAATCGCTTGGATATACCGAATTCGCTTTCCTTTATTCTTCTAGATATCCATATTACTTTGTACGGGCTGGTAAATTACGCGATGGTTATCGGGTCGCGACTCAGGCGCTTGATTTCGCGGGTACAAAGATAACGCCTTCACTCAGCTCGGTTTACGTTGGGCGGGCTGAGATATTATGTGAGTGGGATCGGCTGGATGAGGCGCTGGAAGCGGCGAAGATCGCGCTGGAATTTTGTGAACAGACAGGGATAAACTTTAATTTGTACTGGTTGCATGTGGCGATGGTACGTATTTATCTTGCGCGTGGGGAGCGCAATGAAGCCGAGCGCATTCTGCAACAAATGAATCAGTATTTGCCAAAATTCCATATACCGCATCTTCATGAGGCGAATCTGATTGCGGAGCAGGTACGGCTCTGGCTGCAAACGAATCATGTTGATCAGGCCTATCTCTGGGTGCAGACCAATTTGCGCGAAGGAAAACATATTCCACTTGTGCGTGTCCGCTGCGAGATGGCGCTGGCGCAGATCTATATGAGTCAGCGACAGTGGGAGGAGGCTCTGGCACATCTGGAAGGGCAACTTCCTCTGGCTGAGCAGCAAGGACGCAGGGCTGATGCAATTGTGATGCATATGCTGTACGCTCAAATCTATTATCAACAGCAGAATATGTCGGAGGCGCTCTCATCAGTACGACAGGCTGTTCATCTGGCGGAGGCTGAAGGATATATTCGTACTTTTACAGATGCGGGCCCCGATATGATGATGTTGTTGCAATTGCTGCGCAATGAGGAGCAACAACAGGGTCCAACAGCGTATCTCGACCATCTGCTGGCGACTTTCCCCGTGGAACCGAAAACCGAGCTACCACAACAGCGTGTTGTGATGATACATCCTCATGGGCCACGTGCGGTTACGCCAGGGGCGATGGTGGAGAGTCCATTGCTGGAACCATTAAGTGAGCGTGAGCAAGAAGTGCTGATATTACTGGCTCGTGGCTATTCAAATGCGGATATTGCCAATGAACTTATTATTAGTGAGCATACAGTAAAAAGGCATGTTAGCAATATTCTTCAGAAGCTTGAATCCTCTAATCGTACACAGGCGGTTGCGCGTGCGCGAGAATTGCGTCTTTTAGATGCCTGAGCATACAGAAGTGTGGTATGGGAGTTGCTGAGGATCGCACCAGTTTATGCATGTACGTAATGGGACGAAAGAGGTATTCGTCAGGGGGTATTTGTGTGGATGGTGGTCTGATTCTCTTGTACCAGATTGCACAATGGCAACTTCTGAATACCTCTTTCTACTCATGACAGCTATAGCGTATCAGTGTATCTTGAAGACATCTTGTGAACCCGATTGTGTAGAGCAAGTTGCAGTGAGGATTTATCGACGATATGTCTCTTACTGATAGAAATGTGTATAGAATGAAACTGAGATGTATAAGGAGTTTATAAGTTTGTATGTCGGAGTCACGCTATAATTCTGATCTACCGCAGGTTGTAGAAGTACCGCGTATCGATACTTTCGTAGCACAGCGTTTAGGGTTGGGAACATTACGAATTACCGGAAATGGTGCCTGGGGACCGCCCGCAGACAGAGATGCAGTGCAGACGATGTTAAAGCGTGCGGTAGAGCTAGGCGTCACGCTGATTGATACTGCGGATGCGTATGGTCCTGAAGCCAGCGAATTACAGATTGCTGCGGCCTTGCACCCTTATCCGGATAGATTAGTGATTGTTACAAAGGGTGGCTACGAACGTCCAGGGCGTCATCAATGGCGGGCCAATGGCAGCCCGCGACATTTACGTCTGGCGGTTGAAGGCAGCCTGCGTCGCTTACGTCTTGACTGTATCGATCTCTATCTGTTGCATGCGCCTGATCCCTATGTGCCGTTGGAAGAATCTCTGGGGGCGCTGGCCCGCTTACAGGAAGCTGGAAAGATACGTTATATTGGTCTATCAAATGTAGATGTCGAACATATTCATTCTGCCAGCCAGATTGTTCCTATCGCCGCAGTGCAGAACCGCTATCATCTGCTTGATCGGACTTTTGAGGATGTAGTCAGTATGTGCGAACAAGTAGGATGTCTGTTCATGGCACATTTCCCGCTGGCAAAGGGGAAACTGGCACAGGTAGATAGTGGATTGCGGCAGATCGCGGAGCGGCATAATGCGACTTCAGCTCAGATTGCGCTGGCATGGCTTTTGCAGCGTTCTCCGGTGCTCTGTCCCATCCCTGGTACATCCAGTGTTCGCCATCTGGAAGAGAATATGGGGGCATTAAAGATACAGCTCAGCCAGCAGGAATTTGCGCAATTAAGCAAATTCTGTTCATTGCGTGCTCAAGAAACAATGGTTTCTGATTGAAATAGCTTCTCTGTGACTGTGCCATGCAGTTTGTGCTGTGCCTCAAGTACGGTGAGTACGTGCGCGAAAACAACTACGGCCCATGCCCATTGCTGGTTTATAGCCGATGCCTGTGTAGAAGGCGAGGCGAGCCAGGAGCTGTATTTGCATCTGTATCGAAAGCGGCGTATTTCCCGCTGGAAGATCCTCAATGTCGCGCAGTTGATAGCTACATGAGCCGATAAATCCTTTCTGCGTATGGGTGACAAAATGAACATGATGCGGATGGAGATTATAATCCTCAATAATGATGCCATCCTGCTGAATATAGTGTTCAATCTGTTGTGGCTGAACCATATCGACTAATTCTGGTGGTGCCAGTTCTTGCCAGCGACGTGTCAGGCCGGGGAAGACGAATTGTGGCAGTGGGAGGCGAGCATAATAGATTTGCCGTTTGCCATTGCGCAGGCTGCTGCGATTAAAGGTGGTCAGGGAAGCAAATTCCAGGGTGAGTGTTTCGAGTTCCCGTTGGGATTGTTGTTGCACGGTTTCGGCCAGATCGAAGAAGGAAGTATAGCCAGTCCAGGTATGAGGCGCATGCTCCTCGATTTGCACTTCTTCGAGCAGGAATTCAAGTTTGCCCAATTTGATAAATGGCTGTAAAGAACTACTCTGTGCTGCTGTGCTGAATTGTTGCAACGAATCATAAAAGAGTGGGAAGAGATCATCCAGCAGGAGTGTGATACGAATGGTATAGGTGCGTGCAGGATCAAGTGGCAGGTGGATATTGCGTTGTTCTGCTTCTTGCATACGATGCGCAGGGAGTGGGAATTGCAAACTGGAACAGGTAAAGAGGCGGCGTTTATTGCCCTCATGAAGCCACGTTGCGACATCGGGTGCATACTGACTTATCCACTTCAACCATGCCGCATGAACAAGTTCGCCAGAGAATGGCATCAGCGTACGTCGCTCTAATGGGCGTAGCTTCAAATGCAGAGCATACAATCGAGCTGATTTGGTAGCGGAATGTGTTGTGGTCATTGTTCCTCTTTCGTCGTAGATAGTGATATGTTTATTATAGCCGACGTATCGTTATTACAGTATATATTATCTCACGGCGGGGAATATACTACCAAAGTAGAGCTTCGCGGCAGTTGGTATGGAGCCAGATGAGGACGTTCAATATATAGGTGATTTCTGGGAATAGGTAATTGCTCCGCTTGTGTTTATAATGGTGAAGGCTTTGTACTGTCTGCTTCTTTTCCAGGTCTGGACAACTGCCAGATGCTACTTCTCTCTTTATCTTCTCTTTTTTATGTCTTGTATGAAAGGTTTGCGTGCCCATGTCCAGCACAGGTGACGTTGGCGTAGAATTGCCAGCGGCTACAATTGCTTCTCCTATAGATACACATGAACCTGTAAAGAAGGTTTCGGTTCTTTTTCAGATTCTCTATTTTTTAACGAATGTTTCGACCAATGCTCTGCTTTTGCCAAGCATTATTCTGCTGATCCCTGCGCAAATAAATGTGCTTGATCCTGCCCATCATGTAACCAGTCTGGGTATTGTTGAATCTATTGGTGGCCTTTTCTCCTTTATCGCGACGCCATTGACGGGGGCGTTGAGTGATCGTTCGACGTCACGCCTGGGTCGTCGTCGTTTCTGGATGCTTATCAGTATGATTTTTGCCGCTGTCGCGGTGTTGTTGCTGGCGAAATCACCAACGGTGCTGGTATTATTGATTGGCTGGGCATTGCTCCAATTCTTTGGCAACGCGCTGCTGACGCTCTTTCAGGCACTAATTCCCGATCAGGTGCCGGTCCATCAGCGGGGAACTGTTTCGGCCTCCTTCGGTCTGGCGATTCCATTTTCTATTATGATTGGTGGCATGCTGGTTGGTATGGCTTTTGCGCAGACGCCGACCACTACGTATTATGTCTTCTTGATTGCCTTTATTGTGCTGGCGCTGGTCTTTGTTGTGTTTATGAAGGATCGTGTGCAGACAAAGGAGGCGCGTGAGCCATTTCAGTTCAAGCGTTTTCTGGCAGGTTTCTGGATCAATCCACGCAAGCATCCTGATTTTGCCTGGGCATTGTTTACACGTCTGCTCCTCTTCCTTGGATTCTATGCGATTGATTCTTATCTCCAATATTATCTTCAGGATAGCATTCATTATTCGCGGATCTTTCCTGGTCATCCTGTGCTTGAGGGAACGACCATCGTTGAGAGCATTGAGTTTATGACGATCCTGATTTTCTCTTTCGCGGCTGGTATCGTTTCCGATAAACTGGGGCGGCGTAAACCAGTGGTGATTGGCGCGGCGATCCTGGTGGCGCTGGCGATGTTGACCCTGCTCGCGGTCCCGACCTGGACTGGTGTTGAGATCTATGGTGCGATTATGGGGGCGGGCTACGGAAGTTATCTGGCTGTTGATACCGCGCTGGTGACGCAGGTTCTACCCACATCCAGAGATCGGGCGAAAGATCTGGGTATTATTAATTTGTCGCTTTCGATCCCTTTGATTGTTTCTCCGTTACTGGCGGCTGGCGTGGTCAGTAGCATGGGCTATCCGGTGTTATTCATTATCGCGGGTCTGCTGGCGCTGCTGAGCGCAAGTTTTGTTACTCGCATCAAGATGGTGCATTAAGAATATGTGTATTCTTGCATGTTTCTATAAATGTATTCATTCTCCTGCTTTGTTTTATTAGAGCGTGAAAATAGCAGCAGAATATTGAAATATAATGGACTTCTATTGATTTTTGTGATAAAGATACATCAAACGCATAAAAGTCTGATGTATCTTTCATTTTGGTGACTATTTCAGGTAGATAAATTGAAATATTGTGAGTTTATTTGGATAATTATGATGTATTTACGTTTAAAAGAGCGTGCAATTTCTCTCTCATCTCACACATGATCGAAACATGATTTTCAGTCCATACATGGAACGAGACTTTTATGCCAGTTCGTTTAAGGGAGTATAAGCTATGTCTAAAAAGCTTCTCTTCATGGTTTTTGTTGTACTTGCCATATTCGTTGTAAGTCTCGTGTTTTTTCGCTTCTCGCAGGTTGAAGCTTCTCCTTCTGTGGCTCATACAACCACAGTTGCCGCGGCGCAGACGCCGGATGTAGCAACGTTAGATCAAGATGCCAATGAGGCGCTGAATCGTGCGCAGGACGCGATGAATACAATCAATGTCTTCACGCAATTGATCTCGTTTGTGCTGGCTGGTCTTGGTATTATGGCAGCAATTATTGCCTTTTTAGGATTTCAGTCCTATCGTGATATGCGGCAACTGGCGCGGGATATGCATCGGGATGCTGATGAAATGCGCCACAATGTCGAAGAGAATCGTCTGAGCGCGGAGAATACACGTAAGGCTCTGATCTATATCAATGTTGGTGATCGATTATTAAAAGAGAAGCGTAAAGCGGAGGCGCTGGAAAATTATCAAAAGGCTGGTGAGTTGCTACCGAATGACAATCTGATCCAGTATGAGTTGGGGCGTGTTTATAGTGGTGTCAGCGAATATGAACTGGCAGTTACTGCTTTTACATCGATTCATACCGATGATCGAAATGAGTCTGCTCGCGTGCTGAAACAGCTTGGTCTGGTCTACCGTCGTCGTGGAGAAACCAGACAGGACGAAAATCTGCGGAAAGGGGATTATGCTGAGGCGGTGAAGAACTTGCTGAAGTCTGTCACTCTGAATCCTAATGATGCTGATGCCTTTGGGATTCTGGGTGGCCTTTATCGGCGTGAGCATGAATATGCACTGGCTTTTGAATCGTATTATCGAGCCTGGAAACTGCGACCTGCTTCTTCATATGCGCTAGGCAATCTGGCAAGCCTTTCCTGGTATCTGGGTAAGGTTGAAGAAGCGAAGAATTACTTTGCGTTGACTGAAATGACGGCGAAGTTTTTGGAACAGGCCGATGTCTTCTGGGATTTTTATGATATTGGTCTGGCCCAACTGGTTGCGGGCAAGATGGCGGAAGCGATGAAGACATACGAACACGCGATCCAGATTACACCGGGGAAAGATCAATTTGAAGGGGTTCTCAGTAATTTGTATCTTATGCGGCAGGCAACGGAAAAAATAGAAGGATTAAACGATGTTATTGCTCTGGTGGAAACAGCCAGAGATCAATTATGAGGCAAGATGATTTCCGGCTGTTTGCCTGTATCGGGTTAATCGCCAGCATTCTCCTGAAATCGTTGATAGGTATGCTCGAAGATAGTTTGGTCAACGATCCAACAGTCTTCGGGCGTACGAATAAGGTAATCTCCGGCTTTGCCTTGCATTACATCGCCACAGGCATTTTTGATGCGGAAGGGTTCATGGATCTGGCAGGCGGTTCGTATTGTTCGTGCTTGATAGCTGGCGAAACCTTTCTTGTCAGGGGCGCTGACGCGTTGATAGTGGTGATCTAGATAAGATTTGCTGATAGGCCATTGTTCGTTATGGTATCCACAGGCCAGAAAATCGCCAATGTTGAAAGATACCTTGCCTTCGATAGTATTAATACTGCCCTGGTAATATTGGAAATCCTTTAGTGTGAGTTGCCGTGCACGTATAAAAGAAATTTTTCGAAATGATTTAAATGCATAATTGTTCATTTGCGATCGGGTGATTTCTTTCATTTTTTCCTGTCCTTGTTGCGTGCCTTTCCTTTATTATTAAGTATCATAGCTT
>Ga0310811_10013282_pt1 | contig 10725 bp, 12 predicted proteins | sample YCmetagenome_FD_207642 | JGI IMG/M metagenome (GOLD analysis project Ga0310811, IMG submission 207642) | Soil microbial communities from experimental microcosm in Duke University, North Carolina, United States - YC | ecosystem: Engineered > Artificial ecosystem > Soil microcosm > Unclassified ...
AAGCCCGCAGCAGCAGGAGGCCGGACGGGCCATGGCCGCGGCTGCGGACAAGGCGGCGTCACCTATGGCAACTCCATTGAACCAAGTGCCAACGGCGTCCAGATGGTGATCCGCCGATCCTCCATCAGAAGCTTAGGCAATGCAGCATGCCATTCCCGACGATAGGGCCGATGCAGCTGTGTGTTGATGACGTCGTCGTGATCGCGCCATATCTCATGCAGAAGAAAACGCCGAGGATCTGCCGGATCGACGTGAAGGGTCGCGCAAACATAGGCCGTCTCGACCTGCATTGACTGTATCACCCCGGCCAGCAGGTCGAGGAATCGCTGGCGCTCTTCGGACTTCACCCGGAACTCGATGATGTAGGCGACGCTCATTGCCTCACCCTCTCGGCAATATCCTCCGCGAGTCGCGCGGCATGCGTGACCATCAGCCCATGCGCGGCATTTTCGTAGATGAGCAGCTGAGCACCAGGAACGAGTGCCGTATAGCGCCGGGCGGTCAAGTCAATCGGGGCCGAGGCGTCCTGATCGCCGTGAATGATCGTCACGGGAACACGGCACGCCGCCGCTTCGGCACGAAAATCCGCCTCCGCAATGGCCTTTTGAAAGTCGATGAGGATGCGACGCGAGCAGTCCAACACCATCGCTGACATCCAATGACCCAGACGCAGGTGGTGGCCGGGCGCGAACGGTTCGATGTTTTCGTCGATCCAACCAGCCAGATCAGTGGAGAGCTGTTTGGTCAACGCTTCGATCGCCTGCGGTGTCAGTCCCGCAACATCGCCGCCCTCCGCTATCATGCGCGGGCCTGTCGCCCCGACAAGAAAGAGGCGTGCAACCCGTGCGGGGCCATGTCGGGTAATGTAACGGATCGCCTCGCCGCCTGCTCCCGAATGGCAAACGAGCGTTGCGCTGCGCAGATCAAGCGCATTGAGCACGGCGGCCAGATCGTCCGCGAGATCGTCGTAACTGGCGCTTCCGGGATCCGTCGAGCATCCGTGCCCGCGCCGATCATAAGCAATCGTGCGCAACCCGCGAGCATTGAGCGCGACCATTGTCTCGCCCCAAATGCGCGAGTCCATCGCCCAGCCCGCCAGCAGGACGAGGGGCGGGCCCTCGCCCCAGTCGCGGATGAACAAGCGGTGCCCGCCGGCGGTCTCCACAAAAGGCGGGCTCATGCCGCGTCTCCGTCGAGGAAGCCGATCACCTCTGCAATGCGCCCAGCCGCATCGAGGCGTACGACGTCGGTGCCGTGCGCGACAGGCGCACCGCCCGCGGGCGCGAGCGCCCAGGAAAAGCGTATGAATGGCCCATGCCCGTCCGGCGTGCCGGTCAGCGCGAAACTGTGCCCGGGAAACTGACCGCGCGCTTTCGCAATCATCGCGGCAATGCCGCCACGATCCTCGCCGGTCATCATCGGGTCATGATAACAAGCGTTCTCCGCCCAGCCGTCGAGAAGACGCGCGCGCTCCGCCTCGTCCGGCGTGTTCCAGGCGGCAAGATAGTCTGATGCGATCTGATGAGGGGATTTCATGGGCTGTTCTCCAGTTGAGTGACGAAGGATGCCGAGACGCGGGACCCTATGCGATTACCCTGGAGGTAATGGTGCGCCGATTTTCTCCCGGTAAGGTACGTGCATGACCACGATCCCGCAGCACGACACTATCGGCAACGTTCTCCGCGAATGGCGCCAGCGCCGCCGTTTCAGTCAGATGGAGCTTGCCGGTGAGGCCGCAGTCTCCACGCGCCACCTCAGCTTCGTCGAGAGCGGCCGAGCCACGCCAAGCCGGGAGATGCTGCTGCGCCTGGCCGAGCCTCTCGGCATGCCGCTGCGCGAACGCAATCGTTTGCTCCTCGCGGGCGGCTTCGCGCCCCACTATCCAGAGCGCTCGCTCGACGCGCCGGACATGGCGGCGGCAAAACGGGCCGTCGAAGCTGTGCTTGCCGCACATGAACCGTTCCCGGCCCTCGCGGTGAATCGGCACTGGACACTGATCGCGGCCAACCGGGCCGTGGGTCCCCTGCTTTCCGCAGTCGCGCCGCAACTCCTGGAGCCTCCCGTGAATGTGCTGCGCCTCAGTCTCGCGCCAACGGGGCTAGCGCCATCGATCCTGAATCTGGCCGAATGGCGGCGCCATCTGCTGGAACGTCTCCGTCGTGAAGCGGAGGCATCGGGTGATATCGCCCTGCTTCACCTCCATGATGAGTTGCGGGCGCTACCGGCTCCGGCCTCTCCCGTGCCTCCCACGGCGAGCGGATCAATCGTCGTGCCGCTGGTTCTGCGCCATCCGGGAACTGGCGATCGCTTGTCTTTCCTGTCCACCACCACCGTGTTCGGCACCGCGGCGGATGTGACTCTCGCAGAGCTTACGTTGGAGTGCTTCTATCCGGCGGACGAGGAGACGCGGGTCGCCTTGCTCGGAGGCTCTGCCCCATAGGCACGGCGGTCGCAATAGGCCCGGGAGTCAACACTTGATATGGCACCAAACTCGGGCGGCATCGCCTTCTTCATCCACGATCCGCCAAACCCGCATAAGCGGTGCGCCGACGGGATCAGTATCTGCCGTTGTCACTCGGATTCCGTCCCGGACCGGCAGAAGTGCCGCCCGCCGAGCTGATCGAGGCGCATTACGCGACGGTAAAGCCGTGGCAGAAGGGATCGCGGGGATCGACGAAGATGGTGTTGTAGCCGTGCATCCTGGCCCAACCGGAAATGCTGGGCCGGATGCCAGCAAAGTTGCCGACGGAGGCCGCACTTTCTACCCGCCCTTCGAAAAGACTGCCGATGATGCTCTCATGGATGAAATCATCGCCGACCGACAATTTCCCGCGCGCGGTTAACTGCGCCATGCGAGCCGAGGTGCCGGTCCCGCAGGGAGACCGGTCAATCGCCTTCTCTCCATAGAACACGGCATTGCGGCCGTGCGCGCGGGCGTCCCGCGCGGAACCGGTCCATTGGATATGCCGGATGCCGCGAATGGTCGCATCCTCGGGGTGCACAACCTCGATCGCCTCATTGATCAGTCCCCGCACGATCGGACTCAGGCGAAGAATCTCGCCCGCCGAGATCGCCTCTAGTCCGGCAAAATTCTTCTGCGGGTCAATGATCGCGTAGAAATTGCCCCCGTATGCGACATCCACCACAAGCTCGCCCAGGCCCGGCACCTCGATCACCACATCGGCGGCAGCGAGATAGGAGGCGACATTGTGGATGCGTACGCTGTCGATGAAACGCCCGTCCCGCTTGTACTGTGCGATTACCCGGCCGGCCGGCGCGTCCAGCGCCAGCACGCCCTCCTCGCGCGGGGTGGCGAGGCCGTTTTCCAGTGCCATCGTCACCGTGCCGATGGTGCCATGGCCGCACATCGGCAAACACCCCGAAACCTCGATGAACAGAATACCGATATCGCAATCCTCCCGCGTCGGCGGGTAGAGGATGGAACCGCTCATCACGTCATGGCCGCGCGGCTCGAACATCAGGGCGCGGCGGACCCAGTCATGGCGCGCGATGAAATCCTGCCGCCGCTCGCTCATCGTCTCGCCCCGCAGCAGCGGCCCACCGCCGGACACGAGGCGGACGGGATTCCCGCAGGTATGGCCGTCGATGCAGCTAAACGTATGAACCTGTCCCTCGGCCATGATGCTCACATGTCCTGCAGATTGTCGCGCAGCGTGCGGCCGCGATATTCGGTGCGGAAGCGGCCGCGTCGTTGCAGTTCCGGCACCAGAAGATCGACGATGCGGATCAGGTCGTCCGGCACCGAAACCGTGTGCCCGAGCATGAAGCCGCCGCGGCTGCCCGTGGCCTCGAACGCCTCTTCCAGAATGTCCGCGATCTGGCTGGGTGATCCGGCAATCGTCTTGTCGTAGGACGTGGCGCTCTTCACGCCATGCTCGAAAAAGGTGTCCCGGGAAATCTCGGTATCCGCGCCGAGGGCGAGGCTGAGTTCATGCACGAAGCCGATGGGGGATGCCTGGGCGGCGATGATTTTCTCCTGCACCTCGGCGAGCGTAAATCGCTCTGGCAGGGTCGAGAAGTCATAGCCGTTATTGTAGGAGAGATAGGCGCCCACGGCCTCTTGCGGAATGGCGGTCAACAGCCTTTCGCGCTGGGCAATGGCCTCGGCCTCCGTCTCCCCCACCACGATCGGGGTCTGCCACAGAATGCCGACGGTGGCAGGATCCCGCCCCAGATCGACCAATGCCTGGTCCAGCGCCGCGCGATGCTTCACCTGGCGGGCGAGCGCCATGTCCGGGCCGAAGACGTAGTCGGAGACATAGGCGGACGCGCGGATGCCACGGGGCGAACCCCCGGCCTGGATCAGCACCGGCCGCCCCTGGGGGGAAGGCGGTGTGTTCAGCGCGCCCTCCACTTTAAAGAATCTCCCCTCATGTTTGACATGATGGATCTTCGCGGGGTCCGTCACCCGGCCGGATTCGAAATCCCACAGCATGGCGTCGGGTTCGGCGCTGTCCCACAGCTTGCGGCAGACGTCGACGAACTCCTCCATCCGCTCGTAACGGCTATTGTGCTCCATCAGCTCGTCGAAACCGAAATTGGCGGCATCGGACTTGCGGGTCGAGGTCACGAGATTCATGGCAATGCGCCCGCCCGTCAGATGGTCGAGCGAGTTCATCAGCCGCGCCATGTAATAGGGGTGCATGAAGGTCGAGGAATAGGTCAGGCCGAAGCCGAGATGCTTCGTCACCCGGGACATCGCGACCATGATCGGATTGAGATCCTGACGCGGCCAGCTGATGCCCCATTCGATCGCCGCATCGGGCGATCCGCGCCAGGTGTCGGGAATGCCGGTGCCGTCCCCGGAAAAGACCATGTCGAGGCAACCGCGCTCGGCGATGCGGGCGATCTCCTCGAACATCTCGACATCGGGGAAATGGCGCCCCGGCCAGGCGCCCGGCATCCGCCAGCGCCCTCCCATATGCGTATAGGAGAAGTCGAAGCCGAGATGCATGCGGGGCTTGGCCAAGCGGAGCGATCCTTCGCGTGTTCGGCCGAGCCTAGATCAGGTTTTGTGGGATGGCTATCCGGCTATCCCCGCCGGGCAGCGTGCGCTGACAAGGCATGGGAGACGCGTCAGGCACCGCCGACCCGGCGGGATCGCCGCGCCTGGGTGCCGGGAGGAAGCGGCCCAGGGGCAATCCGTTGGAGAGGGCAGTCCCCTCTCCCAAACCTCAGAACCCGGGCAGGTTCAGGCGCCCGGGTGTCACGCCTTCAGCGCGCGTAGGTGCCGGCCACGATTTGCGGCAGGTCGGCGCGGCTGAAGCCGAGTTCGCCGAGTTCGCGATCCGAATAGGCGTCGAGTTCGCGGGCCATCTGCAGGCGCTCCGCGCGCTCGGCGCGGCGCTCGGCGATCACCTGGCGAAGCAGGGCAATGCCCCGGAAGAGAGTCGTGAAGCCGAGGAAGTCGGTGGCGTTGCCGAAGCTGTCCTGGGCGCTCCGGGTGCCGTTGAGGTCAGCAAACGTAGCCATTGGGTGGGCTCCTGTGATGCGTTGTGTTGCAGCGCAGCATTAAGGGGTTTGAGCGGCTTTGTCCAGAATTACGTGCATAGTTCGCTACAACGAATTAGAGCAACAGAGATGCACTAATGTCGCATCTCGCGTCATTTGCATCGTAGAGCGCCCTGGCAGTTCGCCCTTGCGTCTACCGCCCGTTTGTTTGAGCGTGCCCCCAGACCGTCCGACCGGCGGCCAATGAAGGGAACGGCAGCATGAGCACCGAGGCGCCCGCACCGGATCCGCATGGGTTCGACCCAAAGAACATCGAGAGCTATTTCGCCATGGCCCGCATTCATGGCGAGGTCGCCGATACGTCCCAGCGCATCGCCGATCTGGAGGATCTCGCCCGCGTTGCCTGGCGCATCATGACCCCGGAGCAGAGGACGCTCTTCCTGGCCGAGCCCGAGATCCTCGCGATTGCTGACAGTTTCGGCGATTTCGCGGATGGCCAGAACGCCGATTTCTAACGCTGATTTCCAAAGCCGCTATCCGGGAAAAGCCGCATGACGAATTCTGCCGCCGCACGCAGCGCGATCGACGCGCTGCTTGATCATGTCCTGGCCGAGAGGCGCCTCGTCGGCGCGGCCATCCTCATTTTTCGGGACGGACGCCCCTTCTATGAGAAGGCGATGGGCCTTGCTGACCGCGAGGAGAACCGGCCCATGACCATGGACACGGTCTTTCGCCTCGCCAGCATGACCAAGCCGATCGTCTCGGTCGCGACCCTTGCCCTGGCCGAAGCCGGCCTCTTGACCCTGGACGATCCGGTGACCCGCTTCCTGCCCGATTTTCGGCCGAAAACGCCGGATGGCATTGAGGCGGAAATCCGCATCCGCCACCTGTTGAGCCACACCGCCGGCCTCTCCTATGGCTTCCTGCAGCCGGAACCCTCGGCTTACGTTGCGGCCGGGATTTCCGACGGGATCGATCGGCCGGGCATCGACCTCGCCGAAAATCTTCGGCGCTTGGCAGGTCAGCCTCTGCGCTTCGTGCCCGGCTCCTCCTGGCACTATTCGCTGGCGACCGACGTGCTCGGCGCCGTGCTGCAGGCAGCCACCGGTCAGACCCTGCCCGAGATCGTGGCGGATCGGGTCACACGGCCGCTCGGGATGAGCGAGACGGGCTTTCTCGCAACCGAAGAGACGCGGCTCGCGACCCCTTATGCCGACAGGCCGGCGCCAGACGCGAAACCGGTCCGCATGACCGATCCCTTCACCCTCGCCCAGGAGGAATCCGGCGTCGCCCATTTCTCTCCCGGCCGCGCCTATGACGAGACAGCTTATCCCTCAGGCGGGGCAGGGATGATCGGCACGGCGGCTAACTACATGCGCTTCCTGGAAGCGCTGCGCCTCGGCGGCGCGCCCATACTCTCGCAGCAATCTGTCGCAGCCCTGACGGCCGATGCCGTGCCGGCGCTCGACATCGATCTCTCAGGCCCGGGCTGGGGTTTCGGCCTCGGCGTTTCCCATCTCCGCAATCCGGTTGCCGCCACCGCGCCGATGGCGGCCGGCAGTTGGGGTTGGGGCGGGGTCTATGGCACCAGCTTCTGGGTGGATCCGGAAGCTGGGCTCAGCGCAGTGGCGCTGACCAATACAACGCTCGAAGGATGCAATGGTGATTTCTCGCGCGAAATCTTAGGCGCGGCCTACGCCACCTGATCAGGCGAAATCTCGCGGAAACCCCAGCCCCTGCCCATTCGTCAGAATGGGCACTATTCGTAACCGAAACGTGACAAGGCGACAGTTCTTCCGCAAAGCGCAAACAACCCCACGTCTGGATGACAGCTCCAGGAGATCAGGACATGACCAAGGTAATGCGTTTGGATGGAACTTTTCTGCGCACGGCGATGATAGGCCTGCTCCTGGCGGGCGCCGCCATCAGCTTGTCCGCCTGCAACACCGTGGCAGGCGCAGGCCAGGACGTGAAGAATACCGGCCAGGCGACAACCAACGCGGCGGATAGCGTGCAGCAGAAGATGTAAGTCTCGCCCCGCCTTCCCAAGGCGGGCAGACCGAAGCCCCGCGGCCTCAACAGCCGCGGGGCTTTTTGTTTGCATCAGGGCCTGACCCACGGGTCAGACAAATCCGTCCCGCGAGTCGATCGATCGGGCTCTAGGCGGCGAGCAGCCGCGTGATGGCGAGGGCGACCACCTGCGTCGCGGCCTTGAGATCCTCGATCGCCAGATTCTCGTCCGCGCGGTGGCCGTTGGCCTCCAGCATGGTGCGCGGACCGGCGCCATAAAGAACCGTCGGAATGCCGCGCTCGCTATAGAGACGCGCATCGCAATAGATCGGCGTCCCCTCGGCGGCGATGGTCTCGCCCAGCACGGTTTGCGCCGCGTCGGTAATCGCGGCCACCAGTGTCTCCTGCCCAGGCACCACTTCCATCGGCCGCACCACCAGGATTTGCGTGACGTCCACGGTAATGCCGGCGAGGCCGGTGGCTGCCTGGGCGACGAGGTCGCGCAGTTCCCGCTCTACCGCCTGTGGATTCTCCTCCGGGATCATGCGGCGGTCGATGCGGAAGCTCACCTTGTCCGGAACGACATTCGTGTTGATGCCGCCCGCGATCAGGCCGACGTTGAGATTGGCATGGCCGATGCCCGGCACGGCGGACACGCGCGCCGACAGACCCCGCCTAAAATCATAAAGCGCGGTGAGAATGCGGGTGGCCTCCGCCAGCGCGTCGGCGCCCGTTTCCGGCCGCGCCGCATGGGCGGAACGGCCACGCACCGTCACGTCCAGATGCAGGCAGCCATTGTGGGCAATCGTCACGCCATAGGCGAAGCCCGCGCTGATGGCATAGTCGGGTTTGGAAATCCCCTGACCCAGAAGCCAACCCGGGCCGATCAGCCCGCCGGTCTCCTCGTCATAGGTCAGATGCAGTTCCACGGTACCGGCAAGCGCCGCACCGGCATCCCGAAGGGCGAGCAGCGCGAAGGCATAGGTCGCGAAATCGGATTTCGACACCGCGACGCCGCGGCCGAACATGCGGCCGTCGACGATTTCAGCCCCGTAGGGATCGTGGTTCCAGCCCTCGCCGGGGGCCACGACGTCGCCATGGGCATTCAGGGCGACGACCGGCCCAGGGCCGAAGCGATGACGGATGACAAGATTGGTCGCCGAGATCATGCCCGAAGCTCTGACCACATCCTCCGGCACCGGGTGACGCTCGACCTCGAAACCCAAAGCTTCGAGCAGCCCCGCCGTCATCGCCGCATGGGGCGCGCAATCGCCCGGCGGATTATCCGACGGCTGACGCACCAGGGCGGCAAGGAATTCCACCTGTGCCTCGAAGCGCGACAGCACGGCCGTGCGGATCGCGCCATCGATCGGGTTTGCCTCTGTCACGGCATCAGTCCTTGGGTTCGCACGAGGCGCGCGTAAATACCGTCCTCGGCTTGCAACTCGGCATGGGTGCCCCATTCGACCGCCCGGCCTTCCGCCATGACGACGACAAGATCGGCACTCCGCACCGTCGACAGGCGATGGGCGACGATAACCGTGGTGCGGCCACTGCGCAGCCGTGCGAGGGCCGATTGCACCGCCGCCTCGCTCTCGGCGTCCAGCGCGCTGGTGGCCTCGTCCAGCAGCAGGATGCGCGGATTGCGCAGGAAGGCGCGGGCAAGGGCGACGCGTTGACGCTGCCCACCCGAAAGCCGGTTGCCGCTGTGGCCGACAATTGTCTGCGCGCCGTCCGGCAGATCGGCGATGAAATTGGCCGCGGCCGATTCGATCGCGGCCAGCACCTCGGCCTCGCTCGCTACCGGGCGGCCCATGCGGATATTGGCCTCAACGCTATCGTCGAACAGAAGCGAATCCTGGCCGACATAGGCAATGGCGTCCCGCAAGCTGGTCAGGGTGGTATGCCGGATATCCACGCCGTCGATCTCGATCGCCCCGCTTTCAACCTCGTAGAGGCGCGGGATCAGGGCGAGCGCCGTCGATTTGCCGGCGCCCGAGGCGCCGACCAGCGCGATGGTCTGACCGGGCTGAGCCGCGAAGCTCAGGCCCTGCAGGCCGGGCCGTCCGTCCGGATAGGTGAAGCCCACCTCGCGAAAACAGAGCGCACCGGGTCCGGCGGGTAGCGGCCTGGCTTCGGGACCGTCACTGATGCCCGGCGGCTCGTCGATGACATGGAAGGAGCGTGCAAGGCCGGCAAGCCCCTCCTGCACCGCGGAGTTGAGGGAGCCCAAGGCCCGCAGCGGCCGGGAGGCGAGCATGAGCGCCGCGACGAAGCCCGAGAAATTGCCGAGCGTCGCGGCCCCCGCCGCCGCGCGCCATCCGGCGAAGCCAATAACGAGCGCCACCGTCACGCCGCCCAACACCTCCAGCAAGGGATCGACGCGCGCACGCGACCGGACCATGCGCAGCAAGGCGCGGTAGAGCTGGGAAAACACCTGCTCGGCGCGCCGCTTCTCCGTCTCCTCCAGCCGGTAGGCGCGTACCGTGCGGCTCTGGGCAAAACTCTCGTTCAACATCATCGCCGTCTCGCCCATGCGTTCCTGCATATTGCCGGAGGCGCGGCGCACGCGCTTGCCGATGCGCTGAATGGGCACGGCGGCCAGCGGATAAAGGGCAAGGGCGAGAAGGCTCAGGAGCCAGTCCATATAGATCATGGAAGCGAGCAGGCCGACGACGGTCATGGCATCCGAAACGCCGTTGACGGCGCGGGTCATGGCCTCGCGGATCGTCGCCGCATCCGTCGTGAAACGGGCGGCGAGCTGGGCCGGGGCCTCGCGCTCCATGCGCTGGAGATCCGCAGTCACCAGATGGGCGAACATGCGGTTTTGCAGATCACGGATGACGAGCAGGACGAGGTTTTGCGTCGCGACCGACTGGCCGAACTGCACCGCCGCCTTGAATCCCGTCACGACGAGAACGAGGATCGGAATCTGGTAGAGGATGCGCTGATCCTTGCGCACGAACATGCTGAAGGCCTGGTCGATGACCGCCGGGTAGAGGGCGGTGGCGCCGGCGACCAGGGCGGTGAGGATCGCGACGATGACAATCCGCCCCTTGTAAATGTGCAGATGCTCGCGCCAGAGCCGGGCAACCAGGGCGCGCGTCGATTCGTCAGTTGGCAAGGTGCTCATCGCGCCGGCGTGTATCAAGAAGCGGGCCGGCCGGCCACCCCAGCCAGACGGGCGAGTTCGGCCCGACAGGCATCGGCATCGTCCACACAGCCGCGTTCGATCCACCAGGC
>Ga0310811_10013283_pt1 | contig 10725 bp, 6 predicted proteins | sample YCmetagenome_FD_207642 | JGI IMG/M metagenome (GOLD analysis project Ga0310811, IMG submission 207642) | Soil microbial communities from experimental microcosm in Duke University, North Carolina, United States - YC | ecosystem: Engineered > Artificial ecosystem > Soil microcosm > Unclassified ...
GCCAAGGGGCACGGGCTTCCGCTCCGTTTTCCGGCCGAGCGGGTAGACTTCCGCTGGGTGCCGGCCGTGGGCGCGCCCGGCGATTCTACGGCCAGCAGCGATCATTGCCTTGGACTGACCACAGTGCAATGGACGGAGGACCCACGGGTGGGCCTCGCTTCGCGGAAATACCAGGCGACGGTGTGGACGAAGGATACTTTGCCGGAGATTCCATTTCGCGGGGTGACGGCGCACGAACTGGGTCACTTGTGGATGATGACCGAGGGGATCACAGATCTCCAGCCGGCAGAATGCGAGGGAGTGTGCGAATTGCTGGCGTTTCTGTATTACAAGAGCCTGGGCTCGGAGGAAGGCGACCGCTACGCGCGGCGCATCGAAACCAATCCCGACCCGATCTACGGGGAGGGCTTTCGCCAGGTGTTTCGGATTTTCGAAACGGCGGGGATGACGGCCATCTGCAAATCGCTGGCCACTACCCGGCGGCTCCCGCCGGGCAAGCGGGGGCGATAGGCTGCAGTCGCTGGCTGCGCGTCAAGGCAACTCGGCGTACTTGTTGAGCCAGCGGTAGCGGTAGTAGTCGCACAGCTCCAGCGGAGCCGCAGGATTCTGCGCGAAAAGCACGATCTGGCGGCGCTTCTTGCGGTTCATATATCCGCTGACCAGGTGGTTGCCGTCGATGAGGGGGCGCCGTTCCGTCTGGCCCTGGGCGTTGACTTTCACGGTATGGCCGATGCGGTTTTCCAGTTCCTTAATAACACTTTCGTTCTGGTCGCCCATGTATTGAATGGCGGCGCAGTTGACGCGGAAGTTATCCCATGACGTGGGGTAATGGGTTTTGAGCTGATCGATGCTCTGCACCACCGGCCACAGCTTGATACCGAACCCTGCAATCAATCCCATGGCGGTGTCGATGGAATCCTGGCGCCCGAGCGCGTTGAACTCGTCCATGATGAAGAGGACCGGCTCTTTGGGCTTGATGGGAGTGGCCTCCATGGCCTTGACGGCGAGGTCGAGAAGGATGGTGACGATGGGCTTGAGTTCTGCGCCCAGACGCGTGCCCTGGGCGCAGATGTAGAGGGTCATAGGACTACGCTTGAGGTCGGAAAGGCGGAAATCCGAACCCTGGAGCATGTATTCGGTTTTGCTGAGATCGAGGAAGTTGGTGCGCCCGTAGAGGTCGCTGATGACGTTGGCGCGAGTGTCGTCGGGCATGGAAAGCAACTGGCGCGCATAGCCGGCGATCTTGCCCGAATAGGATTCATTCCCCTTCATGTAGTCGAACAGTGCGTCGTGGGCGGTGGTGTAGGGCATCTCCTTGTTTTGGCGCTCGCAGATCTTGTCGGTGGAGTCGAAGAGTTCCTGGTCGCCCAGGGCAAGGAGGCGGCGCACGCGGATGAGGTTGCGATTCTCTTCCTCCTCGGTGCTGAGCACATGAAGAATCAGGGCGGTGAGGAGCCCGCGCGACTGGTTGATATAGAAAACATCGTGAGCCGATGGGTTGTCGGGAATCATGGCAAAGACGATTCCCTGCACTTTGGCGACGGCGTCGGGGTCGTCCGGGGAGAATTCGGAAAGGGGATTCCATCGGGCCGGAGTGCAGCCTTCCGGCAAAAGGGGGCGTCCCGCGGCAAGATAGCAATCCTCTGGTCTTACCAGCAGGTCGAGGATGAAGACCTTCTGGTGCATGGCGTCGCGGATGCGACTGGAGCCGTTTCCCCGCCGCGCGGCGGTGATGCGCGCCAGTTCTCCTTTGGGGTCGATCACCAGCGCCGATCCCTTATAGAGAAGCAAGTTCGGAATGAGCGCCCCGGTGCCCTTTCCGCTGCGATTGGGGGCTACGGTGAGCATGTGGCGGTCGTCGTGGTAGCCCACCCAGCATCTTCGAAAGAGGCCGAGGGGGCGCTGCTCGGGGACAGGCCGACCGATAAAGATGCCTTCGTTCTTCCAGTAGAAGCGGGTCTTGTATTCGGAGAGGCTCATGAAACGGCTGGACCCCGAATCGGTCAGGCGGCGAAGCGTGCCGGTGCCCGGGGGAAAAAACGAGAAGCCATAATGCGTCACCATGACGCGATAGTCGGCCCAAAACAGGATGAGAACGCAGATCGCCATGATGGAGAAGCCGATCAGGAGACGGTTTGCAAGTTCCAGGTCGAGATAGAGGCAAGCGATCGCGATGCCGAGGCAGGCGACGAAGAAGATGCCCTGGCCGAAGCGGCGCAGAATCAGACTGCGATTCTCGATGACTTCTGTCAATAACTCTTTCACACGCAATTCTCCAGAAGAATGAGCGCAACTTTGTCCGTTGGAAAGCGCCGGAACCGATGTTACAATGAAGCACTTCTGGGCGCTTCCCCTTTTTGCCCTTTGTCAATGCAAGCCTACATTTATCGAGTTACAAGCGAAATGGCCATGCAAGGAGAAATCCCATGTCTGTACCTACGCGCAGTGGCAGCGGTCCGGGCAAGACTCCGCCTTTGACACCGACATTCAACAAGGCAGCGCAGCCGCCGGTGAAGACTACGGGGCCGTCAAAGCCGGCGTTTAAGCCTGTTCCACCGCCGCAGATGCGGCGGGCGGCGCCGGCCCCGGGAGGGGCGGCGGCGGCTCGCCCGACAGCCCGGCCGGCACCGGCGCAGGCCGCGCCTCAGTCTGCGAAGAAGCCGCTCACCCGGCAGCAGTTTGCCATGGCGGCGGCGGCCAAGGCTCCACCACGTCCACCCTCGGGCCCGACGCGTGCGCCGCGGGCGCAGCCCACGCATCCCCAGAAGCTGACGCCCACATTCAATCGAGTAGCCCGGTAGCAGCGCATCTGGGGAGGTGCCATCATGGCTGGCGACAGAACGGGTCCTTCGGCGCCGATAACGAGTTCCCGGCCGGTGAATCGGAGTGCGGGTCCGGCTTCGTCCGCGCGGCCGTCGCGCGGCCAGTCCGCTCCGCAGCCCAGAGCCGCGCAACCGGCGCCGAAGCCACGGGCGCCAGTGAAGCCTGCTCCGCAGGCGAATGTGATCCGCCGGGAAGGGCAGGTGAACAAGACCGTGCAAGGAAAGCCGTATCGCAGCGATACTTCGTGGATGACGTATTCGCAGGCGACGATGAACAACGCGCGCAAGACAGACGCGGGCAGGCGGGCCGATGCAATGGCCCGGAAAGCCTCAGGAGCCGGAGACGGACGCGTGGCGGGACATCGGCATTCGGCTTCTGGAGGCGCGCCGCCCGGCGACACCGCCAATTTATACCGTCAGAATTCCATTCAGAACGCAGCCGGAGGAACCAAGCATTACGTGGAACGGATGCGGGACAAGGCCGTGCAAAAAGATGGGTCGCTCAAGATCGAAGAAGGGTCGACCTTGGTGCATTCGCCCACCCAGCCGGGCTACGGTAACAAGGTTCCCATTGCCGAGAAGGTGCGACACATCTACGTCCGCGACGGGAAGGTGGCCGGGCGCAGCAACGTGATTTTTGCCAACACGTCGAGTTCGGCATCGCGGGCGGCGGACAAGGCGAAGAGCGAAGGCAAGACCTTGAGCAAAACGGAAAAGGATCGGCTGGATGCGCTGGATCGCGAGCATTTCGGGACCACGACGGCACAGGATCAGGCCCGGGCTTCGCAAATGCGCGCGGATGGAAAGACAGTCGTGCCGGACCGGGCGACGATGGCGCAGAGAGCGGCGGGACGGTCGCCGGCGCGAAATGTCTATCCGCTGCGCCCGGCGCAGAAGCCCGCACGAACGCCAAAGATGCGCTGAACGAGGATGGCCGGCGGGTCCGGTATGGCGGATCGATGGATATAGGAAAACCACGGGGGGAGCGCTTGGAAGAGAATTTGTGGCCAGTGGATGCAAGCGCCGCAGTGTCGGCGACGATGAGTGAGCCTGCGGGTGAATCGACTGCGCCCGAGGCGGCTACGCCTGTTGCGGCCGCGACTGCAACTGCACCCGAGGCGCCTTCCGCCAAAGAAGAGACATCTTCGGAGGAATCCGAGTGGCTGGCGCAGATCAAGCTTCTCCATCGCCGGCTGGACGACCAGGAGCGGCTGGGCCGGGAGCGCGAGCGGGTGATCGACCGGCTGCACGAAGAGAATCAGCGGCTCAAGCAGGGTGAATTGCAGAAGCAGATGATGCCGGTGTACCGCGACCTGATGCGTCTCTACGACGATTTGCAGAAGACCGCCACGGAGTACAGCGGGAAGACGGAGATCGCAGCAGATTCGGCGGCGCGGGACTGGGAGTTCTTCGCGACGACGATTACGGACCTTCTGTTTCGCTACGGAGTGGAAGTGCTGGCGGTAGAGCCTGGAATGCCGTTCGACGCGAAGAATCACCGCGCGGCCAGCATGCGCAAGACCGGAGAGCAGGATCGCGACAAGACCGTTGCGAAAGTGTTAAGCGCGGGGTTTGCGGCGGACAACAAAGTGCTGCGCGCAGCAGGAATTGAAGTATTCAGGTACGATCCATCGCTAGCTGCGGCGGCGATCGAAGACAAGGAAAGAGGAGAGGCGAAGAATGTCTGATCGGCCCATCATCTACGGAATTGACCTGGGCACCACGTATTCCTGCATTGCGGTGATCAACGATATCGGCCGGGCCGAGGTGCTGGGCAATTCGGAAGGCGATTTGACCACGCCCTCGGTGGTCTATTTCGAAGAGGACGGCAACATCGTGGTCGGGAAGGTCGCGAAGAACTCATCCAAGCTGTATCCGGACCGCACGGTTTCGCTTATCAAGCGGGAGATGGGCAATCCCGATTACGGTTTTTCGATTGATGGAAAGGATTACCGGCCGGAGGAGATCTCGTCCTTTATTCTGCGCAAGGTTGTGGCCGACGCATCGGCGCTGCGCGGGGGCGAGCCCATCACCGATGTGGTCATCACCTGCCCGGCATACTTTGGCATCGCGCAGCGTAAGGCGACGGAAGCGGCGGGCGAACTGGCCGGGCTGACGGTTCACCGGGTGGTGAACGAACCGACGGCCGCGGCTTTCTTCTATGGAGCCACCTCGGTCGAGAACCAGGTGGTGCTGGTGTACGACCTGGGCGGCGGCACGTTCGACATCACGCTGATCGAGGTGAAGGAGGGCGGAGTGCGCGTGGTCTGCACCGATGGGGATTACCGGCTGGGAGGACAGAACTGGGACGAAGCCCTGTTGAATTACCTCGCGGAACAGTTCATTGAGATGAACCCCGGCAAAGGAGATCCCCGCGACGAGGTGGAGGTTCTGCAAACGCTTTCCATTGAGACCGAAGAAATCAAGCGAGGGTTGACGGCTAAGGAAAAGGACAGGGCGAACATTTCCTTCAACGGCGCCAAGGCGCGGATCGAGGTCGCACGGGAGAAGTTCGATGAGCTGACGGCGGACCTGCTGGAACGCACAATGGAACTGACGGCCAGTGTGATCGAGGAGGGCCGCAAGGCCGGAATCGAGAACATCGACCGCATCCTGCTGGTGGGCGGTTCGAGTTTCATGCCCCAGGTGGCGGCGCGGCTGTCGGAAGCCTTCACGATTCCCTTCGACATGTTCGAGCCGAACCTGGCAGTGGCCAAGGGGGCGGCGATGGTGGGAGCCAAGATCCTAGCCGGGGAGATGATCATCGACCAGCTGCCGGAGGGCGTGCTGGAGCCGGACGGGAGTCTCAACGACGTCGATGACGAAGCGCTGGACGAAGCGACACGCAAGGCCGCGGAGGAAAATAATCCTTTGCGTCTGGCCCCCAAGGATCTGAAGAATCTGGCGACCATTGAGTTTCACGATGTCTGCTCGAAGAGCTTTGGCGTGGTGCAGACCAATCGGGACATGACGGAATCGGTGGTCTTCCTGATTCACAACAACAGCCAGGTTCCGCAGCAAGTGACGCAGACTTTTGGAACACTGAAAGCCAATCAACGGTCGGTCCACGTGCGCATTATGGAGCAGCTGGGGCAAGTGGAATCGCCGGAACTGGAGCACAACCGGCTGATCACGGACGGCGAATTGACCGGACTTCCTTCAGGGCTGCCCGCGGGTGCTCCCATCCAGATCACGTTCCGGCTGGAAGCCGACGGCCAGCTCGATGTTTCCGCTGTGGAGCCGACTTCGGGCGCAGAGCTTCATCTGCAGACCAAGCTCGAGGGCGTGATGACGGCCGACGAGATCGAGGAAAGCAAGGGCATTCTTCTCAGCATGCAGGTTTCATAGGCGCCATGCCGGGCTTTGACGAGAACGCATACGAGGCGAGTTATCTCCCAGCCATTCGCGCCCTGTTCAATCGAGAGCGGATCATCGCCGACGCATTTCTGCGCTACGGGCTGGAGCCGGAAGAAGACGACACCGCCGCCATCAAGGCCCACACCGCGGGGGCCCACCTGTATTGGGGAAGAAAGTTCAACCATCCGACCGAGGGCCTGCTGTTCAAAACCCTGCACGCGGACAACGAAACGCGGAGGAAGGTCGAGGATCCGAAAGCGCGCGCGCTGCTGCGACTGAGCGTGAAGGACGAGCGAGCCACGCGGGCGCGCAAGGAACAGGAAAGGCTCGAGAACTGGATCAAGATCGCGGCCGCCCCCGGATATCTAAGCCCGGAGCGGCATGCCAGCCTCGTAGCGCAACTGAAGGCCGACGGTTTTGACGAGGCGCTGATCCGCAAGGGGCTGGAGCAGATTCCGCTGCGCGACGGCGGCTCGACGGAAACATTGGAAGAAGGGCTTCCGGAGATGATCCGCAAGCAGATTCAGACCTACCTCACGATCCTGGGGCAAGCCGACCTGTACAGCTTCTTGATGATCCCGCCCAACGCAGACGGGAGGCTGTGGAACGAGAGATACCTGGCGGTGCACGACAAGTCGCGCAAGGGCGGATCGGGACCACAGGCCGAGGCGGCGAAGAAGCTGCTGGGAATCGTCAAGCAATCGGTTCTTCCCGATCCCAGGAAGTATGCGAAAGCGCGGGATTTCGCGTTGGCCAAGTCGCTGGAGCCCAAGGTGCAGATGTGGGGAGCGGACGGGGTGATCTCCGCGCAAGGCTACGAATCATTATTGGCAGATGGCCTGGAACTCGGGTTTTCGGAGAAGACCTGCGCCACGGCGATTTGCTGGCTGGCGTCAAAACACAGGATCGCGATTGCGGCGAAATCGGACGGGTCCGACGGTAGCTCCACGCTGTGCCCCGCGTGCCACAAACTAATTCGATCCGCCGCCGGGCAGCAGAATTGCCCGCATTGCCGGCAGTCGTTGTGGACCACGTGCCCGGAATGTAACGGACGCGTTCCGGCCGCATCGAGCCAGTGCGGATTGTGCGGTTTTCCGCTGGCACGCAAGTCCTACGTGGATGGCGTGCTGGAAATGGGAACGAACCGTTTGCACGCCGCCGATCTGCCCGAAGCGGAGAAGTGCCTGAATGAACTGGAGAAGGTGTGGATCGGCGAGCGTGTGGCCAAGCTGCGCCGCGAATTCGAGCGGGCCATCGATGGCATGGAGAACCTGGCCGCGGAATTTCGCCAGGCGCTGGGCGCGCACGAGCCTTATCGCGCCGATGGGCTGTTGACGCGCCTGCGCGCCGCCGGTCCTACATACGTGTTTCGCGACGGCGCGACATTTTCCGTTCTGGAAGGAATGGTGAAGCGCGTGATTGCGCAGGCGGAGAAGGAAGTGCAGGCGGGACGCAATGCCCTGCTAAGTCGCGAAACCAATAAGGCGGTGGGATTTTTCGAGGATGCGCTGCGGGTGGCGCGCGATTCCGCGGAGGCGCGCGAAGGGCTCTCCCGCTGTGTTCCGGAGCCGCCCACGGCCCTGCGATGTGTGCTGGGAGCGAAATCGGTGAACCTGGCCTGGAACCCGAGTCCCGCCATCGGCGAGATTGAATACGTGGTTGTGGGCCGGCAGGACGGCGCACCGCATGGGGTGAGGGACGGCGAGGAACTGGCGGCAATCAGGGATACGAACTGGGATGACGAAACGCTCAAGCCGGGAGCGCGGCGGTTCTATTCCATCTTTGCGCGCCGCGGCCAGGCCTGTTCTTCAGCGCTTTCCAGTGCGGAGGTGGTGGGCGAATTCGAGGCGCGGGGCGTGCGGGTCAGCGCTCTCGAGAGCAGTGTGGCCGGCGTGTGGGAGGCTCTGCCCGCGGGAGTGCTGGCAGTGGTGACGCGCAGCGCGCCGCCCGGCTCCACCGGTCCTCCGCAAGTCATTCAGTGCGGTTCGAGCGGCTTTACCGACTCGGCGGTCGTGGTGGGCGGCGACTACGAATATCGCATCGCGGTCGAGTACTCGATGGGGGGGCGGACGCGGCGAACGGTGGGAATGGTCCATCGGGTTCAGTTGGAACCCGCGCCCGAGCCTATTGCAGAACTGAAGACGCGCAACAGGAACCGGTCGGAAATCGAAATCACCTGGCCGCCGCCGCCACGCGGGGAAGTGGAATTGTATGCCCTGCCCACTCCGCCGAGCGAAAAGCCGGGAGCCAGGCTGGAGCGCAAATCGCTGGAAGGCTGGAGACCTCACCTGATCACAGCTACGGGAAGTTCCGCGGTGTGGACGCGGCCCGCGGGCGGATCGCGCTTCATCACCGCGGTGACGGTTTTGAACGATCGGGCGGTGATGGGTCCGAACGTTCTCGACATTCCGGACATCGGCGGCCTTGAAGGGAGAAACGAGGGCTCGGCGATCATCCTGATCTGGGTGTGGCCGGAAGGCTGCGACAGCGTGCGCGTGGTTTGGAAGCACGACAGGTTTCCCAACACGCCGGAAGACCGCGCGGCGGGCAAGCAGGAGGTTTCACGCGGCATTTACAGCCTGGAGGGCGGGTTTCGCCTTCCCAGCCCCGCGGCGAAGGACTACTACTTCACGGTATTTCCGGGGGTCGCGATGGGCCGGGGCGTGCAGTATGGCGGCGGGTCTTCGGAGGAGTCTCGCATACGCGTCAGGGGGGGCGCCAGGGTGAAGATTCACTACGGCATCAAGAAGCCCTTCTTTGGCAAGCAACTCGAGCTGAGGGTTGAATCGGGCAACGAGGGGGACGCGCTGCCGGAGCTGCGATTAATCGCCAACACCTCCGGACTCCAGCCCACCAGTGTTGACGACGGGCAGGAAGTGCTTCACATCGAGAACAGAACTTCTCCGTTCGAGACGCTCTTTGAAATGCGGCGCAAGGGGTTTCTCCGGCTGTTTCTGGCGGATCGCGCGCTGAGCGACCGCTACCAGATCATCGATCCCAATCCGAAGGATTTGAACAGGACGAAATGAAATCTGCGCTGTGTCCATACTGTTTCAACCGGCTGAAGGGCGGCGTGGCCTCGTTCCGGTGCATCAATCCGAACGGCGCGGCCTGCAAGCCGGAGGTGGATGCCAAGCTGCATGCATATGAAACCGAAGGGGTGAAACAGTCCAATGCGCCGGCGCCGCCGGTACCGCAGAAACGCACGTTCACCGTGGAAGTATCGATGTTCCGCAGCGCGCCGCGGGCGGCCGCATGCTCATGCGGATTCGCGACCTGGAAGCGCATCTGTCCGGAATGCCACAACACGCTTCCCTCGGAGTTCGACAACCTAAAGAAGGTGACGCTGGGGCTGATTGGCGCGAAAGAGACCGGCAAAAGCAACTACATCGGAGTGCTGATCGAGCGGCTCTCCAACGAAGTGAGCACCCGTTTTGGAGGTTCGCTGAATGCGCTCGATGACCAGACCAGCACACGCTACAGGGACGATTTTCAAAAGTACATATTCAAGGACCGGGTTTGCATACCTGGAACCGTCTCGTCGAGGGCGTTGTTCAAAGGGCGTTATCCCCTGAACTACAGCTTCAATCTCCGCCGCGGCCGATTTTCGCTAGGACCGAAGGCTGTATCGCTTTCCCTGTTCGATACGGCGGGAGAAGACCTGGACGATGAAGAGACCATATCGACGCACGTCCGCTACGTAACCAATGCCGACGGGTTAATCTTCTTCCTCGACCCACTGCAGTTGAAGGGCGTGAGAGGGTTGGTGCCGGCCAGCGTTCCCCTGCCCAAAACCGCCACGAACCCGAAGGAGATCATCGATCGGAGCATCCGCCGGCTTCGCAACATTTATTCCCAGGGAAAAATTCCGGTTCCGGTAGCGGTGGTGTTTTCGAAGATCGACGCTGTGCGCATGCTGGTGGAACCCGATTCACCCCTGCATCGCGCATCCGACCACGACGGCCAATACGATGAGCCAGATGGCGAGGTGCTACACGAAAGCATCCGTTCGTACCTGGCACGCTGGGGCGGGGTCGAAATTGACAATACGATGGCCACGCACTTCGCCCGCTTTCGATACTTTGGAGTGTCGTCCTTCGGCTATCCGCCTGCAAACCTGCAACTCACCAAGGGGGTGTCTCCCTTTCGCGTAGAGGATCCTTTTCTCTGGTTGCTGGCGGAAACCGGCTTTATCGACAAGAAGAAAGCGGGAGGAATGCGATGAACATCTCCCAGACATATTACACATCGTGCCGCGTGGGCTTGAGGGGCGGGCAGGGATTTCAGATCAATGCCGCCACTCCCGGCCTCCCTGCTGACACACTGAACAGCGTGGAACGGCTGGGAGGCTACGCTCCTCCGCTATCGTCTCCTTCGCAGCCCACGCCGGAGGAGATCGAGTCCTTTCCTGTGTCGCTGGTGTTTTCGCGCCTGCCGAACGGGGATGCGACCATCGGACAAAGTAAGTACCTGGGCAAGGATGCGACCGGAAGGTACGGCAATTTTTTTGCTCATTTCGTGGTGATCCCCAGCGAGGAAATCGATG
>Ga0310811_10013284_pt1 | contig 10725 bp, 8 predicted proteins | sample YCmetagenome_FD_207642 | JGI IMG/M metagenome (GOLD analysis project Ga0310811, IMG submission 207642) | Soil microbial communities from experimental microcosm in Duke University, North Carolina, United States - YC | ecosystem: Engineered > Artificial ecosystem > Soil microcosm > Unclassified ...
ACGGCGGCGCGGAAGAAATTATTCTTGCGACCAATCCCACGGTTGAAGGCGAAGCGACCGCGACCTATCTTTACGGCCAACTGCGTCGCGCAGGTTTGAAAGTCAGCCGCATTGCGACCGGCATTCCCGCCGGCAGCGACATCGAATACGCTGACGAAGTCACTATGCTCAAAGCTATAGAAGGACGCCGTGAACTCTAATCCCGGCTTAAGCCCTACACCTTAGACGCATTCTAAGTTGTTATACCGATTACCACTTACGTATTACATACCATGTACTTCCGATTGCGCTCTAAGGCGCGAATTTGCTTGGTGCCCGCCCAGCAACCGTCCTAGAATCCCTGCAACTTGCTGCGCGCGCGCCGCAGTTGCTTGCCAATAAATTACCTGGAGAAGTTGGGATGCATTTTGGCCGTGTACTCACGTTCGTGTGTCTTTGCTTATCTACAGCACCCGCGTTTTCCATCGTGACCGTTTCCTCGCCGAACAATGGAAATACTTCAACCTCACCTGTGCACTTTGTCGCAACTGGAAGTTCGCCGGCATGCGCGAAGGGCGTAGCTGCCATGGGCATCTACACCACTCCGGGCGTCCTGGCGTACTCAGTCAAGGGTTCGAAACTCGACACTTTCCTCAACATGAATTCAGGCACCTACAACGTCACTGTAAAGCAATGGGACAACTGTGGGTGGGCCACAGGCACTAAAGTTGCCATCACGGTGAATGGCTCAACCTCAACCGGCAAGTCGTACGTCTTTTCTGATCTGCAGAGCAAGAGTGGCTGGACCGGTTATGCCTTGCTGCCTCCGATGTATCCGCTTTGCGGCAAGTGCAAACCGGCTGGTCCGGAATTGAAGTGGTCCTGGGCTCAGAATATTGCCGCGCCTGCCCCCACCATGGACGGCAAGACCACCAAGAGCCACTACGGAGGTGGGACCGTGCAGTGGTCGGACGCATTCTGGAATATCCACCTCATCGGCAGCGTTTCATCGCAGGGTATCAAAGACGCAAACAAAACCATCGTCCCGAACCTGCATGACTTCACCTATGACGTCTACTTCTGGGTAGGCAATATCAACGACTCGCAGGCGCTTGAGTTTGACATTAACCAGTTCGTTGGCGGCAAATCCTACATCTGGGGTCATGAATGCCGGGTCCTTGGCGGAAATGAATGGGACACCTGGAACAATCAGAAGAAACACTGGGTGCCCAGCGGCATCCCATGTCATCCCATCAGCAATGCCTGGAACCACCTGACCCTTCACGTACAACGCACGTCCGGCGGCAAACTTCTGTTTCACACAATTTCGCTGAATGGCAAGACCGCAACTCTCGATCGTTACGACTCACCCACAAACACCAGTTGGCATGGGGTTACCATCAATTACCAGATCGATGGCAACAAACACATTACACCTTACACCGTTTACCTCGACAAATTGACATTTACCGCCAAGTAGTCCTCCCCGCTGCAGAGGGCACGCTGTGTTGGCGTGCCCTTTGCATTTTTGGCAGACATCGCGGTTCCTTCGCCTTGCCATCCAAGGCTATAATTGGCGGAAGGTGGTCCGTGATCCCGCACCGAATCCTCGTTTTCCTCGCTGCCTTTGTCCTGGCTGTTCCTACGCTTGGTGATGTTAAGAGTTCCTCGACCCTGACTGAACAGCATCGGCTGGAACTCATTCGCACCTTCAGTTCCGACCTGGTTTACATTCGCACTCAATTCCCGATGGGAAAGGTGGGCTTGACCATCAAAGGCGGAAAAGTTTCGCCCGGCGGCGATGACCTGAACAAACTGCTTGCTCTGTGGGGACCTTCAGTGAAACCCGGCGATCGGGCGATCATCACCATGTTCCAGATGAAGGGCGACCGCATGCGCTTCGAGATCAACGGCGGCCCGGTCAAAAAAAAGAAGTGGTATCAGCGTATTGAGGTCGGCACCGGCGGTGGAATGATGACGCCCGGCGGCACGCAGGACGATCCCATCAACAATCCGCGCGGCTCGTACGTTGATCTGGTTTTTGACCATCACATTCCTGACGTATCTGTGGAAGAAGTCAAACAGATGCTGTGGCCGGTCTTTGATTTCGATTCAAAGTCGCCGCTTGAAGCCTATCTGGAATCCGTCCCGCCGAAGGTGAAAGATGCCATCAAGGCGCACCATGTTCTGGTGGGTATGAATCGGGAGATGGTGATTTACGCGAAGGGTCGGCCGCAAAAAAAGACCCGCGAGAAGGAGGGCGACGTCGAATACGAAGATTGGATCTACGGCGATCCGCCCCAGGACGTGGACTTCATCCGCATCGTCGGCGATGAGGTTGTTCGCACCGAAACCATGAAAGTGGATGGCCAGAAAGTCGTCCAGACCGAAAAGGAAATCGATCTCGGCGGCGCCACGGTGGCTAAGGCTGCGGAAAAAGAGAAGCCCGCCAATGCTCCTACTCTGAGGCGGCCCGGCGAAGAAGATCCCAACGCAGGCCCCGCTTCCGCCCCTCGCCGTCCGGTTTCCACCGACCCAACCCAGCCACCGCAGTTCCACTCCAGTCAGCCGTGAGCGGCTTCGCAGTCAAATAAGCTCTTGAAGCCTCAGACCCCGGTCTCTGTGGTATTCCTCTGTGTAACTCTATGTCCTCTGTGGTTCGAGCTCTGTTTTGAGCAGCAGGGCTTCGGAAGCTCTCCTGGAAGTGCTCCTTGTAGTTGCCACGCTCGCTGTTCGTAGGAACTTTCGCACTCATTTAAACTGAACATGTGAAGATTGCGCTGGGACAGATCAACCCCACGGTGGGCGATTTCGAGGGAAATTCATCCAAGATCATAAATTTCTCCAACCGTGCAAAGTCGTCCGGCGCAGGACTCATACTTTTTCCCGAGCTTTCCATCTGCGGCTATCCTCCCCGCGATTTAGTCGAGCGCGTCTCCTTCGTTCAGCACAATCACGAAGCTGCAGAGCACATTGCAGCTGAGACGCGCGGCATTGCGGTGGTGTGCGGCCTGGTCACCCCGGCTCAGGCAGAGACAGGAAAATCGGTTTTGAATTCCGCCGCCCTCCTGATGGACGGCCGCATCAAGTTCGTGCAGTCGAAGATGCTGCTGCCCACTTACGACGTCTTCGATGAGGTGCGTAACTTCGCTCCCGCACGCAGCCAGCTTCTGTTTCCGTTTTGCGGCAAGCAAATGGCGCTCACCATCTGCGAGGACGCCTGGAACGATAAACACTTCTGGCACCGGCGACTTTATAGCGTCGATCCGGTTGAGGCTTTAATACACGCGGGCGGAAATTTTGTGCTGAATATTTCGGCCTCGCCCTTCTGGGCAGGGAAGCGCGAGTTCCGCCGCGAGCTGCTCGCAACCATCGCGCGCAATGACAAAGTTCCGGTTGCCTTCGTCAATCAGGTGGGTGGGAATGACAGCCTCGTATTTGACGGATCAAGCCTGGTGTTCGATCGCGAAGGCAATGTGATCGCCCAAGGCAAGTCGTTCGAAGAAGATTTGGTTTTGTTTGACTCCGATTCGCTGACCGGTGACATGCACGATCAAATCGAAGGCGAAGAGGCAAGCATCTATGCCGCACTCGTTCTCGGCACCCGCGATTACGTCCGCAAATGTGCTTTCAAGCAGGTGATTATCGGACTCAGCGGCGGCATCGACTCTGCGCTGACCGCCGCCATCGCCGTGGATGCGGTGGGCCCCGAAAACGTAATCGGCGTCGGTATGCCTGGACCTTATTCATCGCAAGGTTCGATCGATGACGCTCGAACTCTGGCCACGAATCTCGGCATTCGCTTCGAAATTCTTCCTATCGGCGGGATCTTCGACGACTACCGCACCACGCTCAATTCCGTCTTCCACGGCCGCCCGGAAGACACAACCGAAGAAAACATTCAGTCTCGAATTCGCGGATCGCTGTTGATGGCGTTGTCGAACAAATTCGGCGCGCTGGTATTGAGCACCGGAAACAAAAGCGAGTTGGGCGTTGGATACTGCACGCTGTATGGCGACATGGCCGGCGGGCTCGCCGTAATCAATGATGTTCCGAAAACCCTGGTGTATCGGCTCAGCCGATACGTGAATTCACGTAAGCCAGTCATCCCTGAAGCCACGCTCGAAAAGCCGCCTTCAGCGGAATTGCGCCTCAATCAGAAGGACAGCGACAGCTTGCCCGACTACGAAGTGCTCGATGCTATTCTTGAGGACTATGTGGAGCAGGCGCACTCGGCTGAGCAGATTGCCAGCGACCACAATTTTGATCTCGAACTGGTGAAGAGCGTAATTCGTATGGTCGAGCGCAACGAGTACAAGCGCCAGCAGGCAGCGCCCGGAATCAAGATTTCTACAAAGGCCTTTGGCTACGGACGCCGTTTCCCAATCGCCGCCAAGGCCGACATATAAAACGTGCCGGGTGCAATCTGAAATGATTTTGGGGCTCGAGCATACACTCGAACCCCTTCAGGATTGCAGCATAGATTTTCTTTGCGAACTTTGCGGCGCTTCTTTTGCGCTCTTTGCGGTTAAAAGCTTTTGACCGCCAAGCGCACAAAGATCCCGCAAAGTACGCGAAAGAAGAAGGCTCGCAAAGAAAATGTGAGGATTGCTGTATTCGAGCGGTGAACTCGCCAGACCAGCCCCGGAGGGGCGAAATATGTTAGCCCAGGGCGTAAGCTCTGGGTAGGCTTCAAGATGATCAGAGTCCGGTAGGGACGACACAGGTCTTCGCGGCAAACCAGAAATCACAAGGAAGCAAAGGAAAACATGCGAAACAAATTCATACCCTTGGCTCTCGTACTGCTGAGTTTTGCTGCATTCCCTCAGGTGAAATCCAAAACCACCACGCCCGCTGCAAGCCACAACAGCGGCGAAACACCACTGCCCTCCGAAGAGACCGTCAATGCCTTTCTGCAGCAGACCTTCGGCTACGATTCCCAACTCACCTGGAAGATCGTCAGCATCCGGCCGAGCAAAGCCGAAGGCCTAGCCGAGGTGAATGTACAAATGACCAGCCCTCAGGGCCAGGGCGGCCAGAAATTTTATGTTTCTGCGGACGCAAAGCACGCCCTGGTAGGCGAAATTCTTCCCTTCGGTCCGCACCCGTTCGAAGAGACGCGACTTGAATTGAAGAAGAGAGTGACCGGCCCATCGCGTGGTCCCTCAGACGCTCCCGTGATGATTGTCGAGTTCAGCGATCTGCAATGCCCGCACTGCAAGGAAGCGAACCCAACAATCGAGCGGCTGCTGAAGGAAGAGCCAAACGTTCACTTCGTGCTTCAGAGCTTCCCGTTGCCCATGCACAATTGGGCGGCGAAAGCCGCAGCCTACGGCGACTGCACCGCCAAACTCTCCAATGACGCTTTCTGGAAGTTCGTAGCCACTGTCTACGAAGCGCAAGCCGATATCACCGCCGAGAATGCCGACCAGAAACTGACTGAGCTGGCCGACAAAGCCGGCGTCAAGGGTGCTGATGTGGCCGCTTGCTCAACTCTCAGCGAAACTCAGGCCCACGTGGAGGCTTCGGTAAAACTCGCTCAGTCGCTTGATGTGAACTCGACTCCGACCCTGTTCATCAACGGCCGGCCGATCGGCGTGGGGGGCAACAACTACGACCTGCTGAAGATGATCGTCGACTATTCCGCCAAGCAGAAATAGAAATTCGCCGGAAAGGTCATTGGCTAGCGTTCGAAGTTTATAAATAGCTGGTACATAACGTCGCAAGGCCAGGTCGGAAGTGGGAAGCAGACTTTAGAAAAGGCAACACCGGGAAGAAAAACTGTGGGAAGGCAGAGCTGGGAAGGGCACGACTTCTAGTCGTGCCGATAGCGTTATTAAACGAGACCGGATTTAGCCGCTGAGGTGCGGGCTGGAATCTAGTACACCGCCATCGTCCGAACACCGAACTGCGTCCACAACTTCGATTCGAGAGCAGGTGAATGCTGCGCCCATTCCGAAAGCTGGATCAAAATTCACAACAAATGCTCCGGCCGGACTTTCAGAACTCCGGTTTCGAGTGATGGACAACTCCAGTATCGCGTTTTGTTGATTGAATCCTTCCAATCGCAAGTCAAGCACGTCGTGAAATCGCAATGTCGCAAGAGTGTGTTTGCGTAGTACGAAATAACCTTGCTGATTGACCTCCTTGGTTAGTTCCCACACATGCAGCTTGGTTGTAAGAACGGGAAATAAGTACCGTTTTTCCTTGGGCTGTACGTCTCCACGCCAGAGGTGCACATCGAGAACTTCAGCATCATGAAATGAAGGCCAATATCCGAAAATGCTTGTAAGTTTCTCGTTTCCTTCAATCAGGGCTGCGATAGTCTCTTCTGAACTCTGCATTCGACTCTCAACCCCTACTTCGCCAGATACACTTCCGTAGCCTGCCCCGTTCCGCGGCTGACTACATGCGGAGTGATTACCACCAACAGCTCGTCGTCCTCGGTCTGTTTGCTGTTGGTTGTCACTTGATTGAGTCCGGGAATCTGTCCGAGTCCCGGAATGCCGCTCAGTGCCAAAGTCTCGCTGTGGGTGACCTCTCCCGCAACCACCGCGGGTTCTCCATCCTGCAATGAAATGCTTCCTTTGTATTCGCGGTTTCCGATGATCGGCACGCCGTTAATGGACTGTCCCGCCAGCGCCTTCAAAGCGATTTCGAGGTCGAGCCTCACATCCGTTTGCCCGACCGCCGGCTTGGCTTTGATCGTCAACCCGAGGTCTTCGTAGCTGAAAGACGGAAACGCTGCCTGAAAGCTGTTGTTCTGGATGACCCGGGAGATGGAAGACGTATTAAAAATCGGCGCGAAGCTGGCATTAAGGATCGGAAACCGGCTGCCTATCCGAAAAGTGGTGTCGTTCGCCTGCGAGGCGCGAAGCGTAGCGTGATCGAGCGTTCTGACCGAACCCTGATTCAGCGAAAGCTGCGCACTCAGCTGATCGAAACTAATGCCGGTCAAAGTCTTTCCGCCACCGAAAGTCGCTAGCGGCTGGCTGAAGATCGAATTCTGCTGGCTTTGCAGTTGTGCCAGAAGAGCTGAAATTGCCGTATTGTTTGCCTGATTGATGCCGCCGCTCGCAATCAACTGATTGATGAGGTCCTGAATATTCTGCCCGCCCAGCGCGGCCAGAGCGCCAGCAGGGATGTTGAACAGATTGAATTGATTGGGAACGTGCACGCCCAAATTGCGAGTGAGTGTATTGCTGACCTGATACACCTTCACGTCCAGCATGATCTGTGGCCGCGTCGTATCCAGGCTTTCCAGCAACTGGGTTGCGGCATTCAGCGTGTTCTGCGGGGCGCGCACCACGAGGGTCGAGGACGGCGCATTGATCGTGATGAATCTGATTTCAAAAAGATTGCGCAGCACGTTGACGAAATCATTCAGACCGGTCGGAGTATCCACTCCCGGTATGTAGAAGGTGCGCATCGCCATGCGTTCGTACTGCCGCCGGTTTTCAGCGGTGTCACCGACGATCAAAACCTGTTTGTCGCCCAGCGGAGTCCAGAACGCTTTCGTGACTTGTCCGGCAACCGAGATCGCTTTATAGAAGTCCACGTCGTCGACGTCGAACGACACCCGGCGTGAAGTAATGGAATCGTCAATCTGCGCTGAAACGCCATACGCCTGTGCGATGGAACTCAGCAGCTCACGGCTGTCTCCCCGGAAATGGAAGCTGGCCCGGTTCTGGTTCGGCGATAGCTTGATCTCAGTGGACTCTTCAACCACGCGCGGAGGAGCTGAGATCTTCGGCGCTGACCGACCCGCGACATCCAAAAGGCGCTGCTGCGCGAACTGGTTTGTGGGATCAAGGTTCATGGCGCGGCGGAAATCTGCAACTGCTTCGATCTGCTTGCCGGCTTCCATCTCCTGGCTTCCGCGCTGGATATATTTCGAAACCAGCTGCTGCTTCGCTAATTCCCGCGCGGTTACGTATTCAACGTTGCGGGGAACAAGATTTGAGGCGCGTTCGAACTCCCGATAAGCTTCGTCGGGAGACTTCTCCTGGATCTTGAGTCCGTGCGAAAATGCGGCTTTCGCTTCTTTGGTTTCGCGCGACGAGGGATTGCATTGCACGTCGCTTGCGCCCGGAGGGCAGGGAAGAAGTGCCGGAGTTTCCTTCGCGCTCAGCCGGATTTGGACCAGGCTGATTAAAAGAGCCAGCTGAGCACACCACCGCATGGCCTGATTGTAACCGCGAACTCTCACATTTCAGAGACTTTCAGCGCGCATCTAGTACCTTTGGGAACGTCCTCGGGGTTGGAAGCTTGCGCGAATTTGGCGTATAAAAGTTGGTTGGCCAGTTTCGCTCGTGTGGCACAGCCGGCTCGGCTGTGAAGAGCCGAGGGAAGCTCGGCAGCAGACATCATAAGTATCCGCGCAGGCCGAGACCTGTGCTGACCAGAGGAACGAATGCCCACTGCAATCACGAACGCGCCCAAAGGGCTGGAAGGCATTGTCGCCACCACTTCCAAGATTTGCTATATCGATGGAGATGAGGGCGTCCTCGCCTACCGCGGCATCGACATCCACGAACTGGCCGACAACTCCACCTTCGAAGAGACCTGCTATTTGCTTTGGAATGGCGCGCTACCTACTCAAGATGAATTGAAGGAACTGCAGCAAAAGCTGGCGGCCGAACGGAAGCTGGATCCCGCAATTATCGATTTCCTGCGAACTCTGCCGAAAAACGCTGCGCCTATGGATGTTCTACGCACGGCCGTGTCGGCGCTCGGGCTCTACGATGCGGACGAGAAGAACAACGATCACGAGGCCAACGTCAGGAAGTCAATTCGTTTGACATCGCAGATCGCCATGATCGTTGCGGCCTACGATCGTCTGCGAAAAGGGAAGGCCGTCGTCCAGCCCGATCCATCGCTTTCCCATGCCGCGAATTTCTTGCTGCTGTTGAACGGAACCGCGCCTTCAAAGACTGCCGAGCGCGCGCTCGACATCGCGCTTATCCTTCATGCCGATCACGAACTGAATGCGTCAACCTTTGCCGCACGTGTAACTGCGGCAACTCTTTCTGACATGCACTCGGCAATTACCTCAGCCATCGGCGCCCTCAAGGGTCCGCTTCATGGCGGCGCGAACGAGGCGGTGTTTCGTATTCTGTCGCAGATTGATGCTGCCGGCGCTGATCCAGTTGAATACATTCGCAAAATGTTGGCGGAGAAGAAGAAGATTTCGGGCTTCGGACATCGCGTGTATCACACCGAAGATCCGCGGGCGACGCACTTGCGCAAAATGTCAGAAGATCTTTGCCGTTCGAGCGGCGAGCCCAAGTGGTTTGAAATGTCGCGAAAGATTGAGCAGTTCGTGAAGGCAGAGAAGAAGTTAAACGCCAACGTGGACTTCTACTCAGCCTCGACGTATCACGTGCTCGGAATTGATGTGGACCTGTTCACGCCTATATTTGCCGTCTCACGAATCAGCGGCTGGACCGCGCACGTGATCGAACAACTCGACGACAATCGCCTGATCCGCCCCCGCGCCGATTACATCGGGCCAGCCTATCCGCAGCATTGGGTGCCGATGGAGCAGCGGTAACACACTACGGGTGCTTGAGCTTTTGCCGTTTCATGATACCCACCCTTTCGCAAAAAGCGCGAAAGGATGGGGCACCCACTTTCTAGGTGGTTTAAAAGGGTGGGCCACCCGCCCCCTCGGAATTAGGGTCCAAAAAGTCCATGCTGGACCGCGAGCAGGGTCGTTATGAAGGCGCACATCGCGTAGATAAGGCGAGACGCTTCGTCATCGTCTGCAAGTAGGCACTGTCCGAGCAAAACAAACGACCCAGCCAGCATAACACCAACCCAACGTGAGCGTGCCGTCATCGTGTGCCAGTGCGAAAAAAGCACAGCGCAGAAGACCAACAAAAGAACACCACTAACTGCAATAAACAATATCCTCGCCGGCTTATGTAACTGTTCGGGCATTTTCATTCGTTGTACCTTTCGTCAGAACCCACCACAGAAAACGGACGTGTATGCTATTCCTGGCAGTGCGCCAACACCACTAGATATCGCACCGGCTCCAAGCCAACCGGCGGCGGGTATACCCCAGACGCTACCCACGGCAAGCTTCGCCGTCCCAGCGAGGAACAAACTAGCCTTTACCAAGTTTAGACTGTCTGATCTTATCTGCTCACACTGACCAGACGATGGCTTCCAAAATGGCGGCCCCTTCCAGAGTGTCCACTTTGGCGGCTTGTTGTTCGCCGTCCCGGTCTGAGAGGCCACGTTTATTAATGGGGTAACCGATTGAAGCGGGCCGAGGTCAACTAGGTTCGGGATAAACGTACCGAGGCTGTCTTTGGGGCAGGAGGCACCCGGAGAACAATAGTTGGGAACAAAAACGGCCCCGGTGTTGAGAAGAACGCGGCCATTCTGAACGGTGTATCCGATGCTTTCCTCGTACTGAGTGAGGCCCTGTTCAATCGGGCTATTTAGTCCTGCATCTCGATAAAATTGCTGAAGCTCCGAATTGAGCCAAGCTGGACGGGTGGCCCACCCTTTTACCTCGATTTTTCTTTCCCCATTTTGAAATGTGGGTGCCCCGTCCTTGCGTTTTTTGCAAGGGCGGGTATCACGCACCGTATCACCCGCCTGATCCGCCCCCGCGCCGACTACTTCGGGCCGAGTTATCCGCAGCACCGGGTATCCAGGGAGAAGCGCCAATTTCACGAGCGAACCCGCACCCGCAATCGAATTTACTGGAACCTCTTGAGCACGACGGCGGCA
>Ga0310811_10013285_pt1 | contig 10725 bp, 10 predicted proteins | sample YCmetagenome_FD_207642 | JGI IMG/M metagenome (GOLD analysis project Ga0310811, IMG submission 207642) | Soil microbial communities from experimental microcosm in Duke University, North Carolina, United States - YC | ecosystem: Engineered > Artificial ecosystem > Soil microcosm > Unclassified ...
GATTTGCTAAGAGTTTGTTTTGTGAAACACAGATAAGCAATGAAGGGCGCTGTAAGACCTGCAAGAATATCAAAATTACGTCCTTCAAATGTCATTTGCACAGGCAGCATATTTTGAATGAAGCATAACCACAACAAGATCTCCACAAAAACACGAAACACCTGAAGCCTGATGATATTCTGAGGCGGGATAACATTCAGTATCTCTTTACCAGCTTTAGAAAATGCACTCCAGATAATCACGGGCAACGGAATAATTAATACGATAATGAGTCGCGGAGGCATTGCTGAGAAGTCCTGAATGAAACCTGTTAAGGCTAGTACGCTATTAACAATCAACCAGAATAGTATGCTGATAAATACTGATCTCCATATTTTTTTCTGCTTGTCTGAAGTGAATGATGTTAGTGTTAGAGCAGACTTCAATTCATAGAGAACAATGCCATAACAAATTAGCGTAAGGGTAATAAAGCCAACTTGAGCGAGAAGTAACAATGATGTTTTCATATTGGATAATAATTTACACCAATGTACGCAGTGATGGAAATGGCAGTGATGACAAAAATTGCTAAAAGCAAATTGTATTACGAAATGATAGATTGATAGTGGGTAGGGTAGACCCCTGTACTATTATAAAACAACCTGCTAAAAGAGCTGGCATTGTCAAAGCCAATAGAACGTGAAACTTCATGTATTGTAAGTTTGGTGTGCTTTAACAGTTCCTGCGCTTTCTTCAGTCGAACCTCCGTTACAAACTGATGTGGTGTTTTTCTAAATGCTATTTTAAACAGTCTCAAAAAATGAAACTTCGAGAGGCATGATGCCTGAGCCAATTCTTCCAGTGATAATGCTTTGTGATAATTTGAATAGATATAATCTGTTGAATAAAAGAGCCGTTGTAAGATCTCTTCCCGTGTAGATGATTTTATTGCAGGTATAGTGCCCCGCATTTTTACTATTTCGCTTTCTTGTTTAAGAAGATGTGTTAGTAATTCAATAAGTTTTTCTTCTCTGAAGAGAGCATCATTTTCACCGTGCTGTTTTATCGCTAATACTATTTTTTTAAGAAAGTCATTCTGTGATTGAAGTCTGTTGTGAAAGGCCATTGGCACATGTGGCGTCTGGAAAGTATTGTCTAATAAGTTTTCTACTTTATTTTTCAACGCTTCAAAAATCTGATCAGCAAAGTATTCTCCAAAGTGAATATTAAAAGTTTCTACAGGTTTCTTTTCATCCACTTCAAGAGTGTAGTGTTGATCAGCATTACTTAGAAAAAATAGACCCTCTTTAATGCGTACTGATTTACCCGCTACGGACACAGAACTTTCGCCAGCAAGGTTAAGGAATAATGACAGCGGACCAAGGATATTATCCCGGTAGGTACTTTTTGTTTGTGTGTTCAGAATTACCGTTGGCCATCCTTCATTTGGCAATGAGCTGCCTCCCACGCCCTTACGGTTTATAAAGCGCTGATCGGCTTGTTGCTTAAGCCATTGTAAATCTGGAAACTGATGCAGAATCATGACAATTCTCTGTACGCACATGAAGTTAAATAGTTTTTCTATGGAAAGCTTCTGTGCTTTTTATAATTTGAGCGCCCTAAGAAAAAAGTAATATGACAACAGCGTTAGTGATCCCGAAGCGTCCGGAGCGTAAGTTTTTACCCGAACAATTTACAGTAACATCATGGCAGGTTTTGAAACCCTATTTTGATAATCTCATGAGCCGGGATCTGAATTCTATGGAAGATCTTAAAAAATGGCTTCACGATCGCAGCGAGTTAGAGTCTGTAATTTCGGAGGATATGGCCTGGCGATATATCAAAATGACATGCTATACTGATAATGAGGAGTACACTAAAAGCTACCAGGATTTTGTCGTAAACATTCAGCCAGAGATAGCACCAGTATCTGATCAACTGAATAAGAAAGCAGCTGCCTCTTCTTTCCTTACAGATTTATCACGTCAGGCAGGTTATGATATCATGATACGCAATCTGAAAAAAGAGATTGAGATTTTCAGAGAAGAGAACGTGCCATTATATACGGAGATTCAAACGGAAACTCAGAAGTATGCACAGCTTTCAGGTGCTATGACAGTTGAGCTCGACGGCAAAGAAGTTACACTTCAACAGGCTTCAGTTCTTTTAATGTCTACCGACAGAGCCAAGCGTGAAGAAGTCTATCATAAAATATCAGCGCGTCGTTTACAGGATAAAGAAAAACTTGATGATTTGTTTTCAGCTTTGATAAAGTTGCGCCATCAGGTTTCATTGAATGCAGGCTTTGCTAATTTCCGCGATTACATGTTCAAGTCTCTTGGACGATTTGATTATACAACACAAGATTGTTTCAATTTTCATGATGCTATTCAGAAAGAAGTAGTGCCAATCATGAATGATATGACCGTGGAGAGAAAGACTGCTTTGAAAGTAAACTCACTTCGTCCATGGGACAAAGCTGTAGACCCTGAAGGAAGAGAAGCATTAAAACCATTTACATCCGGTAAAGAGCTTACCGATAAAACTATTGAATGCTTTAAGCGACTTGATCCATACTTAGGGCAGTGTCTGTCTATCATGAAAGAGATGGGACATCTTGATCTTGAATCAAGAAAAGCCAAAGCGCCTGGTGGATATAATTATCCGTTAGCTGAGATTGGTGTTCCTTTCATTTTTATGAATGCAACATCAACCCTTCGCGATATGGTTACCATCATGCACGAAGGTGGCCATGCCATTCACAATTTTGTTACACGCGATTTAGAACTCAACGATTTTAAATCAACACCATCAGAGGTTGCAGAGTTGGCGTCCATGTCAATGGAATTATTGTCAATGGATCATTGGGATGTCTTCTTTACCAATGAAGCTGAACTGAAACGCGCCAAGCGCGAACACCTTGAAGACATTCTTGAAACACTTCCATGGGTTGCAACCATAGATAAATATCAACACTGGATTTATGAAAATGCAAATCACTCGTTGGAAGACAGAAAGAAAGAATGGAATAAAATCTTCGATCAGTTTGCTGATACTGTTACAGATTGGAGTGGTTTACAGGATGCAAAAGATTATCTGTGGCAAAAGCAACTACATCTTTATGAGGTGCCATTCTATTACATTGAATATGGTATGGCCCAGCTTGGTGCTATTGCTGTTTGGCGTAACTTCAGAAAGGATAGAGCTAAGGGATTGAATGGATATTTAAATGCGCTGAAGCTTGGCTACATGCGTACTATTCCAGAAATCTATAAAGCAGCAGATATAAAATTTGATTTCAGCAGAGAATACATAAAAGAGCTGATGCAATTTGTGAGAGAAGAACTTGCAAAAGTTTAACGACGAGCTTTATCGAGGAGGTTACTAAACATAGTAGCCTCTTCTTCTGTCAGGTCTAATAGCGAATCCATTTCTTCGGCACTTTTATCGATGGTTTGAAGCAATTTCATGCCTTCATTTGTAATAGAAACGTCAACAGCGCGCTTGTCTTGTGGGCAAATATTTTTTGTAATTAAATCCTTGGCAGCTAGTCTGTCAAGAAGTCTGGATACATCAGAATTTCTATCCAGCATACGAGATTTTATTTCAGTACCTGAAATGCTTTTAGGATGTTGGCCTCTCAATATCCGCAGAATATTAAATTGCTGCGATGTGATGCCATAAGGCTTCATAAAATCTTGCTGCTTCGAAGACAACCAATTGGTTGTGTAGATAAGATTGATGATCGCCTTTTGCTGAGCGTTCCGAAATTTACTTTGTTTGATCTCTTCTTCAATTTTCATGATTTGGCAATAAGGCATTTATAGGTTAATAATAAAATAAGCTTTGCTGTTAAACAAAGCTTATTTTATTAATTAAGCCGTTAAGCCTTAGTCTTTGCTGAATTCTGCATTAGCATTAATAGCAACTTCGTCGCTAACAACAGCATCTGCTGTACCTGCACCTACTCCAAAGTCTTTTCTTTTCAATGTACCAGTGATTTTAAAACCAGCAACATTTTTCTTTGAGTAAGGATGAACAATTGGACCGTTTACAATAACATCCAATTCAACAGCCTTTGTTACACCGTGTAAAGTAAGATCGCCAGTCAATTTGTATTTCTTACCATCTACTTTCTTGAATGATTTGCTTTTGAAAGTAAGCGTAGGGAATTTAGCTACATCAAAGAAATCAGGAGTCTTTAAGTGCTCATCTCTCTTATCCATATCAGTGTTGATGGTATTAACATCTGCAGTTAATTCAATAACAGCATCTGAGAAATCATCTTTTGATGAAGTTAATTTTACATCAAATGATTTGAAAGAACCTTCAACTGTAGAAAGTAATAAGTGAGTTACACCAAAGCCAAGTTTAGCATGGGCTTTATCAAGTGACCAGTTTTGTGCAAATGTGCTACCAGCAATAAGGACAAGTGCGAGTAATGAACTAATTTTTTTCATGTTTTGATTTAGTTTTATAATGTTTGATGCGAGTATAACGTAAGATAATGATTATATGTTTAAACATATAATTTTTATTTTGTAACTATCTGATTCACAGTAACAATAATTTCATTATTGACTAAATATACGCTAAAAGATAAAGCCTGTAATACCTGATTTTTAAGGTATAAAGTTTACAGCTTGAGATAGAAATCCTTTGTAAGGTCTTTATACGATGAAGACCAGTTTTCACCCTCTTCATATAACACAATCTCACCGGTTTCTACAGACTTGGTCTGATATGAAAACTCCAGGAGAAGTCGCTCGATAGGTTTCTCTTTACGCGTGCGAAAACTCCATTGCCGATTGCAAGTCAATTGATATTTGCTCGCGAGCTCTATAAAGTTCAACCCTTCCTGGTAGGGAAGAATCACATTGAATTTCCCGTCTCTATTTAATAATCGCACAGTTTCTTTTAGCAGATCTTGAAAAGGTAATGTATCGGTATGTCGGGTAATGGCTCTTTTTTCTTCTGGTGGTTTCTGACTGTTTTCAAAGTATGGTGGATTTGATATAATCATATCATACTTTATTGTGGATTCGAATTGTTGAATAGGTGTATGATGAACGGTAATTTTTTCTGCCCATGGAGAATGCATTACATTTTCAGCAGCTTCATGTGAAGCATGAGCTTCCAGTTCTACAGCATCAATCTTTATTGACGATGTTGCACGTTGTGCGAGCATTAATGCAATTAATCCTGAGCCTGTACCAATATCAAGAATAGATTGAGCTGCATTAATATTTGCCCACGCACCTAACAGTACACCATCTGTGCCGACCTTCATCGTTGATCGATCGTGATGAATTGTAAACTGTTTGAAACGAAACGGTGTGTGTTTCATCTTCTTAAATTATTTTGGCAGAGCAGCTATTACACCATTTACGAGATTAGCCATGCTAAAATTTTTATTATGTGTTACGCCGAGCCTGACTACCACAAGTTTTTTAGAAGGAACAATAACGATGAACTGTTTTTCAAATCCGTCGGCCATGATAGATTCATTCGGCAGACCTGGATATTCTACATCAGATGGATTTGCCGGATCTCCAAGATTGAGCCACCACTGCGCACCATACTGTCTGTTCTTTGCAGCAGGTGCCGGTGTCGATGAGTATTTCACCCATCCTTCCGGAAGAATTCGTTCGCCATTCCATACGCCATCATTTAAATAGAGCAGACCAAATCGCGCCCAGTCGCGTGCAGTAGCAAAACTGTACGATGAGCCAACAAATGTTCCGGAAGCATCTGGTTCAATAATAGCATGCGTCATTCCTATTTTATAGAATAAGCGTTCATAAGGAAGTCTATAATATTGATCATCGCCTGCAGCTTGTCTCACAATCCTTGAAAGTATGTTGGTTGAGCCACTGGAATATTGAAAGAATTCGCCGGGCTTATGCTTCAATGGCAAGCTTGCTGCGTAAGCTGCTTTATCGTCGCTTCTTATAAACATGTTATGAAAATCAGAAGTAGGAATGAAATACGACTCTGACCATTTCAAACCACTACTTGCCTGAAGTAAATTATTGAGTGTTATTTCTTTTCGCCCATCATGTTGCCATTCAGCTACTGGGGCAGGAGCCTCAACAGTCAACTTGCCATCTTTAACCATCAAGCCCACCAGTGCATTGGTGATACTTTTCGTCATGGACCAACCCATCAATCTCGAATGCTGATTAAATCCGTCAGCATACTTTTCGCCAATCAGTTGTCCATTGTATACAACAACAACGCCGTGTGTGTAGACTGGTTTTTTCGGATCTATATCTACGAAAGCATTTTCAATAGCTTGTTTTACAGCATCGTAATTAACACCGGGTATGATAGTATCTGAAACCAGATTACCAGTAGGCCATGCAATAGAATCCGTATTGACAGGTGATGAGGCAATGCTGATTTTTTGATTTCTTACTTCGGCTTCAGATTGTTCGGATAATAAAGTACAACCCAACCCATTTCTGAAAATAGCCTTACTGGATTTCCAAAGAATAGAAGCCGTAACAGTAGAGTCCTGATTATTAACTTCAATACCGGCACTCGATAAGCCAGGAAAAACTTGTAATTCTTTTTCTTTAACACTTTCAACTGTTCGGCCCGTAACAAAAACACAAGAACAAACTGTTTTCGACACCATACCTGCCATAACTGTAGGGAAGGTGAGGAGTACATAGAGTAAAGCAAGCAACAACAAAGTAACAATGCCCAGTGAAATCCTTATTAACCATTTTTTCATGCAGCTACTATTTTTATTTCGAGTATATAATTCTGAATCTTAAATCGCTACTAATCTACAGATATCATTCAGTACAATCATTTTAATAGTCTATCAAATTTTTAACTCAATATCCTGGGAAGGGTAGAATCCAATAAAAAACCACCTTAAACATTTAAGGTGGTCTTATGTATTTAGAGTTGTATTTGGATTTGCTTAATGACTATCCGGAGCAATCATGAGTTGAGGAGTTTTGCTATCAGTAACAATAACTTTGGCATTGACTGAGTTGGCCAGACTCTTGAGCATTTGAATGTTATTATACTGGAGCAACTTGTCTGTGAGCGATTCATTAATAATGGTCTGAGCTTTCTTAATACCTTCAGCTTCAATAACCAGTCGCTCAGCTTCTTTTCTTTGTTTCTCTACAATAAACTCCATTTGTAATGCAGCTTGTTCTGCATTCACTTTGTTTTCTATAGCTTGTATTAATTGAGTAGGGAGGATGATGTCTTTTAATAGAACAGCATCTACAATAAAACCATATTGAGCAATGTGGGTTGATAACTCATCCGCAATAGCCTTTTCAATTTTCGTTCGTTCAGTAGCATAAAGTTCTTTGGCGAAATAACGCGCCGATACTTCCCGGGCCGTCGCCCTGAAATTACTGAGCACCATTACTTCTTCGTAGTTTCTTCCGAACCGTGTATAAACTTCTTTTGCACTGGCAGGATTTACATGATATAAAAGACTGATTTCAGTGTTGACGCTTAAGCCTTCTTTGGTAGGGAGAGGCAGGTTGTTAAAGCTTTCTACGGTACGAGTGTTAATTTTAACAATAGTGGAAGAGATAGGACCATACCATTTTATTCCTTGCGTGACGGGTTTTTCTTTTATAACACCGTATCGTTGAACAATACCAACTTCTCCTGGACGTACGATAGTACATTGTGATAATGTAAAAGCAAGTACTAATAATGTGCATGCTTTGAACACGTTTTTCAGCTTCATATTTAGATGGATTTAAAAGATTAAAAAAAAATTAAAACGCTGAGTATAGTCGATCGATATATAAGGAGTTTCAACTACTGTTAACGGCATTTATTTTAAGAAGGTTGAGTGGTGAAAGAAGCATAGAAGATAATGTCATTATTGTAGAGTAGCTTGCAGAAAAATTGACATTGAATAAAAGAGTAAAATTTACATCAGAGGAGCTGAAGGATTTTCTGAATGAAAAATCAGATTACTACAATCAGCGTGGCTTTATAGAACATGATCCTGTTGGAATACCTCATCAGTTTGCTAAAAAGCAGGATATTGAAATTGCAGGACTCTTCGCAGCCACACTTGCATGGGGGCAGCGTGTTACTATTATAAGAAAGTGTAAAGAGCTATTGTCAATGATGGACAATGATCCGCATCAATTTATAATGAATCATACAGCGAAAGATCTTAAGGTTTTTTTAAGTTTTAAACATCGTACATTCAATGCCACAGATACTCTTTATTTTATTGAGTTTCTTCGATGGTTCTATAAAAAACATAATTCGCTTGAAGAGGCTTTTATTGTATCACCAGGTGCAGAGACTATTGAAGCTGGTCTCATTAATTTTTATAATCTCTTTTTCAGTTTAGAAGATCATCCAACCCGTACAAAGAAGCACGTAGCATCACCACTTCGAAAATCTACCTGCAAGCGTTTGAGTATGTATCTGCGTTGGATGGTTCGTAACGACAAGCGCGGCGTTGACTTTGGTATCTGGAATACCATTTCACCATCTCAACTGGTTTGCCCGTGTGATCTTCATGTCGATCGTGTTGCACGAAAGCTAAAATTGATCAAGCGAAAACAAACCGATTGGCAAACTGTTTTAGAGCTTACTCAAAATCTAAGAAAGATTGATCCGATAGATCCTGTTAAATATGACTTCGCTTTGTTTGGGCTTGGTATTGAAGAGGGCTGGTCTAAATAAAACTAATTCCCGATGGTAAGACTGTCTTGGGTAACGATGAGGCTAACCAGTACAACAGTTATCAGAAATACAGCAACCAGCATATGGACCAGGTTGCTTTTGTTTTTAGTAAGGAGTAACACCAGTAAAAGAATGGCTACACTGCTTTGAATTATTCTACCAATCATTGCCAGCATGTCATGCATTTCAAAGGGCTCTATAGTAAGGTTATGAATAATACTGAGCACCAGTGCTATGATGGCACAGATAAAGAACTTAGGGTAGTTGCTGAAGTAAAATTCTTTAGGATTAAATTCTTCTTTGGGATCTGACGGGAACAGAAGATGAGCCAGCACATATAGATTAATAGGGTAGAGGATGATGAACAAAAACATGGGCAGATGCCATGCCTGCACAGACTTGAGCGAGTAACTTACCCACCATTCATGAATGTGAAGAACAAAGACGAGCAGAAGCCACGTGTTGTAAGGTGTGTACCACCTGAATCGTTTGTGTTTGATGAGCTCGGCAAGGCCCGTAAGAATAGTGGTAATACCTAAACCAAGAATTATAGAAACAAGAACGATGACATATTCAAAAGGACTCATTCAATTGATTTTTGGGCGAAAACACTACCTAATTTATACTCATTCTAAATTAATAACATGACTTTTCAGGTTTCACTCTGTAATGCTCATGGCAATTCATAAAACTGTTGAAAAAACCTATTAAAAAGTGGTTCTGTGCATAAAATAAATTTGAAAAAATGACTTGGGATAGTAGATTTGTGCCACTTGTCGAAATAACGGACACTAAATCTAACATGACAAAAAATCATACTTCTTCCGCAGTCAAGTTTCTCTTCTTAGTATTTCTTTTTACGATCACAAGTTTCATAGTTAATGCTCAGCTATCTACAGATCCAGCCGTTATTGGTGAGGGTAAGTCTTTATTTGAAGCAAACTGTAAAGCGTGTCACCGTGTTAAAGTAAAATTAGTTGGACCTGCCCTTGCCGGAGTTTACGATCGTGTGCCGTCACTTGACTGGATCAAGAACTTTGTGAAGAACTCTTCTAAAGTTATTGCCAGCGGTGATGCTTATGCAGTTAAACTTTACGAGGAAAATAACAAGACTCAGATGACTGCTTTCACATCGTTGAAAGATGAACAGATCATGGCTGTTATTTCTTATGTTAAAACTGAGGCAGATAAACCAGATGCACCTGTAGCAACAACACCTGGACCAGGAACTCAAACAGCTTCTGGAGATCAAGGTGTTCCTTCTACTTACCTGAACGTCATTCTCGTTGGGATGATCATCATCCTTATCTTACTCTTAGTAGTATTAGGATTTCTGGTGTCAGCACTGAAACGTTTCTTAGATAATAAGAGCCTGACAGAAGAAGAGAAAGATGTTGTTGAATCTCCTTATACGTTTACTTCTGTAACCAGCAGTTCGGCATTCATCTTTATTGTAGCTTTCATAGTAGCCGCTTTAGGATTTAAAGCTGTGATCAATGGACTCTTATCTATTGGTGTGCAACAAGGTTATGCTCCAAAACAACCAATTGCATTCTCTCATAAAATACATGCCGGTCAAATGGAGATCGACTGTAAATATTGTCATACCGGAGTAATGAAAGGCAAGAGCGCTAACATTCCTTCTCCTAATATATGTATGAACTGCCACAACCAGATCAAGTCAGGCACGAACACCGGCGAAGGTGAAATTGCCAAGATTGTTGCAGCTTACGAAAATAACAAACCTATCGAGTGGGTTCGTATTCACAACCTGCCAGATTTAGCTTACTTCAATCACTCTCAACACGTTAACGTAGCAGGTGTTGAATGTCAGACATGCCATGGACCTATTCAGGAAATGGATGTAGTTCGTCAGCACTCTTTATTAACAATGGGCTGGTGTATCGACTGTCACCGCAAGACAGATGTTAACACAAAAGGCAATGCCTACTATGATAAGCTTGTTGAACTTCACAATGCTTCTAGCAAAGAAGCTATGAAAGTTGAAAACATCGGAGGACTAGAGTGCGCGAAGTGCCACTATTAAGATAAATT
>Ga0310811_10013286_pt1 | contig 10724 bp, 10 predicted proteins | sample YCmetagenome_FD_207642 | JGI IMG/M metagenome (GOLD analysis project Ga0310811, IMG submission 207642) | Soil microbial communities from experimental microcosm in Duke University, North Carolina, United States - YC | ecosystem: Engineered > Artificial ecosystem > Soil microcosm > Unclassified ...
CGGTCCAGCCCGGGTCATCGTGCACCACGAGCCGCCCGTACACGTGCGCGGTCACGTAGTTCCAGGTGGGCACCACGCGCCCGTGCTCAACCTTGGACGCATACCAGCCCGGCGAGATGTAGGCATCGGGCCCGCGCACGATGACCAGCGCCTCCCCGACCGCGTCAAGCTTCCACTGCGGGTTGTTGCGCGCCACGTGCCCGTGCAGCGCCCCGTGTGCTCCGGCAGACGGTTCATAAATGAAGGGCAGCATCGTCGCCACGAGCCCCTCGGCAGTCAGGGTCACCAGGTCAGCCGCCCCGTGATTGCGCAGCAGGGCGTCAACCGTCGCCTCATCGGGCGCGAAATGGGCAGGGATGTACATACCGCCTCCTCCTCCAAGCAGGGTAAACCGTCCAGCGCGCGGAGCAGCCTAGCCGTGTGGCACTCAGGGCTAAAACCGTTTTAGCCCTGAGTGCCGCACGCATGCTTCTATTGACCTTGCGGCACACACGCCCACTACCATTCCGGCCTTGCGTGCCACACGCCCACCCGCATTCGGGCCCTGCGTGCCACAAGGCCCGAACAGTCGTAACCTGGACACATACCGAAATAGGCAGAAACACAGCTGTCACCTGCTGAAATAAGCGTGGAACAGCGGCTCTCTACTCTGGGGGTCGTGGCGGACATTTTCGATGGTTACCTGCTCGCCGAGGCCTGGGACGAGATGTTCGCAGCCCCAGGCAAGCCACGCGCGGCGTACGACGCCCTGGTGAGCGTCCTGCAGCCCATGGACCCAGGCGAGCTCAGGTATCGCGCTGACCAGCTGGCCCGGGTCTTCACCGACCGCGGCGTCACCTACGACTACGCGGGTGAGGAACGGGCCATGCCCACCGACCTCATCCCGCGGGTCATCGACGCACGAGAGTGGGATCTCGTATCGAGAGGCGTCCGCCAGCGGGTCAGGGTCCTTGAAGCCTTCCTGGAAGACGTCTACGGGCCAGGCCGCGCCTTCGACGACGGCGTGGTCCCCTGGAGCCTCGTCTTCACCAGCGAGAAGTTCCGCCGCGAGGTAGCCGGGCTGACGCCGCCCAACGGTGTCCGCGTCCACGTCGCCGGCATCGACCTCATCAGAGACGAACAGGGCAAATTCCGTGTCCTCGAGGACAACGTCAGGGTCCCGAGCGGGGTCAGCTACGTCCTAGAGAACCGGCTCGCCATGACCCGCCTGTTCCCCGCCTTGTTCAGCGATCAGAAGATTCACCAGGTCGACGAGTACCCCTCACGACTGCTCACGGCCCTCAGCGCCGCCGCGCCGCACGGCGTGGAAGATCCTTTCGTCGTGGTCCTCACCCCCGGCGTGCACAACGCCGCCTACTTCGAGCACACCCTCCTGGCAAGGCTCATGGGGGTCGAACTCGTCGAGGGCCGCGACCTGTTCTGCTCGGGCAACCGCGTCTACGTGCACACCACGCACGGCAGGCGTCGGGTCCACGTCATCTACCGGCGCGTGGACGACGAGTGGCTCGACCCGCTGCAGTTCCGCCCCGACAGCCTCCTCGGCTGTCCAGGCCTGGTCAACGCGGCCAGGCACGGGACCGTGACGATCGCCAATGGCATCGGCAACGGCGTCGCTGACGACAAGCTGATTTATACGTACATGCCGGATCTCACCCGCTACTACCTCGGCGAAGAACCAATCCTGGAAAACGTAGAGTCGTACCGGCTCGACGACCCCGACGTCCTCGACTGGGTCCTGTCCGAGGTCGGCAACCTCGTGCTCAAGCCGGTCGACGGCGCAGGCGGCGCGGGCATCGTCATCGGCCCGAAGGCGACCGAGGAAGAGCTGCACGCCCTAAAAACCACGGTCAGGGCCAACCCGAGAGGCTGGATGGCCCAAAAGCCCATCGCCCTGTCCACCTCCCCGGTGCTTATCGGCGAGAAGCTGGCCCCCAGGCACATCGACCTAAGGCCGTTCGCCGTCAACGACGGCAGCGACGTCTGGGTCCTGCCCGGCGGCCTCACCCGCGTGGCGCTCAAGGAGGGGGAGCTCAAGGTGAATTCCAGCCAGGGCGGCGGGTCGAAGGACACCTGGGTCCTCGACCGGGGCCACGTGCAGGAAACGGTGGAAGAAGCCAAGGAACGCCTCGCCATGGCGCTCCCCGAAATGACCCGGGCGGAAGCCGCGAGCACCCCGGAGATGGTCGCCATCACCCGGCAGATCGGCCCCGACCAGTGAACGCCGAACTGCTCAGCCGCATCGCGGAGTCCATCTACTGGACGGGAAGGTACGTCGAGCGGGCCGACGACACCGCCCGCCTCATCGACGTCTACATCCACCGGATGCTGGGCGAGGCGGGCACGGACTCCGACGCGGCTTGCCGCGCGCTGTTCGGCATCCTCGGGGTTCCGGTGGCCGAAGGCGAAGAACTCGATGTTGACCTGGTGCTGTTCCGCCTGGTCTTCGAGGCGCAGTCGCCGAGTGCCATCGCGGGCTCGATGCTCGGCGCGCGGGCGGGCGCACGCGGCATCCGCGAGGTCATCTCCAGCGAGATGTGGGAGTGCCTGAACGTCACCGCGCACGGCCTCGCCGGCCAGAAGCGCGCCGCCGAGCGCCTCGGCCCGCACGTCTACCTCCGCTACATCAGGGAGCGGTCCGCGCTGTTCTTCGGCTTGGCGGATTCCACGATGAGCCACGACGACGCCTGGCGCTTCCTAGTCCTGGGCCGGAGCCTGGAACGCGCTGACATGACCGCGCGGCTCCTGCTAGCGCGGATGTCCGCCCCCGACGACCTCGGCTGGCCGGTGCTGCTGCGCGCCTGCGGCGCTCACGAGAGCTTCATCAGGACCCACGGCTGGTCCGCCGAGCCGTCCCGCGTCGCTGAGTTCCTGCTCCTCGACCGCCTCTTCCCGCGCAGCGTGGTGCACGCGCTGACCATCGCGGAGGAGTGCCTCGCGGCGCTCAACCCAGGCGCGACCAGGGCCGGAGTCGACGACCTGGCCCGCCGCCCAGTCGGCAGGCTCAGGAACCGGCTGGAGTACGCGGACCCGAAACAGCTCACGGCCCAGCTGCCTGAGCTGCTGAGTACCTTGCAGGAGACCTGCGTGCAGGCGAGTGAGGCGATCGCCAAACGGTACTTCCAGTACCGGGCCCCGGTCGCCTGGGAACGGGGCGGCTAAGCGTGGGCTGGCGACTAAGAATCGAGCACACTACCAGGGTCACGTACGCGAGCCCGGTGCTGACTTCGTTCAACGAGGCGCGGATGACCCCACTGACCCTGCCGACTCAAGTCACGCTTGAGGCAAGGGTGACGGCAGGTCCCGGCGTCCAGGTATGGACCTACAGCGACTACTGGGGCACGTTCGTCTCCGTCTTCGACCTGCCGGACGCGCACGACGAACTCGCCATCCGCGCCGTCGCCACGGTGGAGACCGAGCCGTTTCCGGGCATCCCGGCCGCCGCGGAGCGCCCCACCTGGACGGAGATCAGCGACAAGGCGAAGCGCGGCAGGCTGCTTGAGTTCCTGCTGCCCACCCAGCTGACGACCGTGGCGGAAGAGATCACCAGCGCGGCGAAAACCGAAATTTCCGGCCTGTCCCCGGACGCCGCCGCCGAAGCGATCTCCGACCGCGTCCGCGAGCACGTCACCTATATGCCGGGCGCGACCGGCGTCCGCACAAACGCCCAGGAAGCCTGGGACAAGGGCCAGGGCGTCTGCCAGGACATGGCCCAGCTCACGGTCGCCCTGATGCGCTCTGTCGGCCTCCCCGCCCGGTACGTCTCCGGCTACCTGCACCCGCAGGCGCAGCCAGAACCGGGCAGCACCGCCGTCGGCCAGTCCCACGCCTGGGTGGAGTACTGGGCGGGCGCGTGGACTCCGCTCGACCCGACGAGCGGCGCCGCGGTCGGCGAGCGGCACGTTGTCGTCGCCCGCGGCCGCGACTATGTCGACGTCCCCCCGCTCAAAGGCATCTACCACGGCCCCGCAGCCGGCGACCTGCAGGTCACCGTCGAGGTAACCCGCCTCGCCTAAGGTCAAGATCAACACCGTCATCCAGAACGGCCGCTGCCTTCGCCCGGTGGCTCTACTCCTTGCTCTGCGGCGGCGAGCGCGTGACTGATGGCGGCTGCGCGCGTCACGTCCCAGGTGAACCCCGGATCGGGTTCGAGGAAAGCGGTCGCGATGGCGCCCAGGCCAAGTGCCCGGTGACGGTGACGCTGTCCGCGCGCCGGGACGGGGCGGCGATCGAGGCCGCCGGGTCGCTGCCGGTCGCATTCTCCGACTTCCGCATCGCCGGACCGCGCGGTACGGCTTCCTCGGGTCGCTCGCCAGCAACGGGACCGCGGAGTTCCTGCTCATCCTGCGACCGCAGTGAGAGACCCGACAGCCGCCTTCATGGTGCTGAGGGACGCGATGGCCGCCCCGCGGGGCTGATCGCCGCTCCGTCCGGGACGCGGTGCTGTTACTGGCATACTGTCCGCATGACTCGGCGTGCGGCGAATGGTGAAGGCGGGGCCGGGCCCGCCGCCAGGTTGAGGGCCGAGCACGCCGAGGCCACCCGCCGTGCCGTGCTCGCTGCCGCCCGCTCGCTGTTCGGCCGGAACGGCTACGCGCAGACGTCGGTGGACGAGATCGCGGACGCGGCCCGGGTCACCAAGGGCGCGGTGTACCACCACTTCGCCAACAAGCAGGCGCTGTTCCGCGCCGTCTACGCGCAGACTGGGGCCGACGCGCAGGACCGCGTCATCCAGGCGGGCGGCCTGGGGGCGGGGGCCGACGCCCAGCCGGTTGACCAGATCGTCGCGATGATGAGCGCGTACCTGGACGCCTCGCTCGACCCTGAGTTCCGGCGGATCATCCTGATCGACGGGCCCGCCGTCGTGGGCTTCGACGCCGAGGCCGAGGCCGCCGCCGCGGAGCAGCCCGGCATGCAGGCCCTGCGGTCGTTCATCGCCATGTCGATGGCGCACGGCCAGCTGATCGAGCTGGACCCGAAGCAGCTGACCGAGCTGATCGGCGGCATGGCCTGGCTGGCAGGCAGCATCATCGCCCGCGCGGCCGACCCGGAAGCGGCCAGGGCATCCCTCGGCCGGGTCGTCGACGTGATGCTCCGCGGCCTCGCCCCGGACACCACCAAGTAGCAAAACCCCAGCGTTTCGCATGGTTGTGATCTTCGCATACCGAGGGTATGTTTTATACCCATGGAATCCGGAAAGCTGGAAACCCGGCTCGGCCCGCTCGCCTGGCAGTCGTCTGGCACGGGACCGGCAATCGTCTTCTACGCCGGCGCGCTCGCGAACCACGACCTGTGGCGCGACGTCATCACTCCGCTCAAGGACCGCTACCGCTGCGTCACGGTCGACCTTCCGCTCGGCGCGCACCCCTGGCCCCTGCACCAAGGGGCCGACCGCTCGGCCACCTCGCTGGCCCGGCTGATACCCGACTCACTCGAACTGCTCGACCTGCACGACGCCACGGTCGTCGTGAACGACACGGCTGGCGGGCTGCTCTTGCTGTCGCTCGCCAGCGGGCACCCCGCCCTCGACCGCATCGGCCGCCTCGTGCTGACCAACTGCGAGAGCTACGAGCATTTCCCGCCGGAGTCGCTGCGCATGGCGGCCCAGATGTGCCGCCTGCTTCCCGGGCTCGCCACCGCGGGCATCAGGCTGCAGGCGCGCCGGGGGCTCCGCTCGCCGGAAGCGCGGCGCAAGGGCACCGCTACGGTCGCTGCCACCGAAATCGACGACGCGCGGGTCGCGTCGTTCGCCGACCCTGGCCAGCGTGACCGCCGGGTGAGTGGCGACCTCGTCGCCGCGATGGCCGGCTGCCACCCGCAGCTCATGCTGGACGCCGCCCGCGAGATCCCGCGCTTCACCCGGCCAGTCCTGCTGGTCTGGGGCACGGAGTGCCGCTTCTTCCCGGTAGCGCACGCGCAACGCCTGGCGGCGGACTTCCCCCGCGCCACGCTCATCACTGTCCCCGGCGCCAAGACATGGGTCCCGGTCGACAACCCGGGGGCGGTAGTCGGTGCGATCGCCGACTTCGTCCCCGCCGCCCCGGTGCGGTAGCGGTTAACTCGCGCCTGCGCCGTGCTCGCCGGCCGGGAGGCCCCGCTGCTCTCGGTACCGGATCACGAAGAGGCCGTATGCCACCGGCCCGGCGAGCAGCGGCAGCCAGTACGAGGCCAACCGGTAGGCGAGCGTCGCCAGGGCGGCCTGACTTGAGTTCACGTCGGCCAGGATCAGGAGGCCGGTGAGGCTCGCTTCCACGATCCCGAGACCGCCCGGGGTGAGGGGGATCATCCTGACGATGCCGGCCAGCGCATAGGCGACCAGGACCAGCGAAGGCCGCGGACGGCTGCCGGTCGCCTGCAACGCCGCGAGCAGGCAGAGGTAGTCGAAAGCCAGCCGGCCGGCGCTGAGCAGGACCGCCTGCCACCACTGCCTGCCGAGGGCCTCCCGGATGTCATTGCGCTGGGCGACCAGCGTCTGGTCGAGTCCCTCCAGCGGCGGCCGGTTCCGCAGGACCAGGTTCCTGAGCCGCTGTGCGCGCCGGCCAACCCAGCGGAGCGGCGCATCGTAGGTCAGGAGCACCGCCCCGAACGCGGCGAAGACCACGAACACGATGGCACCGAAGATCGCCGCGTTCACCAAGCCCCGGCTACTGGGGGCACCAGCCAAGATGACGGGAAGGGCGATGGCCGGCAGGGCGAGCAGGCCGCCCACCCCGAGGAGGGCGGAAGCCGCAAGACCGCCGACCGTCGAGGTAGTGTCCTGTCCGCTGACCGCGAGCATCCGGAACTGTACCGCCGCGCCTACGGCCGCACCGCCCGGCATGATCAGGGTGACTGCGTTGCCAGCCAGCAGCGACGTGATGACAGGAAACCAGCTCCTGGTCCGCAATGCCAGGCGCTGCAGGGCGAACGTGCAGGTGAAGTGGGCGATCTCCGCCGCGATCGCCACGATGATCCACCAAGGGTTCAGAGTCGACAGACGCGGCCAGGACGCCAGCACTTCGGTGATGACCGGGAGCACGAGGTAGATGGCGATGCCCGCCACAACCACCGAGGCAGCCCGCTTGACCAGCGTTTTCCATGGCAGCGAGTGTGACTTCTCGTCCTCGATCCTGGCGGCCAGGGACGGCTTGCCGGCAGGGCCCATGTCCCCTTCCTGAACCACTGGTGCCCTGGAGCCTGCTCCCGTCTGCGGCTCACGAGCGGATCATGCTGGCCTGCCCACGGTAGCCCGCTGGCAGGCGAACGGGACTCATTCGTTTCGGGTGACCTGAGCCGTCGGCCTCCGTGGTCGGATGAGGCCATGAGGCTGTCGCCGCGGGCCGAGATGGCGCTGGGCGCCAGCGGCGCGACCCTGCTCGCCGGGGTACTCGGGCTGGCGTGGTGGTTGTGGCGCCACCGGCCAGGGCGCGAGCCAGGTGTGCGCCCGCGGCGAACCCCGGCCGCCCTCGTCGCCGTGGGGCTGCTGGTGATCGCGGTTGGCGCCGTCTGGCGGCTCGTGATCCTCATCGATCCGGTGCCCGCCTGCTCGCCCCCTGGCGGCACGCTGCCGCCCAGTTCCCTCAACGCGGCGGTGGTCGCGCAGAAGGCGGTGACCTGGCCGGAGACGGGGATAGGGATTCTGTACGCGCAAGCCGACGGCGCGCAGGTGTGCTGGTCGCGCTCGGCGAACAACTACGTCGCGGTAAACGCGGACAACATCGCCGGAGCGAGCGCGCTCACCATAGGCGACGTCGTCCTTACGCCAGGGTTCAACATTCCCCAGGAAAACCGGGCGAAGCTGGTCGCCCACGAGGCGCGGCACCGGGTTCAATGGGCGATCGGGACCGTGATCGCGGGTCCCCTGGCATTTCCCATCGCGTACGCCGTTGATGAGTTCTTCTTTCCCGGCTCACGCAACCACTTCGAGCGCTGGGCCGGCTTGGACACTGGCGGGTACAGCAAGTCGGGAACCGGGCCGGTGCTCGGTCCCGCGCAAATCGCCGTGCTCAGCGCCCTGGCTGTGATCGCCGTGCTGGCACCGTTTGCGGTCCGTTACCGGCGCGCGGCGGCTCGGTCCCGCGACCGGCGCTGACATGCCGCCGCACCTGGCCTGTCAGCAAGATGTTTGAGATCAAAATATTTGACCTCAAACATCTTATTGGCGATACTGGAGCATGCCCACGGGGGAGCCTGGCCGGATCGATGCCAGCGTGCCAGCGGCGGCCGAACCGCCAGCCGCCGAGACCGGTGCCTGCGCACCGCTCGGCCCGGACGGTCAGCCCATCAACTGGCGGGACTGGCCGGGTCAGCTGCTCGCGTTCCCTGACGACATACCGCTGCACGCGCTCATGCTGTCGGCCACCCGGCTGCTCGGCGCGTACGGCCAGCACACCGTCCAGGCGGCCGGGCTGAAGGTCAGCCTGTCCGGCCTCGGCGTGCTGCGGGTGCTGATGGCCAGCGACGGCCTGAAGTCAACCGAACTGGCCGAACAGGCGTGGTCCTCGCCTGGCACGGTGACGAGCGTGGTTAACACTCTCGTCAAGGGCGGCTTCGTCGAGCGCAAGCCCGACGAGACCGACCGCCGCGTGGTCCGGCTCTACATCACCGACCAGGGCCGCGCGGTCATCACCTACTACGTCACCCAGGCGGCCGTGCGGTGGCGTAAAGCGTTCGACTTCGTGGACGAGGCCGACGAGGCTGTCGTCCGGGGATTTTTTATCCAGATGATCGATCATCTGAGCCAGCTACTGCGAGAGGAACGCGGCGCATGACGACCGTGACCGCGCGTCTCAACGGCCATGGAGCACCGACGGTGACGTCGGCGATCAAGACCGAAGGGCTGCGCAAGACCTATAAATCAAGCAGGGGCGACGTCGAGGCGGTGCGCGGCATCGACCTTGACGTACCGCAGGGGGAGTTCTTCGGGCTCCTCGGCCCGAACGGGGCCGGCAAGTCCACCACCATCGGCATGCTCACCACCCTGGTCGCGCCCACCGGCGGCAAGGCCTGGGTGGCCGGCCACGACGTCACGAAGGAAACCGTCGCGGTCAAGCGGCGGATCGGCGTGGTCACGCAGAACAACACGCTGGACATGCAGCTCACCGTGGCGGAGAACCTGATGTTCCGCAGCCGGTTCTTCGGGCTGTCCACGAGTGTCGCGGCCAAGCGCGCCGCCGCCCTCATCGACGCGTTCGGCCTGTCCGACCGGAAGAACGCGATGGCCGACCAGCTGTCCGGCGGCCAGGCCCGGCGGCTGATGATCGCCCGCGCCCTGGTGCACCAGCCGGACGTGCTCTTCCTCGACGAGCCGACCGCCGGCCTCGACCCGCAGACCCGCGTCAACCTCTGGGACATCCTGCAGGTGCTGCACGATCAAGGGCAGACCGTCCTGCTCACCACGCACTACATGGAGGAAGCCGAGGCGCTGTGCGACCGGATCGCGGTCGTCGACCACGGCAAGATCCTCGCCGAGGGCTCAGTCGACAAGCTCCTCGCGGACTCCGGCGCGCAGACGATCGTCACCGTCCGGTACGAGGAGCCGGTGCCCGACGGGCTCGCCGAGCGGGCTGGCCTGGCCGAGCGGCCCGGCGTTAGCAAGATCGAGGCCGAGGGTGACCAGCTGCGTGTCTTCAGCAGCGATGCCGAGGGCCTGCTCGGCGACGTGGTGAGCCTCGGCACGGCCAACGGCCTGCACGTCCGCGACGCGTCAGTGGCCAAGCCCAGCCTGGAGACCGCCTTCCTTGCCCTGACCGGCCGCGAGTACCGGGAGTAGGAGACCAATGGCTACCACGACCCAGCCTGCGAACATCGGCGGGGCGGCGGGCGACTCACAGGTCGCGGCCTCGATTGCCGCGCTGATCACCGACGCGCCGGTACCGCAGCCGACGCTGTGGAAGACGTTCGCCGCGATGATGGCGCGCGAGTTCCGCGTGCTCGGCAGGAACGCCCCGTCCACGTTCATCCGCGCGGTCTTGCAGCCGCTGCTGTTCGCGTTCGTCTTCGCCTACGTCCTGCCCAAGATCGGCAGCGGCTTCTCGGCTGGGGGCAGCGCGGCGGCCGGCGGCATCAACTTCGCCACGATCCTGGTGCCGGGCCTCATGGGCTCGATGTTCCTCATGCAGGGCATGTTCGGCACCACGATGCCCCTGATCATGGAGTTCTCTTGGCAGCGCACGATCGAGGACCGGGCGCTGGCGCCGGTCCCGATCCAGGTACTTGGCATCCAGAAGATCACCGCCGGCGCCATCCAGGCGTTCATCGGCGCGGCGATCGTCTTCCCGGTCGTCTACTGGGTGCACGCTCCCGGCCAGGGCCCGCACATCCATGTGACCAACTGGTTCCTGCTCGCCGTGGTCATGATCTTCGCGTCGACGATGACCGCGTCGCTCGGCCTGTGGCTCGGCACGGTGGTCGACCCGCGCAAGGTCCAGATGCTCTTCGCCGTGATCCTGCTGCCGATCACCATGCTGGGCTGCGTCTACTACCCGTGGTCCGCCCTGCACGTGATCCGCTGGCTCCAGATCGCCACGCTGATCAACCCGATGGTCTACATGACCGAGGGCTTGCGCGCGGCCCTCACCCCAAGCCTGGGCCACATGCCGCTGTGGGCCATCTTGCTCGCGCTGGTCGGCGGCACGCTGGTCTTCGGCGCCCTGGCTGTCCGCACCTTCCACAACCGGGTAGTCAACTAACCCCACCTGACGCCGCCGTTCTGGCCTTGTCCCCCCGAGGCCAGAACGCCTGTCAGC
>Ga0310811_10013287_pt1 | contig 10722 bp, 7 predicted proteins | sample YCmetagenome_FD_207642 | JGI IMG/M metagenome (GOLD analysis project Ga0310811, IMG submission 207642) | Soil microbial communities from experimental microcosm in Duke University, North Carolina, United States - YC | ecosystem: Engineered > Artificial ecosystem > Soil microcosm > Unclassified ...
CCGCCGTGGAGAGCGGCCCTGATGGCGTCGCGGCAGGCCCTGAGCAGGCGGCTCCGCTCCAGCACGGTCAGGCTGCCGACCGCCCGCGCCGGATGCATGCGGGCGCGCCACAGGATTTCATCGGCCAGCAGGTTGCCGATGCCTGCGATCCGCCGCTGGTCCATGATCCGCGCCTTGACCGGCGCCGCGGTGCCTGCCGCGAGGGCGGCCTGGAACTGAGCCGGCGTGATCAGCTGCGCGTCGGGCCCGAGTTGCTCGACGGGCGGGTTGAGCCGGATGCGGCCTAGGCGTCGCGGGTCGACCAGCATGAGGCGGCCGCCGTCGTCGAAGGTCAGGGTGAAGCGGGCCCAGCGGTAATCGCCTGGCTGACGGCGGCCTTCCCAGTAGTCGCCGCCGTCGATCTCGGTCCCGTCGGCGTCAGCGATGACGATCTTCCCCGACATGCCGAGGTGAATGCCGAGCGTGGCCTCTCCCGGTGCAGTGCCAGTCCGGCACCACATGCTCTTGCCCTGTCGCATGGCGTCGACGAGCTCGCCGCCGAGCAGCGCATGGCGGATCTCGCCCGGCACGTGGGGACGGCACACGTAGGAGTCGGTGTCGTCGACGTCGACGATGCGCCGCCCCAGCCCGTGCCGCTCGATGACCGCCCGGGCCGACTCGACCTCTGGAAGTTCAGGCATGCCGGCTGCTCTCCATCCGAGGAGGTTACCCTGAATGTGGTAAAGGCCAGGAAGGCGGCCGGTATGGCGGACATGGTCCCCGTGGTGGTCACGGGTGTGGTGCGGGGCACCGAGGAAGGGCCACGGCGGGAGCGGTTCTTCATCGAGGTCGCAGCGGCCGCGGAAGGTGACGGGCGGCGGCTGCGGATCGGGGTGGGGGACGCCGAGGCGCACGCGCTGGCGTTCAGCCTGCAGGGGACGGAGTTTCCGCGGCCGATGACGTACCAGCTGATGGCGTCGCTCGTCGGGGCGGCGGGTTCGGCGGTGCGGTCGGTGTCGGTGACGGGCCGCCGGGACGGCATCTTCTACGCTCGGGTGATGCTGCGCGGCGGTGCCACGGTGGATGCCAGGCCCAGCGATGCGCTCAACCTGGCCGCGATCACCGGGGCACCTGTGTACGTCGAGTCCAGGCTGCTGAGCATGCCGAGCAGCACCGAGCAGCTCGCGTAGCAACCGCCTGACCACGGGCGGATGGATGAAGCGGCCGACTGCCCCAGGATGGCGTGCCCCCGACAGAAGCCATCCTGGGCAGCGCAGCCGCACCAGATCAATGATGTGTTCGCAGGCGCTGCCGGGTCTTGAGGCAAATACCCCCGCTTAGGTACCGGAGAGCGCGTCGCGCAGGGCAGCGCGGGAGGTAATGCCGAGCTTCGGGAAGATGCGGAACAAGTGGTTGCCGACCGTTTTATGCGACAGGAACAGGCGCTGCGCGATCTGCTTGTTGCTCAGCCCCGCGGCGGCGAGTGCCGCGATTTCGCGTTCCTGCGGGGTGAGCGGGTCGGGGCTGAGCTCTCTGGTGCGCGGCTTGGCGAGCCCGGTGGCGCGAAGTTCACCCGCGGCCCGGCTGGCCCATGGCACGGCGCCGAGCCGTTCGAACATCTCCAGCGCGGCGGCGAGCTGGGCCCGCGACTCCGCGGTGGCGCGGTCGCGGCGCAGGTGCTCCCCGTACAGCAGTTGCACGCGGGCGTAGTCAAACGGCCAGCGGTCGGCCTCCGGCACCGCGAGCGCCTGCTCGAACAGCTTGCGGGCGTCATCGTTGTGCGCGGTGAGGGCGGCGGCCGCGTACTGGTGCAGCGCCAGCCGCGAGGAGATGGCCGCCATGTCCGCGTCTTCCATAGCGGCGGCGTGGGCCCGCGCCTGCGTGTCACGGCCGGTCCTGGTCGCGGCTTCGACGAGATCGAAGGCCGTCCACAGCGCGCTCGGGACGTGCGAGGCCAGTTCGCCGGCCGGGCTGATGGCGGTGGCCTGGCGGTAGGCGTCCTCGAAGTCCCCGCGGCCGATCGCTGACAGGACGAGCGCATGGCGGGCCTGCCGCTCGGCCCCGTGCACTCCGCGCGGTAGCGCCCACCGGATGACCTGGTCGGCGAGTGCCTGGCTCATGGCGTGGTCGCCGCGGACGCCCGCGAGCGCGGCCTTCGCGTAGAGGAAGTACCAGAGGAAGAACCGGTAGCCGTGGTGGCGGCAGACTTCCAGGCCTTCGTCGGCGAGCCGCTCGGCTTCCGCCCACTGCCCGGTGTGGAAATCGTCCACGCTCAGGTGGATCAGGCTGTTGAGGTGACGGCGGGCCGGGCCGCCCTGCCGCCCCTGGGCGATGACCTGCCAGGTGGCCGGCCGGACACTGCCCAGGCGATCAACGAACACCGACGCGGTGGCGATCCTGTTGATGGTGGCCGGGTCGGGCTCGCTTGGCAGCGTTGTCGCCAGCGCCTGGAGATCGCCGAGCGCTGCGGCTGCCGTACGCGCCGGGTCCGACAACGTCTTCGCGGTCACCGCCAGGACCGCAGGGACCGACTCGAGCCGGGCCAGCGCCTGGTAGACGGGTTCCCACAGCTCCGGCCGGCCGCCGAGCCAGCTGATCAGGGCCAGGCTGATCAGCGCTTCGATCAGGCTGCAGTCGCCGCCGTCGTAGCCGTGGCCGCCGCTGCTGATCGCGCCGGCGAGCAGGCGGTGCGCGGTCGACAGGTCTCCGTCCCCGTTGAGCAGCAGGAAGGCGGTGGCCGCCGCGGCGTGCAGGGATCCGCTGACCTCCGGATCGGACAGGCGCGCGTCGGCGAGCAGTGCCGACGCGCCGCCCAGTTCGCCGACCCCTTCTGCGCCGATGTAGGCGGCTTCGGCCAGCCGGCGGCTGCGGCTGGCCGTTTCCGGGCTCAGTTCCGCGGCACGGGTCAGCGCGGTGATCGCGCCGGTGGCGTCACCGCGGTGCAGGAACTGGTGCGCGGCTTGTTCAAGTAGGCCGGCCACCTCCTCATCCGGCCCGGCGGCGGACTCGGCTAGGTGCCACGCGCGCCGGTCAGGCCGGTCCGTCCAGAGTTCGGCCAGTTCCTGGTGCGCCGCGCGCCGTTCGCCTTCAGTCGCGAGGTCGACCACCGCCGAACTGGTCAGCGGGTGGCGGAAGACGAGCCGGCGGGGGTTTCCGTCGATGGTTATCAGGCGGGCGCGTTCGGCCGCGGCCAGGTCCTCCAGCCCGGAGGAACCAGACATGGTCAAGACCCGCAGATCGCCGGTACCGTCGAGCGCGGCGCGCAACAGGATCCGCCGCGTCCGGGATGGAAGCTCCCGGACGCGCACGGCGAATACCGCCTGCAGGCGGCGGCCGAGCGGCAGCACGTCCGGCAGCGCGGTATCCGCGGTGCGCTGCGGCTCACTGAGGGCGGCGGGAAGCTCCAGCAGGGCGAGCGGGTTCCCCTGCGCCTCGGCCAGCAGCCGGTCTCGCACCCCTGCCGCCAGTACGGGGAACCGGGCGCTCAGCAGTTCGCTTGAGGACCTATCGTCCAGCGGCCCGAGCTCCAGCTCGGGCAGTCCAGCCCGCTCGAAGAAGCTCTCAAGACCCGACCGCAGCGCGCCAAGGAAGCCCACCCGGCTGCCAGCCAGGCGGCGAGCGATAAAACCGATCACTGCCGCGCTGGCCCGGTCCAGCCACTGGACGTCATCGACGATCACGAGGACCGGTAGGCGGATCGCCGCCCGGTTGAGCAGTTCCATGGTGGCATTTGCCACGGCGAGCCGGTCCGGTGCCTGACCAGCGCCGAATCCGAGCGCTACGGCAAGCGTGTCACGGCAGGCCGGGCTGACCTCGCTGAGTTCCTCGCGTAGCGGCAGCAGCACCTGGTTGAGCGCGGCAAAGCACATCCCGGCCTCAAATTCGGTGGCGACGGCCCGGAGCACACGGAAACCAGCCGACGACGCCGCCTGCCCGGCCGAGTCGAGCAACGCGGTCTTACCCGCTCCCGAGTCTCCGGCGACGACCAGGCTCCCGCCATCAGCGCGCACCCCGTCGAGGAACGCGGACACCCGCGCGAGTTCCCGGCTTCGCCCGACGAGAAAGGTGCCTCTCTCTAGGGCGGAATCGGCCGATTCCCTTGTTTGCACCGGCAAGGAGCCATCTCCCGTGACCACCGTCACCTACCCTCCCGAGCTCGGCTTCGCCCGGCAGCACGGACGGCCTCACCCTCCCAGGTGGATTAACGATTAGTCCGATAGTTCCTATTCCGCTATACGGAACTTCTGCGCGGCACCGCGCGCACACGACCTGCTGGCGCGCTCAGCCGCACCCTGGACATCGCCGATCAGCTGCCACATGTAATACAGGACGCAGAGGTGCTTTTCCATCTCCAGTGCCGCCGCATCAGCGTCGCCCGTACGCAGGTACTCAAGAAAACGCCTCCGCGAGCCGACGATCATGCCTTCTGCCTGGCACCCGGCCGCGACCATGAGGTCATAGTCCAGTTTCGCCCCGTCGCTGAGCACTGGCGCCACAACGCTGTCGCCGAGCACGTCCCCCAGGACGTTGAAGAATTCCGCGTGGGCGGCGGCCCGGCGGTCCCAGGGGACCGTGGCCGGAATCCGGCACGCCAGCTCAACGCTGTCGCGCAACGCCTCCAGATGCTCGGCGGTGGCGCGCCTGCTGGCGATACGGGCGGCGCTTATCTGCGCCACGACCAGTTCATCGGTCATGACGTGAGTAACTGACATGGCACTTCCCCCTGCGATGCGGTGCAGCGAACGCAGCAATAGTGCTTCCAGCCGCACCCTGCAGTCTTGAGGCAAGTGCCCCTGTATCCCTCGGCACCCTTGCCGGCCCGCCGCGAAGTAGAGGTATTTGCCTCACCACTTGGCCGCCTAGGTCGAGCAGCATTTATTCGGAAACTTCAATATGAGATCCGCTACGGCCAGGGGCCAGGAGGAAACATGTCAGACGAGTTCACCGTCGGCGATTATCTGCTCAGCAGGCTCGCGGAGATCGGCATCCGCCATGTGTTCGGTGTTCCCGGTGATTACAACCTGGCTTTCCTCGACCACATCGTCGACAGCGGGGAGATCGCGTGGGTCGGCAACGCGAACGAGCTCAACGCCGCCTACGCGGCCGACGGTTACGCCCGCGTCACCGGTGCCGGAGCGCTGCTGACGACCTACGGCGTCGGTGAGCTCAGCGCTATCAACGGGCTGGCCGGCTCGTACGCGGAGTACGTACCGGTCATCCATATCGTCGGGGCGCCCGCTACGGCCGCACAGCGCGCCAGGGCCCTGGCGCATCACACGCTCGGCGACGGCGACTACCGGCATTTCGCCCGGGCGCAGGCCGAGGTCACCGTCGCGCAGGCCTGGCTGACCGCCGGTAACGCAACCGCCGAGATCGACCGGGTACTCGCTACCAGCTTGCGTGAGCGGCGTCCCGGGTACCTGGTCATGCCGACCGACGTGGCCGTCGGCCCGGCCGAGCGGCCGGCCGACCAGCTCATCGTGCCGCCGCCGGACACGTCGCCGAGTGCACTGGAGGAGTTCACGTCGACGGCACGGACGACGCTCGCCGGAGCCGGCTCCCTTGGCGTGCTCGCCGATTACCTGGCCGACCGGTTCGGCGTCCGCCGCGAGCTCGCGAGCCTGGTCTCCCTCGGCCAGATTCCGCACGCGACCCTGTCCATGGGCAAGGGCCTGTTTGACGAGGCCGGCCCGGACTTCGTCGGCACGTACAGCGGGGCCGCTAGCCCGAAGCCGGTCCTGGCGGCTGTCGAAGAAGCCGACGTCACGATCTGCGTGGGCGTCCGGTTCCACGACACCACGACCACCGGGTTCAGTCAGCAGCTCAACCCGGAGCGCACGATCGACGTGCAGCCCTTCGGCGCCCGGATCGGCAGCCGCACGTTCGCCTCGCTGCCGATGCGCGACGCGGTGACGGCGCTGGCCGGCATCGTCCGGGAGCTGGGCAGGTCGTGGGCGCGGCCGGAGCTGTCCCGGGCGACGGCCGGCGACGCGCGGAAGCCGGCGGGGCGCCTAAGGCATGCGCAGCTCTGGCCCGCGCTGCAGAACTTCCTGCGGCCGGGGGACATCGTGCTCGCCGAGCAGGGCACCGCCTTCTGCGGGGCGCAGTCCATGCGCCTTCCCAGCGGGGTGACGTTTATCGGCCAGCCGCTGTGGGGGTCGATCGGCTACACGCTCCCGGCGGCCCTGGGCGCCCAGCTCGCCGCGCCGGGCCAGCGGGTCATCCTCCTGATCGGGGACGGGGCCATGCAGCTCACCGCGCAGGAACTCGGCACGCTGCTGCGCGAGGGGTGCGCCCCGGTCATCGTCCTCTTGGACAACGACGGGTACACGATTGAGCGCGCCATCCACGGTCCCGAGCGTGTCTACAACGACATCGCCCGGTGGAACTGGACGCTGCTGCCCGCCGCGATGGGCGGCGAGACGATGCGGGCAGTGCAGGCGAGCACGCCGGCCGAGCTCATGGCGGCGCTGGACGAGGCCGCCGATCCCGCCGGTCAGCCAGTACTGATCGCCGCGAAACTCCCCCGAATGGACATGCCGGAGTACCTGCTGGCGCTGGCACGTGCCGCCGCGACCGCGAACGGCATCGGTCAAGCCGCCTAACTGCCGGCACAACCCCAAGGAGGACCGCCTAGGGACTAGGCCGGCCACGCCGGGCCGAGCTCAAGCATCCGCACTAGTGAATTGGCGGATACGAGCGCCCCCGGCCAAAGGGACGCTGCATTGGTGTCCCATCCTGAACGGAGTCGCGATGACCAACCAAACGCAGGAGCCTGCCGACAAGGGGATACTCGACGCCCTCGACGAGCGGCCCGCGACCGCCTTCTACTACCGGCTGGCGCTGCTGGCCACCCTGGGCGGGTTCCTGTTCGGCTATGACACGTCTGACATCGGCTCGGCGCTGAACTTCGTGCCGTACCACCTGCAAGGGCTGGCCCTTGGCTACCTGGTGTCGGGGGCGTCCCTCGGCGCGGCGGCAGGCGCGATCCTCGCCGGGCCGGCCGCTGACCGGTTCGGCCGCAAGTGGCTCTTGATCGTCGACGCGGGCATCTACGCGCTGGGGGCGGTCTTGTCGGCCCTGACGGTCGACGCCGCGATGCTGCTCGCGTCGCGGACCTTGATCGGCGTGGCGATCGGCGCCGACTCCGCGATCGCCACCGCCTACATCGCGGAGTTCGCGCCGAAGAACAAGCGCGGCGCGCTCGCGCTGCTGCAGCAGTGGATGCTCGCCGTCGGGATCCTGATGGCCTACCTGGTAGCGCTCGTGATCTTCGCCGCCTTCCCGGGCAGCGCGGGATCGTCGGGCTGGCGGCTCGTCCTCGGCCTCGGCGCCATCCCGGCGCTGATCGGCCTGGTGCTGCGCGCCGGGATGCCGGAGTCGCCGCGCTGGCTGCTGCGGCACGGCCGGTACGACCAGGCGCGCGCCGCCTTCGCCACTCTCGGGGTCACGGGCGTCACCGACGACGATGCCCGCCGCGCGGCCGCCCTCGTCGCGCGGACGGAGGCGACCGGGCGGGCTACCCGGTCCGGGCTGGGGCGGCGGTGGCGCGACTGGACGCCGGGCGCGCGCCGGGCACTGGTCGTCGTGTGCGTGTTCTTCATCTTCCAGCAGATCACCGGCATCAACGTGCCGCTCTACTACGGCCCGCACCTGCTCGGCCCGATCTTCTCTGGCCCGCACGCGAGCCTGGTCGCCACGACCATCGCCGGGGTTGAGATCACTGCGATCATGACCGCGGTGAACGTCGCGTCGACCTACCTGGGCTTCCGCTGGATCGACCGGTACGGCCGGCGCACGCTGGCGATCGGCGGTTACACCGGGATGATCGTGTTCGCCCTGGTGTCCGCGCTCGGCCTGGCGTTCCTGGGCGGCATCCCCCGCCTGGTCGTCATCATGGTCGGCCTGGACTTCTTCATCGCGTCGTTCGCCGTCGGAGTCGGCGGCACCGGCTGGACCCTGCAGGGCGAGGTGTTTCCCACCGCCATCCGTGGCCAGGCTGCCGCCATCGCGGCGATGGTCGACTGGCTGGCCAACTTCCTCCTCATCGAGGTCTTCCCCGTCTGGCAGAACGCCATCAGCCTCGGCGGCGTCATGGTCTGCTTCGCCGGGCTGGCCGCCCTGGCGATCGCGTTCGTCTACCGGTTCCTGCCCGAGACCAAGGGCCTGCCCGTCGAGGAGATCGTCCAGCTGTTCGAGCAGCCGCCGAGCACAGCGACCGCCGCGCAGCCCCGGGACCGGCGGCAGGGGTTCGCGCACCGCGTGCGGTTCCACCATGCGGACTGAGACCGCGTAGCACTTATCCGGGTTTGGCGCCCCGGCCGCCGCAGGGGCACCGGGGCGTCACTTGCGGTTGCGGCGTTCGAGGAACGCGGTCATGCGGTCGTACTTGTCCTGGCTGGTGAACAAGAGGGCCTGGGCGGCGAGGTCGAAGGTCGTGGTGGCCGGGCGGTGGGAGCGGAGGGCGAGCTTGGTGAGCTCGAGGGCGCGCCAGGACTGGCGGGTGATCTTGCCGGCGAGGGCGCGGGCGGCGTCGGCCGGGTCCTCGGCGAGTTCGTCGACGAGGCCGGCGGTGAGGGCTTCGGCGGCGGAGAGGCGGGCGCCGGTGTAGAGCATGCGCCGGGCGACCTGCTGGCCGGCCGCCTGGGCAAGCCGCCAGTTGCCGCCAGCGCCGGCGATGATGCCGAGTGACGGCTCCGGCTGCGCGAAGAACGCCTTGTCCGAGGCGACGCGGAGGTCACAGGCGAGGGCGAGCTCGCAGCCGCCGCCGAGGGCGGCGCCGTCGATCGCGGCGATCGTGGGCCAGCGGTGCGCTTCGAGCTTCTCGAAGAGGCCCGCGTTGATGGCGAGGAGGGCGGCGTCGGCGTCGCGGTCGCGCAGTTCGGCGATGTCGGCGCCGGCGGCGAAGATGCCTGGCGTCGTGGAGTGGACGACGAGCACGCACGGCTCCTTGCGCGCCTCATCGAGCGCGGCCGAGAAGGCATCGGACGTGGCCTGGTCGATAGCGTTGCGCTTATCGGGGCGGTTCAGGCCAATCCAGCGGATGGCCCCCTCGTCGCGTACTTCAATCGGGCTCACAGGCGTCCTTCCGTCGCACACGATGCTTTTTGCTGTTATCAGGCTTCAGGGGAGGGGGTGCCCTGGCGCGGCAGCAGGCTTTCGCCGGCCGCGGGGCCGCGCTGGGCCAGGGCGGCGCGGCGGAGCAGCGGGCTGGCCCGGTAGTGGCCGTCGCGGTACCAGTTCTCGAGGCTGTCGAGGAGGCGCAGGACGGCGCCGATGCCCCACTGGCGGGCCCAGGCGAGGGGGCCCAGTGGGTAGTTGACGCCGAGGCGCATAGCGGTGTCGATGTCGGGCTCGCTGGCGACGCGGCAGGCAAGGGCGTCGGCGGCGAGGTTGGCGAGCATCGCGACGGTGCGGGCGACGACCAGCCCAGGGGTGTCCTCGATGACGTAGACGTCGAGCCGCGCCGCCTGGAGGAGCCCGGTGGCCTCGGCGAGCGCGATGGGCGGGCAGCCGTCGGAGGCGGCGATCGCGACGGCGGTGGCCGTGGCGGGGTCGAGGACCCGGTCGACGACGATGACTGGGCGCTCGAAGGCGGCCGACAGGGAGGTGGCAGTGACGCCTTCGCCCTGGATGAGGAACGCGCCGGAGGGAAGCTCGACGAGGCCGTCGGCGAGGCCGGCGTCGGTGTCGTCGCGGTCACCGGGGACGGTGCCGACGCCGGCGCGGTCGAGGTAGGGGCGCAGCGGCGACGGCCCGCTCTCCCCGTCGTCGGCGTAGGCGGCGTGCTCGATGACAACGTTCGGCGCGACGGCCGCGGGGGCCGGGACGGGGGCGGGCGCGCCGTCGGCTGGGTACATCCCGCGGCCGGCCTTGCGGCCGAGCCAGCCGGCCTCGACAAGGGCCCGCTGCGCGAGGGCGGGCGCGAAGCGGGGGTCGTAGCCGAACGCGCCCCAGACGGACCTGGTCACGGCCTCGTTGACGTCGTGCCCGATGAGGTCCATGAGGGCAAACGGTCCCATGCGGAAGCCGCCCGCTCCGGTCAGGACCGCGTCAATATTCTGCGGAACGGCCGCGTGTTCCTCATGCAGCCGCCAGGCTTCGGCGTAGTAGGGGCGGGCGATCCGGTTGACGATGAACCCGGGGGTCGCGGTGGAGCGCACGACGGTCTTGCCCCAGGCGGTGGCGAGGTCCGCGGTGGCGTCGGCGACCGACGGCGCGGTCGCGAGCCCGGAGATGACCTCGACGAGCTTCATGGCCGGGACAGGGTTGAAGAAGTGCAGGCCGACGAGGCGCTCCGGGTGGGCGAGGCCGGCGGCGAGGGCGGTCGGTGACAGGGACGAGGTGTTGGACGCCAGGATGGCGTCGGCGGCGACGACCGTTTCCAGTTCGGCGAACAGCGCCCGCTTGGCTTCCAGGTCCTCGATGATGGCCTCGATCACCACGGCGCAGCCCGCGAGGTCCGCGGCCGAATCGGCGGCGGTGAGGTCGAGCGTGTCGGGGTCAACGCTGATGCGGCCCTTAGCGACCTGGGCTTTCACTTTGTCGCGGATGCTGTCGACGGCACGGGCGGCCGCGCCAGGGACGGCGTCGGCGATCAGGACGCGGTGCCCGGCCACGGCGGCCACCTGGGCGATGCCCGCACCCATCGTTCCCGCGCCCACTACGCCTACGGTCGAAGTCATGATTCTCACCTTGGTCGGTTACACTCGGTATAGCATCGGGACGAATCCGCAGGCCAGG
>Ga0310811_10013288_pt1 | contig 10722 bp, 8 predicted proteins | sample YCmetagenome_FD_207642 | JGI IMG/M metagenome (GOLD analysis project Ga0310811, IMG submission 207642) | Soil microbial communities from experimental microcosm in Duke University, North Carolina, United States - YC | ecosystem: Engineered > Artificial ecosystem > Soil microcosm > Unclassified ...
TCCTCACCGTGGCCGGCATTTGGACGGCGCTCCGACTTCCCTCGGCGATCTATCCCGAGCTCCGCTTTTCACGTATCACCATCGTCGCACAAGGCTCGACGCTCGGCGCGCGCCAGGTCGTCTTCAGCGTGACACGACCGCTGGAAGAGGCGGTGAGTATCGTGCCGGGGGTCACGCGCGTGCGCTCGCACACGATCCGGGGAGCGACGGAGATCTCGATCACCTTCGCCTCCGGCACGGACATGGATCGCGCGCTGCAGCTCGTACGCGCGCGCGTCAATCAGGTGCAGGGGTCGCTGCCCGCGGATCTGGACCTCGAGATCGAGCAGCTCACGCCGTCACTGTTTCCGGTGCTCTCCTACAACGTCGAAGGCGGCGACCCGCCGACGCTGTACGATCTCGCGCGTTACGACATCAAGCCGCTGATCTCGCGCGTGCCCGGCGTCGGCCGTGTGGACGTGCAGGGATCGGACGTGCGCGAGCTCGAGGTCATCGCCGATCCGGCACGACTGGTCGCGCATGGACTCACCTACGCCGACCTGGCGGACGGTATTCGCCACGCGATCACGGTCCAGGCGGTCGGACGCGTGGCGCAGAACTACCGGCAGTATCTGATCGTGACCGACCAGGAAGCGCACGCGGTAGACGACATCGGCAACGTCGTGTTGCGGGGAGCGGGGGGCTTGCGAGTGCGCGACCTCGCGACGGTCCAGGTCGGCACGGAAGACCACGTTCGCATCATCGCCGGCGACGGCCGACCCGCCGCGCTCATCAACATCACGCGGCAGCTCGGCGGCAACACGCTCTCGATCGCCGACAGCGTTGCGCACATCATGGCCGCGATCGCGCCGACACTGCCGGCCGGCGTCCACGTGAAGCCCGTGTACGATCAGGCACAGCTGGTGCGTGATGCGGTACGATCGGTGCGAGACGCGATGCTCATCGGGGCGACGCTGGCAGTCGTGGTCCTGCTGCTGTTCTTGCGCCACGGCCGCATCACGGCGGTCAGCGCGACGTCCATCCCGCTGACGCTCGCGATCACCGTCTTTGTCATGCGGATGCTCGGCCAGACATTCAATTTGATGACGCTGGGGGCGATGGCGATCGCCATTGGTCTGGTCATCGACGACGCCGTCGTCATCACGGAGAACATCGCCCGGCACCTGCGGCTTAGCACCGACCGCACGAGCGCTATTCGCGAAGCAGTACAGGAGCTGATCTGGCCGGTCACCACGTCCACACTCACGACCGTCGTCGTCTTTCTGCCGCTCGGTCTGCTGCAGGGTGTGGTCGGGCAGTTTTTCGCAGCGCTCGCAACGACGTTGACCGTAGCGGTGCTCGTCTCGCTGCTGCTCGCGCTCACGATCATTCCGCTGCTCGCCGAGCAGTTCGTCACCCTGCACGAAGTTGAGCCGGCCGAGGCGGGGCCGCTCCTGCGAGCGCAGGCCGCGCTCGACACGCTCGGCCCGCGGTATGAGCGTGCGCTCGGCACCGTGTTGCGCCGACCGAGGCTCGTCATCGTGGCAGCGCTGGCATTGGCGGTGGTGGGCGTCGGGCTCTGGCGCCTCGTGGAAACCGGGTTCCTCCCCGAGATGGACGAGGGCGCATTCGTGCTGGACTACTTTACCCCCGGCGGCACGGCGCTCACCGAGACCGATCGCGAAGTCGGCATTGCGGAGCGCATCCTGGCCCAAACGCCCGAAATCGAGGCCACGTCGCGGCGCACGGGCGCGGAGCTCGGCCTGTTCGCGACGGCGCAGAATACGGGTGACGTCGTGGCGCGGCTCAAACCACACGGCCGGCGCTCGCGCGACATTTTCGAAGTGATGGACGACACCCGCGACAGAATCAATGCTGCCGTGCCGCGGCTGCACATCGAGTTCGTCCAGATCCTCTCCGACGTCATCAACGATTTGGCAGGTGCGGCTCGGCCCGTCGAGATCAAGCTGTTCGGCGAACGACTCGATTCACTGGAGGCGTATGCCCGGCGGCTCGAGCCGGCGCTCGATAGCGTCGCGGGGCTGGAAGACTTCTACAACGGCGTGAGCGAGCCGTCGCCCGAGCTCTTGATGCGCGTGAACCAGGCGGAAGCGGAACGGGTCGCGCTGACGCCCGCGGACGTCGGCGACATCGTGAGCGGCGCACTGCTCGGCGTGCCGGCGGGCCAGGTGCGCAGCGAGGACCGGCCGGTGGCGGTGCGGGTGCGTGCGCCGGACTCGGTGCGATTCGATCCGCAGCGTCTCCGCTCGCTGCCGATCGCCGGGGGGACGCCGCTCGGCAGCCTCGCGTCATTCACGACGGCGGACTCGCGGATGAGCCTCGAGCGCGAGAATCAGCAGCAGATGATTGCGCTCACCGCCGACGTCAGCGGCCGCTCGCTGGGCGGCGTGATGCGCGACGTGCGCCGCGTGCTGGCGCGCCAGCCGCCGCCCGCGAGCATTCGTCTGGCGATCGGCGGTCAGTATGAAGGACAACAGAACGCATTCCGGGCGCTGCTGCTCGTGCTGCTCCTCGCAGCGGTGAGTGTGTGCGCCGTGATGGTCGTGCAGTTCGAGTCGTTCGTCGAGCCGCTCATCGTGCTACTCGTCGCGCCGGTCTCGTTCGTGGGAGCGCTCGTCATTCTCCTGATCACGGGCACGGCGCTCAACGTCGCGTCGTTCATGGGCCTGATCCTGCTCGTCGGGCTCATCGTGAAAAACGGGATCATCCTGCTCGACTTCACCAGGCTGCGGATGCGCGAGCACGGGGTCCCGCTCGAGCCAGCCATTCGAGAAGCGGCGCGGGTGCGTCTCCGCCCTATTCTGATGACGACGCTCTGCACGCTCTTCGGCCTGCTGCCCCTCGCCCTGGGGATCGGTGCGGGCAGCGAGCTGCAGCGCCCGCTCGCACTCGCTGTGATCGGCGGATTAGTCCTCTCGACGCCGATCACCCTGTTCGCGGTCCCCACGCTGCTCGTGGCGATTCGGGGAGCGGACTTCCGCCTCGGGTGACCGGTTTCGGTCTGGTGTGGTCTCAACAATCCACGACTACACCTTTTTCACGGAGTGTCTGGTATGCGCCTACGTAGCTCGCTCACCCTCGTCGCGGTGGCCGCTTTCGCCGGTTCGCTCGCCGCGCAGCAACCCACCCGCAACGTTCCCGACAGCCTGGTCTCGAAGGCGAAGATCACCGAGGACTCCGCACGCGCGGTCGCCTTGAAGCGCGCGCCGGGGGATGTGCAGGGCACGCAGCTCGAGCGCGTGCGAGGCCGTCTGATTTGGGATTTCAAGATCCAGCAGACCGGCCGGACCACGAATAGCGACGTCAAAGTGAGCGCCACCAGCGGCAAGGTCATCGCCGTCCGGGCCGGCGCCCGCGCTAAACGGTCGTCAACAACTCGGCATTCGTCTTAGCGCGTTTCATCAGCTGTAAGAGGTTCTGCATCGCCTGCTCCGGCGGGAGGTCCACCAACCCTCGCCGGAGTTTCTGTTTCGCCTCGATCGTCTTGGCGTCGGCAAGCAGCTCTTCGCGTCGCGTGCCGCTTGCAGCGATGTCGATGGCGGGATAAATCCGCCGGTCGGCAAGCGCGCGCGACAGCCGCAGCTCGGCGTTGCCGGTGCCCTTGAATTCCTCGAAGATCACGTCGTCCATGCGACTTTCGGTCTCGACGAGCGCCGTCGCAATCACCGTGAGTGATCCACCTTGAGGCACGGCGCGCGCTGCGCCGAACATGCTCTTCGGCTTGGCCAGCGCGTTGGCATCGAGCCCGCCTGACAGCGTCCGTCCGGTCCCGCGGCCGGTGGTGTTGTGCGAGCGCGCGAGGCGCGTGAGCGAATCGAGCACGATCACGGCGTCGCGGCCGAGCTCCACCTGCCGGCGGGCATGATCGAACACCATTTCCGCCGCCGCCACGTGGCGCTCGTGCGGCAAGTCGAAGCTCGACGCGACGACCTCGCCCCTGCCCCAATCGATCATCTCCGTGACTTCCTCGGGACGCTCGTCGACGAGCAGAACCAGCAGGAGCGCGCTCGGATGATTCTCGACGACCGCTTCGGCGATCGCCTGCAGCATCATCGTCTTCCCGGCTTTGGGCGGCGACACGATCAGCGCGCGCTGGCCGAAGCCGAACGGGCAGACCAGATCGACGGCGCGCTGGATGTCGGCGGTGCGCTGGCTGGACGGTTTCGGCGTCTCGAGCACGAGCGGACGGCTGGGGTGGACGGCGCCGAGCGATGCGAACTCGGGGCGGCCGTCGAGCTCTGCCGCCGCCAAGCCGTTGACCGTCGTCACGCGGCCACCGTCGAGCACGAGCAGATCGCCGCGGCGCAGGCCGGGTAGCCGGACCTGTGGGTCGCCTTTGCCGGGGAGATAGCTGTTCGCCGCCAGACGGAGGAAGCCGCCCTTGGGCGATGGGTCGAACCAGCCGGTTACGGAGGAAGGAGACATGGACGCTATATTTTACGCGCGATGCGCCAAGATCACATCCGCAACTTCTGCATTGTCGCCCACATCGACCACGGAAAATCGACGCTCGCCGACCGGCTCATCGAGCTGACCGGCACGCTCGACAAGCGGCTGATGCGCGAGCAGGTCCTCGATACGATGGACCTGGAGCGCGAGCGCGGCATCACGATCAAGCTCAATGCCGTGCGGATGAGCTATCATGCGAAGAACGGCCAATTGTACGAGCTGAACCTCATCGACACGCCGGGACACGTCGACTTCACCTACGAGGTATCGCGGTCGCTGGTTGCCTGCGAAGGGGCAATTCTCGTGGTGGATGCCTCGCAGGGAATTCAGGCCCAAACGCTGTCCAACCTGCTGCTGGCGATGGACGCGGGGCTCGAAATCATACCCGTCTTGAACAAGATCGATCTTCCAGGGGCGGAGCCGGACAAGCGCGCCCAGGAGATCCATGACCTCATCGGGACCAAGCCTGAGGAAATCTTACGCATTTCCGCGAAGGAAGGGCGAGGCGTGCCGGAGCTGCTCGAGGCCGTGGTCGCACGCATCCCGCCCCCCAGCGGCAAGCCCGGGGATCCGCTGCGCGCCCTGATCTTCGATTCCTACTACGACCGCTACCGCGGCGCCATCCCCTCCATCCGGGTTGTGGACGGCGTCCTGCAGCCGGGAATGAAGATCGCCTTCGGCGCGCACACCGGCGACGTCTACGAGGTGGACGAAGTTGGCTACCTGCAGCTCGGCCACAAGCCCACCGAGCAGCTGGAGGCCGGTGAAGTGGGCTACGTGGTCGCCAACGTGCGCGGCGTGCGCGAGATCCGGCCGGGCGACACGGTGCTGGACGCGGAGCATCGTGACCTCCCGCTGCTTCCCGGATATCGCGACATCCAATCGATGGTGTTCGCGGGACTCTACCCGACGAACGCCGAGCAGTACGAGGAGCTGCGCGACGCGCTCGCGAAGCTGCAGCTGAACGACGCGTCGCTGCACTATGAGCCCGAGACGTCGGTCGCGCTCGGCTTCGGGTTCCGCTGCGGCTTCCTCGGCCTCTTGCACATGGAGATCGTGCGCGAGCGGCTGGAGCGTGAGTTCGATCTCGACCTGATCAGTACGGTCCCCAACGTGGAATACCACGTCTACAAGACCGGCGGCCAGATGGAGCTCGTCGAGAATCCCAGTCTCCTGCCCCACGGCTCCGAGGTCGACCGGGTGGAGGAGCCGTACGTGAAGGCGCGCATCTTTGCGCCGTCCGATTACATCGGCGGCATCATGAAGCTGGGCCAGGAACGCCGCGGCGTGTATCGGGGCATGCAGTATCTCGACCCGACGCGCGTCGAGTTCGACTGGGAGTTTCCGCTCGCGGAAATCATCTTGGACTTCTACGACAAGTTGAAGACGATCTCGCGCGGGTACGCATCGCTCGATTACGAGTTTCTCGAATACCGGCCCGGCGAGCTCGTGAAGCTGGACATGCTGCTGAACGGCGAAGCGGTCGACGCGTTCAGCGTGATCATCCATCGCGACAAGGCGTACGAGTACGGCCGCAAGATCGCGGAGAAGTTGAAGGACCTGATCCCACGGCAGCTGTTCGAGGTGGTGATTCAGGCCGCGATCGGCACCAAGGTGATCGCGCGCGAATCGATCCGGCCGCTGCGCAAGAACGTGACCGCGAAGTGCTATGGCGGCGACGTGACGCGCAAGCGCAAGCTGCTCGAAAAGCAGCGCGAGGGAAAGAAACGCATGAAGCAGGTGGGCACGGTCGAGATCCCGCAGGAAGCGTTTCTCGCCGTGCTGCAGGTTGAGTAGCCTCGTCATCCAGACCGCGTTTCTCGGCGACGTCGTGCTGACGACGCCGCTCCTGAGCGCGCTCGCCGCGCGTCATGGGCCCGTGGACGTCGTCACCACGCCGCTCGCGGCGCCGCTGCTCGAGACGCATCCCGCGGTCCGTCAGGTGATTGCCTACGACAAGCGAGGGGCCGACCGGGGCTGGAGCGGCATCCGAAGATTGGGAGCGCAGCTCAGGACGGCGCGTTACGAGCGCGCTTACCTCGCGCATCGGTCGCTCCGCTCGGCGACGTTGGCGCTGTTGGCGCGGATTCCCAAGCGGATCGGGTTCTCGGGCGGCTGGTCCTTCCTCTATACAGAGCGAAGACCCAAGCCCCGAATGGGTCACGAAACGGACCGTTTGCTGGCCCTCGCCAATGAAGCCCCGGACGTCTATCCTCCCCAGCTACAGCCCACGGCGGAGGATGAGCGGGCGGCGGCGGCGGCGGCGGCGGCGGGGGCTGGAGCGCTGATCGATGGATCGTTCGTGGCGCTCGCGCCCGGTTCGATCTGGGGGAGCAAGCGATGGCCGTACTTCGCGGAGCTGGCGGCGTGGCTTGCGAAGCACGTCGGCCTGGTGGTTGTGGGGGGCGCGGACGACGTCGCGTTGGGGGAAGAGATTTGTAGGGCGGCGAAGGGCGGCGGAGGGCGGCGAACGGCGGTGAATGCCTGCGGCAAGCTCACATTGCGGCAATCGGCCGCGTTGATCGGGCGGGCGGCCGTGCTCGTGACGAACGACAGCGCGCCGCTGCACCTGGCGACCGCGATGCGGACACCGGTGATCGCGCTGTTCGGTCCGACCATCACGGAGTTCGGGTTCGGACCGGTGCGGCCGGGCGATGTCGCGCTCGGCGTCGAGCTGGAGTGCCGCCCCTGCTCGTCGCACGGGCCGCGCTCGTGCCCGCTGGGCCATCATCGCTGTATGCGCGACCTCCCCGTCGAGGTCGTGACTCAAGCAATCGAGGATCTTGGTGCGCTACGTCGTCGGAATTGATGTCGGGGGGACCAATCTCGTGGCCGGCGTCCTGGCGGAGGACGGCTCCGAGATTCATGCCGTCGTCTCCGAGCCTACGCTGGCCGCGCAGGGCGCGGATCCCGTCATCGGCCGCATCGTAAAGCTCGCCAAGGCGTCGATCAAGGAGTCCGGTAAGAAAGTCGAGGGCGTCGGCATCGGTTCTCCCGGCCCGCTCAACACAAAAACCGGCGTGGTGTTGCTGACACCCAATCTGGGTTGGACGAACATGCCGTTGCGCGATCGCGTGAGCGAAGGCCTCGGTCTGCCCGCCACGCTCGACAACGACGCGAACTGCGCCATCTACGGCGAGTGGTGGCGCGGCGCCGCCCGCGGCGCGAACTACGTCATCGGCCTCACACTCGGCACAGGCATCGGCGGCGGCATCGTCATCGACGGGGAGATCTACCGCGGCGCGACCGACTCGGCCGCCGAGTTCGGGCACGTCTCGATCGACGCGAATGGGCGGCGTTGCAAGTGCGGCAACTATGGTTGCGTCGAAGCGTATGCCTCCGGGCCGGCGATCGCCGAGCGCGCCATCGAAGGCATTCAGTCGGGTGCGGAGACATCGCTGCCGCAGTACGTCAAAGGGGATCTCTCCAAACTGACCGCGCAGATCATCTACGAAGCCGCCAACGACGGTGACGAGTGGGCGCTCGAGGTCGTGCACGACACCGCGGCACTGCTCGGCGCAGCGGTCGCGAGCTTCATGAACATTTTCAATCCCGAGGTCGTGGTCATCTGCGGCGGCGTCACGCAGGCGGGCGAGAAGCTGTTCAGCCCGCTGCGCAGCGAGGTCAAACGCCGGGCGTTCAAGCCGATCTGGGAAGCCTGCAAGATCGTGCCGGGCACGCTGCCCGGGACCGCCGGGGTGTACGGCGCGGCCGCCGTCTTCATTCAGAAAAACTGGGGCCTGCGCTGAAGCGACTCGGTGTGATCGGGTCGATGGTCTGGGACACCATCTACGGCCGCGACCCCGCTCAGCCAGCCGTGCAGGAATGGGGCGGGATTTCGTACGCGCTCTCGGCCATCGACGCGACGCTGCCCGACGATTGGCAGATCGTCCCGCTCATCAAAGTCGGCCGCGATCTCGCGGCGAAGGCCAACGAGTTCTTGTCCGGCTTACGGCGCACGGCTCACGGCGCACGCTTCATCGAAGTCCCCGAGCCCAACAACCGCGTGACACTCCGCTACGAATCCGCCGAGCGCCGCTGCGAGCAGATGGCGGGCGGCGTGCCGCCGTGGACGTGGGCCGAGCTGGGGCCGTTGGTCCGCGATCTCGACGCGCTGTACGTCAATTTCATTTCCGGCTTCGAGCTGAACCTCGAGACCGCGCAACTGCTGCGGCGCGGCTTCGCGAACTTCATCTATGCCGATCTGCACAGCCTATTCCTGGGCAAGGAATCCGACGGCCTGCGCGTCCTCCGGACCCTCCCGCAGGCATCGCTGTGGTTCACTGCCTTCAATGTGATTCAACTCAATGAAGACGAGATGACGCAGCTGGGCCCAGACCCGCTCGCCACCGCCGCCGCGGCCATGCGCGCGGGCTGCACCGCGGTGATCGTGACGCTGGGCGCGAAAGGCGCCGCGTACTTCACCGGTAATCCGATCCGCACCGCGCGCATCCCCGTGCCGCCGGTCCATCCCCCGTTTGCGGCTGACGCAAATGATCCGACCGGCTGTGGCGACGTCTTTGGCGGCGCCGCTGCCGCCGCGCTCGTGGCCGGCGCATCGATCGAGGACGCGGTGCGGACCGGTACGCAGCTGGGCACGAGAAACGTCAGCCACCGGGGAGCGACCGGCCTCCGCGATTACTTGATGGGCAAGCTCTCCGTCGCATGACACGCCTGGTCGAAGTACCGACCCAGTTCGACGACCGCTCGTTCGATCAGTTCGCGGCGGCGTACGCGCAGGGCGACGGCGGACCCGAGCGACTGTTGTTCGACGCGCATGCCGCCGAATGGGCATCGCCCTACGGGTTGGTCGGCCTGCTGGCCGCGGGCGAAGCGGCGGGCCGCAAAGGCGAGCGGCCGCTGCTCACCGCGCCGGCCAATGCCGACGTCGCGAGCTACTGGGCGCGCGCCGGATTCTTCCGCGAGGCGGGCGACCTGTTCGAGATCCACGGTAAGGTGCCGAAACTCAAGCCGGCGGTGGAGAGCGACGTGTTGCTTCCCGTGACGCCCGTGCGTGCAGCTGAAGACGTGCACGCCGTGGTGAGCACGATCCAGCAGCGCGCGTCGGCGATCCTCAGCTCGGAGTTGGGGCTCGATCCGAAGGCGACGATGGGTTTCGCTATGGCGCTTTCGGAGTCATGTCAGAATATTGTGGAGCACGCGGGCACGGGCGGTTGGGTGGCCGTGCAGGCGTACAACTGGCGGCGCAAGCTGGCGCGCCGCGTGGTGGTGATCGCCGTCGCGGATGCCGGAGTCGGGTTCCGGCATTCTCTCGAGCCCACGCAGGCGAAGCGGTTCGGCGAGCGGTGGGGCGACGCTGCGGCGCTGGAGGCGGCGTTGATCCAGGGCGTCAGCCGGTTCCGGGATCCCGGTCGCGGACAAGGGCTGGCCGGCATCCGCCGGTATCTCGCCCGCTGGGAAGGCAAGGTCGCGATCCGCAGCGGCACCGCTCGCATCGCAATCGTGCCGCGCTGGGACGACGACGTGCCGCTGAAGGACGGGCTCCCGGCATTTCCGGGGTCGCAGGTTCTGCTCATCATTCCGGAGCAAGAGTCGGAGAAAGGGTCTTCGCGGAAGTGATTCCTCACATCATGGTGAGCGCGGTCCTGCAGCAATCGGTCGCCGGTTTCTATACCGATCTCGTCACGCGACCCACCGGGCGCGCCGTCCGCGAAAACATCGAGCGCGATCTTCCCCCCGGCACCATCGCCGTCATGGATTTCACGGGCGTCGGGTGTCTCGATTATTCCTGTGCCGACGAAATCGTCGCCAAGCTCGTGCGCGACAAGGTGAAAGTGCTGTTGCTGCGCGGCCTCACCGAGGCGCACCGCGAGGCGATCGAGCCCGTGCTGGCGGGTGCCGGGCTGGCCGTGTTGTGCGAGCGCTCCGACGGTGCGCTGGAGGGACTTGGCGCCAGTGAGCCGGCTCCGGCGTTGCTCGACGAGCTGGTCGAGCGGCGGCTGGCCGCACGCAATCCCGGAGGCTCCATCCGCCTGACTGCGGCGTGAAACGCCGCCGGCTGGGTCTTTCGACCCGCGCCATTCACGGCGATCCCAAAGCACGCGCCGACTGGTCGGCCGTCGCTCCCCCGCTCTTCCAAAGCTCCACATTCACGAACCCGGTCGGATCCACGGCCGAGGTCCTGTACAGCCGCTACGGCAACAACCCGAACCAGGTCGACATCGGCAAGAAGCTGGCGCTGCTCGAAGGTGCCGACGCCGCGCTGTTCGTCGCGAGCGGCATGGGCGCGGTCGCGCTGGCGCACCTCGCCGT
>Ga0310811_10013289_pt1 | contig 10720 bp, 9 predicted proteins | sample YCmetagenome_FD_207642 | JGI IMG/M metagenome (GOLD analysis project Ga0310811, IMG submission 207642) | Soil microbial communities from experimental microcosm in Duke University, North Carolina, United States - YC | ecosystem: Engineered > Artificial ecosystem > Soil microcosm > Unclassified ...
CACGGCGACGTCGTACGGGTATTCGCCGACCGCGCGGCCCGAGCCGGGCGTCGTGAACGCGGTGTCGCCGAAGAGCGTGCGCTTCGCGGTGTCGACCACGGAGAGCGAGTCGTCCTCCATGTTCGCCGCGAAGAGCTGCGAGCCGTCACGGCTCACGCCCAGGCCCGCGACGATCGCGCCCGTCGCGAGCGCGCCGCCCGCGGCGGCGTTCGCCGGCGTGTTCTTGAGGATCCCGCCGTCGTGCTTGGGGATCGGCGCGGTCTGGTTGCTGTTGTGGCCGAGCAGAATGAACGGCGCATCGGCTGCGTACGCTCCGCCGCTGCCCTTCTTGTAGACGTAGACGCGGTCGTCGCCGCCGCCCGAGACGTAGAAGCGGCTCCCGGACGGGTCCCACACCAGACCGTCGTACGTGTTCGGGATGTTGATCTGCTGCAGCTTCTTGGGCAGACCGCTGCGCACGTCGTAGACGAAGACCCATTCGGCCTTCGGCGTCGTCGTCGTCGTGGGCTTTCCCGTGACGGGGTCGAGGACGGGATACGTGATCGGCTGTCCCGAGGTCGTCGAGAAATCCATGTTGTAGCCCGACGTGAGCACGAGCAGCGTCGTGCCGTCGGGGCTCAGCGCGGTCGTCACGGCCTCGGCCGCGTCGGCGCTCGTGTCGGGGCGCAGCCCCGTGCTCAGCGGAAGGTACACCGACCCCGGTGCGGCGGTCGCGGTGATGAGCTGACCGCTGGGAATGAATGCGGGCCCTTGCGGCGGACCACCGACCTGTTGAGCGCTCACGGGCATCGTTCCCGCGGCAAGCGAAGCGACCATCGCGCAATATGCGACGATCACCCGCGATCTGATACGCATGCGTTACCTCCTGTGGTGCGCGCATGCTGTGATACGGTCCGACGCTTATGAGCGAGTTACGTCGTCGCTAAGAGTCTCTTAATCACGAGCGAGTGGTCGTCGCGCTCACACTCGGCGTTCGGCATGTGTCGAGCGCAGCGAATCGGGGAAGGCGTCCGCGCGCCGACGCTGCACCGGCAGGTCGACGATCACGCGCGATCCGTTGCCGGGCGTCGCCGAGATCGAGACGCCGCGCGAGAGCGCCTCGACCAGAAACAGCCCGCGTCCGCGTTCCGACGTGTCGGTCGGCACGGAGCGCAACGTGGGGATCCCGCGGCCACGGTCGGCGACGATCAACGTCGCCCCCTCGTCTTCCCAAGCGACGTAGATCCCGATCGGGCCGGGGGCATGACGAATGACGTTCGCGACCAATTCGCCGACGATGACCTCGACGGCGTCCAAGTCGGATGAGGGGTCGGCCTGCTCCCGTAAAAAGCTCTTGATAGCGTCGCGCGCGTGAAGGGCCTCTGCCGCGTCCGAGCGGACGAGCGACCAATCCGTTCTGACACCCATATTGAGGCGGCGTGTTCGGTACGGTAGCGTACGGAACACTCCGGTTCAGAAGGGGGTCGGTGAGCTGCTGCTCGGGCTCAGCCTTCGCTCAGTATCGCGCCGTAGCGTTCGCGCAACTCGCGCTTGAGAAACTTCCCGACGCCCGTGCGCGGGATCGTCTCGACGAAGAGAATACGATCGGGCGTCTGCCACTTGGCCAGCTTGTCCCCGAGCCAAGCAAGGATCGACGCTTCGTCGGCGTGCGCTCCTTCGCGGAGCACCGCCACCGCGACGGGGCGCTCGATCCAGCGCGGGTGCGGCACGCCGAACACACAGGCTTCCTTGAGCGCGGGATGCCCCATCAGCGTGTTCTCGACCTCGACCGACGAGATCCACTCGCCGCCCGATTTGATGAAATCCTTGACGCGGTCGACGATCGTCATGTAGCCGAACTCGTCGACGGTCACGACGTCGCCGGTATGGAACCAACCGTCGGGCTCGAACGCCGCCGCGGTGGCGGACGGATTGTCGTAATACTCCTTCGCGGTCGCGTACCCGCGCACGAGCAGCTCGCCGCGCGAGACGCCGTCGGCGGGGAGGTCGTTGCCGTGCTCGTCGACGATCCGCCACTCGACGATCGGCGAGAAGCGCCCTTGCGTGTAGCGTTCGCTCCGCTGGTGCGCGGGATCGTCGTCGAGCGTGCTGACGTCGGCGTTGCACGTTCCGATCGGCGACATCTCCGTCATCCCCCAGGCGTGCACGGCGCGCACGCCGAGCGCTTCCAGGTCGTCCATCAGCGAGCGCGGCATCGCGGCGCCGCCGATCACGACGCGCCGCAGGTGCGGGAGCGTCTTGCCCTGCGCGCGCAGCACGTCGCGCACGCCCATCCACACGGTCGGCACGCCGGCCGAGACGGTGACGCGCTCTTCCTCGCACAGCTCGATCACGCCGGCCGGATCGAGGCGTTCCATCGGCAGCACGAAGTCGGCGCCGACGAGCAGCCCGACGAACGGCGTGCCCCACGCGTTGACGTGGAACATCGGGACGATCGGGAGGAGCCGGTCGCGCTCGGTGATCCCGAGCGCCGCATCGCCCAAACCGATCGCGAGCGCGTGGATGTACGTCGAGCGGTGGGAGAAGAGGACGCCCTTCGGATCCCCGGTCGTCGCCGAGGTGTAGCACAAGAGCGCCGCGGCGCGCTCGTCGATCTCGGGCCATGCGTACGTGTCGCTCTCGGCGGCGAGGAGCGACTCGTAGTCGAGCGCGCCGGCGAACGGTTCGGGCGCCGCGCCCATCACGACGAAGCGGCGTTCGGCGTTCGGCCGCTGCGCCGCCGCGGCCTTGATCGCCTTCACCAGCGAGCCGTCGAAGAAGACCGCGCGGTCGGCGGCGTGATCGAGCACGAACGCGACCTGATCGGGGAAGAGCCGGATGTTGACGGTGTGCAGCACCGCGCCGATCATCGGGACCGCGTAGTACAGCTCCAGATGCCGGTGCCCGTTCCACGCGAACGAGGCGACGCGGTCGCCCGGACCGATCCCGAGCGTTCGGAGCGCGTTCGCGAGCTTGGCGACGCGTCGTCCGAACTCGGCGTACGTGAAGCGCAGGATCCCGCCGCCCTCGCGCGTGACGATCTGTTTGCGCGCATGACTGCGCAGCGCGTGCTCGAAGATCGCGCGGATCGCCAGCGGGCGATCGGACATGGTCGAGGGGATCGTCCCGCCGGTCGAACCAGAGAGCGTCGTCGCCATGCGGAGCGAGTTCACGCGCCCGCCCGGCTCCCCCTATCGAACGATCGAGCCGAGCGTCTCGTCGAGGTCCGAATGCCGGAAGCGAAAGCCGCTCGCCAGCGTCCGTTCCGGCAGCACCCGCTGCCCTTCGGTCACGATGATCGCCCCTTCGCCCAGGAAGAGCTGCACCGCGAAAGCCGGGACCGGGAGGAGCGCCGGACGGCGGACGGCGGCGGCCAGCGCGCACGTGAAGACGCGGTTCGTCACCGGGTTGGGCGCGGTTGCGTTGAGGACGCCGTCGGCACCGTCGATCGCGTGCAGATAGATTCCGACCTGGTCCTCGAGATGGATCCACGAGTACCACTGCTTCCCGCTCCCGACGACCCCGCCGAGACCGGCGCGAAAGATCGGAATGAGCTTCGCGAGGGCGCCGCCGTCGCGCCCGAGCACCAGACCCGTCCGCACGATCGCGACGCGCATCCCCTGCGTCGCGGCATGTCGTGCCTCGGTCTCCCAGCCGGCGCAGACGCGCGCGAGGAAGTCGTGCCCCGGCCCGTTGGTTTCGGTGAACGTCACGGTGCGGCTCGTGCCGTAGTATCCGATCGCCGAGGCGCTCACGTACGCCGAGGGATGCGGCTTCACCGTGGCGAGCGCTTCGAGATACGCGCGCGGCAACGCGACGCGCGAACGTTCGATCTCACGTTTGTGACGCGTGGTCCAGCGAGACGCGACGCTCGCGCCGGCGAGGTTGACGACGACGTCGCTGCCGGCGCTCGCGGCGGCGGCCGCGGCCGGATCGCGCAGGCTCACCGGGACCGGCGTGTCGCCGCGCGCGCGCAGCGCGTCGGCCAGCGCACGGCCGATGAAGCCCGAGGCGCCCAGGATCGTGACGCGCATGCTGCTACGTCCGTGAGCGCCCGGCCTGGCTCAGCTCAGGTCGTCAACCGCTCGCTCGATCGAATCGCGCGCGCCCGCGATCGCGGCGCGCAGTCGCGCGTCGTCGCCGCTCTCGTACGCGGCTTGGACGTTCGCGAACGCGATCACGGCATCGTCGTCGATCCCGTACGAGAGCGCGTCCAGCTCCTGCGCCGCGGCGAGCGCCTGCGCGTCGTCGTGCTCCGCGCCGCGGCGTATCGTGCGGTCGAGCGCGTCGAGCGCGCGCGAGAGGGGGCGCAGATCGACGTCGCGCCGGTCGGCCAATGCGCGCAGCTCGAGAGAGCGCAGTGCTTCGCGCAGGCGCGGCGGATACGCCGAGAACGCGTACGGGATCGCGTCCGCGTCGGCGAGCCGCATCGCGACCAGGCCGTAGAGCTGTGCCGCGGTGCGATGCAGCGCGAAGCCGGGATCGCTCCAGGTCGTCGCGTAGCGCAGCGTGTCGTAGCTCGAGTTCGCGGTGCCGAACGGACCGTGCAATCCGATCTCGGCGACGGGGGTGCCGAAGCCGAAGGAGAACCCCGGCGGCGCGATCGTCTCGCCATCGTCCTGCGCGTTCCAGCGGTCCTCCATCGTCGCGGTCACGCGTGCCGGATCGGGGACGGCGCGCGCCGCCGCGATGATCGTCGGCCCGAGCGCGCCCGCGGCGGCGGCATCGAGGCGCGGTCCGGTGACGTTCGCGTCGGCATTCAGATAGGCGACGCACTCGCGGACCTCGGCCGCGTGCGCGCGCACGTACGCCGACGAACCGAGGGCACCCAGCTCCTCGCCGTCCCAGAGCGCGACGACGATCGTGCGCCGCGGACGCCAGCCGCCCTGCGCGAGGTTCCCGAGCGCGCGCGCCGCCTCCAGCGCGGTGATCGCGCCCGAACCGCCGTCGCCGACGCCGTAGACCCACGCGTCGCGCCGCGCGCCGACGATCACGTTGCTCCCCGGCAGTTCGCCGGTGAGCACGCCGATCGTGTTCCAGAGCGTCGTCGTCGTGTGATTCAGGACGACGTGGAGGTGGACGACCGCGGGCCCCTTCCCGAGCGGATACGGCGCATCGAGCGCGCCGGTCCACCCTTCGGGGCCGGCTGAGCCGTGCAGCGAGCGCAGCAGGATGCGCGCGTTGTCGGCGCTGATCGGCAGGACCGGGATCCGAATCTCGGGGCCGAGCGCGCCGCGTTCGACCGACGCGCCCGGGCGCCACGGGCCGTGCGGATACGCGGCGCCGCGGGCGAACCCGTCGTCGGCCGGATCGTCGTAGAGGAGCGCGCCGACCGCGCCCGCGCGCTGCGCGTTCTTGACGAGCGAGCCGCGAAACGCTGCGCCCGCGCGGATCAGGACGATCGCGCCGCGTACGTCGACGCGGGCGCGCGCGAGCGTCGCGAAATCGTCGCGCAGGCCGCGATCGGCGAAGACGAGCGGCGCGGTCACGTCGCCGTCGGCGGAGTCGGCGTCGAACGGCAGACCGACGGCGGGATTCTGCGTCGACGGGTCGGCGTCGCTGCCGAGCTCGCGCAGATCGAGGCCGAGCGGCGGCGTGCCGGTCCTGCGATGTACCGCCGTCGCGTGCTCGTAGGGCTTGCCGTCGGCGTAGAGTTCGAGCACGAGCGTGCGCGGCGTGTCGACGCGCGCGGTGAACGGCTCGACCCGCGCGTCGAAGCCGTACTCGCGCAGCCGGTCGCGCGTGAAGAGCGCGAGCCGCTCGTCGGCCGGGGTTCCGGCATAGTGCGGATGCGCGCCGAAGACGGCGGCCGCGTCGAGCGCCCCTTGAGCGCTGGGTAGATCGAGGAAGCGCGCCTCGTCGACGCGCTCGCGCGACGCCGTGACGGCGGAGAAGCCGGGCAGCGGAAGAGCCGGTGCGGCAGCGGCCAGCAAGGCCGAAGCACCGAGGATCACTCCCAGGAAACGCAGCGCTTGCACGCCTGGCCGTTGAACGTCATGCCCTCCGCGTCCTCGTTCCCCATGGCGAATGGTGGGGAGTCGCGGCCAGGGTCACGCTTTACCAAGGGCCGAGGGACCGGCTAAGGCTCGTGGGCCCCGATGCCGAAAGGACGACGGAATGGATAGCGTAGCCGTCCTCCATACCTACGTCTTCTTGCTTTCGTTCGCCTCGGCGTTCTTGCTGGGCGGGAAGCGGCCGCTCCTCGCCCTCTCGACGCGCGTTCTGCTCGTCGTCCTCCTGGCGCTCGCGGTGGGCTACGCGGTCTCCGCGGCGCAGTGGTATCACGGCTACGTCGGTGTCGCGACGCTGATCGCGAACGCGGTCTTCGTCGGTTTCGTCGCGATCGACGTGCGCAACTGGCAGCGCCGCCGGAGCGAACGCTAACCGTCTTTAGTCGAGCGCGCGCAGCAGCGCGGCGCTTTCGGCTTCGAGTCCTTGCTCGAACACCTTGGGGTGCGTGAGGTAGAAGACGCACATCGCCTGCACGAGGAAGCGGTGCTGGCGCGCGTCGGCCAGGGCCCGAACGCGCGTGAGGCTCGTCGCGACGAGCCGGTGCAGGCGCGCGACCGACTCGGCGCGCGAGCCGTAGCAGGCGACGAAGTTGAGCTCGCCGTGCGTCGCGTCCTCGGCTTGGTCGATGAAATAGTCGAGCAGGATGTGGACCGCGGAGACGCCCGGGAAGTACGCGTGCGCGGTCGCCGCGACGGCGGCCGGCTCGAGCGCGGGGCGTGACGCCAGCGCGAGCAGCGCGAAGATCGGGAGCGAGGAGCCGCAGGCGGAGGCGAACTCCCACCACGTCAAGTCGCCGAAGGCGTCGCGATGGGGCGCGTGCCATGCCTCGCATGCGCGCTCGCGCGCGCCCGGAGGTCCGTGCTTGACGACCTGCAGCTCGGCGTAGAAGCGCGCGATCGCGACGGCCTGTTCGCGAACGGCCGGATAGCTGGGCAGCGCGCGCAGCTCCGCGCGCGTACGCTCGACGAGCATCCGCAGATACCCGCCGTCGTCGCCGTGCGGTCCGTCGCGATAGTAGTCGCTCGCCGGGCGCCGCTCGTCGAGCGCGTCGAGCAACGCCTCGTGCAACGTCGCGTACGCCTGCTGCGTCACGCCGGGAAGGCGGTCGCACAAGTTGTCGAGGTAGTCGTAGATCGTCTCGAGCGCCGCGACGGCCGCGATGTGGCGGCGTGCGGCGCGTCGTGGCAAAAACGTCGCCAGGATCGCGCCGCCCTGCACGTGATACGCCTTGTTGTCGATCGACGCGAGCGCCTGCTCGCGCAGCGCAGGCGAAGGGATCGTCGCCGCGCGCGCACGGATCGCCGCCAGCTCGCGCGAAGCGCGCGGGATCACGCCGCCGACGAAACGCGCCGTGTCGAGCCAGCCGCGCGGCCCGAGCGCGAGGAGTTGGCGCAGCCGCGTCGGACGCCGGAACACGACGGCGAGCGTGTTGCGCACGTCACGCCGAATCGCGTCCGGGATCACCTCAGATGCCACCGACGAAGCGTCCGGGTGCAAGTATCGCGGAGGGGTCGAAGCGCTCCTTGAGCGCACGCATCGTCGGCAGCGTCGCGGGCGGCTCGCCCCAGGCGTCGAGGTCGGCGCGCAGCGCGGCCGCGCCGGCGAGGATCGTCGCGCGCGGCAAGACCGTGCGCGCGTGTTGGCGTGCGAAGCGCGCGATCACGTCGCCGGTGCGCAGGTCGGCGATCACTTCGGCGCCGAGCGCGCGCATGCGGCGCGCGCGCTCCCATGCCGATGCGGGAAGACCCGGCTCGCGATAGGTGATCGTGCGATCGGCCACCACCTCGGTGTACCCCGCCAGGACGCGCGCGAACGCGCGCTCCGCCTGATCGCCGTCGAGCAGCGTCGTCTCCGCGATCCCGCTGCGCCCGAGCGCCGAGCGCAGATCACGCGTCGCGCGTTCGACGGTCGCCTCGGAGCCCTCGAACAACACGACGATGCGCAGCGGGCCGCCGAAGCCGTCGACCGCGAGCGCGGCGACCGGCTCGACGGTGAGCGCGCCGAGCGCTGCGACCGTCCGCTCGCGCGCGTCCTCGGCGAGTTCCGCGCTCGCGAGCCGTTGGGCCGCCGGTTTCGGGAGCGCTTTGAAATTCGCGCGCACGAGGACGCCGAGCGTGCCGAGGGAGCCGACGTAGAGCTTGCCGACGTCGTAGCCGGTGACGTTCTTCACCACCATCCCGCCGGCGCTCGCCAGCGTGCCGTCGGCGAGCGCCGCGGTCGAGCCGATCAAGAGGTCGCGCGGACGGCCGTACGCGGCGCGGCGCGGGCCGAGCCAGCCGGCGGCGAGGACGCCGCCGACGCTCGCGCGCTCCGCATCGGGGACGTCGAGCGGGACGAACTGTCCGTGCTCGGCGAGCGTGCGCGTCAGCGCCGCGACGGTGATCCCCGCCTCGACGCCGATCGTCAGGTCGCGCGGATCGTACGCGCGCACCGCGTCGAGGCGGCGCGTCGAGAGCGCGACGTCGTAGCGGGTCGGCGCGTTGCCGATCCCCTGCAGCGTTCCGCCGCCGAACGGGACGACCGCCTCGCGCGCCTGTGCGCACAGGCGCAGCTCCTCGGCAAGTTCGGATGCGTCGGCGGGCTCGGCGACGCGCGCAGGCTCCGCGCCGCCGAGCCCGTAGCCGGCGGGAGCGATCACGCGCGGACCTCGCCGCAGACGGCGCCGCTGGGGAAGATCTTGTCGGGGTTGAACGCGCGCGCCGGATCGAAGACGTCGCGCACACGTCCCATCGCCGCGAGATCGTCGGCGCTGAAGACGAGCGAGAGCGTCTCGCGTTTCTCGTAGCCGATCCCGTGCTCGCCGCTGATCGTCCCGCCCATCGCGATGCAGGTGCGCAGGATCTCGGTCCCGGCGTCGTGGACGGCCTGCACCTGCCGCTTCTCACGGCGGTCGAAGATCAACAGCGGATGCAGATTCCCGTCGCCCGCGTGGAAGACGTTCCCAACCGGAAGCGCGTGCTCGCGCGCGATCTCCTCGATCGCGTGCATCACCTCGGGCAGCCGCGTGCGCGGGACGCACGCGTCCTGGATGTAGTAGTTCGGCGCGATGCGTCCGATCGCGCCGGCCGCGCCCTTGCGTGCCGCCCACAGCGCGTCGCGCTCGGCCGCGTCGCGCGCGGCGCGCCACGAGAGTGCGCCGTGCCGTTGCGCGATCGTGGAGAGGAGCGCTTCGCCCGCCGCGACGTCGTCGTGCGCGCCGGCGATCTCGACGAGGAGCACGGCACCGGCGTGTTCGGGATAGCCCGCGTGATAGTGCGCTTCGACGGCGCGCGTGATGAGCGCGTCCATGATCTCAAGCGCGGTCGGCACGATCCCGGCACCGATGATCGCCGAGACGGCCTCCGAGGCCGACTCGACGTCGGCGAACGCCGCGACGCAGACGCGCACCTCTTCGGGCAGCTTCATCAGCCGCACGTCGATCTCGGTGACGATGCCGAGCGTTCCCTCGGAGCCGACCAGGACGCCGGTGAGGTCGTAGCCCGGATCGTCGATCGAGCAGCGGTGCACCTCGCCCTCGTCGTCGACGAACTCGAGCCCCAGGACGTGGTTCGTCGTCGTCCCGTACGAGAGGCAGTGCGGGCCGCCCGCGTTCGTCCCGACGTTCCCGCCGAGCGTTGAGATCTTCTGGCTCGAGGGGTCGGGGGCGTAGAAGACGCCCGCCCCGGCGACCGCGCGCGAGAGGTCGAGGTTGATCAGCCCGGGCTGCACCCGCGCGCGGCGGTTCCGCACGTCCAGCTCCAGGACGCGGTTCATCCGGGCGAACGAGATGACCAGGCCCCCGCGGGCCGGGACCGCGCCGCCGCACAGACCCGTCCCCGCGCCGCGCGGGACGATCGGCTCGCCGCACTCGCGCGCGATACGTACCGCAATCCCGACATCGCGTGCATCGCGAGGGACGATCGCCGCCGAGGGGAGCCGGTCCTCGGAGAAGGCGTCGAAGGCGTAGACGGCCAGGTCCTCGGGAGCGGTACGGACGACCTCGGGACCGAGCGCGACGAGGAGGCGCGAGGTGAAGTCGGGCATGAGCCTCACCTCGTTCGGTACGAAGGGCGAGGATCGGCTTCCTGGAATCCGCCGGCACGGTGTTCTTGTTCAGGAAGCGCCAGCCGGCGCCGAAGCCGCATCGTCCGGCGACGGTCACGGAAGAGCAGCGCAAGGCGTATCGTGCGTCGTTCGAGTTCCCCATCGTCTATGCCGTCGACGGGCGCGAGGGGATGCGCACGGCGATCGCGAGCGATCTCTCGGCGGGCGGTCTGCGCATCGTCGGCGATGAGGACCTGCCCGAGCGCACGCCGCTTACGCTGCGGTTCACGCTGCCGAACGAGCTCGTCGCCGGCGAGCACGTCGAGAAGGAAGTCGAGCAGACGACCCCCGGCGGGAAGGTCAAGCGGAAGGTGATGGTCCCGCCTGACCCTTTCCACGAGATGCGCGTCAGCGGCCGGGTCGTCGTCGCGTTCCTCAACGTCTCACGCCGCAGGCTGATGCACGGCGTGCAGTTCGTCGACATCGACGAACGCACGCAGGAAGAGATCCAGCGCTTCATCCACGTCTGGCAGATCCGCCAGCTCCGCGAACGCGCGCTGCACCGCGGCGAGTAGCCGCCCCGTCACCCCGTCACCCTGAGCTTGCCCCGTCACCCTGAGCTTGTCGAAGGGCCCCGTCACCCTGAGCTTGTCGAAGGGCCCCCGTCACCCTGAGCTTGTCGAAGGGCCCCCGTCACCCTGAGCTT
>Ga0310811_10013290_pt1 | contig 10720 bp, 9 predicted proteins | sample YCmetagenome_FD_207642 | JGI IMG/M metagenome (GOLD analysis project Ga0310811, IMG submission 207642) | Soil microbial communities from experimental microcosm in Duke University, North Carolina, United States - YC | ecosystem: Engineered > Artificial ecosystem > Soil microcosm > Unclassified ...
CCGCCCGACACGCCGGCGGAGATCGGCGTGATCGCGCAGAACCAGTATCGCGTGGCCGAGCGCGGGCGCGAGCCGGGGTTGCGGCTGCGGCGCAACGGCAGCGAGGTGGGACTCGCCCAATGGGGAAAAGAGCTGCTGGCGGCTTGCGCGCCGATTGCCGCAGCGCTCGATCGCGCCTGTGCGATCGGCGAGCATCGCCGCGCGCTCGATGCCGCCCGCGCGCGCCTCGACGATCCCGCGCACACGCCGTCGGCGCACGTGCTCGCGCAAATGCACGAGCACCATCGCGATTCGTACGTCGACTTCGCACTCACCCGCTCGTTGCAGCACCGCCGGGCATTGCTATCGCTGCCGCTGCCTGATGATGCGGCCGCGCGGCTCGCCGGCATGGCCGCCGAATCACTCGCGCGGCAGCGCGAACTCGAAGCGTCCGATACGGTACCGTTCGAGGAATACCGGCAGCGCTACCTGGCGCTCGACGTGATGAGCGGCATGGCGAAGGCGCCGTCTGCGACCCGATGACGTCAGGCCGCCTGCGGCCGCGACGCTGAGTGCGACGGGGTCTGCGCCAGGATGCGCTCGACGCGTGCGCGCAGCACCGGCAGCAGCTCGCGCTCGAACCACGGGTGGCGCCCGAGCCACGGCTGGTTGCGCGGCGACGGATGCGGCAGCGGCAGCGACGGCGCATAACGCTCCCAATGCGCGACCGTCTTCGCGAGAGTAGGCTGCCGGCGCGCGCCAAGAAAATGGCGCTGCGCATGCACGCCGATCAGCAATGTCAATTCAATGCGTGGCAGTCTCGCCAGTACGGGCTCGAGCCACAGCCGCGCGCATTCCGGGCGCGGCGGCAGGTCGCCGCCCGATCCGCGTCCGGGATAGCAGTACCCCATCGGCACGATCGCGATGCGCGACGCGTCGTAGAACGTGGGCGGGTCGATACCCATCCATGCGCGCAGCCGCTCGCCGCTCGCGTCGTTCCAGGGAATGCCGGTCTCGTGCACGCGCAGCCCCGGTGCCTGCCCGACGACGAGGATTCGCGCCATTTCCTGGGCCTGCAGCACCGGTCGCGGCCCGAGCGGCAGGTGCGCCTCGCAGGCGCGGCAGGCGCGCACTGCGCCGAGCAGCGCATCGAGGGAAGGCCACGCGTCGATCGACTGCGGAAACCGGCGAACGCGCTTCACGTCCGGGGCGTCCAAGGCAAACGATGACCTCCAGGGTTCCCTCTGCCAACGTCAGGCTCAAGCGTGCCTACGAGCCGCCGCACGCGGACGATGGCGCACGCATTCTCGTCGACCGGCTGTGGCCGCGAGGCGTGACGAAGGCCGCGGCCTCGGTCGACCGCTGGATGAAGGATCTCGCGCCGAGCGCCGAGCTGCGCCAATGGTTCGGCCACGACCCGGCGCGCTGGAACGAGTTCCGCCGCCGCTATGCCGCGGAGATGCGGGCCCGGCCCGAGCTGCTCGACGAATTGAGCGCGCTCGCGCGCAACGGCGTCGTGACCCTGGTGTACGCGGCGCGCGACGAAGCGCATAACGACGCGGTGGTCCTGCGCGACGTCCTGCTCGGACGGGCCACGACCCGCGGCCGGCCTGGCCGCAGCATTTCTCACTAGCGTCAGGCGGGTTCCCCAGCCGGTGCGGCGGGACCGAGCTTGGCCTCGAGCTCGCGCACGCGCGCCTTCAACGCTCCGTCGGCGAGGTAGCGCTCCGTGCAATCGCGCCCGGTGGCAAACGCGCCCATCGCGGCGCCGCTCGCGTCCTTCGCCAGGCCGAAGCCGAGGTCGACGTAGAGCTTGCGGCCGTCCTTGTGCATCGAGCGCGTGGTGAGCACCCGGTCCGTGTACCTCGTCGCACCGGTCTGCAGCGCGCGATCGTAGGCGTCCCAATGCGCGCGGCGCAGCCGCTCCGGGATGATCAGGTCGAGGCTGTGCCCGATCGCCTCGGCTGCGGTATAGCCGAACAGCAGCTCCGCGCCGCGATTCCACAGGCGAATCGACCCTTCGCGGTCGGCGAAGATGACGGCGTCGCTCGTCGCTTCGACGATGGCTTTGCAGAGCGCGGCAGTTGCGTTGTCGGCGTCCATGCGTAAGTCTAGCGGTCGATCCGACGACCGGTGGGACGGGGTTAATCCGCAACCGTTGCCATGCGCGCCGGAAGGGGCGCGAGGGAGAAGGCCGATGCTGACCAGCATGCCATCCGCAACGTGGGTGCGGACGTTCCTGGCCGCGAGTTCGCTGGTGGTCGCGGCGGCGTGCCTGCCGGCGCGCGCCGCCGAGGCGCCGGCCGCCAGCGCGGTGCCCGATCTGCCCCAGACGCTTTCGCGCGAGTCGGTGCGCGACCTGATGTCGCGCCTTTCCGACCACGAAGTTCGTGCGCTGCTGATCGAGCAGCTGGACCGCGCCGCGGCCTCGCCCGCAGCGGCGGGCGCGGCGACTGCGACCGCGCCTGCCGGCATGGCAGGGATGGCGGGCATGGCCGGGATGGTCGAGGCCAACGCTGGCACGATCCGCACGCACGCCCGGTCGCTGTACGGGGCATTCCTGGCGCTGCCCGAGACGCTTCCGCTCGTCGTCGTCCAGCTCGCCGACGCCGCAGGCGACGACCAACTGTGGCCGCTCGCCGGCTATTTCCTCGTAATGGTCGTCCTCGGCGCCGTCGTCGAGGTGGCCTACACGTGGGGGTTGCGGAGCTATCGTCGGCGGCTGCGCGGCGCACCGGTCGACACGTACTCGGCACGTGCGTTCCAGCTCGGCGTCGGACTGCTGCTCGACGCCGGCGGCGTCGCCGCGTTCGCGCTCGGCGCCGTCGTGCTCGTGTTCGCACGCTGGCTGCCCAACGAAGTGCAGCGCATCGCCGTGCTCGTCGCGTTGCTCGCCATTGTCATCGTACGCGTGGCTGCGCTGTTCGCACGGCTGCTGCTCGACGAGCGCGAGGGCCGGGCGCGACTGCTGCCGCTCGCCGACGCGCCCGCGCGGTCGCTGCGCCGCTTCGTGATCGCACTCGCGGTGCTGTATGCGCTCGGCGTCGGCACGACGACGCTGCTCACGGTGACCGGCGTCGATGCCATCCAGGTCGACCTGCTGCGCATCCTGTTCTGGACGCTCGGCCTCGCGCTGTCGGTGGCGATCGCCTGGCGCGTGCGCGCGCCGATCGCCGATCTGATCCGCGGCGATCGCAGCCACGGCTCGGTCGTCGGGTGGCTGGCCGACTTCTGGCCGGTGGGCGCGACGCTCTATTGCACCGCGTTGTTCGCGGGCGGCATGTCGGCCATCCTCGCCGGCATGCCGGGGCCGATCGGCACCGGTGTCGCGAGCATCGTCGTGGTCATCGCGCTGCCGATCATCGACATGGCGCTATGCCGCGCCCTCGCAGCGGCCGCGCTCGCCGCCTCGGGCCATGCAACCGCCGCTGCTTCAGTCCCCGCGGTGTACGAGCCGATCTTCCGGCGCGCAATTCACATCGTCGTCGTCGTGCTCGGACTGCTCGTGATCGCCAGCCTGTGGCATCTGGATCTCTTCGCGATCGCGCAGCGCAGCCTTGGCGGCAAGATCGCGAGCTCGTTGCTCGGCATCAGCATCGTGCTGCTGGCGGCGTACATGGTGTGGGAGATCGCGTGCGCGACGATCGATCGCCGCCTCGCGGCGGAAGGCGAGCAGCAGGACGACGTGCCGGCGACCCGGCTTCGCACGCTGCTGCCGATCCTGCGCGCAACCGTGCTCGTCACGATCGTCGTGATGGCGGGCATGTCCATTCTCGCCGCCCTCGGCGTCGACATCCTGCCGCTGCTCGCCGGTGCCAGCGTCGTCGGCGTGGCGATCGGCTTCGGCTCGCAGACGCTCGTGCGCGACATCGTGTCGGGCGCGTTCTTCCTGATGGACGACGCGTTTCGTCTCGGCGAATACATCGAGGTCGGCGACGCGAAGGGCCGGGTCGAGAAGATCAACCTGCGCTCGGTGTTCCTGCGCCATCACCGCGGAGCGCTCAACATCGTGCCGTACGGAGAGATCAAGCGCCTGCGCAACACCGACCGCGACTGGTCGATCCACGTGCTCGAGTTTCGCCTCACGTACGACACGAACATGGTGCAGGTGAAGAAGATCCTCAAGGAGATCGGCGACGAGCTCGCTGCGGACCCCGACTACGCGCACGACATCCTGAAGCCGCTCAAATCGGCCGGCGTCATCGCCGCCGAGGACAGCGCGATCGTCGTGCGCGGCAAGTTCACTGTGCGTCCTGGCAACAATGCGTGGGTGATCCGCCGCATCGCCTACGACAAGATCATCCGCGCGTTCCGCGAACGCGGCATTCGCTTCGCGCACCGGCAGGTGACCGTCAACGTGCCGTCGGCGGGGGATGCGGACCTCGCCGCGTCTGCCGCGGCCGCGATCGAGACGCAGGTCGCGCGCACGATCGACAAGGCGTCGCAGACGTAATCGTCACGCGCCACTGCTGGCGTCAGCGCGGGGATCCGCGGTGTCGCTTGTTATTGGGCGGATCGCTCGGGTGGGCGCGTCATGAACCGCCCGAGGTCGCGCGCGATCAGACGGCGCGTCTGGTCGGCATCGCGCTCGCGCTGCGTGGTGCGGTTCGTCGAGCGTTCGGCGTCGCTCGTCGCGCGCCTTGCTTGCGCGTTTGCGGCAGTCGTCGCGGCGGTGCCTCGCTCGGGTTGTACGCGCGGCGCGCGACGCGGCGTCAGCAAGAGCGGCTCGGCAGGCGCGGCCGCGGGAGACGACGGCGGCGATGCAACGGGCGCTGGCGGCACCGTTGCGTCGCCGTGCGCGGCTGATGGCGCAGGCGCCGCGGCGGGCGTAGTGACCGGTACGCTGGGCGCCGCGTAGAACCAGGCGTAATACGCGCCGGCGGCAAGTGCGACCGCCGCGATCGCGAGCAGCGGGGACAGACGCCGTCGCGGGCTATGCGCGTCGTACTCGCCGAGCAGCGATCGCGAAGGCGCCTCCTCACGCTCTTTACTGGTTGCACCGGTCGATGCGTTTGGATCGCTTTCTGCACCCGGTGTGCGGCCGCGCGCGACCCCCACGCGGTTTGCGGCGTCGAAGCGCTCCGCCAGCCATTCGGGAATATGCGTCGACGGGTCGGGCTCGGCGATGCGTGTCAGATCGGACGAGGCCGGCACGTCCTCGTCCGCGTCGCCTCGAACCGAAATGCGAGGACGAGCCGCGCTATCGCGAGGCGACGGCTGGGTGCGATCGCTATGCGTTTGCGGAACGGAGCTCGCTGCTTCATTGGTCGCTGCGTGCGCGGTCGCGGCGACGATCGAAGGCGCGTCCTCGGCGTCGAACGCCGCGCCACACTGGTGGCATGTGCCGGCGCTGGCATCGGTGACGGCTTCGCAGTGCGAGCACGGACGCAAGTGCAGCGGCGCCCCGCATTCGTTGCAGAACTTGGCGCCCGGCGGGTTGGCGTGACGGCAGAAACGGCAGGACGACGATGGCATCGCGAGAGGCGATCGCGCACGAAGCGACCCCGGATTGGAGGAAGCGGAGGGGGGCAAGTTCCCGCGAGCGGTCTGCATCATCCTTAGGTAATGCCGGCGATCGAGCGGCTGCGCACCACCTCGCCACGCACGAACCGCTCGTGGTTGGCTTCGATCGCATCGAGATCGTACAGATAATTGACCATGACGCCGAGCGATTCGTCGATCGCCTTCGACGTGAGATCGGCCGCGGCGTTGATCCGCTCGAGCCGCGCCCCATTGTCGAGATGAAACCGCGCGACCGGATCCGCGTGGCCCGTCGTGCTCTCGCACGCGAGGAACACGCCGGCGCACAGGGCGAGGCGGCGCTGGTCGTCGTCGCCGACCGCGCCGGCAGCTGCCTGTGCAGCGAGCGCCTCGAGGCCGGTGCCGTGGCGCGCACGCAATTCACGAACCGCCGTCGAGACGCCGGCGCGCGCACGGGCCTGCCACGCTTCGGGCAGCCGGTCGATGTCGAGGCGCTCGAGCCAGGCGCGAAACGACGGTATCGGCGACAGCGTGCAAAAGCGCTTGAGGCTCGGCAACTCGCGGCGAAGCTGCTCGGCCACCTGCTTGATGAGGAAATTGCCGAGCGAGACGCCGCGCAGGCCCGGCTCGCAGTTGCTGATCGAATAGAACGCCGCTACGCGTGCGTTCGCGACCGGCGCAGTCGCATCGTCGTCGCCTCCGATCACCTGGCCGATCGAGCGCGGAATGGCGTCGAGGAGCGCCACCTCGACGAAGATCAGCGGCTCGCCGGGCAGTTGCGGGTGGAAGAATCCGAAACAGCGCCGGTCGGGACGCAGGCGTCGGCGCAGATCCGACCAATCGGTGATCGCGTGCACCGCCTCGTGGCGGATGATCTTTTCGAGCAAGGCGGCGGGCGATTGCCAGTCGACGCGCTGCAGGAATAGGAATCCCGGATTGAACCAGGACGCGAGCAGATGCCGGAAGTCGCTGTCGACGGCGCGAAGTTGCGGATGCTCGCCGATCACGCGCAGCAGGTCGCGCCGCATCGCAACGATCGCCGCCGTGCCGCCCGGTGCGCGATTGATCCGCCGCAGCAGTTCCTGGCGCGGCGGCTCGGTCACGCGCTGCACTTCCAGCGCCCGCTCCGCGACAGGGTCCTCGGCGTAGCGCGTTGCCGCCTCGAGCACGCGCACCGGATCGAGGCCGAGCGAGCGGTCGAGGAATTCGAAGAACGCGAGTTTTGCCCGCGCGTCGAGCGTTGCAAACGCTTCGATGATTCCGCCCGCGATGTGCGCGCTGTTCGAACTCCCGCCCTCGGAGAGCATGCGCAGGCAAAGCTGTTCCAGTTCCTTGCGCAGCCCGGTCTGCTTCGCCCGGCTGGCACGCTCGATGATCTGGCTGAACAATGTCGCGTTGCTCGATGATCCGACGATGTCGCCTGCGCCCGACACCGTGGATCGTGCTGCGCACCGACACGCGTAGCTTACCTGCAAATCGCGCGACGCGATCTCCTGCTGATGCTGCTGTTCGCTCGTTGTTTCTAGCGCTGCTAGTAACTGAACCGTCCCGGGTTCGCGACACCTTGCGATGTCGCGGTCTCGCCGGACGGCGCGACGCGGCTCGTCGCAGACGTGCCGGGCGCGACGGTGTCGCGCGATGCATCACGCGACATGTCGCCGGAGCTTTCGCTGCGTAGCGCCCGTGCGTCCGGCGTTGCACGCGGTGGCGCGACGTCGTCAGTACTCTCCCGGTTCGACTTCTGGCGAAGCGCACATGAGCAAAGGTCGGCATCGCGGGCAGCACGACTAGAATCGGTCTGTCGAGTATGTCAACGCGCCGTGCGCGACCCCGAATGCTTCCTCACGAGTTCGGCTCGCCGAAGCACTTCCGCTGGCAGACCGCAATGCGGCGCGCCGTGCTCGCGTGCGCGCTCGCCTCGGGCCTCGCGCGCGCCGGCGCGCCGTTCCAGACCGACGACCCGAGCGTCGCGGCGGCCGGCCGCGCAGAGATCCTCGTCTTCCATCAATCGACGCTGGCCGGCGATGCGCGCAGCGGCACGCTCGCGGGACTGGAAGTTCACGTCGGGGTTGTCGAGCGGCTCGAAATCGACGTCACGGGGCCGCTCGCCTTCGTTCGCTCGGCGACGTCGGGCACGAGCCAGGGTTACGGCGACACGACGCTTGGCGTCAAATACCGCCTGCTCGACGAGTCGGACACCGCGCCGGCGCTGAGCGCCGTGCCGAAGCTCGTCGTCGCCACGGGGCGTGCGAGCCGCGGCCTCGGGGCTGGTGGCGAGCAGTTGCTGCTCGCGCTTTCGGCGCAAAAGAGCGTCGCGAGTGTGCAAAGTTATGCCACCGCCGGCTATTGGATCAATCGCGCGCCGGGCGGCCGCGACTACGCCGTGCTCGGATGGCAGCTGCAGCGTGCGGTGTCCGAGCGCTGGACGCTCGGCATCGAGACGTTCTTGATGACCGCGCAGTCCGATGGCCAATCGACGAGCACGGGCTTCAACGGCGGCGGGTACTACGCGATCGACGAGCGCAATCAGCTGCTGTTCTCGGCCGGGCGTGGCCTTCGCAATGTCGGGCAGGGCAATCGCGCGTCGGTGTATCTCGGGTATCAAGCGAGCTTCTAAGACGCATTCCCGATGCGCCGTCCATCGGCGTATCGTCGCGCCGCATTGACACCTCCGTGACCCGCGTGCAGAGTTTTGGGCGCCGCCGGCGAGCCAACGTTGTCCAATCCAACACGAGGGAGCGCACGCACGGACGGATCTTCCAGCGACGCGACGCAGTCGAGGGCACGGGAGCTTCTGAGCGTAGCGGTCGCGCGCCTTGGTCGCGAGGATCTCTCGACGCTACCCGCGTTCGAAGCCGCCTGGGCGGCGTTGCGCGGCGAGGGCGATGCCGGCGGCGCATTGCTCGCCGCCGCGTACGCGGTGCAGGCGATCGCGGCGGCGTACGCGGACTTTCGAAAGGCGACGGCGTGGGTCGCACGGCTGCACGAGGCGCAGCCGGCGATCGCCACGCTCGGCGCGCCCGAGCAACTGGTCGTTTCCGCTGCGATCGTCAGCGCCGCGGTCATCGTCGACACGACGGGTTTCGACGCCCCCGAAGTGTCCGCTGCGCTCGAGCAGGCGCTCCAGCTGCTGCCGCACGTGCAGGGCGAATACGCGCGTGACGACGCCGTCGCGGCTGCGCGGGCGCTGCTCGAATACTGCGAGCAGCAGGGCCAGCCGGATACCTACCGCCGCATCGTCGAAGCGGCGGACGCTCGCTGCCTGGGCGGATCCGTCGAGCCACTGATCCTCGGCCGCTACTGGATCTACGTGGCGCGATGCCGCTTCAGGCTCGGTGCGTACCAGCGCGACAAGGCGAACGACGCCGACGCCCTGGCGCTGCTCGCCCGCGTCGACGCCCTTGGCGCAAGCGCCGCGTTACCGCACTTGCAGTTCGACGCGCGCTACGCGCGCCTGCTGCTCGCTGCGATACGCAACGAGATCGCGGCGATGCCCCGGCTCGTCGCGCACATGCACGACGTGCTCGACTACGCCCGGCCGAACTGCGTCGCGCTTTACTACCAGCATCTCGCGCGCGTGCACCTGATGCACGACGAAGTGGCGCCGGCATTCGAGGCGGCGAGCCACGCGCTGCGCGCGGCGGAAGTCGCCGCGTGCGTGTCGGGCGAGCGCCGCAGCTACGAGGTGATGCACGCGCTAGCGCTTCTCGCGAACGGCGACTGCGCGCGTGCGATCGCCGGGATCGAGGCGACGCTCGCGAGCGTTTCCGGCCGCCCGCGCGCGATCCTCGCCTGCACGGCGCGGTTCGCCGAGGCGTGGCGTGCACGCGAGGCGGGTGCCGGGGACTATCGCGAGCGCTTGCAGCGCGCGATCCAGCAGGCCGAGGAGCTCAACTGGCCACTGTTCCTCAACTCGCTGCCGCGCATCGCCGCGCAGATCGCCGCCGACGCATTGCGCTTCGAGATCGGCGGCGAGCTTTTGCGCCGTGCGATCGCGCTGCGTGGCCTTGCGGCCCCCGTCGACGCCGATGATCGCTGGCCGTGGCCGGTTCGCATCCACACGCTCGGGCGGTTCGCCGTGCTGATCGACGGCGAACCGTTGTCGTTCGCCGGCAAGGCGCAGCGCAAGCCGCTCGAGATCCTGAAGTGCGTGATCGCCCTCGGAGGACGTGACGTCGACGTCGCTCAAGTCATCGATCAGCTGTGGCCGGACCTCGAAGGCGACGCGAGCCGCAACGCCTTCGACATGGCGCTCCATCGGCTGCGCAAGCTCCTTCGCCACGACGACGTGATCGCGACACGCGATCGCAGGCTCGATATCGACGCGACTCGCGTCTGGATCGATTGCCGCGCCTTCGAGCTCGTGTGCGCGCAAATCGACGAGGCCCGAGTACCCGGCGGCCGCGAGCTCGCAGCGCGCCTGCTGCGCCTGTACGCCGGCCCCTTCCTGGCGGGCGACGACGCGCACTGGTTGCTCGGCATGCGCGAGCGGTTGCGCAGCAAGCTGCTCCGGGCGCTGTCGACCCTCGGCGAGCGGCTCGAGCAGCAGGGCGATCGCGACGAAGCGATCGTGCTCTATCGGCGCGCGATCGAGATCGACCCGCTGGTCGAGGAGTTTCATCGTCGCCTGATGCTGTGCTATCGCGCGCAGAACCGCACCGCCGAGGCGCTCGATGCGTACCGGCATTGCCGCGACCTCATCTCCATCACGCTGGGCGTCGAGCCCTCGTCCGCCACGCAAGCGGTCTACCGGTCGCTGAAGTCCGCCTGACACCGGGGCCGGTCCGGTCGCTCGCGGCGGCCGCCTTTTTTCGCAATCGGAAAGACATCCGAAAGATCGCGGCTGCCAGGCTTGCACGCGGGTGAACCCGAGGCCGCGCGTGCAGGAAGAAAGCTACGTCGTTCGCATCTATCGGCGCGACAGCGCGGTGGTCGGCGTCGTCGAGGCCGTGCGCACCGGCTGGCAGAAGCCGTTCCAGAGCCTGCAGGAACTCGCCGACATCCTGGCCGAGCCCGGAGGCCGGCGGAAGCGAGCCGAAGTCGATGGCCGCGACGGCGGGTACTTCGAGGGGGAGGGACCATGAAGTGCTGGGTGCCCGTGCTGGCGCTCGCCGGTGCGCTGGTCGCGCCGGGGGCGCCGGCACTTGCTCAATCCGCGGACGTCGCGCGGCTCGAGCGCGAGATCGAAGCGCTACGCGCGGCACAGGGCGCGCTGCGCGACGAATTGCGCGAAATCAAATCGCTGCTGCAGCGGGCTGCC
>Ga0310811_10013292_pt1 | contig 10718 bp, 20 predicted proteins | sample YCmetagenome_FD_207642 | JGI IMG/M metagenome (GOLD analysis project Ga0310811, IMG submission 207642) | Soil microbial communities from experimental microcosm in Duke University, North Carolina, United States - YC | ecosystem: Engineered > Artificial ecosystem > Soil microcosm > Unclassified ...
TTACGACGACGCCTCCGATGATGATCGAGGGTCAGATGCCAGAGGATCAGTTCCCCAGGTTCAATGGAGCACCAATCTCACCTATCTATAAGTTGGGACAGCCGCTTGCGCATGATCGGCGTAGTAAGATCAGTGCGAAACGACGCTTTGAGGATAAAACCTTTCAGCTTGATATTCGTCTGATTCCCTACTTCTATGATTGTGTAAGTAAAGGAATGTCTATTCGAGCAGTCTTTAATGAACTTCTACTGGAAGCACTTATCAATAGAGGCTATGATATTGACCCTCATCTTATTGATAAGCCTGCCACTGCCCTGGATGTGTTCAACTATGAACAATCACCCTATTCTGATCGGGATTAAGTAATTCCCTCATAAAAGAATAAAGAGGGAGAGGGTATGTAATGCGATACTCTCTCCCTCGCATATGACAAATGCATCCTTCATTCCTCCCTTCATTTATTCTTTACATGGAAACAGTAAGAGAACTTCCAGATGTTGTCCAGGTGTTCCTGAGCGCAAAGATCTCTTTTATCAAGCTTAAAAACAGTGAGAAAGAAAAAGAGAAGAGAACTTCCAGATGTTGTCCAGAGATTCTTCCTCTCTTTCTATAGTCAGGTAAATTTGTCGGGGGTATGTGTACGGTGGATTTATTCTTTAATAGAGTTGTGCTACAGAGGAAAGCCATGTATAAGGAAGATGGTATGGTTCTCTATACTCAATCAGAGAATTTCCTGTTTTCTTCTCATACACAGAGGAGGGAACATAGGCATATTCCTCTAATCCTGTTTCTCCTCCATAGTAGTGTCCAATGGTTTGTGGCGTTGGCTTTTTAGTAACTTTGAGGTATGCCTCTTTCCCGGCTGAGACAAGACAGGCGATAAAGTCATCATGGTGATAACTATTATCATGGATCATGGCAAAGGCATCAAAGATTGCCGTAATCTGACTGGCTGCCTGAATCAGAGTTTGTAGAATGTGGTTAAACTCCTGAACCTCCTCAGCAGAATAGGTCATCAGGAGCGCCTCGATCTTCTCTGTACGATGGGCAATATCCTCGCAGGCAGCCGTATCCACAAGACGCCAGAACTTTTTCATATCCATCATGTATTCTTTTCCTTTCTCACTGTTTAAAAGGGATGATCGTCCGGGCCTTCTTCTGCAATCTTCTTCTTCCACTCTTCATGCTCCCGTTTCCGGCGAGCCGCAGTTTCTGCCTCTTGCTTGAGCCGGGCCAGATGGGCTGCATAGGCTGTTTTCCCAGGAGTATAATTGTTCCGTCGTAGATCATCGCAATCATAGCAGGGACAGGCATCCTCATGCGTCTTGCATTGTTCAAAGAGCCTCTCATAGTACACTCGCTCAGCATCATCCTGCTGCTGCATTGCCCTATATTCACTATAGGCATCACCAGCAATATTGGGAAACTTCTCATTCATATAGCTGTCGCGATCGTCTGGATGTAACCATGGCTCAGCTTCAGCGATCTGATCGGCAATCTCCTGTTTCTCCTGTTTCTCTCGCTGAAACTGCTCATCAGCCTCCTGCAATTTGCCAATATTCTGCTGCATTTCTGCAAGACTCCAATTGTTGTAGGGGCCTTTTACTCCGTCACTCATCGCCTTTGTCCTTTCCTTCTTTCTTTTTTTAAATGGGTGCCAGCTTTGTTCTACACCGCCAGCACCCGTACAAGCACTTTCAGCAGCTTAGTTTCCTAACCTATATGTTGTTGGTTCATTAATTTGTTGAGCTTGGTCTTGCTGATCTTTAGGTAAAGACCAGTAATTTTTCATATCTACCTGCCGGTTTATGCGGTGGATGTGGCAGTACTGCTGGTTAAGAGCAATATCCAGTGCGCACAATGCTGCTCCACAGTCTAAGCACCGGGTTGTATTAGGGACGTACTGCATCTTTTCCGAGATAGGTTCACCCAGGTTCATGTTTTTCTCCTCCTCAGTGTTTTATCTTGTGATCTTCAGCAGGTCCTGGTTGGTATGTTGAGGTTCTTTCTTTGCCTCTGCCTCGACAATAATGGTTTCCCGCTTTAACATAAATTCAGAGACTTTCCTCTCAACAATGATATGTCCTCGTTTTATTGGTATCTTGAGATACAAACGCTCTAAATTGGTACAGCGAGAAAGTGCTACGTAGAGTTGTCCTGGTGCAAATGTGGCAGTAGCCAGGTTAAGGGCAACACTTTCGTAGGTTTGCCCCTGACTCTTGTGAATGGTAAGTGCCCAGGCCAGACGAATTGGAAATTGGGTAAAGGAACTGGTCACTTTTTCTTCAACTTTTTGCGTATCGAAATCGTAGGTGTAGACCACTTCCTCCCACGTTTCCCGCTCTAGCGCGTACACAACATCGTTAACACGCACATCAATCTTCTCCTCAGCGAGTTTTTCAATCATCCCAACAGTCCCATTGACCCAACGACCACCCTTGTCATTTTTTAAGAGAACGACCTGGGCACCAACCTTCAATTCCAAATTCTCCTCGGTTGGGAATGCTGCTCGTTTCATCTCACCAGTAATCACTGCCTGATATTCATGGAGTTTGTCAGGTAACTGGTTCAATCGTCGTTGATTGATCGTCGTAACCAGAGCATTTGTTGTTGCCAGTGTGACCGTCCCATCATCAGGCTCGGAAGACTGATTACAATGTTTATTTAACTGTTCTATCTGCTCATCAGTAACGGTTCCATCTCGTACTGCATTAAGGATCTGCTGAAACACAGGATCTTTTTGACGGAAGATCTGGGTAAGCTCATAGATCTTGAATTCAGTTTGTCTCCACACAAGCGCGTTGAAGAAGAAGTATCCCTGATGTACTTTTTCAAAGTATTTTACTAATCCTTCATCAACGACTGGTGGGAGCTGGTACGGATCGCCAAACATGATTACCTGCACACCACCAAATGGTAGATCGTTCCGAAATGCTTCACGAAGCCGCTCATCAATAGCATCAAGCAGATCAGCTCGTACCATTGAAATCTCGTCAATGATGAGTATATCAATACGCTTCAGCAGAGAACATACCCGCGAGTTCGGATTAAGTTTCCCATGTCGCTGGAGTCGTAGATCCAGCCGAAAGAGTGAGTGAATCGTCTGCCCACGCACATTGAGGGCTGCAATGCCTGTAGGGGCTGCGACAACGACCTTTTTCCTGGTATGTTCCCGAAAGTAACGAAGTAAGACAGACTTTCCTGTCCCAGCACGACCAGTGATAAAAAGGTGTTGCCGTGTCTTCTCCATTATATTGAACAGAACTTGCTGTTCAATACTTAGTATGATATCCAAATTCCTTCTTCCTTTTCTTTCTCAGTGTTTCTCGTGACTTTCATCCACGCTGGTTCGTCCCGTCGTCCTTCCCTTTGCTTTCTTTATCTGGCTCTTTCTGTCTTTCTTATGCCGGTTCAATAGTCTTACTATCGAAAAGACAGCTAAGGTACTCAAGGATCGCCAATCGTGGCGTTTTTCCAGCAACAATAAGGGGCGATTGCGACGAACATGACGCAATATAGAGTCCACTTTCAGCCTGCTTCACATCCAAACGGATAGTTACATCTGTCCCGATTCCAGTGTCCACGTCCTTTATCTTCAAATCAACGTCGAACATCATAGGTTCCTGTCTCCTTCTCTTTCGTTTTTGTGTGAATATGTTGCGAACCCCCTCAGCTCGTCGCAACATTTCTGGTCGTGCCTCAAGATGTTGCAGTATCTTTTGTCGCTGATCCTGATTTAGTTGAGAAAAATCAATGGTTGGCATAATGTTCTTCCTCCTTCCTCTTCTCAAACACTGAGGAATAAACTATACTTGTTCATCCAGTAGCTGCTTTGCCTTGTCCAGATGTCGCTGATACGTCCGAATAGCTACTTTTCGCCATTCAGGATCTGGAAAGGCAGTAGGAGAGGTTCTGACTCGCTCTTTATTGCGGTTTAATGCCGAAATGAAGTCCTCAACCCTCTCATATTTGTATTCATCTCCTAAGACATAGAGGGCGTCACTGGTAGCAAATTTTCCTGCTTCGGTTTTCTGCCCAATCAGAGGATTTGGAATATCAGGAAGATCCTTCACCTTGTGGTACTCGTCGCTGAGGTACTCAGTGATACGACGAAGGGCGAGCTGGTCGCGGTAATTGTAGGTGGTGAGCAGTGTATCGATCGTGGCACGCTGCTCCTGAGGCATATCATCGTTATATCTGGCAGCAATAAAGCTATTTTCGCCAGAAAACTCAGAATAGTAGTCAATCTTCTGCTGATCCAGGATACTCCAGATTGGTGAAAGGGCCTCAGCCCCAGGACCTGAAAATTGTACCATTCCATCAGCTATCTCGATCCTAATTCCTTTACTCATGTCCTATTCCTTTCAGTGTTTACCAACGTGTACCATGTAGATACAAGAAGGCTCCAATAATAGCGATCACAATTTCAATGAGATACATATCCTGGATCAAGGTTTTTTTGAGAAAGTTCTTTCTTTCCTGTGTTGCTCTGGAGAACCCTTGAACTATGAGGATAAGTGTATACGTGACGATGGGAACAATAACAAAATACAAGAGCAAATAACGTAATCCAGCATGTTGTAGTTGTTCCTGTGTGATAATAAATGCAATAGCAAGAGCGCAGATAGCTTGAAATAAGATACTGCTATACTTGCTAAGGAAACGTTTGATGGATGAGATCATGAACCCCTTTTCTTTCGTTCGTCAGAATGGAGGGTGCCAGCAGTGAGCTGGACACCCTTCTGCTACTATATGGACAATCCTGAGTAGTCGTTGCTCTCGATGGCATCGGCAATAGCTTCAAGTTGTTGATCACCAGTAGCACGCATCTCAGCAGCCGCCTGTTTTATGGCAGGACCAACAATGTGATCATAGATCTCAGTCGCTTGTTTAACCTGACTTCTGATTTGTTCCATTGCCTGACGCTTGAGTTCATGCTCTTTTTCAACGTTTTGGGGATCATGCTTTATGGCGCTGGCAATACCATAATCCATCTCAAACTCTTGCTGTTCGATAAGTGTTTGCATGGCATCGTTGAAGCTGTGGATCTCACCATTCTGTAATTTAGTACAAGGATGAGTTGCATTATACATAGTTCTTTTCCTCTCAGTGTTTTCCTGAATCTTTCTTGAGTAGATCTTTGTACTGTCGAAGAAGTGGTGAGGGATAAATTGTTGTAATCCCTTGCATGACCCATTTGTTCAGGAGTGCTCTGGCCTCTTCTGAGTCCAGTTCGTAGACAATTTGGAGACTTCCAGTACCTGTTCCATCATCGCCATAACCGCTCTCCATTGTACGCAAGTACACGCGAATGAAAGGGATTTCTACAACCTTCTCTTGTTGTAACTTCTCCTCTACAAAGACATGTACAAGCGAGATGTTAGCGTCGGCTGATATGGCAATCAGTCGATCACCAAGACCAAGATACTGGGGATATATTTCACTCATTGTCTTGTGTTCCTTTCCTCTCAGTGTTTTAAAATGGATGTTCGATTGCTTCCTGTGAGACTGGTTCTGGCTTGATCCACCCTGGAATGGGTTCTAGCCGTCGCTGCCTCAAAATCTCTGAATTGCCTGGACAGAGATAGATCCAGTAGAAGTAGCCATCCGTTCCCTCAATCTTATACTTCTTGAGATCCTCAACAGTATGGTTCCAGCCACATCCACACTCATATATTTTCTTTGTATGGCCCATTCTCTCTCCTTCCTCTTAGCTACCCCAGAAAGTCTCAACCTGGCGCTCGTCACTTTCCTTAATCGGAATGTTTAGTTCAGTCAGGATAACGCGGAAGAACGCCTCGATCGTTGGCTCTTGTATCCATACTTCCGTCTCTTCGCCAGCAAAGGCAGAACTGATCAGAGCCAGAGGCATACCAATACTGTGCTGACGACGCCATAGCTCACGTGAAGCGTTTGTATATTGATCGGGTGACATATGATAGTACTTCATCGTTGTTTTTTTCACTCTTACTCACCTCCTTCCTCCTCGTCATCTTCGTCCTTCTCTTTTCTCTCAGTGTTATTTAAAAATGGGCACTGGGATAGCGCCTTCTGGCTCTCACTTGCCGTATCTCTTCCGTACGTTTCTTTCGCTTCTGTTTCTCGCACCATTCTCTGATAATGAAGAAGATGCCTACCAGGATCATGAAGATTCCGAATAGTGGTTTCGAGAGGAGAATCCCATTGGAAGATGGAGACAAGATATCCCATAAACCCACAGCTAAATCGAACAATGCTATTAAAAGCACCCATATTCTCATACTGTCGTTCCTCCTTTCTTTCTGATTGGCCGGATACGCTCCGTCGCCCTTCTCTTTTCCTCTTCTCTCGTTCTTATTGTCCCCAGTATTCCCACTCATGGGCTCCTTCGAGTAACTTCCAAAACTTCTCATCGACTTCCTTGTAGACCTCAATGACTTTTTTAGGGATATCAACGTAGAGGGGATCGGCAATCATAGCATCAGTTGATCGATTCCAGTCGTAGATAGGAATAAGAGCAATAATGATACGTTTGGCTAATTCCTCTACGACAATGGCATCTTGAATAATGCGGCATCCACTGGGGATATGAAAGATACCATAATAGGGAATGACTTCATTTGGATCTTCGTCTTCATCAAGATCATAAATGACATAGCCCAGGCCAGTACCAATCGCTTCTTTTCCTGGTTCTTCATGATGAACAACAGTTCCATCCTCTTTTATACCAGTAAGTGTGATTTTGCACTCTTTCCACTCGATTTTTTGAGGTGTCTGGGTCATGAGTTTGTTTGCTCCTTCTCGATCTCATCATCAAAGGCGATGAGTGCCTCAATGAGTTCTTTTGCGTTCATGCAAAAATCACGGTTTCCTTTTGAAAAGGTAAGCCATGGAGAGCCAACACAGTAGTCAAGATTGAATTTTTCTCCGTTAATTTCTCCATTGATCCAATTTAGCCGAAAACCACAAGGAATGTTTGACTCGACGTGCCGCCACTCAACAGGAAGCACTTTTGTGTGAATTGGCTCAAGGGTAATTTGACGACGCTTACCATCTTGTAGTGTTGTCTTGATCATCTCTGGTTTCTGTTCCATTATTTGGGTCCTTTCTTATCTTATTGTTGTTGTAGAAGGAAGATCGTCCTTGAATAATTCAGCCATTGTAGCGTTCCGCAGTTGCCGATTTCGCTCGACAACCTCTATGCACTCAGGGTTAGTACAGGAATGTTCGTCACCGGGAACCCGGCCTGCAACCACATGGTCTTGACAGACTACTCCTCCACAATTGGCACATGCGGCACTCCACCATCCGGTGTATGTCAAGCCACAGATATAGCATGTATGTTCTTCCGTTTCGTTGTTTGGCATATCAACCTCCTTTTTCTTTTCTATGTTTCCGAAGTTCTCTCAGTGCCGTAGCCATGAAAGAAGCACCAAACATTGTCGTTACTGCTCCAAAGATCAATTGCCCCAGATAGTACGATTCTGGGATCGGACAGAGTGGTGAGATGATATAGAATCCAATCAGGAGAAGTGATAAGCTTACCCAAACAATCCTCATCAGTTGTCTTTCCCATTGTTTCTTCTGGTCCATCATTTTCTTCTTTCTGGCTGTACAGAAGTAGTAAGCCACTCAAAAGCCTGAATGAAATCGCTATGGGAATCAGTATCTTTCCCATTCTCAAACTGGTAAATCTCCGCAGTATCTGTTTTCTTATCAACATACATACTCAATTTGCGATTTCCACACCATAGTTCGACAATAATCTGATTGTCCGTGGTCTGTATATGCGACTGACTTGATATGATCATGTTCTTTTCTCCTTGTACTTACTTTGTAGCTTGCCGAAAGAAACTTGCGCCACTGTTAACGATCTCGCCAGAAGTGGCATAGCGAAGTGGCATAACTGGGGAGGCCCAACCTCCCATTTCCTGAAGTGTCTTGATATCTGTTCCTTGTTCAATCTCTTCTGTGAAGCGATAGTGCCGACAATCGTGAGGTGAAAGTTGCTCAATGCCAATCCTCTTCCCGAGAATACCGACCTGTTTGTTGACCGCACTGGTTCGCATTGGTCCTTTTTCACCTGTCGCGCTATTGCGATATCCAGGGAAGAGATACTCTCCATCAACTTCTGGCAGATATCGTTGGAGTGCCGCCAGGCAGTCGCCAGTAAGCTGGTGTGTCTGGATCTTATCGACCTTCTCACGATAGAAGGTGATGGTGCCTCGATTCATCTGGAGGGAGGATACGGTAAGATGCACTAATTCTCCAACGCGCAAGCCCAGATCAAGGAGCAGACACATGATGGCCGCATCCTTCGCTCGTTTCTGTCGCTTGAGCAGTTCAGCATGGGCATGACTGATGATTGTTGGCTCAGCCTTTTTCTTCCCTCGACGTTTCTTCTCACGTCCCTTATCGATATTGATCCCTTCTCGGTGTCTGATTCCTCTGACACGTCGAATGCGCTCATATGCTTCTGTCTCAATAGCACCAGCACGAGAAGCCAACTCACAGTAGACTTTCACCGTTGAGAGTCGAACAGCAATCGAACCAATAGCGTAGCCTTCCAGTTGTTGCCACTCAACAAATCCCTCAACCAGTCCATAGGTCACATCCTCCCAGACTGCCCAATGTTCTTGAAGTGAGTGATCGGCTTTTAAGGCATCCAGAAATGGCTGAAAGGTGTGTTCATAGTGAGCCAGTGCCAGATAGAGGGCAAAGAGATGAATATCGGCATGCTGCCGTCTCCTGGTATTGTAAGACCGACGATTCTGATAGCGTCGATGGGCAGTTTTGTCGGCCAGTTCATTGGCAACCGCTCCACTCGTCTTGAGCAATTCAACTGAAGAGACAAGGGCCTCTGAATCTCCTGATACAGGAACAATATCCATTCACATTTCTCCCTAGAACAAAAATCCTAAGTGGTGATTTGTTCAAATAATCACCACTTCTTACCTCTTCATTATACACGTATTTTCATCATACTGCAAGGGTATGATTCTTGTGCACAGGATGGCGAAAGAAAAAACGGGGAGGGATTAGTAGGGGATGTTGCACTTTTTCCAGTAGTCGATAGTTTGATCCATCTCATAAATCGTGTCGGAGTAGGTCAGGCTTGTTGCCTCGGCAATTTCGACCCAGTTGTCATTAATCCGTTTTCTCACCCGAAAGATTTTGCGTTGGTAGCGGGTATAGGTTTTCTCGGAACAGATTGCCAGCTCCGGGTATTTGCCATGGCTGAAATCTCGACGACGTACCACGTAGGTTCGGCAGATTATCTGTTTCTGCTTCCCATCGATACCAGTTATGTTGTAGGGATAGTAGGCCAGAGCTGGTAGATCCTCTGCACTCAAAGCGCGGATTTGAAGCCAGATGTCGCGATAGGGAATATCCTTACTGTAGTCATTATCTGTCCAGTAGGTACCATCAGACATCGGTATAAGACTGGGGATCTCACATCTGGCGGCGGCACAGTATTCCTCCAGGACTTTGGTGAGGAATGCCTGGCTATAGTGACGGTTACACCCGATTAAGATGATGGTCTTTTCCTTCAGTGTTTTGACCAGGCTCATGATCGTATCGTAGGCCGGGCCATCAGTCCAATCGATATCAACAGAGCCGCCCGTAGACCAGCTCTTACATTTGAGCTTGAATTGTTTGTAGCTCGTAGGATAAACATTCTTGAGCAGTGCAGAAATTTCTGCTTTCTTTTCTGCTGCCAGTGATTTCTCTCTCATCGTTCTTTTTCTCCTTCAATGTTTTCTTCAATCTCAGGTAAATGGGTATAAAAAAAGTGAGCCTCAAACAGCAAGACTCACCCCAACGATTTATGCGTTCTCCTCATCACACTCATACTGGATCAACATGATTGCCAGTACAGCAGCATCCTGTGCCAGGCCACCACCAGTCAGTTTGTTACGAGCATAGGCATCAATAGGCGTCTTGTTGTCGCATGCGTCGATAACACGCTGGGCTACTTCTTGGATTATCATTGCCTGTTGTTTGATATGTTCTACGTTCCCATTCATGGGGATATTCTTCATCGTCTTCTCCTTTTGACTATAGTATGTAACCTCTTCATTCTACGATAGATTCTCAAAACACTGAGGAAAGATGGAAGTTGCGTCAGTCTCTCTCTGGCTGGTATACCATCTCAAAACACTGAAGGAGAGACTATCTATGAGTTGTGTTGCTGGCCTGGTTCACAAAGGCAAAGTCTATCTTGGCGGTGATAGTGCTGCCACTGGCGATGATTGGTCACTGACCCGTCGCGCTGATCCCAAAGTCTTTCAAAAAGGCGATCTCCTCATCGGTTGCACTGGTTCCCTACGAATTACGCAATTGCTTCGTCTGTATTTCATCGCACCAGATCTTTTCGAGTTTCACGAGTACCCAGAAGAGATTGTTATTGAACGCTATATTACCTGGACAATAGTAGGTGCACTACAAACGTTTCTGAAAAGTTATCAGATATCCAGAGAGGAATGGAAAGGCGTCAATTATCTCATCGGGTATCGTGGTCGCCTCTTTGCCATCTATGAGGATTGGCAGGTCGAAGAATCAGTCACTGGCTACAATGCTATTGGCGCAGCAGCTCCGGTTGCTCTGGGTGCCTTACATATGGCATTGGACGTAACGAAGCCAGAGATTACACCAATCAATCTTGTCCTCTCGGTGTTGCAGGCAGCAGAGGAACATCATGCGAGCGTGCGCAATCCATTTACGATCCTGGGAGTTTA
>Ga0310811_10013295_pt1 | contig 10717 bp, 12 predicted proteins | sample YCmetagenome_FD_207642 | JGI IMG/M metagenome (GOLD analysis project Ga0310811, IMG submission 207642) | Soil microbial communities from experimental microcosm in Duke University, North Carolina, United States - YC | ecosystem: Engineered > Artificial ecosystem > Soil microcosm > Unclassified ...
GTCCGGCGGTGGTCGAGACTTCGCGAATCGTGCTCGCGATGAGCGAATCGAAGATCGCGGCGTCGGCGAACGCGCGATCGTATGAGCTCGACCCGACGCCGAGGTTGACGACGGCCGCCACCGCGTTCCGCTGACGGGCGACCGCTTGCTCCGGAAGCCAGGGGACGCCGTGGAAGTGCACGACGAGATCGAAGGCGTCGCGAGCTTTCACCTCGTCCGGGATCCACACCTCGACAAGCTTGCTCGACGGACCGGTGAACGAGCGCGTCGTGCCGCCCAGATCTTTTTGCGCGAGGCGCTCATGCGCCCGCGTCGCCTCGACCATCGGCGATGGATTCTGCGCCGCGGCCGGTGGCGTCGCGACCTGTGCCGATGCGGCGGTCGCTCCGCCGAGCAGCAGCGCCACGAGAACGCCCGGACGCGCGCGCAGACGACCTAATGATGACATGCCGTAGAGCCGAACGACGAGGAGCCGAGCTCAGTGCGCCCAGAGGGACTCGAACCCCCAACCTTCTGATCCGAAGTCAGATGCTCTATCCAATTGAGCTATAGGCGCGTCATGAAGTGAAGCACATCTGCCCCGCGGAAATCAAGCGTCAACCTCGACGTCGGCAGGTGATGCGCGGCAGGCGGCACGACGTCTGCCGCGCAGATCGAGACCCTTCAAGGAGATCTCGATGACCGACTATCGAAAAGACAGAAGCGACAAGTTCAAGAAGCCGAGTGCGCAGCGAGGCAATCCACACGGTGGACGCGGTCGCCGCGCCGAAAGCAAAGTCGCCGAGCAGTTCGAGACGCAGACCGGCCGTCCTCTCGGCGGCGGCGCCGACACAAGCGGCCGACAGATGCCGGTCGACGCTCCACGCAGCACGAACCTCCAGCGCGGCCAGCACGCGCGCAAAGGTCAAGCGGAGAGCCCGCGCGAACTGAACCTCAATCAGCCGGAACGCAAACGGAAGCGCTGAATGGTGACCTCGAATACGATCGATGCGTGAGCAATTTCGCGCGCTTCGCTCTCTACAGCCGAGTTGGTCACATCTTCTTTCGAATAATTGATGTAACGGGCAGGCGTGGCACGATCCTCGGTATAGCCATGGGCACCGGGTCAGCGTGTGGGGTGGGGCCGGCAGGGGCGGGGGCGGGGGCGGGAGCTGATGCTCGGCGCAGTCGGACCAGAAGCACGGCAGAGTTGCACGTCGCGATTCAGTGAGAGGCCCGGAGACAATCGGTCGTGAGGTACATCCATGGGCTTCGAGTATCGCTATCGCACAGCGAGCGCTATTGCGTTCGCCTGCACCGTGTTTGCCGTCTCGTCTGCTGGAGCGCAGGCCGTCGTGCGCGGCTTTCTCTACGACGACGCGACGGGCCGTCCGATCGCCGGGACGGTCATGTTGGTCGATCCGTCCACTGACGCGCCGGTCGCGCACGTGGCGACGGACTCCGCCGGTCGGTTTCTGTTGCAGGCCCGCGCAAGCACGTATCAGCTCGCCGCGATCCATCCGGGATACAAGTCAGTCACGTCCGCGCCGATTCACTTCCAGGACGGCGAGCGTCTGACGGTGCGCATCCCGATCGCCGAGAGCGGCGACCCGCAGAACAAGATCGGCGTCACGGAGCATGTGCGCCCGCAGGCGCAGCCGAAACTCGCGGAGATGGCGCGAGCCGCCAACGACGGAGTAGCGTCGCGCAAGGCGGCCGGCATCGGCCTCCAGTACAACCATGACGACTTCGACAAGACGAACTATCAAACGCTTGGGCAGTTCTTGCAGTCGGTCCCGGGTCTTCGCGTCGCCGATCCTCGGTCAGCTTCGACGATGGCGATGACGCGGTCGACCTCGACGATGGTGCAAAACACGTTGGGAAGCCGTGGCTCTGACTGCCATGTGGGTTGGTATGTCGACGGCCACCGTATGGACCTCCCGGGCAGAACCGATCCGATGACCGATGGGCTCGCTTCGTTTTCGCTGGATGGCATCGAGGCAGTCGAGGTGTTCCGTGGATTGTCGGAGACGCCGGCGCAGTTCGCCGATCCCGATTTGCGATGTGGCGTGGTAGCTGTTTGGACGCGTCGTTAGGCTAGTTCCAGTCGAACAACCACACTGAAATCGCGACATGGCCGGCTCCTCTCGAGGGAGCCGGCCGCTTGGGTTGACAGGCGGGCTTTCGCCAATAAATTCAAGTGGCTACGGCGTTTTAGGCTCGCGTCGGTATGTTTTGGACGTGTGACGGGCCGTAGCGATCGTCGGCGAACTGCGTGCCGACTCTTATGGGCCTGCATGACGCAGGGGTCTGCTCCGGCTGAGGCACTCGAGCGAGTGTCGCGGCTCCCGAAAAGCAACGCAGGACAATTCAACGGCGCATTGTGGGCGATTGGTTTTTCGCCCGATGTGAATGCACCGCGCCTTGGGTCCCCGTTCGCGCAGCAGCGGCGAGCGCACCCGGCGATGGCGGATGGACACCGGCTCCTCTGGAGCGCCTGGTCCACCCGCGTTTTTGCTGGTGGTGGGCAAGTCAACTCTTCAGGGTGACAATGGCTAGAAACACTCCGCTCGACCGCTATCGGAATATCGGCATCATGGCCCACATCGATGCCGGTAAGACGACTACGACCGAGCGTATTCTCTACTATACAGGCAAAGCGCATAAGATCGGCGAGGTGCACGAAGGCACCGCGACGATGGACTGGATGGAGCAGGAGCAGGAGCGCGGCATCACGATCACGTCGGCCGCGACGACTGCATTCTGGACCCGGAACGGCATCGAGTACCGCATCAACATCATCGACACCCCGGGCCACGTCGATTTCACCGTCGAGGTCGAGCGCTCGCTTCGCGTGCTCGACGGCGCCGTCACGCTCCTCGACTCCGTCGCCGGCGTCGAGCCGCAGACGGAGACCGTCTGGCGTCAGGCGGACCGCTACGGCGTTCCGCGCCTGATCTTCGCGAACAAGATGGACCGCGTAGGCGCCGATTTCGATCGGTGCATGAAGATGATTCGCGATCGACTGTCGAAGAACGCGTATCCGTTGCAGCTCCCGGTCGGATCCGGCGAACTATTCACGGGCCACATCGACATCATCGAACGCAAGCAGTACATCTTCGATGAGGAGACGCTCGGCAAGAAGTTCAGCGTCGTCGACGTCCCGGCGGACTACAAGGACGCCGTCGAGCAGGCGCGGCACGAGCTCATCGACCACGCGGTCGCCGTCTCGCACGACGACGCCCTGGCCGAGAAGTATTTGAACGGCGAGGAGCTGACTCCCGACGAGATTCGGAAGGCGATTCGCACCGCGACGGTCACCGGCGGAATGATCCCGGTGCTGTGCGGGGCGTCGTTCAAGAACAAGGGCGTCCAGGCGCTCTTGGACGCGGTGATCGACTTCCTGCCGGCTCCGGTCGACGTGAAGGCGATCGAAGGGCATCTGCCGCACCACGACGAGCACAAGTCGGAGCGTCCCGTGTCGGACGACGCGCCGTTCGCGGCGCTCGCGTTCAAGATCGCGACGGATCCGTTCGTCGGAAAATTGACCTTCTTCCGCGTGTACTCGGGCGTGCTCAAGTCCGGCTCGTACGTCTACAACTCGACGAAGGACAAGCGCGAGCGCGTGAGCCGCGTGCTGCAGATGCACGCCAACAAGCGCGAGGAGATCGAAGAAGTGCGCGCCGGCGACATCGCCGCCGCGATCGGTCTTCGCGACACACGGACCGGCGACACGATGTGCGACGATGATCATCCGATCATCCTCGAGGCGATGAAGTTCCCGAATCCCGTCATCGACGTGGCGATCGAGCCGAAGACGAAGGCGGATCAGGACAAGCTCAGCATCGCGTTGGCGAAGTTGTCGGAAGAAGATCCGACGTTCCGCGTCCACACGGACGAGGAAACGGCGCAGACGATCATCTCCGGCATGGGCGAGTTGCACCTCGAGATCATCGTCGACCGGATGATGCGCGAGTTCAAGGTCGACGCGAATATCGGCCGCCCGCAGGTGGCTTATCGAGAGACGATCCGCAAGCGCGTGGAGAAGGTTGAAGGGAAGTTCATCCGTCAGTCAGGCGGTAAGGGCCAGTATGGTCACGTCGTGATCAACATGGAGCCTTCCGAGACGGGCGCCGGCTTCATCTTCGAGGACAAGGTCGTCGGCGGCGTGATTCCGCGGGAATACATCGCCCCCGTCGAGCAGGGAATAAAGGAAGCGTTGGAGAACGGCGTGCTCGCCGGCTATCCGATGGTCGACGTGAAGGTCGAGCTGGTGTACGGCTCGTACCATGAAGTCGATTCGAGCGAAATGGCGTTCAAGATTGCGGGCTCGATGGCGTTCAAGGAGGCGGCCAAGCGCGCGCATCCGGTGATCCTCGAGCCGATGATGAACGTCGAAGTGGTGACGCCCGATGCGTTCATGGGCGACGTGCTGGGCGATCTCTCGTCCCGGCGCGGCAAGATCGGCGGGATGACGCAGCGCGGCGAAGCACAAGTGATCGCCGCGACGGTGCCGCTCGCCGAGATGTTCGGGTACTCGACGAAGCTGCGCTCGATGTCGCAGGGTCGCGCGGTGTACTCGATGGAATTCGCGCACTATGAAGAAGTGCCGAAGAGCAAGGCGGAAGAGATTGTCAGTAAGGTGAAAGCGTAGTGAAGGAAGATCCTAGATCTTAGATCCTGGATCCTAGATGAAAGGCGAGAAGCGCTGTTTCACTAGGTTCTAGGACCTCGGACCTAGGATCTCCAAAGAGACTCTACCAAACTCCAGGACCCGTACAATGGCAAAGGCAAAGTTCGAGCGGACCAAGCCGCACGTTAACGTCGGCACCATCGGCCACGTTGACCACGGCAAAACGACCCTGACGGCGGCGCTCACGAAGGTGTCGGCCGACAAGGGCTATGGCACCAAGTACGTCGCGTATGACGAAGTGGCGAAGGCGTCAGAGTCGCAGGGCCGCCGTGACGCGACGAAGATCCTGACGATCGCGACGTCGCACGTCGAGTATGAGACGCCCAAGCGTCACTATGCTCACGTCGACTGCCCAGGCCACGCCGACTACGTGAAGAACATGATCACGGGCGCCGCGCAGATGGATGGCGCGATCCTCGTGGTGAGCGCGGTCGACGGCCCGATGCCGCAGACGCGCGAGCACATCCTGCTCGCCCGTCAGGTCAACGTGCCGCAGATCGTCGTGTTCCTCAACAAGTGCGACCTGGTCGAGGATGCCGAGCTCCTCGACCTCGTCGAGCTCGAGGTGCGCGAGCTGCTCTCGAAGTACGACTATCCCGGCGACGAAGCACCGGTCATTCGCGGCTCCGCGTCCGGCGCGATCGCGGGCGACGCGAAGTGGGTGGAGAAGCTCGAGGAGCTATACAGCGCCCTCGACAACTACATCCCGGAGCCCGTTCGTGAGATCGACAAGCCGTTCCTGCTTCCGGTCGAGGACGTGTTCTCGATCACCGGCCGCGGCACGGTGGCGACGGGTCGTATCGAGCGCGGCATCGTGAAGGTGGGCGAGGAAGTGCAGCTCGTCGGCTTCGGCGCCGACAAGAAGTCGGTCGTCACGGGCGTCGAGATGTTCCGCAAGCTGCTCGACCAAGGCCAGGCGGGCGACAACGTCGGTCTGCTCCTCCGCGGCGTCGACAAGAAGGAAATCGAGCGCGGCATGGTGCTGGCCAAGCCGAACTCGCTCAAGCCGCACACGAAGGTCGAGGCCGAGGTCTACGTCCTCAATAAGGATGAAGGCGGCCGTCACACGCCGTTCTTCAAGGGCTACCGCCCGCAGTTCTACTTCCGCACGACGGACGTCACGGGCTCGATCGAGTTGCCGGCCGGCACCGAGATGGTCATGCCGGGCGACAACATCCAAATGACGATCGAGTTGATCACGCCGATCGCGATGGAAGAGCAGGTGCGGTTCGCCATCCGCGAGGGTGGACGGACGGTTGGTGCGGGCGTCGTCACGAAGATCTTGGCGTAAGAACAATAGATCCTAGATCCTAGATCCTAGATCCTAGATCCTAGATCCTAGAGCAGTTCATCTAGGATCCAGGATCTAAGACCAAGAATCTCTTCAAGAGAGATCTCAAATGGCAGGAAGAATCCGAATCCGTCTCAAGGCGTTTGACCACGCAATCATCGATCAGGCCTCGGCGGACATCGTGCGGACGGCGGAGAAGTCGGGGGCTACGGTCTCCGGCCCGATCCCGCTGCCCACGAAGACGCAGCGGTGGACGGTCCTCCGTTCGCCGCACGTCGACAAGAAGTCGCGCGAGCAGTTCGAGCTGAAGACGCACAAGCGTGTGATCGACATCCTCGATTCGCGAGCGCAGACGGTGGACGCGTTGACGAAGCTGGATCTCCCGGCCGGCGTCGACGTCGAGATCAAGGTGGAGTAGGGATCGGGGAGGCGAATGCCTTCTCGTGGATTAATTGACAACTCGGGTTGGGACGCAAACGAGATCCTAGATCTTAGGTCCTCGATCCTGGATGAAACGACGGACACCGCCGGTACATCTAGGACCCAGGATCTAGGACCCAGGACCTACAGAGTCTCCAGCCAAAGTCCAACTGCATTAAGCCTCACGGCCCGCAGCGACTAAGAGGAGCTTGATACTTCTATGATCGGTATTGTTGGAAGAAAAATCGGCATGACCCAGATCTTCAACGAGCAAGGGCAGCAGATCCCCTGTACGGTGATCGAAGCCGAGCCGAATCCCGTCGTCGCCGTTTCTGACAAGGCGAAAGTCGGGCACAGCTCGGTGCAGCTCGGGCTCGGGGCGTCGCGCGTCCGTCGTGCGTCGCAGCGGGGCGAGGGTTCGCCGAAGGGACATCGCGCGTCGCTCGCCTCCGTTGGGCACGCCAAGAAGGCGGGGCTCGAGGCGCCGCCGCGTGTGCTGCGTTCGATCCGCCTCGACGAGCCGGGGAACGCGAAGGCGCAGGTGCCGACGTACAACGTCGGCGACCTCGTGAAGGTCGATACCTTCGCCGTCGGCGACATCGTGAAAGTCACCGGCACGTCGAAGGGCCGCGGGTTTCAGGGCATCGTGAAGCGCCACAAGGCGGGCGGTGGTCCGAACACGCACGGCAACACGAAGCACCGCCGTCCCGGCTCCATCGGACCGGGCACGGATCCGTCGCGTGTCATCAAGGGCAAGCGCATGCCTGGCCACTTCGGCGACGAGCGTCATACGCAGATTCATCTCCGCGTCGAGAAAATCGACGCGGATCGCAACCTGATCTACGTCCGCGGGTCGGTCGCCGGTAAGGCGGGTGGCATCGTGGTCGTGCGCAAGCAGGGCTAAGGGTTCAACTCATGGCTGATAACACGACACCCACCCCCACTTCGTTCCAGGCGGCCGCGTACACGGCGCGTGGTACGGCGCGCGACGCGGTCGCGCTGCCCGACGCGACGTTCGACGGCACGGTGAACGTCCCGGTGATGCACCAGGCGGTGAAGGCCTTCCTGGCCAACCAGCGTCAGGGCAACGCCGCGACCAAGATCCGGAAATACGTCACCGGCGGTAATCAAAAGCCGTGGAAGCAGAAGGGCACCGGTCGCGCCCGACAGGGCTCGACGCGCGCGCCGCACTGGGTCGGCGGCGGCACGGTCTTCGGACCGATCCCGCGCAGCTACGCGCAGTACGTGCCGCGCCAGGTCCGCGCGCTGGCCCGCAAGAGCGCCCTCAACGCCCGGGCCCGCGAGAACGCGATCGTCATCATCGATCGGTTCGAGTTCGACGCGCCGAAGACGTCACGATTGAAGGCGCTGATCGATTCGCTGGGCTTCGCCGATAACAAAGTGCTCATTCTCACCGACGGCTCGAAGCAGAACGTTTTCCTGAGCGGTCGCAATCTTCCGACAGTGCACGTGATGCCGTACAGCGACGTCTCGACGTACCACATTCTGTGGTCGGATGTCGTCCTGATCGAATCGAGCGCCCTCGGCAACGCACTGGAACCGATCGCGGAACGGGAGCCGGCCGCCGAGAAGCCGAAGCGCAACGCCCCGACGCCAGCCAAGAGTGCGCCGGCCGCGAAGAAGGCCGCGCCGAAGAAGACCGCCGCGAAAAAGGCGGCGAAGAAGACTCCAGCCAAAAAGGCCGCGAAGAAGGCCGCGAAGAAAACCGCGAAAAAGTCCGCCGCGAAGTCGGCCAAGAAGAAGGGGAAGAAGTAAGCCATGCCGACCCTCCATCGCACCATCGTGCGGCCGATCATCACCGAAAAGACATCGGCCGCGTACCAGTCGCGAGGCGAGTACGCCTTCCAGGTTCACCCTGACGCGACAAAACCGCAGATCCGCTCGGCGATCGAGCAGCTCTTCGGCGTGAAAGTCACCGGCGTGTGGACGTCGAACATGCGTGGAAAGGAAAAGCGCATGGGCCGCAGCATCGGCCGCCGTCCCAATTGGAAAAAGGCCATCGTGACGCTCCGTGAGGGCGACACGATCGAGATCTTCGAGGGTTAACCGCTCATGGGCATCAGACAGTTCAAGCCGGTGACGAAGGGCACGCGCTTCCGTTCGGTGTCGGATTTCTCCGACATCACGACGACGGAGCCGGAGAAGTCGCTCCTCGAGCCGATGAAGAAGTCGGGCGGTCGCGACAACCATGGCCACATCGCCATGCGTCGTCGTGGCGGTGGACATAAGCGCCAGTACCGCATCATCGACTTCAAGCGCAACAAGCACGGCGTGCCGGCGACGGTCGCGTCGATCGAATACGATCCGAACCGATCGTCGCGCATCGCGCTCGTCACGTACGCGGACGGCGAGAAGCGCTACATCCTGCACCCGAAGGGTCTGGGCGTCGGCGACACGATCACGTCGGGGCCGGGCTCGGACATCCGCACCGGGAACGCGCTGCCTCTCTCGGAGATGCCGCTCGGCACCGCGGTGCACAACATCGAGCTCAAGATCGGCAAGGGTGGACAGCTCTGCCGATCGGCGGGAATGTCGGCGCAGGTCGTCGCCAAGGAAGGCGAGTACGTCACGCTGCGCATGCCGTCGACCGAGATGCGTCTCGTGCACGGCCGCTGCTACGCGACGATCGGCGTGGTCGGCAACGAAGAGCACGAGCTGGTGTCGTGGGGCAAGGCCGGTAAGACCCGGTGGAAGGGTCGCCGTCCGAAGGTCCGCGGCGAAGTCATGAACCCGGTCGACCACCCGCATGGTGGCCGAACGCGCGGCGGACGCAACGTCGTCAGCCCGTGGGGCAAGAAGGAAGGCGTGAAGACCCGCAACAAGAAGAAGTCTTCGCAGCGGTTGATCGTCCGTGGCCGGCGCCGCGGCAAAGCGACTCAATAAGGGACCGATCAATGGGACGTAGCGTAAAGAAGGGCCCGTTCGTTCAAGAGGCGCTGACCAAGAAGGTCGACGCGCTGAACTCCCGCAACGAGAAGCGCGTGATCAAGACCTGGTCGCGGGCGAGCACGGTGCTGCCGGAGTTCGTCGGCCATACCTTCGCGGTGCACAACGGGAACAAGTTCGTCCCGGTGTACGTGACGGAGAACATGGTCGGCCACAAGCTCGGTGAGTTCGCGCCGACGCGTCTCTTCCGTGGACACACGGGACAGAAGGCCGTCGACAAGAAGGCGCCGACGCCCGCCGCGGGCACAGCCGCCGCGCCGGCCGCGACCGCGCCCGCCGCGCGAGGAGCGAAGTAAGCCATGGCCGCCACCAAGATCCGCGCGATTCAGCGCTCGACGCGCCAGTCGCCCTACAAGATGCGTCTCGTCATCGACGAGATCCGCGGCCTGAGCGTCAATGACGCCCTCGCCTACTTGCAGTTCTCTAAAAAGCACGCCGCGCTGCAGATCGCGAAGACGCTGCGCTCGGCCGTCGCCAACGCCGAGCACGCGGCGCGCGAGGGGAATTCGGCGATCGACGTCGACAACCTCGTCATCACGCGCGCCGTCGTGAACGAAGGGCAGAAGCTGAAGCGCTTCACCCCCGCGGCGATGGGACGTGCGACACCGATTCAGAAGCGGACGAGCCACGTCGAGATCGAGCTCGGCGAACGCGCCGCGAAGTCCGGGAGAAAGCGCTAATGGGACAGAAGACACACCCGGTCGGTTTCCGGCTCGGGATCTCCAAAGACTGGAAGTCGCGCTACTACGCCGGGCGTGAGCTTCCGGCGCTGCTCCGCGAAGACGAGCTGCTGCGCAAGTATCTCAAGGCGCGCCTCGGCCATGCGGCGATTGCCGACATCGTGATCGACCGCAAGCCGGGCAAGGTCGTCGTCACGCTGCACACCGGCCGGCCGGGCGTCGTCATCGGAAAGAAGGGCGCCGAGGTCGACAAGCTGCGCGATGAGCTCGCGCACCTGACGGGCAAGGAAGTCGGCATTAACGTCGAAGAGATCAAGCGTCCGGAGCTCGACGCGCAGTTGGTCGCGGACAACATCGCGAGCCAGCTGGCGCAGCGTATCTCGTTCCGCCGCGCCATGAAGCGCGCGGTGCAGAGCGCGATGCGTATGGGCGCGCAGGGCATCAAGGTGAAGGCGGGTGGCCGGCTGGGCGGCGCTGAAATCGCGCGCGTCGAAGGCTACCACGAAGGACGTGTGCCGTTGCACACGCTCCGCGCCGACATCGACTACGCAACGTCCACGGCGAAGACCACCTTCGGCGCCATCGGCGTGAAGGTCTGGATCTTCAAGGGCGAGAAAGTCGAAGATCGCCGCGGCACGACTTACTCCTCCGGCATGTAAGGAGGCACTGAACAATGCTCGCACCGAA
>Ga0310811_10013296_pt1 | contig 10717 bp, 9 predicted proteins | sample YCmetagenome_FD_207642 | JGI IMG/M metagenome (GOLD analysis project Ga0310811, IMG submission 207642) | Soil microbial communities from experimental microcosm in Duke University, North Carolina, United States - YC | ecosystem: Engineered > Artificial ecosystem > Soil microcosm > Unclassified ...
AATGTTGCTTTATTTTCTGGAAAACAAGGGGCTTTTGGCGCAACCTGACGGTTCAAATTTATGGATGTAAAACTTCCCAAGCTCGGCGAAGGTGCCGATTCCGGCGTCGTGGTCGGCATCTTTGTGAAAGAGGGCGATACGATCGCCAAGGATCAGACGATTCTGGAACTGGAAAACGAAAAGGCCGTGGCGGCGATTCCCTCGACGGGTGCGGGGGTCGTGGAAAAAATCCACGTGAAGTCCGGCGACCGCATCAGCGCCGGTCAGAAAATTCTCACGCTGGCCGGTGGTGCCAGTGCGCCAGCAACTCCGGCGGCGGTGCCCGCGCCCAAACCGGCCGCAAAAAAGGCAGCAAAACCTGCGCCCGTCGTGGAGGAGTCCGACGACGAATCGGTCGCAGAATCGGCGGATGAAATCGTGAATGAAAATCCAGCCGCCTCACCGTCCATCCGCCGGGCGGCGAAAGAATTCGGCATTGATCTGCGCAAAATTTCCGGCAGCGAATCTGGCGGACGCATCATTGCCGAAGACGTTCGCAATTACATTCAGCGCCTGATCAGAGCCGCCAGCCGGCCGGCTTCCGCAGCGGCGGCGGCAACTCCGGCAAAACCCGCGCCGGTGTCGGTGGATTTCTCGCAATGGGGACCGATTCTCAAGAAGCCCGTTTCGCCGTTGCGCAAGGTCATCGCGCGTCGCATGAGCGAGAGTTGGAACGCCGTTCCCCGCGTCACGCAGTTTGACGACATTGATTTCACCAAGCTCGGCGAGTTGCGGAAAAAGTTTGCCGCTGATTACGAAAAGAAAGGTGTCAAGCTCACGCTCACGCCGTTTGTGCTCAAGGCCGTGGCCGCGACGTTGAAACAGCATCCGATCTTCAATTCCAGTCTGGATGAGGTGGCGAATGAAGTCATTCTCAAGGAATACATCCACCTCGGCATCGCCGTGGACACGGATCAAGGGCTGATGGTTCCCGTCCTTCGCGACGTGGACAAAAAATCTATGCTCGACTTGGCGAAAGAACTGGAGCAACTCGCCGCCAAGGCGCGCGACCGGAAAATATCTGCCGACGAAATGAAGGGCGGCACGTTCACGATCTCGAATCAAGGTGCGATCGGTGGCGCGCATTTCACGCCGATCATCAATCTGCCGGAAGTCGCCATTCTCGGCCTTGGCCGTGGCGCGTTGAAACCTGTCGTCCGCGACGGCAAAGTCGAGGCGCGTCTGCTCACGCCGATTGCGTTGAGTTACGACCACCGCGTGATTGATGGTGGCAGCGCCGCGCGTTTCACGGTGGATCTGGTGAAAGCGTTTGAAAATTTCGACGAAGCCCTGGTAAAAATTTAATCGTATGGATTCTCTCAAAACACAACTTGTGGTCGTCGGTGCCGGCCCGGGCGGTTATGCGGCGGCATTTTATGCGGCGGATTTGGGCATGAAGGTGGTTCTCGTCGAACGCGAGAAAAAACTTGGCGGCGTCTGCCTGAACCGGGGCTGTATTCCTTCCAAGGCGCTGCTTTACGCGACGCACCAGATAGTCAACTCGCGCGAATCCGCCCATCGCGGCATCACGTTTGCGGAACCGAAGATTGAGTTAGACAAGTTGCGGACGTGGAAATCGTCCATCATTGACAAGCTTGCCGGCGGCGTGGCGACGCTGGCGAAAATGCGCGGGGTGACGGTCATCACCGGGCGCGGCTATTTTGAAGGCTCGAACAAATTGCGCGTCGAGACCGAAAGCGGCCAGCAGTTCGTGGAATTTGAAAAAGCCATTCTCGCAGTCGGTTCCGTGCCGGCGATGCCCAAGGCGTTTGACCTCGGCAACCCGCGCGTGATGACTTCCACCGAGGCGCTCGAAGTCGAGGACATCCCCGAAAGCCTGCTCATCGTGGGCGGCGGTTACATCGGTATGGAACTGGGTTTCGTCTATTCCGCGCTCGGCAGCAAGATCACAATGGTCGAGGCGCTGGACGCCATTCTCGCTGGAGCCGACGCCGACCTCGCGCGTCCCGTCGTTGCCAACGCCAAGAAGTCGTTCAAGGAAATCCGCCTCAAGGCGCGGGTGACCAAGATGGCCACCGTCGGCAAGCAGATCAAAGTGGAATCTGAATACAACGGCGAAAAGTTGAGCGAACTATACGACCGCGTGCTGGTGTCCGTGGGCCGCGTGCCGAACAGCGCCGACCTCGGCCTGGAAAACACCAAGGCGGTGCTCGACGAAAAAGGATTCGTGAAGGTCAATGCGAACCAGCAGACCGATGATCCGAGCATTTATGCCATCGGCGACATCGCGGGCGGCATCCTGCTCGCGCACAAGGCGCACAAGGAAGCGCGCAATGCCGTGGAAAATCTTCACGGCGGCGATGTGCAATTTAAGAGCATCGTTCCCGCCGTCGTTTTCACCGATCCTGAACTGGCGTGGTGCGGTCTTACCGAGGCCGAGGCCAAGGCGCAAAACATTCCGCATCAGGTTGCGAAATTTCCGTGGACGGCTTCCGGCCGTGCGCTGTCGTTTGACCGCACGGACGGCGTGACAAAGATCATTGCCGATCCCGAAACGAACCGCGTGCTGGGCGTGGGCATCTGTGGCGCCGGCGCGGGCGAACTCATCGCCGAGGCCACGCTGGCCATTGAGATGGGCGCGACGGTCGAGGACATCGCGCTTACGATCCATCCGCATCCGACGTTGTCCGAAACCTTGATGGAATGCGCTGACGCTTTTTACGGCCACGCGACGCATACTTTCGCCAAGAAAAAGTTGGCGGAATAAAATATCCAGCCAGTTCAATCAGCAAGAACCCTCGTCCGAAAACGGGCGGGGGTTTTTATTTGCAGGAGAGGAGAAAATTCCGCCGGCAGCCTTGCGAAGTATTAAGTTGCGGTGGCCAGCGGTTCCAACACCGTGTTGGAAGGCCGTCCCCGTTGTTCATCTGATTCTAGCCCTGCCTTCTATTGATGGCGTGAAATAATCGGCAAATATTCGCTGGCCAATTCTCGCTTCCACCACGCACCCGCCACGCGGCGTTCGGCGAAATTCGTGAAGTGATAATTGTAAAGTTCTGCGCGGAGGTAACGCGGCGGCTGGCCGGGGAAAGGATTTTTCTCCAGCAAGGCGAGAACTGCGGGCGAACCTTGCAGCAGGCGTTCGCAAAAATCCAAAAACCACGGATTCTGTTGCGCCGTTCCCAGGGCGGCAAACCACATCTGCCAGTCAAGCCGTGGCTGGAACGGCTCGATGAAACGTGGACGCCGGTTTACGTCGCCGGGCTTGTATTTGAATTCGTAAGGCCGCCAGTTCACGCCGTCGTTGCTGCCCTCGACCACAATCTCCTCGCGCTGCGTGGTCATCACGGCAAAGAGACCGTAGCCATTGATGGTGCGGAGAGAACCAAATTCCCGCTCGAATATCGCCGCCGGCACCCACAGTCCGAAACGCGGGCCGAACAACGCGGCGACTTGGGAAAGCGAAACGACGGCAAACACGGCAGCGATGGGAATGATCACGCCTTTTGGCCAGCACCGGGCCGGCGCTTCGGTCGCACGTTGTTTGGTTTGCCATCCGCGTGGCCAAATTTTCTTCAATACAAAATCGTCGAGCAATAGCACGCAGAGCGCGAGCGTCAGGAAATTGAAGAACGTGTAATTGCCGGTGAGCAGAATCAGAATTTGCAGCGTGGCGATGGCCGCGCCGCCAGCAAACCGCAACCGGCGCGGCGCGAAAATCAGGAACGGTGCGCCAAGTTCGATGGCGAACATGCCGATGCAGGAAAGTTTTTGAAACCACAGCGGCAATTGGCCGGCATACCAGCCCAGCCACGTCGGTAGTGGCTGGGTTTGATAATGAAACGTGAGCGCGGTGAGATTGCGCCAGTTCGGGTCGCCGCTCGCCAGCTTCACACAGCCGGAGGAAAACATTAACTTGAACAACAGCAGCCACAGCAGCCAGATCACAGCCCGCGATGGCGGCCCGGCGCGAGCGGGCCGCGCGAGCCATTGCAGTGGCGCGAGGAAGATGGCGAGAAAGCCGGCTTCGAGCAGGAGGTTGTCCCATTGAAAACCAAAAAAATCCTGCCCGACCGTGGCCAGCGAAAGGTAAATCAGCCAGAGCAAAACGAGGTGCGATGCCGGCGATTAGCAAAATCGCAGCCAGCGTTCCGGCGGCGCATTGCAGATTTAGAAACACATCAGACGCATTGAACCAGCACAAGGTTGGCAGCAAACGAAGCCGGTCCAGGCCGATATTTTGCGCGTCGCATTGCTGCTTCGCGGCGGACATGAATTGGTCGGCAGGTAAAATACCGTCATGTCCGATCAATCCGCCGATTTGCATCCAGAGCGAAACGAAGGCGACGAGATAAATCACGCCGAGCGCGCGGAGAAAAATCCAGCGGGTGAGACGATATTCCGGCACCTCCACATGGCGGCCCCAGCCACAGCGCGTCAGCCGCGAGAAAAATGTCCGGTTGGTGGCGACAAGGCGGTAGGCCCATTCGGTAATATTCGCGAAAGAAGATAGCGATTGATAGAGACCCAATGGCCAGCGTCGTTGCGGATTTTTTGCCAGCGCGCGAAAGACCGCTTCTGCGCCCGAAAAAACCGCGCCGTCGGTTTCAATCAATTGGACGGCGGTGTCAAACTGCTCGTGTGGAATTTCCGGGAATTGTGCGGCGATGCTCGTGTCTTGCGACGGCAGATAATCCACGGCAACGCCGGTCATCTGCTGCCAGCGGCGGATCCAGAGCGTGCAGAAGTTGCAGTCGCCGTCGAAAACCAGCAGCGGTTTCGGCGGTGGTGTGGCGACGCGGATGTCGCTTTTCATGTGGGGACGTTAATCCAGCTTCACGATAGCGTCGAGCCTGTGTCTCGATGGTCGGCGCGTAGCACTGATGCCACGCCATTGGGTTGACGCCTGCGGCGTGAGGTCTTACGCTGGTCATATTTATGAGCCAATTGCAAGATTCCCTCGTTGAACTCATCCGCCGCACCTCCGCCGAGATTCCCGACGACGTGAACCAATCCATCATCGCGTCGCTGGAATCGGAAAAAAAGGGCACGCTCGCCGAGAGTGCGCTGAAAATTATTGACCGTAATATCGCGCTGGCAAAACAGAAATCCCAGCCGATCTGCCAGGACACCGGCAGCATTTTATTTTATGTAGATTGCCCGGTCGGCTTTGACCAGATCACGTTTGAAGAAACGGCCAAGGAAGCCGTGAAAGCCGCCACCAAGAAAGGTTTTCTCCGCCAAAATTCCGTCAATTCGCTCACCGGCGTGAACGACGGCACGAATTGCGGTCCGGGCGCGCCGACATTTCATTTTCATCAGCATCGTGAGCCGGAAGTCAGCGTGAAACTGGTGCTCAAGGGCGGCGGCTGTGAAAACGTTGGCGCACAATACTCGTTGCCGAACGAGAAGCTCCATGCGAACCGCGACCTTGACGGCTGTCGCAAGGCGATTCTGGATGCGGTATTGCAGGCGCAGGGCAAGGGCTGCGGGCCGGGCATCCTCGGCGTGTGCATCGGCGGCGACCGCGCGACGGGCTACGAGATGAGCAAGACGCAATTCCTGCGGCTGATTCCCGACCGCAATCCCGTGCCCGAACTGGACGCGCTGGAGCAGGACATTTTGAAGACGGCGAACGAACTCGGCATCGGCCCGATGGGTTTTGGCGGCAAGACGACGCTGCTGGGCGTGAAGATTTGCGCGGCGAACCGGCTGCCGGCGTCGTATTTCGTGAGCATCAGCTACATGTGCTGGGCGTATCGGCGTCAGGGCGTGACGCTGGATGCGGAGGGGAAGATTGGGAAATGGTTGTATTAAAAAATGAACTGTTCTTACATCCATACGGACAAAACCAACGGGACAAAAACGCCTTGCCAGCATCCGGTGTATGGCAACGAGACACTGTGCGTGTTTCATTCCACAGAAACTCGAACCAAGACCGCTGATTTTGACAAAGCACTTGGCGTTCTACTGAATCAATCTGTCGCTTCACCCACTCCTCTGGATTTGAATTTCAAAGGCTTCGTTTTTTCAAAAGCAGATTTCCGAAACTTCGTCTTTCGCGGCATCGCAGATTTCAGGTCTGCCATTTTTACGGACGATGTTAGTTTCCGCAGCGCAAAGTTTCTTCAGCAGGCAGATTTTCACAAAACCGAATTTAGGGGAAGAACTGAATTTTTCGCAGTTATCTTTGCAAGCAATCTCCGATTCCTCGGCGCGAACTTTCGAGGGAGTGCAATTTTTAATGGCTGTAAATTCAGAGGCAGCACGGCGTTTCACGGCTGCAAATTTACCGGCTTCGCGTCGTGGCAAGGGAGCAAGTTCGATACACCGGTCGTATTCCAATCCAACGAGTTTGTCGCGGACGCAGACTTTCGCCAGGCGACGTTTTTTAATGGCGTGGATTTTTTCCAAACACTGTTTCGGAGACGCGCGGATTTCGAGGGGACACGGTTTCATGGCGAGGTTCAGTTTTTCGAGACACACATTGCCTTTTTGAAAAAGCTAAATTGCCCTCGCGCCAATATGAACGGCGCGGTGCTTCACACAGCGCAGATTTGGGAAAATGAGCGTTTGATTCGTTACTCATTCCGCAATGCTTTCTTGATTTCAATGAACCTGGCAGGAAAGGAGCTTGAGGACTGTGATTTTACTGGTGCGGTTTTCAAAGCGGTTTTGACAGTCGGTTGGAAGCCCGACTGTAAGACTCGACTGAATACCAAATACATTTACACCGATTATCAATCTGGAGAAGTGGAGTCGGCTGATGGGGGAAAGCACCGCGTTTACAAACCGGTTCTGTCCAGCCGCGTTCCAGCCGAAGGAAATTTCGGCGAGGGCGAACACGCAAATTTCACCTTCGCTGATTATCTGCTTGATCCAATTCCACTGAACATCCCGCTTGATGTCCCGCCACCGCTTCGAAGTGCGGTCACAAATTATCTTCAACTGTTCACCGATTTTCTCAAGGTAACGCAAGGAATACCTGTGGAGCTTCGCACGCGCGCGGAGGGATCGAAGCTGCGGGTTGAGTTCTTGGTTCAAAGCGAGCAGGACTTGGCCGCCATTCGTAAATCGTTTGCCGAGTATCAGAAGAATACTGGACACAATTTTGAGGAACTAAAACTAAACATTTCATTCAGCAAAGATGTTGCTGCTTGGGAGCAAGAGCTGCTTCTTAAAAGGATGGAGAATCAGTTCAAGTATTTGCGGGAAGAGCTTACTCTCATCAGGTCATATCTCCCCAATTCGACGAATGACCGGTTGATTTTTGCGCGTGTGGACGAGGCGACACATTCGCCCGAAGTCCTTCTTAAACAAGTGGCGATTTCCGCGCCAGAACCTTACATCTATGTTTCCTATGCGTGGGGCGAGGACGACACACCGGAAGGTCAGCACCGCGAGGAAATCGTCAACTTGCTTTGTGAAACGGTAAAAGCCAGTGGACGCGAAATTGGCCGAGATAAAACCCACATGAGAGCCGGAGATTCCATCAATCGCTTCGCACAAGAAATGTCAAAATCAAAACGCATCATAGCAGTAATTAGTCAGAAGTCGTTGCGTTCAGAAAATTGTATGGTTCTTGAACTATTCAAAGCTTTTCGACACTGCAATTACGAACGGGTTGATTTTCAAGAGCAAATCATCGCCCTCGTAATGGACGACGCGAAAGACATTTTGAGGAATGCCCTTACTATCGGCGAACTGGCTAAATTCTGGATAAGCCACCACAAAGCACGGCGGAATATGCTTGCAGAAATTGATTCAGAGCGCACCAAATCACCGAATGAGTGGGCTGTGCTAGACGCGATGGGAGAAATGTGTCCACGCCTGCCGGACATGGTTGGTGCAATCAAAGATATAGTCATGAAGCGCGGCTTCGAGGAAATCCGTGACGACGGTTTCAAAGAAGTGCTCTCGTTGCTGCCAGTTCCAGAAAAGTCTATTTAGTTCGTATGGCTACCGAAGAAAAAATCCGCGCGCTGAAAGTCGGCGAGGTTTTGAGTTCCGGCGGCAAGAGTTGAATTGAAACCCGGACGGCTTTGTGCGATAAGATTTCCATGAAGACAATCACGCTCGAATGTCCAGACCGGTTGCATGAGCAGCTGGTCAAGCTGGCGGCGGCGGGCTGGTTCAAGTCGCCCGAAGACGCGGCGCTGGAGGCGGTGCGGCGCTATTTGAGCCTGCATTCCGTCGAGCTTCAAGAAAAGCAGATCATGGCGGATGTGCAATGGGCGTTGAATGAGTGCCGGTGAAATCATCGCCGTGCTGGACGCCGGGCCGCTCATTCATCTGGATGAACTGGGTTCGCTGAATCTGCTGACGGGTTATCGGGAGGTGCTGCTGCCGGAGATTGTGGAGCAAGAGGCCAGGAAGCATCGGCCCGAAATTCAGATTGATTCCATCTCCGGTCTGGTGCGGGTAAGCCAAAATCCGTCTGCCGCTGAATCCATGTTTGAACTGGCGGCGGAATTTGGTCTGCACGCAGGCGAGCTGGCGGCGATTGCGGTGCTGAAAGAGCATCACGGCAATTGTCTCCTGAGCGATGACGCAGCGGCGCGGGCGATGGCCGAGGCGATTGGCTTTCAAGTGCGTGGCACGGTGGGTTTAATTTTGCGCGGCTGGCAGCGAAAGCAGATTTCCAAGGCGGTGGCATGTGAGCTGTTAAAGGCGTTGCCCGTGAAATCAACATTACATTTGCGCCCCGGATTTTTGGCAAATATTTTGGAGCAGATAAAAGATTAACCAATATATTTTCTATGATTAAACCTTCATTCCCATTTTCCGAAGAAAAAATCCGCGCGCTGAAAGTCGGCGACGCGGTTTTGATTTCCGGCGGCGCTTTATCGCATGGCGCCCGAGCTTCCAGCAGATTCATCTTGCCGCAGTTCCGGTAAAAGCCTACACGAGAGGTCATGGTTTGGACTTTCTTTGTTGGAAATCTGCGCGAATCCGTGACCACGCCTTGGCTGCAGATTGTTCTGGCGCTGACCTCCGTCATTTGCGGGGCGGTGGTGGGCATGGAACGACAGCGACGGGAGAAACCTGCCGGGTTACGCACGTTGATGCTGGTTTGTCTTGGGTCCACGACCTTCACGATGGCGTCGTTTGTTTTCATCACGACCACTGGGGATTCGGGGCGCGTGGCGGCGCAGATCGTCACCGGCATCGGCTTTCTCGGCGCGGGTGCCATCCTGCATGGCAAGGGCGTGATCCGGGGAATGACGACGGCGGCGACCATCTGGGCGATTGCCGCCACAGGCATGATCGTAGGCGTCGGCTACGCAGGCGCGGGATTGGGCTTGAGCCTGCTGGTGCGGCTGGTTTTGAGCGCGGCGCTCGCGTTGGAGGTTCGCGCTTTGGGTAATGTTTTGGAATGCCGGGTTGAACTGGTGTTTGATCCGGACGGCGGCAAAACCCGGGCGCGGATTGAAAAAATCATGGAGGATTACCATCTGGATGATCTGGTGGCTGAGGGCGAATCGGCGTCGGATGGAACCATGCGCGTAAGCTTAAAATGCCGGCTGCCACGGCAGCATCACCGTGAATTTATGAACGATCTGGCCGGTCTGCCGGAAGTGAAAATCCTCAAAGAACTGCCGGTGTAAGTTCGCTGCGTGGTTGAAGGTAAATTCGCGCAGGTGTGACAGGCTTTTGAGAATACTTCACTGATGATCCCGCAACCGGGCCTCGGCCAGATCAATGTCGAGTTGGATGCGGCGCAAGGCTTCGTCGTTGATCACGCTCTGGTTGCGGAGTTGGATGATCGTGCGGCGTTCCTGCTCAAGCGCAGCCCGTGAAAGCCGTTCGTATTCGGAGGAAAAAAGGCGGAGCCGGCTGCCGGCACGCGGCGGTTCGGCGGTGGCCAGTTGGCTGATGTGGTCTTCGTATTCAATGCGCAGGCGTTGCAGCGCGTCGGTTTTTAACGTGTCGCGGGCGGCAATTTCATTGAGCCTGGCGAGGGCGGCTTGATTGGCCTGGAGGCGGGCTTCGCGTTCTTCTTTTTCGAGCGAGCCGTCGTCTTCGACGCCGAGCCAGCGGATGAGCCAGGGCAGGCTCAAGCCTTGCACGACGAGCGTGGCCAGGATCACGATGAAGGTGAGAAAAAGGATCAGATCGCGATGCGGAAAATTTTCCTTCAGCGCCAGCGCTGCCGCCAGTGAAACCACGCCGCGCATGCCGGTCCACGCCACAATGGTGACGTGCCGCCACGACGGGTAAGGATCATGCCGGCACAGTTTCTTGAAAATCAGGCGCGGCAGATACGTGGCCGGAAACACCCAGAGGATGCGGATGATCACCACGGCCAGGCTGATGAGCAACGCATACCAGACGAGTTGGCGGATGGGGATGGCGTCGTCGGCCAGGCCATGCAGCACTTCCGGCAGTTGGAGGCCGATGAGGATGAAGACAAAGCCGTTCAGGATAAATTCCAACATTTCCCAGACTGGTCCGCCCCGAAGGCGTGTCTGGGAGCTGAAAATTTCCGGCGCACGCCAGCCGAGATACAAACCGGCGGTCACGACTGCGAGCACGCCGGAGACATTCAACCGTTCCGCCGCCAGATAGGCGACAAAGGGCGTCAGCAACGAAACGGTGATTTCAATCGGGGCATCTTCTATGCGCCGGTGAAACTGTTCCGCCAGCCAGCCAATGGCCAGTCCCAGCAAAATTCCGCCGAGGCTTACGCCGAAGAATTGGCCGCCCGCACTGGCGA